>Ga0209573_1000342_pt1 | contig 104728 bp, 93 predicted proteins | sample TNRBio252014_DNA_FD_185870 | JGI IMG/M metagenome (GOLD analysis project Ga0209573, IMG submission 185870) | Wastewater treatment Type I Accumulibacter community from EBPR Bioreactor in Madison, WI, USA - TNR Reactor_6/25/2014_ DNA (SPAdes)... | ecosystem: Engineered > Bioreactor > EBPR >...
ACACAAAAGACAGGAAGTATCAGGTTTGGCAACGAAATTCGTTAAGTATTGAGTTGCGTAGCACAAAAGTTTTTTTGCAAAAACTTGAATATATACATGATAATCCAGTTAAGGCCGGCTTGTGCACCTTACCTGAAGATTACCGATATTCAAGCGCAGGATTTTATGAGTTGAATATAAATGATTGGGATTTTCTTACTCATTATGAAGATTAAGTTGCATGTTGGTGAAGAACACCAACATGGGCGAGGAGTTTCAAAATTGTTGTTGGTGAGCGTATGCTCAAACCCTCGCACAAACACCAACAACGGCAGAGGAAATCGCCAGCATATACTTTGTAACTTTTCGCTATGCCTATCTGGCCAAATCACCATAGACTAACAATTTGATTACTATCAAGATTAGAATAGGTAGACAAAGGGAAATTAAAATTTTCCAGTAATTCACTTCTTCCATAGTTAAACTTCCTTCTTGTTTAACCAGTTTGGTTCCTGCTATAAAGTCCCCTAATCTTCTGTTTCTATTAATGAATACAAAGACAAGCTCAATCGGCCAAACTAAAATTGTGCTGTTTCTAATGAGGCACTTTAGAGGAGAAACAATTTTGCCAGAATTAAAATCAACTATCTTGAAACCAGAGATTCTCTTTCCAATACTCATACCACTTAGCGCATCTTTATTTAGAAAAATTGATAAGACAAAAAAATTATAAATAGAATAAGCAATAGATCTGTCTTTTGGGGCATATACATCCCCAATCTTAGTTGTTTCAGTAATTGTATCGTAAATGTCAAATGGTAAAAATAAAACCATCAAGACTATCGTCATTGTTATCCCATCCACAATAATCAGCTTTAATCTTTCTTTCGAAGTTATCATAAGTAAATTATTATTTAGGAACGTAGATTATTCCCATTTGTGCACCGAATTTTCCTCCGCCACCTAAAGCGAGCCCAACTCCACTATCAAAACCAAGTCTCCAGTCCTTTAATCCATTATCGCTCCAATTTATTTGAAAGCCGAAACCAAAACCTCCTACATTAAACTGCCGATTTTGATCTACCATTATACCACTTTGGATTTCTCTTGTATATTGATAAGATAGACCCCCACCCCAATAAACACCGCGTTCATCAATTAATTTTGTTGAATTAGTATACCACTTACCGCGACCGATTTGGTTATTCCCAACTGAAACCTCACCAACAATTCTTGCATCTTTTCTAAAAACAAAACCAGCTCCATTCTTCAATTCTCCTTCAAAATTCCATTCATTCTTTAACGGGTTGGCAATTGTAAAATTTCCTTCAGTACTCCAGTTCCAATGGAGATTGTCCCAAACATCCTTAAACCAATTTCCTATTGCTCTCTTAACAATCCCGCCAGTAAACGAATTACTTTGAACCGCACCAGGATACCAAAAACCTGTGCCATCAGAATTTCCCCAAAGCCTTGGGCGGGTGGTGGTAACCCACGATGTGACACCAAAAACAGACTTGTATAAGGAAACGTTGTCCAAAATCTGCTGTGTAGGAATTCGCAAGTATTGACCTGATGAAAAATTAAGCACGTGTACACCATCTTCTACGCGAGCCCAATCAATAGTTACTTCAAGACCCCTGCGTAACCTAGCCTGAAGAGCTCCCGCAGCCATAAAATCAACTAAGTCAGTTAATGCACCACCATCTCCTGGCCCATATCGAATAAACGCTGAGCCAAACACCCCACTTCCATACATACCTCCATCCGCATCCTGGTAGATGCGACCTCCGTCTAACCGGTTGTTGGCTGCCCAATCGCGCAAAGTTGAACGCCCGTATGGATCAGCCCCGCTCGGGTCGTTGAGATTTACAGGTGTATTAAAAGCATAGTTGTACGGGGTAAGGCTGCTGTACTTACCAGCCACAGGGTCAACACTCGTCATTCTGCCCAAAGCCGGATCGTACTCTCTGAAGAACATTTCGTAATTACTTGTGGTCTTATTCAACTCGCTGCCAGCATTGTAAAGAAAATTGTTGCCTGTAGTGTTTTCCCGCGTCCACGAGTTAGCGGTGTTCATACCAAACGGGTAGTACTCGTTATATTGGATTACGTTGCTTTTGGTATGCGTCATTACTACATCATCAAACAACTTATTGCCTCTACTCCACTACAAGTTTAATTTTGTTCGACCAAAAACGACCAGTATAAACTTTAGCATTGTAGCTTTCTTCATCTTCCTTAATAAGGCTACTATCTAATTGATGGGTAACGTTAGGTCCTTGAAAGTAAATTAGCTTTACGTAATAAACTCCTGGTTTTAACTCAAAGTCTCTAAAGTCAATATTATGATTAAACTCAAAAGATTCTCCTTTACGAATTATCACTCTTGAATTACGAAATTTTTTACGAGATTCTTTTAGTTTTAACATTATAAAATCTGGCGTCATGGGTTTGTAGTCAATATCATCTGAGATATACCTAGTAGCCTCAATTTGTTTGTTCTCTAAATCATAGACAAATACATGTACCCCAGCAATAAAAATGAAGTTATTGTGATAAAGACTATCACGTTCGGTTGCCAAATAAGGTAGCTTATCAAAATCATAAAGTATATAATCTTTTTCAGTTGGGTTACTCAATCTAAATGAAAGCTCGCTACAAGTATTTATACAAGGTTGCCCTCTTTTGGGCTTGGTAAGTCCAATTTTAAGTTGCTGATCTAATAATTCTAATTGAAGATTATCCGTGTAACTATTACATGCTATAATCGAAAAAAGCATATATAAGCTAATCATCATCGATTGTTTATGAGAGTCATATATGGCCATAGTAAATTGAGTTGCTCGCGTTGCATTAAGTCTTCACCTTTAATCCGTGCATCAGCATCAGAAGACCATAGGTATGCTCTAAATTCCATTATGATATCTATTTCAAAAGATCTATAATCTCCTGAGGCTACTAAATCATTAAAAAAGCCATTATCATAATCCAATACATGCATAAATTCATGCCCAATAAAAACATACATCCTTTTATTACTATACAAAACCATAGGGTTAATGTAAACTTTAATTGAGCCATCTTGGGATTGCCTAGTTCGCCCCGGTTGGTTAAACGAGGTTTCCGAATCATCGTAATCTATTTCAAAAGTTAGCTTATGATTTGTTTGGGCCCAATCGCCAAAAGTGGTGTTAATGTAAGACATAAGTTTAGTATAATCTTCTGATCTTCCCTGTGCTTGTTGCCTATACCTCAACCTTAACTTATAACCTCGCTCTTCAACCAAATCTCTTATCGTTGAACTATACGTTTGCCATTCTCCTCTATAACCGCCATTGGCTTTTTGCTTTCCGGCCCACACATTAAATACCTGGTTTGGCATTAATGAATTTAATGCCGCGTTTAACCCCCCTAATCCTCCACCAAAGTTCTCTCCGTATCGAGCTGCATAGGCTTCTGGGGATAACTTATCAGATTTTACATCTTCAGCATCGGCCCACATTTGGTCTAAGTATCCCATCAGTATTGAATTACCAGGCCCATACCGGATAAACTCAGATCCAAACACCCCACTTCCATACATACCTCCATCCGCATCCTGGTAGATGCGGCCTCCGTCTAACCGGTTGTTGGCTGCCCAATCGCGCAAAGAAGAGCGCCCGTATGGATCAGCCCCGCTTGGGTCGTTGAGATTTACAGGTGTATTAAAAGCATAATTGTAAGGTGTAAGGCTGCTGTACTTACCGGCCACGGGGTCAACGCTCGTCATTCTGCCTAAAGCAGGATCGTACTCTCTAAAAAACATTTCGTAATTACTTGTAGTCTTGTTCAACTCGCTACCCGCATTATAAAAAAGTTGTTGCCTGTGGTATTCTCGCGCGTCCATGAGTTAGTGGTGTCATTCCAAATGGGTTCTACGAAATTATTTTGAGCATTTACCATAAAACAAATCATTCTCAGCGGAGTAAATAATTTGAACTTGCCCTTCTTGTTCTCGAACCTTTGCAAACCAATTCCCAGATGGTAATTTAGCTGGACCATCTTCATAGAAGATTCTAAAATCAGAAAAGTTAATCTCACTTAGTAATCGGTTATACTTCCATTCTCCAACGTATGAAAGGGTATCACCCTTGATTGTCACATAATTCCTTTTGTAAGTACCCTGAGAGTTTAACTCAATGATATCTCTTTTTGAATCTGTGAAACAAAAAGACCCGGTTAAGTTAGTAGGAGCAGGGCCTAAGCAGCTACAAAAAGCTATTGAACTTATTCCAAAAACTATAGTTATGAAAAATGTGTTTTTTTTAATCATCATTGCGTATAAACCAAATGAAACGTTGATAAATTGGACCCCCGGGAGTTTCTTGATCCGGATTTCTTTGATAGGACTCACCCATATGAAATTTGAATGAGTGTTGATCTGTTGTGTTATCCACTTGAAAGTAGGTACCTCCCTCGAATGGGATTATTGTAACTCTTGCTCCTCCAATAAAGTGTTCTGTCAAAGTCTTAGACATAGCAGCACCAACTACCCCAAAGGGAACATCATATTGAATCAAAACTTCACTTCCTGACATTGCCCTTTTAAATTGCGCAAGGGCAACTATCCAAGAGTCTTTCAAGTCTTCAATCATTGGGTGGTTCCCTTCGAACATGCTATACTCAGGACCCTCTCCAGTCATAAATTCCTCAAAAAGTCTGATCGGTCCAGTACCATACCCTCTGGAAATAAATCTTGAATCTGGTGCATCTTCCCCCTTACCAGGGCCGTTTTCCTTTATGTTTTGGTAAAAAAGTCTAATTTGCTCCTTATCGTTTCCAATTTGCTCCTTGTCGTTCCTATCATTGTTATTTATGATTCGTCTTTTTCTCAGCATACCTCTTGCTGTCAATTTTTTGTGTTGAATCACTCGAGGGCCACGTGATGTTGTTTTAGTAGCTTTAGTACCATTTCGCGAAGTTGAGCTTAATATCCTGACAGCCTTTTTGATTGCTGCGATTGCTAGCCGTTCATTAATAAAACTATCTCTAAAACCGGTATTCCCTGGACCGAACTTTTCAAAGTTACCACCATAGGTTTCATAATCCCAGGCATCGCCAAACATACCGCCACTACCCGGGCCCGCATGCGCATCTTGTGGCGAAAAATCTGCAGAACCATTGAAGTATGAAAACTTACCGTAATTCCTATCACTCGCATCATCGCCAAGCGGATCGTTATAGGTAACAGGGTCGTTAAAGGCGTAGTTGTAAGGCGTAAGGCTGCTGTACTTACCAGCCACGGGGTCAACGCTGGTCATTCTGCCCAAAGCCGGATCGTACTCTCTAAAGAACATTTCGTAATTACTCGTAGTCTTGTTCAACTCGCTACCTGCATTATATAAAAAATTATTGCCTGTGGTATTCTCGCGCGTCCAACTGTTGGCTGTGTTCATGCCAAAGGGATAATATTCGTTATACTGAATTACGTTGCTTTTGGTATGCGTCATCACCACATCGTCAAAATATACATCTACTAAGGTAGCGTTTTCGTTGCTTACATACATAAACACATAGCCTTCTTCCTTAGCGGTATATTCCCGCATCAAATAATCATGGGCTATTACAGGACTTACGCCCACCTGATGCGCTGCCGGGTCAACGGCTTCCCACGCGGCATCAAGAAGTTTATAATTCTTATCGAACACGATGATGTTTACAAAAGCCTTGGGTCCGGTGCTGGTGCCGCCATTACCGCCTGCCACCAACCCACCCCAAACATCAAGGGCCGATCGGGCTGTGCCGGTTTCACCAACCGGTGGGGCGGTGTAACCAAAGGCTGTAAGTAGTGCGCTGGCAAAATTAATAATATTACTACTCGTGCTCGTGGGGTTCTGGTACTTGGCCCACGCCTCCCACGCCCACGTTGGAGTTCTTCTCCAACGTGCGAGATGAAAGTTGATAACAGGTTAGCAAAATTGTTGTTTGGTGAGCTTGCCCAAAAGCCACCACGAAACACATGCCCTTCGATATTTGTAATACAATGTTGTTTAGTTAAGATGTCACCCTTTCGTGGATTACCTTCTACAATCATATCTAGGCTGTCTCAAAAGTCGAAATAATTATGTATTGTCATTCCGGCCTTGTGCCGGAATCCCGTTGAGTACTGCTAAATCAGGGATCGCGGAACAAGTCCGCGATGACAGAACGACTTTTGAGACAGCCTCTTTCACTAATCCCGAAGGGATAACAGGATTATAGAATACCATGAGACACAAAGCAGAACCCCGAAGGGGTGACACATTTGTCCTTAAACTAAACGACATTGCATTTGTAATGTCGAACCACAAATAAGCAGGATTTAGAAATCCTGATATCTTAAGTACGGGATTACAACCCCTTAATAAAAATCTATATGGAGGTTAATTCATTTAAAGAACTACTTCCAGCCTTGCTCGCCCAGTAACGGCACAAATGCAAAGTTATCGTATTCTTCTTTTTTCTAAGTTCAACTAATAAGTGCAACACAAGCGGTTAAAAGAAAGGAAGATTTCTCTTCCCTTCAATTGACCAAGTTAATTTAAACTTGTGTTGCGATGACAAACTATAAACAACTCAGCCAAGAACAAAGGTATGTAATTGGCAGGCTTTTAAAAGCAGGGAAAACCCTCGCCCAGGTTGGTGTTGTGCGGTAGGCATGTGTGTTGATTCACCAACCTGCAAGATGAAAGTGGATAAAGGTTAGTCACAAAATTGTTGTTGGTGAGCCTGCGCATAGCCTTCGCGCAAACACCAACAACGGCAGGGGAACACGATGATGTTTGAAAAGTAGCGGGACAGGCAACCCGCAACAATTAAATTTGACCAACATCAACTTAGGGTGCTCATTATTGATGAAAAGATACGCATCGTCTTATTCCTCTAAAATCTGTAAGATTATGTTAGCTAATATTTCTGTACCATACATGTCGGGTTTACTTGATTTAATATTAGCTTTTAATGGAGTAATGAATTTATCCTCATCTGATGGACCCAAATAACCAACCAAAACAATCTTATCCTTCAATACATTTGGATTGAAATCTTTTAAAAGGATTTCATCAAGAGTAAGTTTAGTAAATTTTCGTTTCCCTTGCCGATAATCAATTTCTAATACCTTATCATTATGAAGCAAGAAATCCGAAGTTTTTAAACTATCAAACATCATAGCTACATGAACAGAAAAATGATACTCTCTTGTAGCATCAACTATTTCAAAAGTTGAAAAGTACTGTGGCATTAAGTTCTTATCAAGAAAGTTTGCAAAACCAGTGGTTTCGTCACTTGCAAAAATATGCAGCGAATTAATAATTTCTAAACCTCCGCCTTTTAAGGTTGGAATCTCAACTAGATCACTTGCCAAGACTATATTAGTACAATTGTAAATAGATCCCATAAGAGCTGCATCATGGAATTGAACTGTTTCTCCAAAGAAAAACAAATTAACCCCAACGACCTTAGGTCCTACAGCGCAGACTTTTTCCAAAAGTGTGGAAATAGTAAATCGATTAGCTTCCTCGACCCCTATTAAAACAATTTTGTCTGAATCTTGGGATGAACAAGCTAGGGAGAATGCCAAAAAGCAAATTACGAATACTCTCTTCATAATTACTTGAATTTACCCCTCGCCCAGGTTGGTGTTGTGCGGTAGGCATGTGTGTTGATTCACCAACCTGCAAGATGAAAGTTGATAACAGGTTAGTTTCAAAATTGTTGTTGGTGAGCGTATGCTCAAACCCTTGCACAAACACCAACAACGGCAGAGGGAGAAGTTAATCAAGTCGATCACAACAATTAACTTGTTTTTTCTTTCTTTTAACAACAATCCAGTTGCCATTTTTCTTTAGTAATGTAAATTTCATCTTCACGTATTTTTCGATCAAATGATTTTGATAAACAATGCTAGATGTATGCATGGTAAGCTTTGCTTTGCTAAGATCAGTTTCAAAATGATCTAAAACCAAAAAAATTTGCCCATAATCAGGAAAAGCAATCCAGCTCTTAAATAGGTTCATATTACAATTCTTTATACTAAAATATCTTCCACTAGGCGCATATTTAGCCAGTTGATAGGTGTTATCATTTTTCTGTAATGCGATACTAGCAAAAATATAAGCTTGTAATGAGTCTTCTTTTGATGATGCTATCTGTAAGTAAAAATCATCATAAATAAGAATAGTCTCAAGTATTGGGATAAACTCTGGGTTTATTGTTTGTGCTTTTAGGAAATTCAAGTTCAACAGTATCAAAATTTGAACAAAGAGAGCTTTCATTGTTATTGAATTTTAAAAAATAGATCAAACCAATAGACGTGGCCACCAGATCCCTTTAAACTAAAAGATTTATTGATACCAGGGTTTCTAACTTCTTTTTGATTGAAATCAGAATATGGAATGTAATCAAACTCAAAGTTATAATGCTGCGAAAAGGGATGGGATAGACCATAGGGATTTTTTGCGCTTTGAAGCTGAATATAGCCAATTGATACGTATGCTCTACTCAATACTAGAGTATTACCCTCTTTATCAATAAGTTTTGGTCTTGAAATCTTCGCAAACTCCTTTGCCAACTTACGCGGGTAATAGTGAGGATTAGGAAGTATATCTGGATCATATCCAGGCTCACCTTCTCTACTGATGCGCAAATTTTTTACCAACGATTTAATTTGCGATACATACATGGACTTAAAATCTCTTTTCAAATGCTTATTTCCGACACCTGAGAAATTCTGAAAAGAATTTCCATCCAAACACGCACACATCGAACCATAATCTGGGTTTAACATGGATTGAGATGCTTCATAATAAGCCCATGTTGCAGAAGCAGAGCCCCATTGGGTATAACGCCAGGAGTTTGTTTTTTCAACCAGATACATTCCTACAAATAATGCTTCCTCATTACTATTAAAATCTTGATAACCATAATTGAAATTCCATGCCCCACCAAATTCACTTACTCTAGTCCAAAGGATTGTGAACGTGTTTCCATCTCGTATTACAGCACCGTAACTGCTACCATACAAAGTTTGGCCTGCTCCCGCATGCGCATCCTGCGGCCCATCATCTTGCCCACCACCACCAGTTCTGCTTTTTACCACATCCCACAGTGAAACACGAGCAAATGGATCATCGCCAAGCGGATCGTTGTAGGTAACAGGGTCGTTAAAGGCGTAGTTGTAAGGCGAAAGGCTGCTGTACTTACCAGCCACAGGGTCCACGCTCGTCATTCTGCCTAAAGCAGGATCGTACTCTCTAAAAAACATTTCGTAATTACTTGTAGTCTTATTCAACTCGCTACCGGCATTGTATAAAAAGTTGTTTCCAGTTGTGTTCTCTCGCGTCCAACTGTTGGCGGTGTTCATACCAAAAGGATAGTATTCATTGTATTGGATTATGTTGCTTTTGGTATGCGTCATCACTACATCATCAAAATATACATCTACCAAGGTAGCGTTTTCGTTGCTTACATACATAAACACATAACCTTCTTCCTTCGCAGTATATTCCCGCATCAAATAATCATGCGCTATTACAGGGCTTACGCCCACCTGGTGAGCTGCGGGGTCAACGGCTTCCCACGCGGCATCAAGCAGTTTATAATTTTTATCGAACACAATAATGTTTACAAATGCTTTGGGGCCGGTGCTGGTGCCGCCATTGCCGCCTGCAACAAGTCCACCCCAAACATCAAGAGCAGATCGGGCCGTGCCGGTTTCGCCAACCGGTGGGGCGGTGTAACCAAAAGCTGTAAGTAGTGCGCTGGCATAGTTAAGAATATTACTACTGGTGCTTGTCGGGTTCTGGTACTTGGCCCACGCTTCTATCTTTACTTTATCGCCGGCATATACTTTGTAACTGCGCGCCACACCAAGCTGGCTGTTGTAACCACCGGTAAGTTTGTTGGAGTATGTGTAGGTAGTTCCGGCATCGGTATGATCGAACAGGTTAAGTGAACTGCGATTACCACCAGCAGGATAATTTAGAAAATCACTATTGCTTGTGGCTTCCATGTTGGCGGTTTTAACCTCAGGTGCAGGTGTGGCTGAACTAAACACCACCCGCGTATTGCCCTGATGGTCGGCAATGGAGTATTGGCGCTCGTAGTTGGCCCCATTTTTAACAATGCGCCCTTCGGGGCTGCCAAAATAACTCAGCGCATTGTTTTCATATACAAAGCTGCCCACATAATCGGTTGTGGTAGTAACGGAGTTTACCACGGTAGTCATACGCAGCTTACTGCCACCGGCACTGTAGGTATAGCTTACCGTGCGGCCATCAGCAAACGTAACTTGCTGGGGCTTGCCCAGCGTGTTGTAGGTAATCGTGCTTATGCCTTTGTTATCGTCTTTAGTTTGGCTGCCATCGGTATTATACAGGTACTCGGTAGTGGCGGTGCTGCCATTTGCAAAGCCACCTGCGGCCGTGGCGGCATCATCTACCTTGGTAAGTTTGTTACCCTGCCCGCTGGCATAGGTGTAGGTTAAGTTATCAATAGCCTGCGCGGTAGCAGTAACCGTGGTACCGCTTAGGCCGCGTTGGTTTTGGTGGCGTTGCAGGGTTTTAATATTACCGTTGGCATCGTAAGTAAGGGCTTCGTTAAGGGTGCCAGCTTCTTTGGTCCACGCACTGCCTGTGTATGCCTGGAAGGTGGCGGTCTTTAAACGGTCGCTTTTGTCGTAGGCATATTTATAACTGCGCTGGTCGCTAACTCCCGTAGTACCCGGCCCTTTCCATTTTACTGCGCTTATATTACCATTGTAATTGGCGGTATTACTCAAACCGCTTTCTGTAGTGTTGTACATTAATTCGAGCCCGAAGTAGTCGTCCCGATAGCTATCGGGATCATGATTGGTAATGCCATTGTCAGTTGCCAATTGTGCATTGTTAATTGATTTTAACCAGCCTTGTATGGTATAGCGGTAATCCACACTTTGCAGAAAGGTGTTTGCACCGGTTTCATGTAATTTTTTGTCTATCAACTGGCCCAACTCGTTATACATGTAGGCAGCAACCACCTGTTGTGCTCCACCATTTAAGCTTTGCGAAATGCGCAGCACGCGGCCCGCATGGTCGTATTCAGGTGTTTGCAGCACCGTAACCACAGTACCTCCGGCACCTTTGTGGGTAGTTTTAGAATTTTTTAACGTACCATTTTCATTATACACATTCGTAATCAGGTTGTCGATGGTTAGCGAAAGATGATTGTTACCCCGCATTTGAATTACGCGGCCATACTTATCGTAGAATACATAGCTATACAACCAGTTTGAAGTGCCCAGCACCAATTGTTTACTTGCCGTAGGCATATTGAAGGTGCGAAATGGACTGCCTTCACCAGCCAAACCTTCAGTTGTATAATTGAAATCATTACTCCCACTGTTATCCAGATCATAACTGTCGAAGTAGCTGATGGTGTAAACTTCTAATGCAGTGGCATTACTATTCTGAGTTGGAAAACTTTGATTGGTATAGCCATGCAAGGTAGTGCCCCGCTCTTCGTACCATGCACCAGATGTATAAAGGTTATTCAATACATTGGTTTGAACAGCCTCGCGCGTGGTGTGGGTTGTATTTAAATACAAGCCCGTCATAATCCCCCGACCTTTAAGATCATATTTTATAAATGCCCACTTATTCAAGGCTCTGAGATTTCCATCTTGAGTTAACACCAGCCGATCCAACGGGTCGTACGCAAAATAGACCGGGGCTACCCCGGGTTCTTTTTTTTCTATTAACCGGTTTAGTTCATCGTAGTTGTACTGATAGCACCATTCATCGCGCAAAGCGGTAGTCCAACTTGTGCCGCCATTGATTAGCGTCATTGCTTTGGGGGGCACCTGCACGGTAAGGTTGCCGCGGATGTCGTACACAAAGTAGGTTTCCAGAAAAGGTGTGCTTACACCTTCCTGCGTTTCGTCCAGTTGTACGCGCTTTAGTATCGTCCGGCCTAGTTTATCGGTAAACTGCCAAACTTTGTTTCCGTTTTCATCAATCGTTTGGGCAATGGTTAATTGCAAATTATCGTACATGCCATTGGGCCCGGCAGGAGTCCACTTGCGCACATTTTTTAACGCAGCATCGGAATAGGCCGAAGTGCTTACCAGTATGGAGCTTCTTATGGTATGCGTGCTGCCCGGTTGTAAATCACTTCCTACTCCGCCTTGTTCAATTATGGTGCTTAATGGGCTTTGCTCAAAAACACTTTTTGTATAGGGCATGTCATCTGTTGCTACTCCGGCCGAGCCCTGGTAGAATGCCCGCTGATCGCTTGTTGAATAATTACCGGAAGGTCCGGGGCCTTTCAGTGCTGTTGGCTTGTATTGCCCGTTAACCACGGTAGTAGCATACGGCAAATACTGAATTTCATTGCGCCCGGCATGGTCATACGCAACTGGCACAACAAGGTCTTTTCTATTGGGTGTTTGACCAATGGCAATTTGTTGCAACGAACGCCCATGACCATCCAGGTACATTACTTCCTGATTAACCTCATGGGATTGCAGTGAATAAAAATTAGAGCTTGGAGATAAACCTTCCTTTTTAAGCGATGTGGTTACTTTATAACTGATTGCTGTTGGTTGGCTAATGAGCGAAGAACTGATGGTGACGGCAGCCGAAGTTTCCCATGCCGAACCAGCTGTAGCTTTTGCTTTAATTGAATACTGGGCTGGTTCTGAGGTATCCAGGTAGTGAAGTATAGCACCTGAAATATCAGTTCCGTTTTTCTGCCACTGATATTGATAAAAGTTATTGGCAACAGAAAGCCTGGTACTAACCCCTAATGGGATTGATGTTGGTCCTTCTACTGTAATTATCAAAGGCGCAACTACCGTAACCGAAACTGTATTTGAAAATCTGGTTTTACAGGCACTGTTCAGCTTGAGCCGATACTGGCTATTTTGGTTAGGCGTATGGACAAGAGCTGGTGTTGAACCAAGCCCGGTCCAGTTCACTCCATCTGTTGAAACCTCCCATTGAAACCCGCCATATTGATCAACCTTCGTAATGGTAGCAGAATTACCTTGCGTAACTGTACCCGGACCCGAAATTGTTCCGGTTTCAAACACGTACACATTTAGTGTGCCTTGGCTTACTAAACTGGCACCATTGTAAAGTGAAACCGTTATAGTTCCATTTGCAGTCCAATTGATTTGACGGGTTAAACCACTCCCACTTACAATTGTTCCACCGCTGGTAACACTCCATTGGGCGCTGGTGTAAGTAACGTCATCGCTATAAGTATATGTTTGATTTATTGTTTTACACACATCGGTTGGGCCGGTAAAAACCTGGGCGCTTGCCTCCACGGCAACCAACAAGCTGATAGAAATCAGAATTATGTATTTCAGTTTCATAAGTAGTTGGATTACTGGCATTGAGTACTATTGTTGTACGAAATTGACAAAGTAGAACTGCTGAATGAACTATTACCCGTAATAGGGCAGGTAGTACTTACTTCGCATTTTATCTGATACGCAGACAAGTTTCCTATGCCATTAAACGCGACAATTGGATCAAACACAAGGATTCGAGGATCAGAAGGAACTAGAGGCAGTACAATTTCATTCCATACCGTTCCTGTTTTGTAAAACCAGACAACCGAAACATCTTGTAATACATAACAACCATTCAGGGCTGCAGTGAATGTTTTTGTATGATAAGGATCGCAATAGGCGTAGGAATTGGTACCCGCATTGTCAGTAACCCCAACCGTGATGGGTCCTGTTCCATGTAAATTTTTAACATCGTAAACAATCGTACTTTCTGCTGATTGATAGACCGGATGAGAGACTACCAACTTTAGAACATAAACTTTTGCTTGGGTGTATTGATACTGGAATGACGTAGTGTTGCTACCTAATTTAACCCCATCAACGTACCAGTCGTAAGTTAAGGGAGCTAAGCCGCAATTATAACTTGTGTTTGCCGTGTACTGAACAGTTACATCTTTCACAACCTGATGTACTGCATGGGTAGCATAAATATCAGCAGAAATCACAGGGAACGCTTGCTGAGCAAAATAATAATCCACCATTTGCCTCAGTCCTTTGTCCTGATCGCTAATGTATTTTAATCTACCCAGGTTGTCATATTCAGAAAAAGCGGTTATCCCATTAGAATTAGTTTGGGAGGTTCGGCCAATCAATGGCTCATGGGTAAATGTTGAAACTGTAGAAGATTCCGGATAAAATAAAATATCATCAATGGTTAGGGTACCAGAAACATCAACCCGGAGTTTAAAGGTTGAGGGCGCTGAATTCATGTCAACTCTACCTTCCAGGTACCGCCATTGGCCTGCATCACCCGATGCATAGGAAGCTATACCTGTTACTACAAGTGTTGCTCCATTATATACTTTAAAGTTTATCTGTCTAGAACTGGAAGCGAGAACTCGGCAAGAGAATTTATAGTACCGGCCAAGGCCTTTTGTTACTACGTTTTTCTCAAGCACCTTAGTGGCATCTAACTGAGCTGCCTTACGTCCCGTCCACCCGTTGGTTAAGGTTAATATCGAAGGCGCAACAATATTCAATTCATAGCCAGTGTAGGTTTCAAAACCATTATATACCACTTCATCCGGTAAGCCATTATCTATTTCAAGAACAGGAGTTGTTTTTTTGTACCCATAATGTACACCCGACCGATTCTTTGAGGCATCAACAGAGCCCAGTGGATTATCCGCGTAATCATATCCTGTTACAGTAGTTCCCAGTCTATACACGGCAGGATTAAAGGTTAGTACCTGGTTAGCCCCGGAAGCAGGCGTAACGGTTGCCTCTTGATACCCTCCTGTACCTGTAAAAGTGCGAGTCTCAATTGGCAAAACTCGTTGCTTTGTATTAAGAGAATCCGGAAAACTACCAAACAAACCCAGGCTTGCATTTGTAATGGTTTCTGTTCCGTTATCAATAGAAGTTATAGTTTCGATAATAGTACCATGGAGATTCTCATCATTCATTTTCTTTATCATCATTGATTTAACATCCGAGCTTAAAGGTTGCGTTAGGTGATTAAAGTCCTTTGCGTATTTGTATCTTGTTTTATGAATTATTCCATCACTGTTAGCGGTTGACATCGAAGTAAGCATTTGATGTACATTACTAAAAGTGTAATTAGTTGTTGAGGTGGTAAGTTTACTCTGATCAGTCATGTCCCAACTGCTGGTAGCTTCACTTACCATAACTTTTCCAACATTAGCTAACAGATTGTAATGACTATACACAAACAAATTAGAATTTGAATTAGCTCCACTTGCCAGGTTTGTCGTGCCGTTTAATTTCTGAAAACGAAGACCCTTCACTACCTGAGAAGTGGTAGTGAGCCTCTGATAAGTAAAATTGGATTCGGTAACGAAATCTCCATTTTCTTTAAACTGAGTAACTTTTGAAACTAAACCACGCTCAAAGTCGAAAGTTGTATTGTCCGGATAAGGAAAAAGGTAGTGCCCGGTGGTAAGCTGTCCTACTGAAACGCAGGAGGCTCGAGCTATTTTTACTTTTGACGCTGTCCAGTCAGGTGCATCCGTTACGAGTGGATAGGTGCCCGGTAAAAGAAACTCTGTAGAAGTACTGCCAAGGCCAGCTTGCTTTCTGGTAGCTCTTTGATACAGCACTATTGGTGAAGGCGATTGATCATCTTGAATGGCATAAAATGACCCTACATCATGGTAACCAAAAACTGATCTATATACCATCTTTCCGCTTGAACCACCCGAAGTTGTTTTGTACTCGTACTCAATTATAGTTGATGGGGCCCCACCTATTGGATCCGTAAATTCAATTTTCTTAGTTCGTATCCCCGGACCATATTGAGTTAGGTTTGCTTCGTGATCGTGATACTGATTGGGTTCATAAGTTATGGTTGCTGTCCCTCCGGTTGGGTAGGTTATTTTTTTCAGTGACCCATAAACAACAGTCGTGCTGTTCACTGCTCTGTTCGCTCCATTTATTGTAGCCGTTGGGGATTGGCCTGTTATTGGGTAATAGCGATACCGCTCCGCGTTACTTTTTGCAGCAAAGAAATAGACTGTTGGATTTTTTGACTCCGCGGTATTGTTAAAATAACCCCAATAATCAAGTTTTGTCTCTTGCTCAGTCTCATTTGTAGGCCGATTAAAAGTAAGTGATGTTGTCTGATAGCTGGAAGCCGGTGTTACATCATAGTATTCAAAAGTAAATGATGGAAAGTTTTCACAAGAGTTGCTTGCTTCTGTTACACCAAATAAAAATTCCTTACCTCTATCTTCGGAAGGGTTTCTAACTGCTTTATAGTTCAGTTTAAAAACCTTGCGATTACCAAGAGCTTGATCGACCACATTAACCTGAACCAATCTATTGTAATGAGTATATAAAAATTCAACACGCATCGATCTTGAGTAGATACTTGACAGGAACGAACTTGTTACAACATCCTTAATCTTATATTGCCGAAATGCCTGACTTGTTGCATTACTGCCTGTGTTGGTAATTCTTACTTCTCTTTCTGAGTTAAAAACATCTTCAAAATGATTTGTTCCAAGCCCACAACTTCCATAACAAAATGTGATCTCATTTCCCGAGACTGTTTGAATTTTAGTAAGGTTCCATGCTGAAGTAAACTCCGTTGACTTTCTGTACTGCTCAAGTTCTGTTGAAAACTGTGATAACGGTGCATTCGAATTTGAGAAGTAATTTACTTTTCGAACTGTTTTTTCAGCATATGCAAAGACATACTTCACTCCATCATTACGTGTAATGGTTATCGAAACTATTTTCCCTGATAAAAATTGTGGCTCAACTTTGAGGTCTTGATATGGAATAAGTTTGGGTTGCATATCTGCGCCAAAAACAAATTGTCCACTAAGGCCGGGTGCATTAAAACTAAAAATATCGGGTTCCGTGTCAACCTGGTAACCCAGCCCATTTATGAATGACCAGTCGCTTGCCTCATCGGCACAGACGGTAAGGTTATCATCTCCGTTAGGAACAAAAGAGTTTATAAGCTGTGCGTTGCCATTAACCAGCCAGCCCCTGCGGTTGTCATTAGTGTCTTGAGAATTTCCCTGGTAGTCATCCGGTAAAGAACGAACTTCTCTTCTCACACTTCCCCCCGCCACCAAATTCCAATTGACTCCGGCATTTCCTCCAGCTTCATGAGGTTTAATACCAGAACTTTCATATGCAAGCAGAAAGGGTGCCGTAAGGTCATTTGTAGTAATTGAGCCAAGCGGTATGGTTATCTCTGCCCGCCCTGTTAATAAATCCACAGGAATGGAAGGTTGTGAAAGAACGGCTGATCCGGTTAACAGGAGAAAAGATGTAAGGGTAGTCTTCATGGTGGGTATAGGCAGTACCCTTAAAGGTAATGCGGCTGGACTTTATACAGCAATTTACTTTTTCAACATTTCATACATGACTTTTTATTTCAGTAAGGGTGATCTTTAAGTTTAAGGTAATATCTTATTCAATGCTGGAAATCAGTATTTTAAAAAATGAATCTGTAAATTGTTGGTATTGAAAAGTTACTCTGGAAATTGAAGATATTACATCCTGTTAGAGTGCTTACCTAACTTCAACACAAAAATTTTTCAGGCTATTTGGGCTTGCAATCCCAAATCCAGTTGAGAAAGGATTTTAAAATTCTTTAATCTGTCGTTCTATCCTGCAACAGCGAGACAATGTCGAACAGCACCTAGATTTCTGTCTCGCTCTAAAATAAGTTGACGGAATGATTGTTGATTAGCCCAACAATAATCCGGCATTTTGTATCTTCCCCCTATGAAATACAGGCTTGTTTTCGGGCTGTTTTTGTGTACCGCGCTGGTTTATGGACGGCAGCCGGACAGCCTGTTCAGCAAGCTGCACCTTGCAGATTCATTATCCCCGCACATAAACCAGATCGATAGCCTGCTTTCCGGCAAAATCAAAAAAGCCGATTCCGTTACCCTTGCTTTTCAATCCAAAGCAGACAGCATTCACAACAGTTTTCAGCAAGAGATTAACAGCATCAATGCCACGCGCAACAACCTGCAACATAAGATAGACAGCCTGAACAATTTAAAAATCCCTACGGATAAACTAACCCGGCAATTAGACAGCCTCAATCAACTGCAAACCCAAAAGCTGAACGAAGTCAACACGAAACTCAGCGACCTTAAATCCAAAGCCACGCAGTCCCTCAACGAAATCAACCTGCCCGAAGAACTGCAAGGGCCAGTTAATAATCTTAAGCAGTCAATTAACGCATATACGTTGCCCGGGTTAAATACAACCAACCTTTCGCTGAACAACATCGATCTTCCGAACCTCGGCAACACCCAACTGCCTACGCTCACCGACCAGCTTAAGTTAGACCCCAACCTGAAAAACCTTACCGGGGATATTAATCTGAACCAGATCAGCAACACCACAAAAGAACTCACCGGCTATGCCAAGGATGTAAAGCAACTCACGCAAGGCAACCTCGATGAAGTAAAAAACATCGACAAGACCATTGAAAGCAAAATAGCGGGCATTGAAGGCATGGAACAATTACAGGAAGGCAAAGCCTTAATGGAAAAAGCCAAACCCGATTCAGCAGCATTAATGAACATGGCTAAAGAAGCAGTACAGGAACAAATCCTGAATGCCGCGCAGGATCACTTTGCGGGTAAGGAGGCAGTTCTTCAACAGGCTATGGACAAAATGAGTAAACTCAAAAGCAAATACAGCGAAGTGCAGAGTTTGGCTGATCTTCCTAAACGCCTGCCAAATCCATTGAAAGGCAAACCTTTTATTGAACGCCTTGTACCGGGCATTACGTTACAGTTTCAGAAGTCGCAATACTTCCTGCTGGATATAAACCCATCTTTGCAATACAGAATCAGGCCGCGCCTTTCAGCCGGAGCAGGATGGAACGAACGATTACCATTTGACGGCTTGAAGATTTCAGGAAACCACGAACGCATCTATGGCCCGCGTGCTATAGTTCAGTTCAGGTGGGCAAAAGGCATCAGCTTTACGCTGCAACCCGAAACAATGAACACCACCATACCACCGTTGCTGGCAAGCCGGATGGGGTACGATCCGTTTGACCGGAGATGGATTACCAGCATTTTCGCAGGCATCAAAAAAGAATTTACGGTTTACAAAAAGCTGAAAGGCAACAGCGAGTTGCTCTACAACTTCCGCGATAAAGACGACATGAGTCCGTATGCCGATAAAGTAAATGTAAGAGTTGGGTTTGAATGGCAGATGAACAAGAAAAGGAAACCGACTGATGGGAAATGATTACGGCAGGTTCCCGGTTTAAGTCAACAAAAAAAATCGAACAACAGATTTAAGGATTAACTCTATGGTTGGAGAAAGCAAATGGTTTCTTTCTGAACGAATCATTTCAGATGCGAACGCAACATCCAGGCAGTGGTCTCATGTTGCTCCATAAGCGTAGTAAGGTAATCGCTTGTTCCATAGGCGTGCTCCACTTCTTTTCCAAGCTTCACAATACTCTCGCGCAGGTAAACGATAATGGCATCATGATCGGCAAGCAAATCTTTCATAAAACTAAGGCTGTTATTTTTGCTTGCTCTTTTTTCGCTAAGATGCGTAAGTTGAAGGTAGTCCTTCATGGTAGCAGGGGCGTAATGGCCTATTTTTCTAAGTCGTTCGGCTACTCCATCCACAACTCCTTCCAGTTCGGTGTATAACTGTTCAAAATAAACATGCACCGTGTGAAAATCAGGACCCTCAATATTCCAATGGGCATTTCTTGTTTTTAGATATAGCAAAAATTCATCGGCTAAAAGTGGGGAAAGGATTTTTGCAATGATTTCGGTTTGTTTTGGCGTGAGGCCAATATCTGCTTTTGCCATAATTATTTTTTTTGGTTACTCTGTTTTTTTTTGATTTGCCTGATTCTAAAGTTAATAAAATTTAGAGCGACTTATAGAGGAATTAAACGGCTACTGGCTTAATCTTTTTATGCAATCGTAGTCCCGCCATCTACCGGCAGGTTTACCCCGGTTACATAAGCCGACTCATCGGAAGCTAAAAACAAAGCCGCCTGTGCAATGCTGCCGGCATTACCATACGACTTTAAAGGAATAACAGGCATTAATGCAGCTTTGTATTGCTCGTTATTCAAAAATGCTTCACTCATGGGCGTAAGTATATAGCCGGGATTAATCGCATTTACCCGTATTCCAAAACTACCCCAATCTACCGCTGCAGCCCGGGTAATGGCCGACACACCGCCTTTGGAAGCCGTATAGGAACCGGCTCCCGACATTCCTGTTAGAGCTGCAATAGAAGAAATATTTACAATGCTACCACCGTGCTTTTTCATATCAGGCAATACGGCTTGCATGCCCAGCATTACACTATTTAAGTTGATGGCGTATGTTTTTGCCCAAAGTTCATCGGTTTGTTCTTCAAACGGAGTGGGCACCGATATGCCTGCATTGTTTACCAGTATATCAATCTTGCCAAAAGCTTTGATGGTTTGCGGAATCACCTGTTCAGTCCACACTTTGCGGTCGGCCACATTGTGAGTAATACCAATTGCATGGCCGCCCTGTTGGTTAATTTTAGCCACCAGGTTGTTGAGTTTTTCTGTTTGCAAATCGGTGGCCACCACATTAGCGCCTTCGGCAGAAAAAAGATAAGCCATTGCTTCGCCCATGCCCGATGCTGCACCGGTAATGATGGCCACTTTGTTTTTTAGTCTCATATCTTATAGGTTTTTTTTACAAACATTAAAATTCCGTTTTTAGGTTCAAACAAGGTGTTAGACCTTTAAAGCTGCAACCTTAACAGAAGGCAACAGAAGGTTCGATCATAAAGATCGGGCATGTTGAGGAACATTAACTGCGCATTAGTAATTTTTAATAATTAAATAACCCAATAAGAAGTAAATGGTACGCTTGATGTAGTTTTCCTGAGTTGATGATATTAAATATTTCTTAACTTGAGCACATGACTTTAAACAGACGCAAATTCCTTCAAAAGTCGGTTGCCGCAGCGGCAGCCGTAATGGCCGCTCCTGTGTTGGCTATGGATGGTACAGCAGGTGTAAAAAATGTAGGCCTTCAGGTGTGGTCAATAGCAAAAAATCTTCAGTCCGATTTCAGCGGTACACTAAAACTTCTCCAACAGTTTGGGTATAAGGAAATTGAACTGTTCGGTCCCTATCCGTTTAGTACAGAAAAAGATCAGGCATCCTGGAAGGCCGTTACCTCCATGCTTAACTTTTCTCAAAGCGGTTACTTTGGTAGATCTGCCAAAGAGTTCAAAAAAATTCTGAACGATCATGGTCTGCGTACACCCGCCATGCATATAGGTCTTGATACACTACGCAATAAAATGGGCGAAACTGCAGAAGCGGCACATGCATTAGGGCAGCAATATGCAGGTATTGCGGCCATACCAGAAGAGGAAAGGCGCACAATGGATGATTATAAGCGCATAGCAGATGATTTTAACGTGATCGGAGAAAAAGCAAAAGCTAATGGCATTCGCTTTTATTACCATAACCATGGTTATGGACTTACACCCATAGGGGGAAAGATTCCATTTGATGTTATTCTGGAGCATACAGATCCTACACTCGTATTTTTGGAAATGGATCTTTTTTGGACGGTAGCCGGTGGGGCCGATCCGGTTAAATACCTGGATGCCCACAAAGGCAGGTACAAACTAATGCACGTAAAAGACATGAAGGAGAGGGTGCGCTTCGCAGGCGATGGCGGAAATGCAGCGCAATGGGTAGAACTGTTTCCACACATTACCGATGCCGGTAGTGGTGTACTCGATCTGAAAACTATTTTAACGCACGCAAAAGCATCAGGAGTAGATCATTTTTTTGTGGAGAATGACAGAATTACAGATGTAAAACAATCGCTCGAAACAAGTTACAAGTATCTTTCTTCGCTTGAGTTTTAAGACGCAAGCCGGGTATTGCCCTACTTTACATCAAACCGAACCCGTATATTTGCGCCCTGATTTTTTAATTACTGAGTAATGGGTTTAAAATGTGGTATTGTAGGGTTGCCCAATGTGGGTAAATCCACCTTGTTCAATGCAATTTCAAATAATAAAGCAGAAGCAGCCAATTTTCCGTTTTGTACAATTGAACCCAACGTGGGTGTGATTTCGGTGCCAGACGACCGGTTGAAAATACTGGAGTCATTAGTTAATCCGCAGAAGGTTATCCCCACTTCGTTCGAGTTTGTGGACATTGCCGGGCTTGTAAAAGGAGCCAGCAAAGGTGAGGGGCTGGGCAACCAGTTTCTGGCCAATATCCGTGAGGTAGATGCTATTGCCCACGTAGTGCGGTGCTTCGAAAACGAAAACATCATTCACGTAGCGGGTAAAGTAGATCCGGTTGGCGATAAAGAAGTTATTGATGTAGAGTTGCAGTTGCGAGACCTTGACTCAGTTGAAAAGAAAATTTCTAAAGTGGAGCGTACCGCCAAGAGTGGCGATGCCAAGGCTAAGAAAGAATTAGCCACACTTATAGCCTATAGAGATACATTACTGGCGGGTAAGAATGCCCGCAGTCTTCAGGTAGATGCTGAAGATAAAAAAGCCATTGAGGACTTGCAGTTGCTTACCGATAAACCGGTGATTTACGTGGCTAATGTAGACGAGGCCGCAGTTAACACCGGCAACAGACATGTAGAGGCCCTGAAAGCTTTAGTAAAGGAAGAAGGAGCTGAGGTTGTTATGGTTTGTGCGGCCATAGAAGCGCAGATTGCCGAACTGGAAAGTGAAGAAGACCGCAAGGTGTTTCTGGAGGAATATGGGTTGAAAGAATCAGGACTAAACCGGCTGATTCGGGCAGCTTATAACCTGTTAAGCCTGATCACTTACTTTACCGCTGGCGAAAAAGAAGTTCGGGCTTGGACTATTCACAGAGGTTGGAGGGCACCACAGGCGGCTGGCGTTATTCATACCGATTTTGAAAAAGGATTTATTCGGGCAGAGGTAATTAAGATACCTGATTATCAGAAGTATAAGAGCGAGGCTGGCTGCCGCGAAGCAGGAAAACTGGCTGTAGAAGGCAAGGAATATATAGTAGAAGATGGGGATGTGATGCACTTTCGGTTTAATGTGTAAGGTTTTTTCCTTTTTTACTTAAACTTTTCTTTGCAGTAGTTGGCTTTATTAATCTGATTTGTAGTACCTTAGCTATCCGCAATTTTTTGTAAGGCGCGGTTTTGTTAACCTATTTTTAGCCTAAACAGGTGGTACTGTGAGAATCCGGATAGTTTTTTCTCTGAAGAATAGAGGTGGTTATGTACCCTTCCATCATCAGTTTTTATTAGCGCAAACCATTAAGGGTTTGATTATGCTGGGTAAGAATGAAAAGTTTTTTTCATATACCCAATACAACTTTTCTGGCCTTAAAGGTCAGATCAAAATCAGCCGTAAAGGTCTGCACTTTTATTCGTCTAAAGTAACGCTGGTATTCTCCTCGTCCGACCAGGAGTTTTTAGATTATTTTAAAAACATATTGTTTGCTCAAAAGGAATTGCTGGTGGGGGCATTGCAACTGGTGCCGGAATCGGTAGAAAATGAAGAGCCGGTTTCAATAACCGACTCGGTAAAGTTCTTGTGCATTTCGCCCATTGTACTGGTACCAGCCTCATTCAATGATGAAAGCGGCAAACGGTTTATCAGTCCGGAGGTGGATGAGTTTTCGGATTTATTATACGACAGCACCATTGCCCGTATGGAAGCCAGTGGTAAGTACAAACCCGAACAGCTTGCCGACTTTTATAAGTTTCAATTAGTGGCCGATAAAGAATATATCAACCGCATTCAGGCATCGCATAAAAAATTTGCCCGTATTTATCCGCTTTACGATCTGGATATTAAGTATGAGGTACGGGGCTATACTTTCCCATTTACCCTGTATGCGCCTCAACCCGTGCAGCAATTTGTTTACGAAAATGGTTTGGGGCATTTCTCTCACAAGGGCTTTGGTATGCTGGATGTGGCACATGCCGACTCTATCCGAAACGAAGCCGATCTGGAAGTAAATTACGCTTAACGACTATTTGCCGGCAGTTGGTAATAGCCCACTAATAAATCGGCCTGCGGCCTGAAGGGCCTGTAGTAAACAAATACTTCGTACAGGTTTTCCGTTTCGAAGTGACTTCCTTCTATCTGGAAACTATTCTGGTTGGTGCCTTCTACCCAGTATTGATAGTCGTACCAGCCTTGTTTAAGAAACAGTGTCTTTTCATAAGCGTTGGCGGCCCGGTTATAATCCATGCGCGAGGTTGAGGAATGATCCCAATCGGTAAGGGCACCCAGTAGGTGAACATTGCCCGTTAGCGGAGGTGATGATAAGGTGAATGTTACAAAAACATAATCGGCCGAAAGGGAAGGATCGCGGTTATCCTGATTATCGATAACATAATTTCCATTCATATCGCGGTATTGAGCATAAGCCTGCCCTTCGCGGGTTTTATCGGTAAGAACAGATAAGTGGAAGGGTCTTTTACTACGGTCTAACCGGCCGGTATTGCGACCCGGAAAGTTGAGCGAGCGAAAATCCACAAACCGGAATTCGTTACCGGCCATAAACTGATTGGTTTTATCAAAGAACCGGTATTCCAGTTCGCGTCTGTCTTCGCGGATAAAACTTGGTTTTATGTTGCCCCGCGCATTATCCCATCGCTGGTTTTGCCTTACCCATATTTGAATAGATTCCATTGGGTTAACTACATCCAGCCTGGCATAATTAAGCTTAAAGTTCAGTTGTTGATTGCTGACACTGAGTGTACCAAGTCCTTGATTTTGCCCGTCCATAGCCAGCGCTATATCATTCGCATAAATCATAAAACGTTTGCTCAGTAAAATATCGTTCTCATCGTTTTCGCGATAAGCAACCAGCAGATAATTGCCCGGAATTTTTACAGCAGGTAGTTCAAAATAATAATGAACATAAGGTACCGATGTGTTGGTAGACATATCGTATTCCGAAATGGTGTATTCGTTGTACTCATTCATAAACTCAAGATCCTGAAGATTGGATTTTGTCCAATCGTAATTACAATGAACAATGCGAACGTAGTAATTGCTTCGCTGGCCAAGCAAATCGTCAAATTCCAGAACCAGGTTCTGGTTACTGATGGGTGCTACGGCTGGTCTTAGTTTATCCTGATTTCCGGTAATGGCAGGGTAGAGCTGTACGGTACGGATTTCTTCTTCATAACTTTTATCGACAAAAACGAGTTTTTTTTGCGAAAAAAGGGGAATAGATGAATAGAGGAAAAAAGAAATTAGAAACCACCTCATGAATTAAGAGATTTACGTTTTGTACAAAGATGCAGGTAAATCAAATGGCATTCCAACTTTAATACCATAAGCTGGGTCTATAATGACAGAACGGTTCATATTGAGTGATCAGGAACTGATTAAGGGATGTGTGCAGGGGAACAGGGCCTCGCAAGAGGCTCTGTATTCACGCTATTGCCGAAAAATGATGGTTATCTGCCAGCGATATGCCAAATCTACACTTGAAGCAGAGGATATTTTACAGGATGGCTTTATCAAAGTTTTTGCCTCCATCAGAAATTTCAGAGGCGAGGCCCGGCTGGATACCTGGATTACCCGCATTATGATTAACACCGCGCTTAATACCCAACGCCAAAAATTATACATGCTGCCCATGGTTGATATTGCTGATGCCCGGCTGCACGAATCGGAAGATGTAAGCCTGGCAGAATTTAATATAAAGGAACTGATTGCAATGATTCAATCGCTTCCGGATGGAGCCCGTGTTGTGTTTAACCTGTTTGCCATTGAAGGCTATAACCATAAAGAGATTGCCGCTATGCTTGATATAAGCGAGGGCACATCAAAATCGCAATACAGCCGGGCAAAATCATTATTGAAAGCAAAACTGGAGAATACTAGTATATATGGAAAATTCGGAGAGGCAAAGATTTGAAGAGAACTGGAAGTCGGCTTTTGAGAATGCCGAACAGAGTCCGTCCGAACGCGTTTGGTCGTCAATAGAAAATTCGTTGACGTATGCAGAAGGCGGAACCATGAGACGCAAAGTAGTTTTTTACAGACGCCTGGCTGCTGCCTCGGTTGTATTGGCGCTTGCGTTGGCCGGATCTACTACCTACTATCTTATGAATGATAAGCGTGAAGAGTTGGCCGTAACAAATAACTCCAGCCAGAATCAACGCATTCAACAAAATGAAAGTAATGCTGAAAATGAAAGTAATGCAAAAAATACCGCTAATACCAAAACACAAATAACCAGCGAAGACAAACCAGAGAAATTTAAACCACAGGTTGTAAAAGGTCAAAACCAGATTCAATTGGTGGATACCCCGCTTGTTGCGATAGTAAACAATACGCAATTGGAATTTGCAGATGTTAACCCGGTAAGCAGGCTTCAACGGTTTGGGTTAAGTGCCTACGATCCATTGGCAGAGTCTTATTTAATTGAGCTGAACCCGAAGAGTAAAGTGCGGGGAGTAACTATTGTACGGAAGCTGCCCGCCATGCCGGCCTCCATGATGGCTGATTCACGCAAAAGAAATGAAGTAAAAGAAAACCTGTGGGCAGCGGTAAACGCATCAACCGGAAGTTATACATCTTATTCACAAGCTGATAATTCGCGGGCAGGTTTAGTAATGAGTACCTCCAATTCATTCGGTAGTCAGGTATCAGCCTCCAGCACGGTTAAACCCAAAGGAAACACCTATTCGGTTGGTGTTAATATGGGCACACGCATTTCAGAACGGTGGGTATTGCAGGGAGGGGTTGCCTATCTTAACCAAAGCCTGGGGTATACTTCGAACTTTGCAGCATTGGATGCTAACAATGCACCCATGGCTATCGTATCAGAGTATTCGGCTTTAAAACAAAATTCAATAGCACTTTCGCCAACCACCCGGTATGATATTAACAGTGTAAATGAATTAGTTTCAGTTCCGATTCAGACCGGGTATATGGTGGTAAACCGTAAGTTTGGTTTGCAACTTAATTCGGGGGTGGCAACCGATATGTTTATTCGCAATACACTTACAGATAAAAGTGGTCAGCTTAGTACATTTTCAGAATCGGCCGGATCCGATTCGCCTTACAATACTTTTAGCTGGTCGGCAATAGGGGGTACAGAATTAAGTTATAAGATTGGTTCGCAATACCGGGTATCTTTAACCCCGGGTTTTCGCTACGCACTTTCGCCTATGTTAAAATCAAATTCAGAAAATACAAACCCCTTTATGTGGGATATGGGTTTCCGGTTCAGATACATTTTAAAATAGGAGATATACCACCCGTAACAGTTACCCCTCCATTTCAATAACTAATTCTTCCCAGCGGCTGTTAGCAGTTTTTAACTCATTGTCAATCTGTATAAAGCGGGTTTGCTGAGCTTCTAATTGTACAGGATTGCCATACACTTCGGGTTTGGCAAGTTCGGCTTCAACCTGTTGTTTTTCGGTTTCGAGTTTAAGAATAACCTCCTCTACCTTTTTTAACTCTTGCTGCAAGGCTTTTATTTTTTTTGAGTTGTCGGGTTGAGGTTGTACCGTCTTAGCAGCCGGAGCAGATACTTTCTTTTGAGGCTTTTCGGCTACGGTTTCGGGGGTAGCGTTTTGTTTGCGCCAATACTCATATTCATCATATGTGCCCGGGTATTCTTTAATCTCATGATTTTCGATATACCAGATTTTGTTGGCCACCTGGCTAACAAAATGCCGGTTGTGTGATACTACCACAAAACTACCCTGATACTGTTGCAGTGCCTGGATTAATATATTTTCCGAAATAAAATCCAGGTGGTTAGTGGGCTCATCGAGCAATAAGAAGTTGGCTTCGGAAATTAATGTTTTGGCTAATGCTACGCGCGACTTTTCGCCACCGCTCAGCACCTTTATCTTTTTAAACACATCTTCATCCGAAAACAAAAAACAACCCAACACATTGCGCAATTCCTGTTCGGTTTTACTACTTCCCGATTGTTTAAGTTCATCCAGAATTTCATTCTCCACATGCAACGATTCAAGTTGATGCTGAGCAAAAAAACCATAGATCACATTATAACCAATAGTGCGTTCGCCTTCCACAGGCTCGGTGTTGGCAATAATACGAAGCAAGGTTGATTTACCTTTACCATTAGCACCAATTAAGGCTATCTTATCGCCCCGTTCAATTGTTGCACTTGTGTGTTTCAGAATTTGCAACGGTCCGTAGGCTTTTGAAATATCTTTTAGGGTTACCACGTGCCGGCCCGAGGGTTGGTTAAATGTAAACCTGAAGTTTACCGAAGCAGTATCGCTCACCACCTCGTCTATCATATCCATTCGTTCTAACGCCTTTACGCGCGATTGCACCTGTCGTGCTTTAGTGGCTTTGGAACGAAAGCGTTCAATAAATCTTTCGGTTTGCCGTATCTTGGCTTGTTGATTTTCGTATGCATTGTTCTGAATTTCCTCCCGAAGTTCCTTTTCTTGCAGATAGAATGAATAATTTCCTTCATACGTTACCAGTTGCTGGTTGGTAACTTCAACGGTTTTATTAATTACATTATCCAGAAATGTGCGGTCGTGCGAAACAATGACTACCGCTCCTTCATAACTGCGTAAGTAATTTTCTACCCATTCAATAGATGGTAAGTCTAAGTGGTTGGTGGGTTCATCCAGCATGAGGCATGAGGGTTTTTCGAGCAGTAACTTGGCAAGCATAACACGCATGCGCCAGCCACCGGAAAATTCCCGCAAAGGGCGATGTAAATCTTTTGTTGTAAACCCGATTCCTTCCAGAACTTCTTCGGCCTTTGCCTGCATGGTGTAACCATCCAGGTGTTCAAATTTCTCCTGCAATCGGGTTAGTTTATCTACCAGGTCGTCTGAATATTCAGTCTCTAACTTGTGTAGAATTTTCTCAATCTGTCGTTGTGTATCTACTGCTTCTTTGAAGGCTTCCATGGCCACCGTTAAGATGGCATCTTCAGATTGGTACGAAAGCAAATCCTGATTTAAAAAACCAAGGGTACAATCTTTCGATTTGCTGATGGAGCCGCTGTTGATGGATAAATCGCCATTAATGATTTTGAGGAGGGTAGATTTACCGCGCCCGTTTAACCCGATCAAACCGATTTTGTCGTTTGGGCGGATAAACATAGAAGCGTCTTCGTACAACGGCCGGCCGCCTATGTAATAGGAAATATTTGAAATTGAGATCATAGGCTATAAAACTGGCGCAAAGGTAGGGGATATGTACACCTAATGCCAAGTGTGCACAAAAGGTTTCTGATTATGTAAATACCGGGTAATTATTGCACTTAGATTTGCAAATTTGCAATCCTGTAAATGAAACCCTATGAAACTATTCGTCAGTGCTATTTTGCTTACCCTGTTGCTTTCTTCTTGCGAATCGAAAAAGATAGAAGGAGCGGGAGCATCTGATAGCTTACTTCGTGCAATAAAGCTGCCTGCAGGCTTTTCCATATCGGTATTTGCAGATGTAGAAAACGCCCGGTCGTTGGCCTTATCGCCCGCAGGAATAATTTATGTAGGCAATCGCGATGAAGATAAAGTGTATGCGGTTCAGGATACTGATGGCGATTTTGTGGCCGATAAAAAATGGATACTTGATTCTGGTTTGAATATGCCTAACGGAGTGGCCTTTAAAGACGGTGATTTATATGTTGCAGAAGTGAGCCGCATTCTTAAATATGAAGACATTGAGTCTAAACTGGATAATCCTGGCGAACCGGTTGTGGTGTATGATAAATTTCCAACCGAAGCGCACCATGGTTGGAAGTATATTGCATTTGGTCCCGATGGTAAACTATATGTGCCTGTAGGCGCACCGTGCAACATCTGCGAACCAGAAGATCCCATTTATGCTGCTATCCATCGCATGAATGAGGATGGCACAGATTTGGAATTATTTGCAAGTGGTGTACGCAATACGGTTGGGTTTACCTGGCATCCGCAAACCAACGAATTATGGTTTACCGATAATGGCCGCGATAGGCTTGGTGATGATATTCCACCATGCGAGTTGAATACTGCACCACAACAGGGAATGCACTTTGGTTATCCGTATTGCCACGGAGGTACCGTAAAAGATCCGGAGTTTGGCGATAAGCACGCATGCGATGAGTTTGTAAAACCTGCGCTGAATTTTGGAGCGCATGTTGCACCGCTTGGGTTGAAATTTTATACAGGTTCTATGTTTCCAGCCGGGTATCAGAATCAGATAATTGTGGCTGAACATGGCTCCTGGAATCGTTCGAAGAAAAGCGGATATAAGCTGAACCTGGTTAAATTAAATGGCAATGAAGTTACGGGTTACGAAACATTTGCCAGCGGTTGGTTAAATGAAGATACACAGGAAGTATCCGGAAGACCGGTAGATGTATTGCAATTACCCGATGGCTCATTATTGGTATCCGATGATCAGGCAGGAAAGATCTATCGTATTACTTATTCCAACTAAAAATCATCGGCCACTTCTTCAATTTGCTTACCCTTATCCACATACATCATACGGATAACGGGCACAGAACGATAGGTGAGTTTAACTTCCTTTCGGTGACCTTTGTACACTAATGTTAATGTTTGTGCTTTCCAGTAGTACGATTCCGTGCGTAAACTGTACGTGGCTTTTCCGTATGATTTTTCAAGACCCCGCATTACCTTAGGATCGTGACCTGTAATTACATCTATTTCGTAAATAAGACCTTTGTATGTCTTTAATGAAATCAGTTTAACCGGAACATCACCAATGGTCATATAGTCAGCAGATTTGGTTTCATACTGTTTAGCAGGAAACTCTTTTCTCTCGATCAGGTCTTTTTTGAATTCGGCACCCTTCACGCTGTCAATCAGCATACCCAGTTTTATTTCTTTAAAGCCGTTGCGCCTTTCCAGTTCGTTTATATCCTGGCTATATACAACGTGTACAATCATTAAAAACAGAATGGGTAATATTCTCATGGTTTCGGCTCGTTAAATTGAATAGGAACGGCAACTTTTACTTTATCCCACATTAAAATCAGATCAGCCACATTATTCTTTTGCTCAATCTGTATGGTAAAGGCTTCGTAAATAACATTGTCTAAGGATTGTACGGGAACCTCAAACCGGGTTATATCCCTTTTTGAGTTATAGTTGTACGATCCCCACAAGCCTACATCCTGGTTGATAATAATGGTCCACTTATCTTTTTCAGGAATGGTGAAGATAGAGTAGGTGCCTGCTTTAAGGGCAAATCCTTTTATTATTATATCGCGAGTAAGTGTTATTTCAGTAGCTTCATTAGCTCCTGTTCGCCATACCTGGTTATACGGAACAAGGGAACCAAAAACCTGACGTCCTTTTTTATGGGGCTGACTGTAGGTGATTTTCAGATAGGTATCTTTGTACTGGGCCGCAACTATTGTAAGGGGGCTTGGCCGTGGTTTTACAGAATCCTGTGTATAGGCAAAAACCGGGATGAGTAATAAGAAAAGAATAAATACTCCTGAGTTCTGAAACATGCCTGTAATTTTCATCGCGAATATACTATTTTGAACTTTTATTTAGCTTATGACCCGACCCGCGTTTGATGATATCTATATGGAGTTGGCTGTAAACCTGGCCAAACGATCACATTGTATTAAACGCCATGTTGGCGCAGTACTTACCAAAGACACGCGTATTATTTCTATCGGATACAACGGACCACCATCGGGTACGCATAACTGCGATGAAGAATGGCCCGAAGCCGGTTGCCCGCGCGATTCAAAAGGCGGATGTTCGCTGGCTATACATGCAGAGCAAAATGCGATATTGTATGCCGTTAAAAACAAAACCTCGGTAGAGGGGGCCACATTATATGTAACGCTTTCACCCTGCCTGGCTTGTTCGCGCATCATATTCAGCATGGGTATTAAGCGGGTAATCTATTTCAATTCGTATGCCGAATTTAAAAATTTAGCTTCCGATGAGGGTGTGGATTTTTTAAACAAGTTTGGCGTGGAGTGTACCCGGTATACAGGTAAGTTAGATAATGTAACGCACATGATATAAAATGCAAAAAGCCCGTGTTTAGCGGGCTTGTGGTTTTATATAATTGAATACTGACTTACGCCAGAGCCTTCTCAATACTACCAATAAAACTTGCTGTTACACCTTTCGTTTTTTTGGTTTGCTCGGCCTTTAATACAACTAAAGCGTTGTTAATGGAGTTTACTAATCCAACAGGGTTACCATCAAACCGATAACTGCCCAGGCACCATTCCAGTTCAGATTGTAATTGTTGTTCAATATTAAGGGTACGAAATTTATCCAGAATGCTTTCCGTGGCCTGTTCAATAGATAAAGCTTTGGCCTTTGGAGCTGCTTTTTTTGGTGCTTTCTTTTCCGTAGCTGGTTTTGATGTTGCTTTAGCCATGGTTGTAAGGGTTTTGATTATGATACAAATGTATGTGTCCTTGGTATCGGTAAACAAGCGCTAAGCCGATTATATTTCTGCAATCGTGTGATTAATGAAATGAATTTCAATGCATTGCAGGCTTTAAATAAGTGTGTGATATCACATAAATGACTTGAAGCAATGTTGTTTTAGCAATATTTGATAAAGAATATCGAGAAGTATGGTAACATGCTGCTGATGATTGATGCTGTTATTTGTTTATGAAATCAATGAATGAGAGTGGGTATAAAAACAAAAGAGAAGTGATCCTGGATCACTTCTCTTTGCGAAAGCATCAAGCTAACTTGATTACTTCTTCTTCTTAGCAGCTTTCTTAGCCTTCTTGGCTACTTTCTTCTTAGCTGCTTTCTTAGCGGGTTTTTTTGCCATAGCGTTTTAATGTTTTAGTTAAAACTGTACGAAAGGTATAATAAAAAATTAATTCACAAAAATTTTGCAGAAAAAATTTTTTGATGTCGATAAAAAATCAGGTTGATGATTCAACCATTCATTAACATAACTCATTCATTTAATAATCATCATTTGATATTCACTTCGCATATTAATGTGATGTCGAATTTTTCTTTTACAGATAAAATGATTTGTGATGCGAGTGAAAAAATTTCAGCACCACTACCATTTGAATAGTTAACTAATACTAATGCTTGTTGTGTATGCACACCTACATTACCCACGCGTTTTCCTTTCCAGCCACATTGTTCTATTAACCATCCGGCAGGCACTTTAACTTCTTGATTTACAGATGTATAACCAGGTATTTCGGGAAACGATTTTTGAAGTTTCTGATAGTGTGCAAGGGGTATAGTTGGGTTCTTAAAGAAGCTGCCTGCATTACCTAATACAGTGGGATCTGGTAGTTTACTTCTTCTTATCTGTATAACGGCATCGCTTACTTGTTGAATGCTTGGTGTTGTAATATGTTGTTGTTTTAATACATCATGAATAGCACCGTAGCTTGTGTTAATACGATGTGTTTTTTTGGATAGAGTTAAAGTAACGCTTGAAATAAAAAAATTTTCTTTCAGCTTGCTCTTAAAGATGCTATCCCGGTAGTTAAACTCACATTCGTGATTAAGAAATGTTCTTAATAAACCTGTTTCAAGGTTAATACCAGTAACCGATTTGATTACTTCTTTTACTTCTACACCATATGCACCAATGTTTTGAATGGGTGCAGCACCTACTGTGCCTGGTATAAGCGATAAATTTTCAATACCACCCCAGTTATGATGCACGCAATGCATCACCAAGTCATGCCAAACCTCTCCAGCCATCACTTCTAGCTCAATCAAATCATCAGATTCATAACGAATAGTGATGCCTTTTAATAAATTTTGAATGATAAGCCCGTTGTAATCATGAGTAAAGAGCACATTACTACCGCCACCGAGTATAAATCGGGTATTATTCAAATAGATTGGATGCTGAATAAGGTGCTCTAACGCTGTTAGTGACGAAATCCTGCAGAAGTAACGTGCGTTAGCGGGTACACCAAAGGTGGTTAATGGCCTCAGGTCTTTGTGTTCTTCAATGGTTATCATAATCTAAATTATGACCAAGGAAGAAAAAACGAATGAATTATTAAAATCCCTTAAAGGCTTTCGTTACTTCTTCTTGCGAGAGTTTAAACAGGCAAATACGGGTAAAACGACCGGCTACATAAGTTGTGCCGCATACAATCAATCCACCATCGGATGTGGGCGTTAATGAAGCCACTTCAAAAGGATTAGAAAAACCCAGATACTTACTGCCAACCAATGCTCCGGTTGCTTCATCATAACCAAGTAATGCAATTTGTTTGCTACGCGTATCACTGGCATATAATACCACTTTACGTGCGTTTATAGTGGTGCGCAGTATTTGTACACGGGCATTGGCTGTTAATTCGGGTAGTGAATGACCACCTAAATCGGTACTGGAACTAATACCAGAACTGTTTAACGTAGCAGAAGGAAGAAAATAATTATCGCCAAAGTTGAAACGGGCTAATGCAAATTTACCGCCATCAAGCGGTACAGCCTGGCTTATACCTCCATCGTCCTGCTGGCCCTGCACAATACCCTGTGGTTCATCAGCAACCAGGTTGGTGAAGGAAAGCGATAATGTATAATTATAAAATCCATTGAAGTAATAAGCACTGCCTGATTTTCCAACCAGAAAGGGAAGTTTTCGTCCGGTTTGCAGAAAATGAGCGATAATTGGTTCTTCTACAGCATCGCCTGCACCAATCGAAAAGGCTTTTGTTGAACTTACAGCGCCTGAAGTACTCACCACCGATATTACACTTTCTTTATCTACATGATCATAGCTCTGCAATAGAAAATTATTTCCATCTAGTGCTGCTGCTGCGGGATACGAGTTTCCTACCGCAACCTGATCGACCAGAGTACCGTCTGCATTAACGCTGATCAATTGTGTTTGTAACCCCACATTAGTCATACAAAAGAAATAATAGGTACCATTAGCCAACATCAATGGTCCAATTGGTGCCACTAACTCTTCATCTACTTCCACTTCCGATACAAAACCACCATACTCATCTACTTTAAGTAAATAAATACCACTGAAATTAGAATTGAGTAACCTGCGGCCACCTAAAATCAGGTATCCGCCATCGGGTGTTTGTTTTATATCGATGGGGTAATACGTGGCATTAAACTTATTATTGTCGAAAATACGTGTAAAGCTGGCTTTATCGGCAGTGGGGTCAGAATCATTCGAACAACCAAAAAGCAAAACCAATCCAAGTATAAAAATGAAGCGCATGGTATTAACGATCTAAAGTTTTGAAATTACTGCTGAGGAAACGCATTGGAAATAATACTCCGGCCGAGATTATGATGTTGTTGAGGTCTAAATCATCCGGGACATCGCCAATTCCGGCTAACCGATCGTTTCCAAATCGATTTTTAGTGTTGGTAATGTTGCTCATGCCTTTCCAGTACGAACCCTCTAATACAAGGCGTACGTTACCCAGATTATAATCTACTCCAACCCCGGCAGCAATACCCCAATAATTTTCATACAAATCTTTAGCGCCTACAATCAGGGTTTCATTGGCAAATTGATTGGTACCGCCCGAAGCATAGTCGGTGCCCGATATGGCTACGGCTTTATTGGCATTGATTAGCATTGAATACACAATACCCACCTGAACATACGGACGTAATTTATCGCGCAGGATATCGTATTTAATGAATAATGGAAAGTCAGCGTAATCAATTTTTTGCTCCTGATCGTAACGCAACTCTAACGTTTCTGCACTGTTCTCTGTATTATACCACCTAAACTGGTTGAAATAAGTAAACCGGGTATGCCGGTAAGTAGGTTGAACGCTGAACGAAATTCCCTTATAATAAAAGGTGGCTTCTAAAGTAGCCTGACTTCCGGTTTTTGAAAACGAATCGTATTCTTTAGCATTAAGGCCTGCTGCATAGTTGGTAGGCACCATTACCGTGTACGACTTAATAGGTTTTGCCTGTGCAAAGTTGGTTCCTGCTTTAAAGCCAAGCCACCATTGCTTTTCCAAAAATTTATTTTGCTGAGATGGCTTGGGTTTGGGCAATGTGTTGCTTGCTTTCTTTTTGAACTGGCTAAAGCCCGTTGTACTAATAGCAACAGTAAGAGCGAGCGATAGAATAAATTTCATAGGCTATCGGATAACAATTAGTTTTTTGGTTTCCTGCAGGAAACCGGTTTTCAGTTGATAAAAATACGTGCCGGGAGGTAAAGAACTAACATTTACCGAAACTTCGTGCGTGCCTTCTGCTTTTTCTTCTGCCAATAAAGTTTTAAGCGTTCGGCCTTGCAGGTCTTTCAGGTTAAGGTAAACCATTTGGGTAGTATTAATAGTAAACCGTATGGTTGTGCTTTCGTGGGCCGGGTTTGGAAAGCAATCTTCCAGGTTAAACCGGCTTGCAATAAAATTGTCTGTTACCCCCGAAATTACTTGTTGGGCCAGGGGTAAAGGTTCGTAATTACCGGCACCTTCTTCTTTTGGACCATTTAAGAAGTCTTTGAAGAAAATATCGTTATTGATTTTCGTTTCGTCTACCAGCATCCAATCGCGCAGCAGGTTGGCATAAACCTGCCGGTAGTCATATTGCATCTCTACATTATGAAGGTTCATATCCGGTACTTTCCCTACCACACCAGGCTGTACACCTTTTCCAAAAATCATTACAGGAGCACCCGTACCATGATCAGTTCCATAACTTCCGTTTGCACGCACGCGTCTGCCAAATTCTGAAGTGGTTACAGTAAGCACCCGGTCTTCCAATCCACGTGCTTTCAAATCATCCTGAAAGGCTTTCATTGCCGAAGCAATATGATACATGAGTGCAGCATGCTGGCCCATGGTTGGATCATAACTTTCCACTTGTTCGGCATGCGTATCAAAACCGCCAAGTTTTACTAAGAACACTTTTGTTTTAACACCCATACCTGCACCTCCACCATCCAGCAAACGTGCAATTAATTGCAATTGTGGGGTAAGTCGGTTGCGCATGCTTCCCCGTGGCGCGTTGAAGGGATAGTTTTCCGGATAGGTTACACTTGAAACAGGAGCACGCTGATACACCTGATTGAGCCGCTCGGCATAATCCTGCGATTTATCTTCCAGTCCCAGTATCCAGTTCAACTCCTTTCCATAAGGTGAATTATCTAATGCAACCGGTGGTTTTCCGCGCGGGTCAATTCCCTGGTCGGTAAAACCTTCCAGTTCTCCTACCAGTTGGGCAAAGCTTTCAGGATTATTGATGGAGATTGAGGTGGGGATGTTTCCTGCCTGATGAAAGATCAGCGATACATCACTCCCCATTTCAATGGCTAATGGATCTTCCATTTCTGGGTTAGGAAATTCATCGGGGTATTGTTTAGGAGCAAATTCCTGTTGTAGGTATCGGCCCACCCAGCCCGAAGAGAAGTAATCATCAAAGCCACCGCCCATAAAAGAGATATCTCTTCCACGAAAATGAGAACCGTTGTTGTTTTTATACGATACGCCCTGTACCACCGTCATTCTACCTCTATCATACAAGTCTTTCATCGCTATCATATCCGGATGCAGCCCCACCTGCGTATCGGCCGGTAATGTGTTATCGAGCAAAATCATTTTGCGGGCACTGTTCTTGGCAGGAATAGCGATGTTAGCACGCCAGCGATAATACGTGTCGTAGGCATCAACCGGAATAATACTGTTCAATCCGTCATTACCTCCGTGTAGTTGTAGGATAATTAGTATACGGTCGTTTGTACTTTGGCTTGCCATTCGGGTAAGCGAGTTTTCGGCCATTAGTTTAATGGGAATACCACCCAATGTAAACGGAACAGCTGCCAGCGAAAGTTTCTTTATAAAGTTTCTGCGTTTCATGTCTTCTTAAATCAATAAAGTTGATACTCGGGCGATTGCAACATGGCGTTAAACAGGTTTTCTAACTGCCGTCTTACTACTTCTGTATCTACCGGGTTGTTCCACCGAAATGCCCAGGCGCCTTCCGGGTCGGCATCAATCTGAGGCGATTTCAAAAATGCTGTCAAAAAATAATTTAGCCGTTCTGCTGTAAGCCCAGCATTATCATCGGCTGCGGTATCGAATGTCAGGTTATCAGAAAGGGGTAATAAATACTTTGCTAACTCAATTATTAGCGATCGGGCATTTGAGGAAATTGCATTACTGAAGTTGGTTTGTACAAAGGCTACCGGGTCAATCTTCATCATGCCACCCATCTGGCTATCCGATACCAGATCGCGTATAAACGCATACCGGCTTACCAGATAATTAGTACTAATCCAGCTGCGGTGATAGATGGGGTATTGATGATACGCATCGTAACCGGCCACATCAAACGGTTCGTAAAAATGCATACCCATGCTTTCCAGCGTACGGATAAGATCACCGGTTTGCTCATAATATGCGGCAGCATTACCCGTGGGGTCGGGTAATTGTACATTAAACATGCGCATCGTACCCATCATCAAATCAAGTGGTGATTTAATGATACCGCCAAAGTTGTCATCGTTAACTCCTGCTGCAGCATCGTAAAAATGCTGACTTTGAAACAGATCTTCCAGTACGGGCTGTAGTTTGTAACCACTGGCTACAAACGTATTAGCCATTTCAGCTATAATGGTATCGTCTGTGGTTTGCGTAATTTCATGATATACAAAATAACGATACACGCGTCTGCAAAAATTGCGTGCCGTTTCGGGTTGGGCATAAATAAGTTCAATCAGCTGGCTGATCTCGTCTTCGGCACTTTCTTCTGTGGGATTGGTTCCATTCAGCAAAAGCGGATCGGGCTGAATGGTAGCATTGCCAAATCTGTCGCTGAATTGTTTTATCGTATTATCGTGGGCGCTGGCATTGGTTACACTACCTCTTACTTTACCTCGCGGCAATTTTTGTGTTCCTGCAGAATACAGGTCTACCGTTTCATCGTACGATGAAAAAGTTGTATCAAGTTCCCAACCTGATAGAACCTGTGCGGCAGCCCGCACATCTTGTTCAGTAAAATTGAAATAATCGCCTGGCACAGTTGCCGGGGGTAAGGTGCCCTCCAACCCACGACCGATAGAAAATAACTCCAGTAACTCGCGTCCGTAATTTTCATTTACACTTCCTGATACATTCAGATTTCCATCGAGTAGCCGAAGCATGGCATTATCTACACTAACCTTTTTTGTTAACTCTTTAATATTGTAATCAACCGGTAATGTTTTATCAAAAGCAAACTTGCGAAAGAGTTGATTCTGAAAATATAATGAACGGCTATTATCTATTTTAGATTGAATAGCAGTAAGTACTGTATGCAGAAAGAATACGATTTTCTCGCGTGTGGCATACGCAAGATTATTACCGGGAGGCACACCAAGCCCAAGCATTTGCCCCATAAACCAGCCTTTAAAGAATTCCTGTAAATCCGGATCGCCACTGTTGGCATCGGTAACTCCAGCCAGTACCCATTCGGCTCCGGTTTCCGGATCAAGTGGTAAGACCGGATCGGGTAGGGGTTGCTGAAATAACAAGGCAATAGCCTGACTTGCTGTTAGGGTTGCAAATGAATCGATTTGCAACTTAGTAGGCCCATAGGTGGCCCGGTGTAAAAGATGGGCGGCTCTTTTATAGCCAAGTTGTCCGCCAAATGAAGGTAAAGGCATGGTAAAATTTAGTTCACTCGGTAAGTTAATCCATTGCCATTAAAGTTGCGATAGGTTTTTCAGTTAAATGGTCATTACTTCCGATTATTGCCTGAATTTTTCCATTATATGGCGCTTACCACGTTAATATTTATTTTGCCCGATCAGAAAGTTAACAGTACCTTAATCGCATGAAGATAATTGAATGCCCGCGCGATGCTATGCAGGGTTTGTCTGAGTTTATACCAACTCATAAAAAGATAGTTTATCTAAACCAATTACTAAAAGTTGGTTTTGATACAATCGACTTTGGAAGTTTTGTATCGCCTAAGGCTATTCCGCAAATGCGCGATACAGCCGAAGTGTTGGAAGGACTTGATTTATCGGAAACGAAGTCAAAATTACTGGCTATTGTAGCCAATGTTCGGGGAGCGGAAGAGGCGTGTAAATTCAGTGCTATCCGTTACCTCGGGTTCCCGCTTTCCATTTCAGAAAATTTTCAGCAGCGCAATACCAACAAATCTATAAGTGAAGCATTAAACGTAGTAAACGAAATTCAGGAGTTGTGCGAAAAGCATAACAAACAACAAGTAGTGTATATCAGCATGGGGTTTGGTAATCCGTATGGCGATCCGTATGACGTTGGGATTGTAGAACAGTTTTCGGATATCCTTTCTGCACTTAACGTGAAGATTATCTCGCTGGCTGATACAATAGGTGTTTCTGAACCTCAGCAGATTGAATATCTTTTTAAATCGCTGATCAAAAAATTTCCAGCTATCGAGTTTGGTGCGCACCTTCATTCCAATCCTAAAACCAGTATCGAAAAAATTGAAGCTGCCTATAACTCCGGGTGTCAGCGTTTTGATGGCGCGCTTAAAGGTTTTGGCGGCTGCCCCATGGCAAAGGATGAACTGGTGGGGAATATGGCCACTGAAACAATTCTTGCATTTCTTGATTCTAAAAACGATGCGCTTGAGCTAAACAGGGAAGAGTTTTTGAAAGCGTTGACTCTGGTGGATATTGTGTTTAATCATTAACCAATTACTTCAATGCAAACATCTTTCCCTGCTTCTCCCAAACTAGTGTTCTTAACCAGCTTGTCTGCTAATCATTCCCTGTCGTGGTTTGCGTGGCGGCTTTTGTACAAGCTCACCAACAACAATTTTGAAACTAACCTGTTATCAACATTCATCTTGCAGGTTGGTGATCATCACACATGCTTACCGTGCAACACCAACCTGGGCGAGATATTGGGATTGGCAATCCAATGTCGTTTAGTTAAGATGTCACACCATTGGGTTTTTTGATAGCTATCGGATTACCGTCTACAAACATGTCGAGGCTGTCTTAAAAGTCGTTCTGTCATCGCGGATTTGTTCCGCGATCTCGATTTCGTGGTACTAAACGAGATTCCGGCACAAGGCCGGAATGGCATTCCAATCTTAATTTGACTTTTGAGACAGCCTCTTCTCTAATCCCGAAGGGATGACAGGATTATAAATGACATGAGAAACAAAGCAGAACCCCAAAGGGGTGATACATTTGTTCTGCCGTTGTTGGTGTTTGCGTGAAGGCTTGTGTACAAGCTCACCAACAACAATTTTGAAACTAACCTGTTATCAACATCATCTTGCAGGTTGGTGATCATCACACATGCTTACCGCGCAACACCAACCTGGGCGAGTTGGGGGTAGTATTAAAAATCAATATTTAGTTTCTTCTCCAATAAATTAACGCGATAAGTCAAAATGTCAAAGGGCATTGGATCGGCAAAAATTACAATAAAATTTTCCTTCCAATTATTCGCAATCACTTTTTTTACCTTCCTGGGACTTTCGTTATTGATTAAATGTATCAAAATATTTCTATTACCTCTCTCATCTTCATAGCCAATGTATTGCCTGATAAATTTATTAAAGTAATTTTTAGTATCAGCGATTCGATAGCCATTAGGGAAGTTTGACTTATTATGATCCAAGTTCCTAAATTGATCTATAAAAATTTGTTCTGCTGCTTTTACTTCTTCAATTGTGGGGGTAAATCTTGTAGTTAAACCAGACAACTCTATTGACAACTTATATGATCCTGGGAATATAACACCATATTCAGAGTAAATGGAATCAATTCTTATCAAATCAATATTTTGACCGTTTACCGAGATGTTAAACAACAAATTAATTACTAGTATAAAATAAAACTTATTCATAACTATCTCTATTCCCGCAGAGTTACCCGCCTCGGGGACCTTTGCGCTTCTCAAAACTACAACGCCTCTATACCCTCCGCCTGCCGTTGGTATTTGCGTGTTGCTTTTGCACAAACTCACGAACAACAATTTTGTAACGCATCTTTTATCAACATTCATTTTGCACGTTAGTAAATCAACACTACTTCAATATTCTCTGGCCGTGCGAACACACACCATGATGGTGGAAAAATGTTATTCTTTATCACCAGCAAACCACTACCTCAGCGCAAACATCTTTCCCGGCAAGGATTTTACGGCATTCTTAAACTCAAGTGTAAGAAGCAACGAAGCCAATTTACTTGGCGCGAGTGAGGATTTAAAACTCAACTCATCAATCATAACTGGTGCATTGCGTTCTTTCAAAATCCGGAGCACGGTTTGTTCATCGGCATCAAACAAGGTCATATCAAAAGTTGGTTGAGTTACTGCATTTGTGCTTGCCGACCAATTCATAATGTACTCCAGGTCTTTCACAGAAGTAAATAAATTGGCGCGATTGGTTTTAATTAATTTGTTGCATCCTTCTGAAAAACTCTGGCCCAGGTTGCCTGGCAAAGCGAATACGTCTTTATTGTAGCTATTCGCAATATCAGCAGTAATTAATGCTCCACCTTTTTCAGCAGCTTCAACAACAATTAATGCATCGCACAGGCCGGCTATAATTCTATTCCTTGCCGGAAAATTATGAGCATCGGGTTTGGTTCCGAAACGATTTTCGGTAAGCAAGGCACCATTGGTCAGCATCTTCTTTGCAGTTTCTTTATGTGCTGCAGGATAGATAATATCAATGCCACTTCCCATCACACCAATAGTGGCAAGATTATTTTTTAGAGCGGCTTTGTGTGCATGTATATCAATTCCGTAAGCAAGTCCGCTAATGATTAATGCTTTGTGTGGAGCCAGTTCCTGGCAAATACGCTCCACCATTTCTTTGCCGTATTCGGTGGCCTGCCGTGTGCCTACAATGCCAACAGTTTTAGGAACGTTCAGATTCTGATTGCCTTTATAATAGAGTAGGGCCGGGGCATCTTCAATGGTTTTAAGGCGCAGAGGATATTTTTTATCGATGTATAAAATTATCTCAACATCCTCGCGCTCGGCTTTTTTCAACTCTTTTTCTGCATCATGAAACGTGTTGCCATTTTTAATAGCCTCAGCTGATATTGCGCCAACACCGGGAATTTTCAACAGCTTCCCTTTTGGGGTTTTAAAAACCTGTTCGGCCGATCCGCAATAACTAACTAATTGCTTAACCAGGTAATCGCCAATACCTGGAATAAAATGCAAAGCCACAAATGAAAGTCGTTCCTGATCCATGAGTTGAAACCGGAAGTTATAAAACTAAAAATTGAGGATTAAAGCTTTTCGCGAACCTGTACCAGAAACTGACGCACTTTTTTAAGTGAGTCGAGCAAATCCATTTTATCGCGAACGGATTGACTATCGTTTTTAAGCATCTCTTTTGCGCCCTGAAGGGTAAATCCCTTTTCTTTTACCAAATGGTAAATGGTGCGCACATGGTCAATGTCTTCTTTGGTAAACTGGCGATTGCCTTTTCGGTTTTTCTTAGGTTGAATGAGGTCGAACTCGGATTCCCAAAAGCGGATAAGGGAGGGGGCTACATTAAACATCTCGGCTACTTCACCGATAGAGTAATATATCTTCTCAATTTCTTTTTCTTTATACGCCATGAGGGACTAAAGGGGCCTGAAAAAGTTGCAGTTTGGTTTGCAACTCTCTGCAAAGTAACAATTCTTTAAACTTGAAGCAATGCTGTTATTTTTTTTTATCTACAACCTATACACATCAGTTTGTGGATGTCAAAACCCACCCGTCATCGTTGATTTTCAGTGTACTTTCAGGAAAATCTTCTCGTGTAAGTTGCTGAATACGTTTTAATACCTGCAATTGCGCATCTATTTTTACATTTGCCCTAAAGGTTTGGTTAGTAGAAGTAATGTGGGCTTTCATAAATTCGCCTTTTGGAGAGGCATAGACTTTAATTATTGGGGCAAGTCCGTTTACCCCGCTCACATTAATACCACTATAGGTACAGAAGTTTCCCAGGCTGTAGGCAATAAACCGATTTTTATAAACTTCAATTGCACGGGTAACATGCGGCCCATGCCCAAAAATAATATCGGCCCCGGAATCGATCAGGCTATGGGCAAAGGCATATACATCGCCCCGGTTTTCACCATAGAAGATTTCATTTTTACGGGGTACGTGTTGGTGTTGCGGTCCTTCGGCTCCGCCATGGAAAGAAACGATCACTACATCGCTTAGCGAATCTAATTTTTGAACAATGGCTTTTGCTGCTGGTATATCATTAAGGCTCAGGCATCCGCTATTAGGGGCAAAGGCTGTGAAGCCATAGCGCACACCATTTTTTTCGAATATAACATAGGGGGTGGTGGTAAGCCCGGCATGATAAATCCCCACTTCATCAAGGGCCTTCATACTACTTTTCCTTCCAACATCGCCAAAATCGCCAGCATGGTTGTTGGCCAGGCTCATAATATCAAAACCAGCAGCAGAAAGATTCTGGGCATACTTAACCGGGCTGCGAAATACGTAACATACTTTGGGGTCGCGGCAGGTTTTGGCGGTGCCGCCTTCGTCTAACAATACGCCTTCAAGATTTCCCATGGTTACATCTGCATTTTGCAGAACGGATTCAACCTCTTTAAACAGGTTAACGCCATCGTTGGGTGGTAATCCTCCTTTGTCAGGGTAATTGGTACCCATCATAATATCACCAACACCAACTACCGTTATAGTGTCCTTTTTTTGTGCAAACAGGGAAAGTGAACCAAAAAGAAGCAGAATAAAAATGCAGCGCATAGGTTAATTGTATGAAGGCCGCAAAGATAAGGAGTTCTGTGCTTTAGAAAAGGACTACCGATTGATCTTCAAAATCAATCGAGCGATGTAACCGACTGGCTGCCAATCTCAATCAGTTTTTCGTATTCTTTATTGTTAAGGTCGCGCTGAAAGAAGTTGATTGGATTTATATAGGTACCGTTGTATAACACTTCATAATGTAAATGGGCCGCCACAGACAGGCCGGTATCTCCCACGTAACCAATTACCTGGCCGCGTTTTACTTTTTCACCTGCGTGCACAATAAACTTTGTCATGTGTCCATACCGTGTCTGAAATCCAAAACCATGATCAACAAATACCATGTTGCCCAGTGATTCCGAATATTGTGCAATGCTAATGGTACCATCTCCGGTAGAGTAAATGGGTGCACCCTCCGGGGCAGTAAAGTCCAGACCATTGTGTGGCCTTACATAACCCAACAATGGATGCATGCGTAATCCGAATAATGTGTGCAGGTGTTTTAAATCTTTATTGCTTACCGGCTGAATAGCGGGGCGTGAGGCCCACATTTTTTCTTTGCGGGCCAGTTCATCCTGCAATTGTTGGAAAGATTGAGCTTCAATGTCTAATCTATTCTTGAGTTTTTCAACCTGCAAATAAGCATTTCGTACCAGTGGATACATAATAGCTTCGCTTGTTTTTTCTCTACCACCCACACCGGCTTCCCGCTGCGATTGATCAAGAGGTTCCATATCCAGTATTACCCGGTAGTTATGATCATCATTATGCTCCAGCGCACTAAGTTGAGTTGATGTACGATCTAATTGTTTGTACAATACGTGCCATTCAGCTTTTAAACCCTGATTGATTTGTGTTTGAAAAGTTTCATCCAGATGCTCGTATTTTGAATTGAAGTAAAGCAATCCTGCTACTCCCAATACAAATGTGATTCCTAAAAAACGAAGTAACCTTTTGGCCGCATCTTTTGGCGATACAATTACCGGTTCATATTTGCAGGTTTCTGCGTTGTATATGTATCGCATCCGGTTCATCAGTCAAGCGATTGGTTTTGTTTTTTCGATAGGGTTACCAATGTTTCGTACTGTGTGGAAGAGATGCCTTCCATAAAAAACTTAATGGGGTCAAGATTAACACCATTCTTAATTACCTCGTAGTGCAGGTGAGGTGCAATAGAACCTCCTGTACTACCCACTATTCCCAAACGCTGACCTTTTTCGATTTTCTGACCGGTGCGCACTTCAAATTCTTCCAGATGCGAATAGCGGGTAATGTATCCGTTACCATGGTCTATTTCTACATAGTGCCCATAGCCTGCAACCAATTCACTTTTCTTAGTTAGCAGTACACGGCCTGGTGCTGTTGCCAACACGTTTGTACCGCGTGGGGCCGCTATATCTACACCATCGTGGTGATATTTTCCTTTATGGAATGGATTAATGCGCACACCATAACCCGATACTAGTTTCTCTAATTCAAAATTCTCGATTGGTGCAATGGAGGGTGTTGCAATTAACTCGGGTATATCGGTACGGGCTACCCGGGCTTTTAAACTAAAAAAACGATTTCCGTTTTGTGCGGATTGAATTAATTCTGTAAACCGGTTGCCCAATTGAGTAACAGACTCATCAAATTCACTGGCATCCGAAATCAGAATTTCTTCCCGCTCGGGATGTACCTGGCCTGATGTAAGTGGGTTTTGAGTTTCAAATAATTTCTGGTAGAGCGAAAGGTCTTCTTGCTTTAGCTGAGCGAGTTGATTATTAGATTCTGTTAGTAATGCAGAAAGGATAACCTTGTGTTCGTCTAATACCCGGTTTTCAGCTCGCAATTGTTTTTCATGTGGAGTTTCAATAAGCAAATTTTGAAGGAGGAGTAAGGCTACGAAAAACACAAAACCAAAAACAAGAAAGCCCACAATAGCCATAGTAAGACGCACAACCGAAAACCGGGTGCGTTCGTAACGTAACGACTTGGGGTTATAATAGAATTTTGTCAGAGCCATGTGGGGTTAACACAACAAACTAATTCACAACCCGGATTTACCTTCATCCAAAACTCGCGAAAATCAAACCTTTCATTTCAAAATGAACCTAAGCGGGTTAATTTTGTGGCTTATCTGGGTTAAAAACCCATAAATATAGAGAAAAACACCACTTGCAAAAGTTAAAACGGACTTAGAATTAATGGATTCAGCTTCGATTAGACGTAAATTCCTCGTTTTTTTTGAAAATAAGGGTCATAAGATAGTTCCTTCGGCTCCACTTGTCCTTAAAAACGATCCCACCTTACTCTTTACCAACTCGGGCATGGTGCAGTTTAAAGACTACTTTCTGGGGAACTCAACACCCAAAAGCAAACGCATAGCCGATACCCAAAAATGTTTACGTGTAAGTGGAAAGCATAACGACCTGGAAGATGTAGGGCATGACACTTATCACCACACCATGTTTGAAATGTTGGGCAACTGGAGCTTTGGCGATTACTTTAAGAAAGAAGCCATTGCCTGGGCATGGGAGTTATTAACGGAAGAGTATAAACTTCCAAAAGACAGATTGTATGTAACTGTTTTTGGTGGCGATAAGCATGATAACCTTCCGGTAGATGAGGAAGCAAAAGAGTTATGGAAACAATTTGTTCCGGAAGAGAGGATACTTCATGGAGTAAAGAAAGACAACTTCTGGGAAATGGGAGAACAAGGTCCGTGCGGTCCTTGTTCCGAAATTCATATCGACATACGGCCCGAAGCTGAAGTAAAGAAAAAACCGGGTAAAGAATTAGTGAACAGCGATCATCCGCAGGTAGTTGAAATCTGGAATCTCGTATTCATTCAGTTTAACCGGTTGGCTTCTGGTGCACTGGAACCACTACCCGAAAAACATGTGGATACGGGTATGGGTTTTGAACGGTTGTGCATGGCTATACAGGGTAAAACATCTAATTACGATACCGATGTGTTTCGTCCGTTAATGGAGTTTATTGCTATCCATGCCAACGTTAAGTATGGCAATAATACAAAGACAGATGTGGCTATTCGGGTTATGGCCGATCATATTCGCGCGGTTGCCTTTGCTATTGCCGATGGTCAGTTGCCCAGTAATACCGGTGCGGGGTATGTAATAAGAAGAATTTTACGAAGAGCCGTGCGGTATGGGTTTTCTTACCTGAACTTTAAAGAACCGTTCATTCACCGGCTTGTATTTTTATTAGCAAACCAGCTAAGCGAGGTGTTTCCTGAATTGAATCGGCAACAGGATTATGTAAGCCGTGTAGTGCACGAAGAAGAAATTTCATTCTTAAGAACACTTGATAAGGGATTGAAACGAATTGATAGCCTTAACCAATCCATTACCGGAGAACAGGCGTTTGAATTGTACGATACTTATGGATTTCCGTTCGACTTAACTTCTTTAATTGCCCGCGAACGTGGGTTTACAGTTGATGAGAAGGGGTTTCAGGCTGAGATGGAAAAACAAAAGTCCCGCTCTAAAATTGATGCCGCCAAAGAAACCGGAGATTGGGTATTGGTAGGCAACGATGTAAAAACAGAATTTACCGGCTACGAACAGTTAAGTGGCGAGGCTACTATTGTTAAGTATCGTAAGGTAAAACAGAAGAATAAGAATTTCTATCAGTTGGTATTGGATAAAACACCCTTTTATGCCGAAAGCGGAGGCCAGGTTGGCGATATAGGAACCATTGAAACAGCAAATGAGAAGATTGCTGTAATTGATACCAAAAAAGAGAATGAACTGATTGTTCACTATACCGAATCAATTCCCTCCACGCTGTCGGGAACGGTTTATGTTTCTGTAAATGAGAGCAAGCGCAGGCAAACGATGAACAACCACTCGGCCACGCATTTGTTGCATGCAGCTTTGCGCCAGGTGCTGGGTAAACACGTGGAACAAAAAGGGTCGTTAGTGAATGAAAAATTGCTGCGCTTCGACTTCTCTCATTTTACAGCTATGACGAGTGAAGAGCTTGTAAAAGTGGAGGCCATTGTGAATGAGAAAATCCGCGAAAACATTTTGCTGGACGAGCAGCGCAATGTGCCCATCGAAAAAGCAAAGGCTCTTGGAGCCATGGCCTTGTTTGGCGAAAAGTATGGCGACTATGTTCGGGTGATAACCTTCGATTCTAAATTTTCGGTTGAACTATGCGGTGGCACACACGTAAAAGCTACTGGTTCCATTGGGTTGATTAAGATAATTTCTGAAAGCTCTGTTGCTGCCGGTGTGCGCAGGATTGAAGCGGTTACTGCACAAGGTGCTTTTGATTATCTGAATCAGTCGCTGGCTATGCTTTCGGAATTGAAAAGCATGTTGAAGAACCCTAAAGATATTGTTGCTTCGTTGCAGAACCTGGTTGACGAAAGGCATGTGCTTGAAAAAAAATTAGAGTTGGTTAATCAGGAAAGGGCCAATCTGCTGAAGGACGAATTACTTACCAAGGCTAATAAAGTAAACGGATACACATTGATTCTTGAAAAGGTTAGTGTGGCCAATGCCGATGCATTGAAAAATATTGCATACGCGTTGCGCAGCCAGGTTGACGATTTATTGCTTGTGCTGGCCGCTAATGTAGACGGTAAACCGCAAGTAGCCGTAATGCTTGGCGAAAAGCTTGAGGCTACCAAAAAATTTCATGCCGGCAATATGGTTAAGGAGTTGGCTAAAGAAATTGACGGTGGGGGTGGTGGTCAGCCTTTCTTCGCTACTGCCGGAGGAAAAAATCTGGAAGGACTGGATCAGGTTCTGGTAAAAGCAAAACAATTAATTTAATTCAAAATATGAAAAGAGTTGTAATAACGCTGGTTGCGTGTTTGCTTTTTATCACCACCCATGCACAGAATCAGAAAGAAGTAATTGGCAAGTTCAACGAGTACTCGCAATTGATACTTAACAAAGAGTTTGATAAAGCCCTCGACTTTGTTCATGATGGAATTTTTGAAATTGCTCCCAGAGAACAGATGAAATCTATTCTGGTTCAAACCTTTAATAACCCTATGTTGGAAGTAGAAATGACAATGCCTGAAGTAAAGGGCATTAGTTCATTTACGGAAATTGAAAATAAACACTATCTAAAATTTAATAGCAAAAATGTAGTTAAAATGCGTTTCAGCCCCGAGGCTATTGGTGAGGGCGAAACAGCGATTAATAAAGTAAAGCAAGGGTTGATAGCCCAGTTTGGTGAGGCGAACGTGGTTTACGAAGAAGCAACCCGATTCTTTAATGTTACTACCGTAAAACCTGTAATTGCTGCATCAACCGATAAGAAAAACTGGAAGTTTGTTACCATCGACAATGACCAACTAATTCCCATGCTCGAAAAATTTTTACCCAAGGCAGTAATTGATCTAAAGGTTGATTAAGAGTAATCGGGATGAACGCTCTTGATAAATACACCGTGGTTATTGGACTTGAAGTACATGCCCAGTTACTTACGCAAAGCAAAATTTATAATTCAGATTCGGCTGTGTATGGCGGTGCTCCGAATACACATGTAAGTGTAATTACTTTGGCGCACCCCGGTACGTTGCCAAAACTTAATCGTAAAGTAGTTGAGTTTGCCATAAAGATGGGCCTGGCCTGCCATTGCGAAATTTCGCGTTATCAGATTTTCGATCGTAAAAATTATTTCTATCCCGATCTGCCAAAAGGGTATCAGTTAACGCAAGATCGTACGCCAATCTGCAAAGGCGGTTTTGTTACCATAACCACAAAAGGTGGCGAACAGAATATACCCCTTAACCGAATTCATATTGAGGAGGATGCAGGTAAATCTACTCACCTCGAAAATGAAACGGATACGTTGGTTGATTTTAACCGGGCAGGAGTGCCCTTGATCGAGATTGTTACCGAGCCAGCACTGCACAGCTCAGAAGAAGCCTATGCGCTAATGACGGAAATCCGGAAGTTAGTTCGATACCTCGAGATTTGTGACGGCAATATGGAAGAAGGCTCGCTTCGGTGCGATGCCAACGTATCGCTTATGCCTGTTGGCTCGAAGGTGCTGGGTAAAAAAGTGGAAATCAAGAACATGAACTCCATTCGAAATGTGCAACGTGCTATCGATCATGAAGTAGAACGCCAGGCTGCTTTGCTGGATAAAGGAGAAGGAATTATAAGCGAAACCCGAACCTTCAATGCCGATACAGGTTTAACGTACAGCATGCGTACTAAAGAGGAGTTAAATGATTACCGGTATTTTCCCGATCCTGATTTAAGTCCGCTTGAAGTTTCAGAAGCGTGGCTGAATGAAATAAAGGCTTCTATGCCTGCACTACCGCGCGAGCTAGTGGAAAAGTTTGTTTCTACGTATAAATTACCGGTTTACGATGCTCAGGTGCTCACACAATCAAAAGAGTTAGCACAATACTTTGAAGCAGCCTGCGCGTTTACATCAAATTTTAAAGCGGTTTCTAATTGGCTCATGGGGCCTGTAAAATCATATCTGAACGAAAAGGGTATAGAAGCAGATCAACTTCCGGTTAAACCCAAAACGATTACTGAGGTAATTGAACTGGTTGATTCAGGTAAAGTAAGTTTTGCAACGGCTTCGCAAAAACTGTTTCCGGAGTTGATGTTAAATCCACAAACGTCCCCGGCCGAACTTGCCCAGAAACTAAACCTGATTCAGGATAGTAATGTGGATTCGTTGTTGCCCGTGGTGGAACAAATTATTACTGAATTTCCGTTAAAGGTTGAAGAGTATAAGAAAGGTCGTAAGGCAATTCTTGCTATGTTTATGGGCGAAGCGATGAAACGTACCAAAGGCAAAGCTGACCCTAAACTGGTGAACGAATTGTTTTTGGAGAAATTGAGTTAAAACAAAGAATTATGAAAAATTTATTATTCGGTGCATTAATGATAGTGGTGCTTGCGTGTAGCGAAAAGAAGCCCGGTTGGGAAGTAACTCTTTCCGGTAAGGTTGGTTTTCCACAAGCCGGTGAAATTTCAGTTAAAGAACTAAAACAAGACAACACAGGTGTAGTAGATACCATTAAATTGAAAGCAGATTATTCTTTCGCGAAAAAATTATGGCTTACCGAACCCGGATACTACCAGATTAATTTTTACAATAAGCAGGTAATAACATTAATTCTTAATAAGAGTAACGTTACCATTAACGTAGATGGAAACAATCCTCAGGGGTTTGTAGAAGTGAAAGGCTCGCCCGATCAGGATTTAATAGCCAAGGTGCAGCAGATGATGAGTAACCTGCAAACCTCTCCACAGCTATCGCAATTAGAAATGGAATTTGCCGAGGCGTCTGCACAGCAAAATCAGGCTAAAGTAGCCGAACTGCAACTACAGTATCTTGAGTTGATGAACAAAGGCCTCGAACAGGTAGCTGATGTGATTCGCGAAGAACCACCTTCATTGGCTGTATTAAACCTGTTGCAGCAAAATGTACTGGATAAAGATACTTTTTTTGATTTGTATCTGAGTACAGCGGATAAGTTTAAAAAAGAATGGCCCGACTCGCGGTACACTAAAGAGTTTGTCGATTTGGTAGATAAAATGAAGGTTACAGCAGTGGGGCAGGTGGCCCCTGAAATAGATCTTCCCAATACAGAAGGTGTTCAAACCAAACTTTCCTCTTTGCGCGGCAAATATGTGTTAATCGATTTTTGGGCAAAATGGTGCGGCCCTTGCAGGCGCGAAAACCCAAATGTGGTTAAAGCTTATCATAAGTTCAAAGACAAGGGCTTTGAAGTATTTGGTGTATCACTCGATCGAACAAAAGAAGATTGGTTACAAGCTATTGCAGAAGATGGTCTGGTATGGACACACGTTTCGGATTTAAAGTATTTTGAATCGCAGGCGGCACATGATTACAACATCAATGCAATACCTTTTTCAATCCTGATTGATCCGCAAGGAAAAATTGTTGCTAAAAATTTACGGGGCGCAGCATTGGATAAGAAACTGGACGAGGTGCTGGGAGGGATTTAACCAATAATACGGTTGAGTTGTATTACCAAACTGGATTTGCGTGCGTACAATCAATAAGTAGTAAGACAATACGACAAAATATTGGCACCCATTTGTAGCGCCATTTGCCGTTTTACTTCGGGCACGTTGTGTATGCGCTGGTCTTCCCAACCATTACCCAGGTCGCACTCATAAGAATAAAAAACCACCAGCCGGCCTTCATAGAACAGCCCAAAACCCTGCGCGGGTTTTCCATCGTGCTCGTGGATTTTTGGTAGCCCTGCAGGAAAGTTAAACTTCTGATGATAGAGGGGATGCGTGTACGGTACTTCAATCAACTCAAGTTCTGGAAAAACTTTTTTAAGCTCCAACCTGATAAACTTATCCAGCCCATAGTTATCATCTATATGAAGAAAGCCACCGCCAATCAGGTAGTTTCTAAGATTCTGTGCTTCATCGCGAGAGAACACCACGTTGCCGTGGCCAGTCATATATACATAAGGGTAATTAAAAATATCGGTGCTGCCTGCTTCTGCTACTTCATCTTCTACCTGCATGGTTGTGCCTAATTCTTTATTGCAAAACTCCACCAGATTGGGCAAAGCGGTTTTGTTTGCATACCAATCACCTCCTCCATTGTATTTTAATTTGGCAATTTTAATGGCAGGTTGGGCGTGTACAATCAGAGCGTGTGATAAAAAAAAGATTATTAGTATTCGCATTGGTCTGGCTAAAATAAAGAAACGATTACCGTACGGTAACCGTTTCTTTTATGGAGATTTTATTTTTAAAAAGCAAATCCTAAAGTTAATCCAGCCCGAACGGTAAATCCATCAAACGGGTTGTTGTCAAAGTTATCTGTGCCACTTACAACTTTTACATTACCAGATGAGTATTGAGGGCCGATAAAAACATCTAATGAGATTTTTTCTTTAAATATCCATTGTTTACCAATTATCAGCCCACCTCCAAACAAAGTCAATGTGCCTTTGTCAATTGAATTGTTATCCTCTTCATTCAGTTCAAAATTCTGATATCGCATATAGGGGGCTACATATACGCCATTTGGAGCTTCTGTTTCTGATAGATAAAACCTGTATTCGGGAGTGATGCCAATCCCTCTAAAAGTGCTGCCCCCGGAATTATATCCGGTGTAAAAGAAACCCAGTTGAAAGCTTCCGGTTGCACTCAGCTTTCTTTCATAGGAAAGATTTAAAGTTTGAAAAACCGGGCTTAGAATGTTGATTTTAAACACATTTTCTTGTGCATGAGCAGATGTAATCGCTCCGGCCATCAAAACAATAAGGGCAATTAATAGGTTTTTTTTCATTGTGAGTTGGTTTGTTAACCAAATATAGCAAACAAACGGCCAAAATAATTTTTGGTTACCCTTTAAACCTTTAGTTGATATAAGATTCTAAGCTATGTTTTAAAATTAAACCAGGTATGAAAACAATTTTTAAGAACAGTCTGTTAAGTTTTGCTTTGCTCTCACTTATTTTTTTATCGTCCTGCATGGATGACAAATTTGAATTATCTGATCAGGACTCTCAAAACATTGAAAACGAAGCCGTAACCGATGGCTACTTTGAAGACGCAGAGGACATGGCCACCCTGGCGGTAGCAGCAGAGCCAGAGAGTGAAGGCGGCCGGATACCTTCGTTTGGCAGAGTAACCGGTACCAAACCCAACGACCTTCGGTTTCAAGGTGAATGCGTTAAGGTTATGTTAGAAATAGCCGAAGATAGCGAATTGGGGAACCCACACGGATACATTACCATAGATTTTGGAGATGGATGTACCGATAGCAAAGGCAACATACGCAAAGGAATTATTATGGTTGAGTTTAGCGGCATTTGGTTTATGCCGGGCTCAGAAATTGTTACCACCTTTGATGGCTATCATATAAACGGTGTAAGAATTGAAGGTACCCGAACAATAACAAATGTTACAGGCAGTCTGATATCGGCACCTAAATTCGAAATTGTTTTGGAAGACGGTCGTGCCACCTGGCCTGACGAAACCTTTGCCACCCGCGAAGGAAGCCATACCCGCGAATGGGTACGAAGCCTTAATCCTTCGCAAGACCAATGGATAGTAGAGGGTTCAGCTACTGGTTCAAACCGGAACGGCATTCTTTATCAGGTAGCGATAACCAAACCACTGGTTTACAAGCGCGAGTGTGCAATAAGCAACCGGGTGTTTATGGCCGTAGAGGGTACAAAAGTACTTACAGTGGGCGATCATGTTATTTCAATTGATTATGGAATAGGTACATGCGATCGAATCGTTACCATAACGATTAATGGCCAATCCCGTTCGGTAATAGTAAGAGGTGAGTAAGTAAGCGCTTGTGGGGAGCGCGGAAAAGCCCGATGCCTTAGGGCGCGGGCTTTTTTTTGTTCTTTGGTTAGACGTAATTGCAGATCAAAATCTCGTATGCGTCAATACCTCAATTTACTTCAGGATATTTTAGATAACGGAGCGGTAAAAACAGATCGTACAGGGACGGGAACCCGTTCTGTATTTGGTCGGCAACTCCGCTTTAACCTGGCAGAAGGTTTTCCACTTGTTACCACCAAAAAGTTACACCTGCGCTCTATCATTTACGAGTTGCTTTGGTTTTTGAAAGGGGATACGAATATCAAATATCTGAAGGATAATAAGGTAAGCATATGGGATGAATGGGCCGATGAAAACGGAGACCTTGGCCCGGTGTATGGCAGTCAGTGGCGTAGCTGGCCCGCACCCGATGGCCGGAGAATAGACCAAATCACGCAGGTACTGAATCAAATAAAAGAAAAACCAGATTCCCGCAGACACATTGTTTCGGCCTGGAACCCTGCCGAGGTTGATAAGATGGCATTGCCACCCTGCCATGCGCTTTTTCAATTTTACGTGGCCGATGGAAAATTATCGTGTCAGCTTTACCAGCGCAGTGCGGATTATTTTTTAGGTGTTCCGTTTAACATTGCAAGTTATGCATTGCTAACGCAGATATTTGCGCATCAAACTAACCTTGAGCCTGGTGAGTTTGTATGGACGGGCGGAGATGTGCATTTGTACGCTAATCATCTTGAGCAAGCTCAATTACAATTGAGCCGGCAGCCCTTTCCGCTTCCACAGCTAAATATTCGCAGAAAGCCAGATTCGCTTTTTGAATATGAGTTTGAAGATTTTGAAATAGTAAACTACCAATCTCATCCCTCTATTAAAGCTCCAATTGCAGTCTAGTTCATAAGTTGTGAAAACACCAAACAATTTTTTTTACCTGATTTGTTTTGGGGTTATTACTATCATACTTGGTAACATTGAAGCAGTTGCCCAGCCCGATCGGCCATCCTTTACAATATTTAAAACTAATACCCCCGTTGTTTTAGATGGTGAAGCAAATGAAGAGGCCTGGGCCACTGCACAGGTTATGTCTAACCTGTACCAACAATTTCCATACGATACACTTCCGGCAAAAACCAAAACAGAATTCAGATTTACATACGATGAGGAGTATATCTACGTAAGTGTAAAATCATTTGATAATAAAGAAGGAGGACATGTGATTTCTTCCCTTCGAAGAGATTTCAGAGGCCCCGGTCTGGATGGGGTGTCGGTAGTAATAGATCCGTTCCAGGATCGTACCAATGGTTTCTTTTTTGGGCTCAGTCCGGCTGGTGTTCAGCGCGAGGGTTTGGTATCAAATGGGGGTATGGTTAGCGAAGACCTTGACCTGTCGTGGGACAACAAGTGGTATGCAGAAGCTAAAGTATATAACGATCATTGGATAGCAGAGTTTGCTATTCCATTTAAAACACTGCGATTTAAGGCAGGAGCCAGGGCATGGAATATTAAATTCTATAGAATAGACAGTAAAGAGAATGAACGGGCCTGTTGGCCATTAACACCCCGATTTTTTGAACCGGTTAATCTCAATTTTACAGGCGAATTGATTTGGGATACACCCCTTAAAAACCCGGGATCAAATGTTTCCGTTATTCCCTATTCGGCAGCGCGTACCTCAAGAAATTTTCAAAATCAAGAACCACGCAAAGATCAATTGCAATTTGGTGGAGATGCCAAGATGGCCATTACACCTTCACTAAACCTTGACCTTACCGTTAACCCTGATTTCTCGCAGGTTGAAGTAGACAGACAAGTTACCAACCTCGATCGCTTTGAATTATTTTTTCCTGAGCGAAGGCAATTTTTTTTAGAGAATGCAGATTTATTTTCTTCGTTTGGACATATAAGGGCCCGGCCTTTCTTTTCTAGAAGATTAGGTATAACCCGCGACCCCAATACGGGCCAAAATATTCAAAACAAAATTTACTTTGGCGCCCGCTTAAGCGGAAACATAAACAGACTGTGGCGGATTGGCTTTTTGAATATGCAGACTGCACGTGATGAGAGTACCCAAACCCCTTCCTTCAACAACACCGTGGCAACTGTGCAACGCAGACTTGGAAGTAATTCTAATCTACGGGCAATATTGATTAACCAGCAACTGTTTGGAAACGATACATTACCCTTTCGGATTGGAGGATATCACTATAACCGTGTGGCGGGCCTCGATTATAACTATAGCTTTCTGGGAAATAAGTGGACGGGAAATCTTTTTTATCATAAACAATTTTCAGAATCTGAAGCTAATGGACAATTTGCTCATGGGTATAGTTTAGTGTACAGTACTCGCGCACTCAACTTTAATTGGTACCATCAAATAATTGGAGGTGGCTACACACCCGCATTGGGATTTGTACCGCGCAATGGGTATAAAAGAATTTCACCATCTGGCAGTTACTTCTTCTACCCGAATTCAAAGGTTATTAATAACCATGGACCGGTTGCAGACTTGTCGCTTACCTGGGATGATGTGTTTGGTTATACTGATCATGAATACACAGTTGGTTATTCTGCAACGTTCCAAAATCAGGCAACCTTATTGGTTAATGTAAAGGATTTTTACACTTATCTTTTCAGAGATTTTGACCCTACCAATTCGCCAGCAGAAGATCAGTCAGTTAAATTGCCAACGGCTACCGATTACCGGTATATTTGGGTACAGGCTAATTTTATTTCAGATCCACGGAGGGTATTCAATTTTGAAGTAACCGGTGCAGCAGGCCAGTATTTTAATGGTACGCGCAAGTCTGTTGGAGGTTTAATCAATTACCGCATACAACCCTATGGTGTTTTTACGCTTGATGCCAGCTATAACCAGATTAAACTCCCGGCTCCGTATCGCAGTGCCGATATTTTTCTGGTGGGGCCAAGGTTTGACCTAACCCTTACCCGCTCGGTATTCTTTACCACATATTTTCAATATAACAGCCAATATCGAAACGTAAATATCAATTCACGATTTCAATGGCGGTTCAAACCGGTCTCGGACCTTTTCATTGTGTACACCGACAACTATTATTATACGTTCGAAGAAGTGGGACAGTACGCCAATTTTACACCTAAAAACCGGGCTTTGGTTCTAAAATTAACGTACTGGATAAATATGTAAAGAGTGGTCGTTTGCTTCCATTCAGCTATTTTTGCCGCTTATTAAAAATTACCCGCTAAAGTTTGATTATTACCTCTAAAAATCAACCCTTTTGCGGAATATTCCGTTAGTTACGCGTATGGCTGAAAAGAGTAGCATTTTTGATATGATCGGTCCTGTTATGATCGGTCCATCTAGTTCTCATACAGCCGGGGTGGTGCGCATTGCGCGTGCCGCCATTAAAATACTGGGTGCAACCCCCGATGAAAGCGAAATAACATTTTACAACTCCTTTGCCCGGACCTACGAAGGCCATGGAAGCGACAGAGCCATAATTGCCGGATTAATGGATTTTGGAACGGACGACAAACGCATTCGCGAGTCGTTGGAAATAGCGAAAGAACGCGGACTTAATTACACGTTCAAATCGGTTGGAAACGCCTCAACGCTACATCCCAATTCGATCAGATTAAAATTAAAAAAGGGTAAACGTACTGTAGAAGTACTGGGCGAAAGCAAAGGCGGAGGCATAATTAATATTGCTGAAGTAAATGGCTTTAAAGCAGACTTTTCGGCAGCTCTGCATACGGTTATCATTTTTGCAGACGATAAGAAGGGCAGTATTGCCTTTATTGCCAATGTGTTAGCGCATGACGATTGCAATATTGCCACCATGTCTGTTTCACGCAAGGGCAAAAATGATCAGGCCTGTCTTGTAATTGAAATGGACTCAGGGATAAAATCTGTAACATTTGAATACCTGCGGAGTCTAAGCTGGGTAAAGGAAGTGATTTACATACCGGATATTGTATTATAAAAACCTATGATGAGAAAGTTACTGTTGTGCTGCATTTTAATAATAACCGCATGGGCAGCACATGCACAGGAAAAGAAAATCTGGACATTGAGGGAGTGTGTCGATTATGCCCTACAGAACAATCTTACTGTTAAAACAAATCTACTGAATGCAGAAACCAGTAAGGTTAACCTGGATCAAGCAAAATTTCAGATGCTCCCAACCCTAAATGGAAATGGTTCTTTTGGATATAACTGGGGCCGCAACATTGACCCTACAACCAACCTTTTCGTAACCGATCGGATCAATTCATTAAACTTCAATGCCAGTAGTTCGCTGTTGCTTTTCAATGGTTTTAGGTTGGTTAATTCGTATAAACAAAGCCATGTAGATAACGAAGCCGCAGCAGAAGATTTTATTAAGGCAAAAAATGATGTTATTCTTAATGTAATAACACTGTATATAAATATCGTGTTTAATAAAGAGTTGCAGAACAATGCACAATCTCAACTCGCTACAACTACCCAACAGTTGGAACGTACCCGCATATTAGCTGAGGCAGGTTCTGTTCCGCGCGGCAATGTATTGGATCTTGAAGCTCAGCAGGCATCGAACGAATTGAATCTGATAACAAATGAGAATGCGGTAAATCTTTCAATTTTAAGACTTAAACAGGCTCTGCAAATTCCGGCATCGCAGGCAATGGATATTGAAGTGCCAGCCATGGATGCAGATGAAGGTGCAATCGCAGAAAATGTAGAAGATATTTATAATCGTGCGATTGAATTGATGCCCGAAATAAAAAGTGCAAAACTGAAGTTGCAAAGTTCGCTATATGCGTACAAATCAAGCCGTGGTAATTATTTCCCCAGGCTGTCGCTTGGAGGTAACTTGTTTACAAACTATTCCAGCGCACGCGATGTTGTTACCCCAATTACCCCAGATGGTTATGGCACATCGGAGCAATTAAAGGATAACCTGGCCAGGTCAGCTTCTTTGCAATTATCGATTCCGATTTTTAACGGCTATCAAACCCGGGCATCGGTTAAGCGTTCGTATTTTAGTACACAACAGGCAGAAATCAATCTGACAAGTGCAGAAAATTCATTAAGACAATCTGTTGAAACAGCCTATAACGATGCGCTGGCTTCTTCAAAAACATTTCAGTCGGCCACTAAATTGGTGAATGCCAGAGACGAAGCCTTCCGCATGTCAAAACAAAGATTCGACAATGGCGCGGTAAATTTTGTAGAATACCAGACTGCCGAAAACTCACTTTTCCAGGCTAAATCTGATTTGGTGCGTGCCAAGTACGATTTTATTTTCAAGAAGAAAGTGCTGGACTTTTATCAAGGCAAGCCCATAGAATTTTAATCACTCCTTATCTAAACTGTAATGGCAAAGCAAACCAAGAAAAAAACAAATAAAGCCCTGTATATTATTATGGGGATAGTAGCAGTTCTTATTCTCTTTTTAATTGTAGGGAAATCGGCTGGTTGGATTGGTAAAGAAAAAACGATTGAGGTGGATGTAGCCAAAGTCAAGAATGTTTCTATCGTAGAAAAGGTAAGTGCATCAGGAACGGTACAGCCTGTTACCGAAGTAAAACTGGCCCCTGAAGTGTCAGGTGAAATTATTGAATTGCGGGTTGAGGATGGTGACTCTGTGCGGATGGGAGAAATGTTAGTTAAAATCCGCCCCGATATTGTAATCAGTCAGTTGGAACGATCAGAGGCTTCACATAGCCAGCAGATTGCAAACCTGGAATCTACCAAAGCATCATTGGCACGGGCTCAGGCCACGTATACACGGGCTGAACAAGATTACAAACGCCAGGAAAAATTGTGGAATGAAAAAGTTATTTCAGAAGCAGACTGGCAATTGGCACAGCAAAATTTTAAAGTAGCAGCCAACGATCTGAAATCGGCAGAAAAATCTGTAGATGCCGCTAAGTTTGTGGTAAGTAGTACAGAAGCCAGCGTAAAAGAGTCGCGCGAAAATGTGCGCAGAACATCGGTACTGGCACCTATGAGTGGTGTAGTTTCCAAGCTGAATGTAAAACAAGGTGAACGCGTAGTAGGTACTGCACAGATGGCAGGTACTGAAATGTTACGCATTGCCGATCTTAGCAAAATGGAGGTGCGGGTGAATGTAAATGAAAACGATATTGTACGGGTACACCTTCGCGATTCAGTAATAATTGATGTAGATGCCTATAGCACTACAGGTAAAGAGTTTAAAGGAATTGTAACCAATATTGCCAATACTGCACGCGATAAGGTTTCAGCGGATGCTATTACCGAATTTGAAGTACGTATTCTGATTCTGCAAGCATCATACGAAGACCTGGTTAAAAGCGGAAACAAATATCCTTTTCGCCCGGGCATGACAGCCAGTGTAGATATTGTTACTACCCGGAAAGACAATGTACTTTCTGTTCCATTAGCCGCTGTAACCACGCGTGCTCCGGAAGGAAGCGTGAAAACGGAAACTACCCCGGGTAATGATGACGATAGACCACAAGTAACAGATTCAAGCAAGCCAAAAGCGGAGAAGAAACAGGATAAAATAGTAGTATTTATAAATGAAAATGGTGTTGCCAAAATGGTTGAGGTAAAAACCGGCATCAGCGATTATGATAATATCGAAATTGTTTCCGGATTGCCAGACTCGGCCTCGGTTATAACAGGACCATTCCTTGATGTTTCCAAACGACTGAAGGATGGGGATAAGGTATCCGTAAAAAAACCGAAGAGAGAAGAAAAGTCAAAAGAGTAAAAAGTAATATCTAACTGACAAAGCCCGGCCTAAACCGGGCTTTTGCTTTATCCGGAAATGTAGTTCAGAAAATAATACCTGTATCTTTACGGCCTAATAAAAAAACTATGATTGCACACCCCTGGCATGAAGCACCTGCTGGTGTAAACCCACCCGAAAATGTAAATGCAATAATCGAAATTTCAATTGGTATGCGTACCAAGTACGAAGTTGATAAAGAAACCGGCCTGTTAAAGTTAGACCGTGTATTGTACTCAGCGGTTCATTACCCGGCAAACTATGGTTTTATTCCCCAATCATTGGGCGAGGATAATGATCCTTTAGATATTATGGTGCTTTGTCGCGAACCCATCAGGCCATTGTGTCTTGTGCCGGCTCGCGTTATTGGTGTAATGCGAATGGTGGATCAAGGCCTTGCCGATGATAAAATTCTGGCTGTAGCAGAGAATGATGCCAACACGCGCCACGTTACCGATATTGCAGGGTTTGCCAGCCATTATAAATTAGAACTAAAAGAATTCTTTGAGAGTTATAAGAAGCTTGAAAATAAAACGGTAACCGTTCCTGAATTTCAGAGTAAGGATGTGGCTATGAAAATTGTAACAGAAGCCCTTACGTACTACAAGACAAAATTCTGAACAGCATATTCATAGATGAGAATCGGATTCGATGCCAAGCGGTTGTTTAATAACTTTACCGGGTTAGGTAACTACAGCCGGTTTGTAGTTGATGCATTGGCAAATCGTTTTCCCGAAAACGAATACGTTCTGTATACACCTCGCTTGCGCGATCATTCAGAAACACAGATTTACAGGCAAGGCAAATTTGAAATAGAGAAGCCAGAATCTTTTTTAGCCAAAAAATTTTCGTCAGTATGGCGAAGCTATTCGTTAGGCAATGTGGCTATGCGCGATGGCGTCAACATCTTTCACGGTCTTAGCAATGAACTTCCGGTAACCAAACCTGCTTCGTTAAAAACAGTTGTTACCGTTCACGACCTGATTTTTAAGCGGTTTCCGGAATACTACAATGCACTGGATGTTCAGATATACTCCTGGAAATTGAAAAGAGCGTGCGCTTCGGCCGATGTGGTAATTGCAATAAGCAAGCAAACAGCTAACGACTTGCAGGAATTTATGCAAGTACCAGCTTCAAAAATTAAGGTTGTTTATCAGGGTTGTCATCCTAATTTTAAATCAGTCGTAGCCGAGCAGGTAAAACAAGAGGTAAGGAGTAAATATACCTTGCCTCAGAATTATGTTTTATACGTTGGTACTTTAGAGCAACGCAAAAATGCGCTTACGCTGATAAAAGCTATGGCCCGGTTAACAGATTCGCCTCCTTTGGTTCTTATAGGAAAGCCAACCGATTATGCAAAAGAATTGGAATCCTGCATTAAAGCAAACAAATTGGAGAATAGGGTGTTCGTTCAGCATAAAGTAGCGTTTACCGATTTACCAGCCATATATCAAATGGCCAGTGTGTTTGTGTACCCATCACTTTTTGAAGGTTTTGGAATCCCCATAGTAGAAGCTATTGTATCGGGGGTTCCGGTTATTACCTCAACCGGTTCTTGTTTTGTAGAAGCAGGAGGCCCCGAAACCCGTTATGTTAATCCCCATAATGTTGAAGAACTGGCTGCGCAAATAGAATTAGTATGTGGTGATACTGAATTACGAAATAAAGTGATTTCAGTGTCGAAGGAATATATCAAACAGTTTGAACCTCCTGTTATTGCAGATAATCTGATGCAGATTTATCAATCTCTTTGTTAAATCCATTTTTGAAAATATGCACCGGCCTCCATCAGCCAGGCTACACCAACATGTATCAATATTCCCCCCCAGATAGAGCGTGTATAAAAAGCAATTGTTCCCAATATATATCCGCCAATAACGGAGCTTATTGTTTCACCAATTGGTTTTCCAAAATGTAAATAGCAATAAATGGTTACCATAGGTAAAATAGCATCTTTGCCCAGCACCCGAGCTAACCCGATTACAAAGAATCCCCGAAACAGCAATTCAACATTTAGAAAATCCAATCCGTACAAAAATTCGAAAACGAAGACAGGAAGATATGGAGGCAGGTTCCAAAGTTCTGCTACCGTGTTGCTTTTATACACAGGATAATAACCTGAAAAATTTGGATGAAAGCTTGCAATAAGAATAACAGGCGCTAGCATCAACAATAGATACAGGTAGGGTTTTATGTTGCTTTGATAAGTAAGACCGTAGAAATGAGAAGGGTTTTTATCAAACAACTTATAAAAGAAGAAAAGAGGGAGTAGAATTAGAAAGAACCCGGTTGCATTGTTGCCTGTGCGGTAAAGCCAGGAATAGCCCTCGTATGTCTGATTAAAAAGAGAAACCAGGTCATGCAAATAGGGAAAACCTCTGTCAAACGATAAAACGCATAAGCCAAAGACAGATAAAAACCAGAAAGTTTTCGATTTCCAAAACGCATAGCTTCGATGGAAGAAGGAGGCGATGCCACAGGTTGCATAATAGCCGGCAGCATAAAGTACAAAGTAATACGCAACCCGAATCCATTTTCCGGTGTGCTGGTCAATTATTCCATCTTCCAGGTCGATAGAATAATTGATTGTTATAGACAGGATGATAAGAAGACCAACAGCCCCATAATACAAGGGGGTGAAATCCTGCCGTACATGATCTTGTACCAGTTTAACAAGTTTCTTCACACAAAGGAGATCAGATGTTGGTAAACCAAATGAATAGGCAAGCCCATAACGGTAAAGTATGAGCCATCGATCTTATCAATAATGGTTATGCCTGCGGCAGGAGGTGGGGTAATAGTTTGTTCTATCAGGCTTACTTTTCCGATGGCGTTAAGAAACTCAAGTTCTTGTGGCGAGCATGGATTAAAATTTTCAGGTAAACAATCCTGTGCACCGTATGCTCCGGCTTTGTCCAGTGGTTTGAATGTGTCGATATAGTATTCTATATCTTTTAGTGACAGCGATCTGAATGTTACCTGGGTTTTGTCATCGAAACATATAAGCTTCTCTTTTGCCAGAATACATACTGCTGTTATTACCGTATGCGTTTTTCCGCTTAGCCGGGTAAGCATATGTACGGCATCGGTTCTATCAACTGGTTTGTTCAGAATGGTATTATTTAAAACCACAACTGTATCAGAAGCTATTACTATTTCATTTTGCAATTCAGATTCAAACACCCGTGCTTTTTTTTCGGCTAAGTAACGCGGCACATCGGGTACAGGCATAGTTTCCGGAAACGATTCATCAATATCCGGAACGCGGGCCATAAAAGTAAAGCCAACCTCGCGCATCAGGTATTGCCTGCGAGGCGAACTGGATGCAAGAATTAATGGACGCGCGAGTTTCATTTAAAGTCTGGAGCGTAGTCGGGAATAGCAAATTCATCTTCGCGGATAGAACTAAACAATAAGCCGCATACCACCTTGGGGTAGAAGTATGTGGATTTCTGAGGCATGGTATAGCCACTGGCACATACGCGCTTCACATCTTCAATAGAAATATCCTGAGTAATAATAGCCATTTGTACTTCCTGCCGGATTACTTTAGCCAGACAATCTGAAAAACTTCTGTCGAATGAAATGTTTTCTGATTTACGTTGATCTTTGCCAGGTATACCTAATAGCTTTTCGATAATAAAATAATGAAGTACCGTAAGATCAAGTTCTTTTATTCGTTCCGGGAAATTCCATTTAAGTTTTGGAAATGCTTCTGACTTTAATTTTATTTTTAAAGTGCGATCTTTTAGAAGAAGACCAAATGCCCATTTTTTTCCAAGTATAATTTCATTTAACGTGTCGGCATCTTCAATTTCTTTAACATCAAAATCCTGATGCAGATTAGCCACAAACCTATCTTCATCGAAATTTTTTAAATTGTGAATAAGCCTATGGGTTGGCAATATTCGCAAATCATCTGCTTCGGTATTAGTTAGGTACATTAAGTGAAAGTTATACCCTTCATTACCGGTGTGGTTTGCGTTTTTTTGTTGTTGGGCATGCTTGTAAAACAATGACCCCTCGTACCGGTGATGTCCATCAGCCAGAATAATTTTTTTTGACTGCATTGCGCGTACAAACTTTTTAATAATGGCGGCATCGTGAATAATAGCCAATACATCGCGCACACCCTGATAATCTTCGCTTTCATACAAGGGCGAAAGCATAGCATCGTCCATGTATTTTTCTAATTCAAAATCGGGGTCGGTATAAAGTCCGTGTGTAGGGCTTACATGCAACTCTGTTTTATCAAGTAATTCAATTCTGTCGTTTACGGCTTTAGGAATGGTGCTTTCATGCCTCATAATAACATTCTCTTCCCAATCGTATGTGCGGATGTGGCAGATAAACCCCTTTCGGCAAAAATCTTTAGTAGAACCAGCTAATTTGAAATATTGATAATAAACATAAATAGCCGGCAATTTATCCTGAACCAATGTTTTGGTTGTTTTCCATTTCTCTAACAGTAAAGCCGCTTTGGTAGCTGCATTTGGCCCTTGCGGAACCGATAGGTGAATGCTGTTGAGTGGGTTTTGAAACAGAGCCTTGCGCTGTTTATCGGAAACAACATCAAAGAGAGGGGAAGTGAGTGTATCTATTTTGCGGGTTAAGGCTTCGTTATAACGCCACGCTTTAAAAGGTTTTATTTCGGCCATGTTCTTTTAATAGTTAATTTCAGAAGTAGGCAGTTGGCACCCGGCAGTATGCAGTCTGCCTGCTGTTTACTGCTGCTAATTTCCATCATAACGTGCGGTTCTTTTTCCAGGCAGACACCTGCTTTACGGTTTCAGCCTGTGCGGTAACTTCTTTAACAGGAAGAGTGGCCAGCAATGCAGCAAGCATCTCTTCATCTTCATCGCCTTGTGGTTGCAGCACTTCGGGCTTGAAGTATTTCTCTACAAACTTAGTATCGAAGTTGCCACTGGTAAATGCCTGGTGGGTTAGTACAAACCGACAAAAACCTAAAGTGGTTTCTAATCCGGTTATTTCATACTCATCAATGGCACGAATTGTTTTGGCAATGGCACGCTCGCGTGTGTTATCATGGCAAATCATTTTGGCAATCATGGGATCGTAATAGAACGGAACGGCCATACCTTGCTCAAACCCATCATCTACCCGAATGCCATGCCCTTGCGGGCGATTGTATGTTTTTAGCGTTCCGATGTCAGGCAAAAAATTATTGGTTGGATCTTCTGCATATACCCGTACCTCTATGGCATGGCCTTGAATGGAAAGGTCTTCCTGTTTGAAAGGTAGTTTTTCGCCTTCGGCAACTTTAATCTGAAGTTTCACCAAATCAAGTCCGGTAATGGCTTCCGTTACCGGATGCTCTACCTGCAGGCGTGTGTTCATTTCCAGAAAGTAGAAGTTCAGGTTTTCATCCACAATAAACTCAACCGTACCAGCATTGTAGTAGTTGGCAGCACGCGCTACGTTAACAGCCGCTTCGCCCATTTTTTTTCGCAGTTCGGGAGTCAGTACAGACGAGGGTGCTTCTTCAATTACTTTCTGATGCCTGCGCTGAATGGAGCACTCGCGTTCAAACAGGTGAACCACATTACCATGTTGATCGCCAAAAATCTGAAATTCGATATGCCGGGGTTGTGTAACATATTTTTCTATGAATACCGAGCCATCGCCAAAGGCAGATTTAGCTTCGCTTACCGCACGCTCCATTTGTGTTTCAAAATCACTTTCGGCATCTACGATGCGCATACCTTTGCCACCACCACCGGCACTGGCTTTTATCAGAATGGGGTAGCCAATTTCAGCAGCTATCTTTTTGGCTTTTGCCAGATCAGAAATTGGCTCGGATGTGCCGGGCACCAGCGGCACATTAAACTTTGCTACCGCAGCTTTGGCAGCCAGTTTACTGCCCATCAATTCAATCGATTCGGGCGAAGGCCCAATGAAAATCAATCCTTCTTTTCTTACTAATGCCGCAAAGTCTTCGTTCTCTGACAAGAAACCATAACCCGGATGGATAGCATCGGCACCGGTTTGTTTGGCTGCGGCAATAATCTTATCCATTACCAAGTAAGACTGTGCAGAGGGTGGAGGCCCAATACAAACAGCTTCATCGGCAAAGCGAACATGCAAGGCTTGCCGGTCGGCCTCGCTATACACAGCCACAGTTTTAATTCCCAGCTCGCGGGCGCTGCGCATAATGCGCAAGGCAATCTCACCCCGGTTGGCTACTAGTAGTTTATGAATTTTCTGCATTCGAAAAATTTGTAATCTGCAATGCTAACGATTTAGAGGTACAAGTGCCCACCTTTTACGGGAAAGGTTGCTTTTGTACAGATTTATGCACTCTACATTTATTTTTCTATTTTTGCGCGATTTTGGTTGGTTTTAAGCCAGGCAAAACCTTTTAAAAATCAAGTGCTTACGTTACCTAATACACTATGGTCGATTTATTTGACAAGCTAAAAATGGAGGCCGGTCCGCTGGCCAAATACTCACACCTGCCCGATGACTATTTCTTCTTTCCTAAACTGGAAGGCGAGATTGGTCCGCGTATGAAGTTTAATGGCAAAACCGTGCTGAACTGGAGTTTGAACAACTACCTCGGGTTAGCTAACCACCCCGAAGTAAGAAAAGCCGATGCGGATTCAGCCGCCCAATTTGGTTTGGCATCGCCCATGGGTGCCCGCATGATGTCGGGTAACTCGGTGCATCACCTTGAACTTGAAAAACAACTGGCAGCTTTTGTACAGAAAGAAGATGCTATGCTGCTGAACTATGGCTATCAGGGTGTACTCTCTATTATTGATGCAATTGTTGACCGCAAGGATGTAATTGTGTACGATAGCGAATCGCACGCCTGTATTATTGATGGCGTTCGCCTGCACATGGGTAAGCGTTTTGTGTATCCACACAACAACATGGAAAATCTGGAGAAGCAATTACAGCGTGCTACCAAATTAGCCAATGAAACCGGAGGTGGTATTCTGGTAATTACCGAAGGTGTTTTCGGTATGTCGGGTAACATGGGCGACTTAAAAGGAATAGTTGAACTGAAGAAGAAATACAACTTCCGCCTGTTTGTGGATGATGCCCACGGGTTTGGTACGATGGGCGCTACCGGTGCTGGTGTAGGCGAGGAGCAAGGCGTACAAGATCAGATTGATTTGTACTTCTCTACGTTTGCTAAATCAATGGCCAGTATTGGCGCTTTTGTAGCAGGTGATAAGAAAATTCTGAAATTTTTACGTTACACAGTGCGCTCGCAGATTTATGCGAAATCGTTACCCATGCCGTTGGTGATTGGTGGATTAAAACGTCTGGAATTGCTTAAAAAGCATCCTGAATTACGTGCCGATCTGAAGAAGATAATGGCAGCAATCAAGTCTGGTTTGAAAGACCGTGGATTTAGCATCAATCCAACCCAAACACCACCCACCCCGGTACTCTTTAAGGGCGGGGTTGGCGAGGCCGCTAACATGTCGATGGATTTGCGCGAAAATTATGGTATTTTCTGCTCGGTGGTAATCTACCCGGTAGTGCCAAAAGACGTAATTATGTTCCGGATTATCCCCACAGCGGCCCATACACTGGCTGATGTGGAAGAAACCCTGAACGCGTTTTCTGCGCTAAAAACGAAGCTTGACAGCGGTTTTTACAAGCAAGAGGCCCTGGTTTCAGTTACTAAGGTCTAAAAAGATGGCCTTTTGGCTTGTTTTTAAAGGCTTTTGCTTAAATTAGCCTTACGAATTCAATAATTTTAACATCTAAACATCCATAAAATGAAAAAATTTGAAGAACTAAAGACCATCATTGCATCATTAGAAGGCGATGCCGATAAGTTCTACAATAAAGGAAATAGCGCTGCCGGAACCCGTATCCGCAAAGGCATGCAGGATTTGAAAAATGCAGCTCAGGCTATCCGCCAGGAAGTACAGGAGCTGAAGAATAAAGAAGGTCAATAAATAACCTTTAACCTTAATGAAAAGGGCTGAATCCATAATTCAGCCCTTTTTGCTTTTGTGTTGATTTCTGAAAACTACAACATACTCGTCTCGGTTTTCTTTTTAGGTTTTTTGGATAGGGGCTATCCACGGCAATACTTTTCCGCCTTTTGTATTTATAGCGTTTCGCTTTTGCCTCTGTCCTGTTACAGTCTTGGCCTCGCCTTTGTAAGAAGGCGCAATGCATTTTTGAGATATTCAAAATTGGAGTATCGTGCTCACAATACTCGGCATTAGATCATTTTGCCTGTTGGATAATTTAGCGAATCCATTTACATTAGAACTAATAAGGGGATTTGGGAAATGGGTTGCTTATATTGAATTGTTGGGTGCAAGCATAAACGACAACCCAAAACGAAGAAAGAATGAAAAAATATTTTTGGACACTTCTATTCTTGACGACAATAATACAATCGGCATATCCTTGTTCGTCATTCGTTCTAAAAAACGGAAAGACAATCCTGTTAGGCAAAAATTTCGATTGGACTTTTGATAAAGGATATGTCATCAAAAATTTAAAGAACACTACCAAAGTTGCGTACTTCACACATAACGGAACACCTGCAAGTTGGACAAGTAAATACGGCAGCATTACTTTTAACCAAAACGGGAAAGAAATGCCCTATGGCGGAATGAACGAAAAAGGGCTTGTAGTAGAAATGCTTTGGTTGGAAGACACTCGTTTTAATATTTCAGAAAATAAAACATATCTGAACGAATTGGAATGGATACAATATCAGTTAGACAATTTTCAAACCGTTGACGAAGTTGTTGCCAATGTTGAAACGCTAAAAACATATCCGATTAAAGGGAAAATCCATTACATATTGGCAGACACAAATGGCAAATCGGTAATCATAGAATATTTGGACGGCAAACCTATGATTTACGAAAAAGAAGCCAACACTTGTCAGGCGATAACCAACAAATCGGTCACCTATTCTGAAAAACATATTGACAATTTAAAGGGGATTAGAAGAAATAATACCTCAACAACATATCGTTACTATCAACTTGAAAAACAGATTAGGAAATTACAAAGGACAAGTGATTTTTCTGAAATGACAGCATTTCAAATGTTGAAAAATGTAACCATTCCCAAAGGCGACTTTAGAACGGTATGGTCTATTGTGTACAACATTGAAACCAAAAGCATTGCTTTTTATTCTTACAAAAACAAAGAAATTAAGCAAATCAATTTGAATAACATTGACTTTGAACAAGGTTTAAGTTGCTTCAACATCAATCAAAATAAAGAAACGCTGTTAGACAACAAACTACTACCTTTTTCGGAAAAGGAAAATTTTGAAATGGTTTCAGCTTCTTTGATACATTTAGGGTTTGATATGGGTTTGAGCAAAGAAATAAGCGAACACCAATTCAATCAAAAAATGGCAACACAGTCTTATTTTTCTCAAAATTATTTTCACTACGACATTAATATTCCTATGGCAGAAGCAGGTAAACTGTTGTATTTTGTAGTGATGGACAGCGAAAAGAATTTTAATAAAAAAGTAGCGGTAACAGGTGGCTTACTTATAGGTCAAACAACAACTGGCACGGCAACCATACACATTTATGGCTTAAAAAACGGGACATACTCAATGGTTGCCCTGATTGATGAAAACAAAAATTCGGAGCTTGATTTTGACAGCGAGAAAAATCCTATAGAAAAATACGCAACTTTCAGCACCTTCATACCAAAGTCAATGGCAGAAATTACGTTTGAAAATTCATCCAACTATTTTACCAAAGACAACGCTAAACTGACAATAGAATGGCGATAAGAATGCCAGCCACCAACACCGTATTGGCGATAGGCGGGCTGAACGGCTTCGTATCAACGGAAGTGCAAAATTCAACTTTCGTTCTTCGATTAAAGTTCAGTGCTAAAAATCCCGCCCATCGCCAATACGCGGCCCGTTGCCGGCAATACTGCCATTGTAAGCTCCTCAGAAATTCGGCCATTTAAAGTTGAGAACAAATTTCCAACTTTAAATGATTACATATGAAAAAATCCAACCTGTATAACAGATAAAACTTTCCACAAACAACTCCAATATTCTCCTTCTATAACCTGTTCGCCTCTATCTTCTTTTTCAGATTTTGAGAAGCCGTTAGCAATGGTAAACGAACATAAGGCTGGCAAACACCCAGTAAACTCAGCAGGTATTTAACGCCTACCGGGTTTCCTTCTTCGTACATCGGGCTGTTAATGTCTAAAAGACTAAACTGTGCCTGTTGTGCCTGCGCCAGTTTTCCGGCCATAAAATTCTCCCTTATTTTTCTGAACACCACCGGGTAAGCATTAGCTAGCACAGAAATAACACCTGCACTGCCAATGGCATAAAGGGCAAGGGTAAGCAAATCATCTCCCGAAATCAGCATAAAGTCTTTGGGTTTCTCTTTCGCAATCTTCATGCATTGTTCCAGATTGACCGATGCTTCTTTAATGCCAATAATGTTTTTTAGCTGGGCAAGCCTTAAAGTAGTGTCGGCAGTAAGGTTAGAGGATGTTCGGCCGGGAACGTTATAAAGAATAACCGGAACAGGCGATACATTGGCAACTGCCATAAAATGATGATAGATTCCTTCCTGCGAGGGTTTGTTGTAATATGGACTTACAGATAGAATGGCGGTAACCCCCGACAGGTCGGTATCAATAATTTCTTCCAGTACATTTTGTGTATTGTTACCACCAATTCCATAAACTATGGGAAGGTTGCGTTTGTTATTTTTCAATACAAAATCTAATACAGCCTTCTTTTCAGATTTATTTAATGCAGCAGCTTCACCGGTGGTACCCATTACTACATAATAATCCACACCCTTGCCGGTATGCGACAATAGTTTCTTTAGTCCTTTAAAATCAATCGATCCGTCCTCATTCATGGGAGTAACAAGCGCTACACCCGTGCCCATCAGTTTCTTCATCGCAGTTGTTTGGTATAGTTATACATGGTTTCTATCAAACCTTTGTTGGTTCCGTTCTGTTCAATCATCATTTCAAAATAAGGTTGTCCTGCTTCTGCGTATCGCCCTATGCGGCAATGTGCTTTGCTGCGCGATAGCAGGTGCAGGATTAGCGGATGTGGCTGGCGGTCTATGTTAAAAAGATAGTCAAACGGTGTTTCAATAAATTTATCGGCAATCGTAGAGTTAAGGGTTCCCCAAAAGGATAAATCTTTGGTGCTGAAGAAATCAAACTTGAATTCGTAGTTCTCTTTTTTTTCGGGCAGGTATTCCAGTATCTGAACTTTTTTCCCATCCTGCTCCAACTGGTGAATAAGTTCTTTTATGTCGAGGTGTTTTTGTTTGTCTTCTACTGTAAAAAGAATACCCACTGTGGCTGCCTGCTTATAGGGTTTACTGGTGCGGGCCGTTTTATTTTTCTTAAGCGCAGTTTGGGTGCGCATTTGCAGAAAATTTATTTTGAACATGTCCGAAAGCTACTAAAGTATGTACAATGTTGACGTGATTTTTTTTTGCGGGTTAGCCTTTAAGCAGGTTTTCAAACTCGGCTTCTGAAATAATTTTAACACCCAGTTTTTCTGCCTTCTCGCGCTTGGCCGGCCCCATATTATCTCCGGCAAGGAGGTAGTCTACTTTGCTGAAACAGAGGATAAGACTTTACCACCATTTGCTATAATAATATCCTTTAGCTGATCTCGTTCATAATGCTCAAATACTCCGCTTATTACAAATGACTTATCGGCCAATACCGTGCTTACCAACGCTGGTTCTTGCTGATTCGATTCAAACTGCAATCCCGATTGGCCCAAACGCGCTACTTCGTTCTGGTTGTCTGTGTCTTTAAAAAACTCGACTACACTTTGCGCTATTTTTTCTCCTACTTCGGGGGTTTCCAGCAGGGCTTCGTACGAAGCCTGCTCCAGGTTATGCATGGTTTTGAAATGCCTGGCGAGTTTCTCCGCTACAGTTTTTCCTACGTAACGAATTCCAATTCCAAACAAAACACTTTCGAAGGGCTGCGTTTTTGAGGCCGCAATGCCATCGAGCATTTTTTGGGCAGATTTGTCTTTAACCTTATCCAGTTTCAATAAATCTTCTTTTCGCAGATCGTACAAATCGGCAGGAGTTTTTACCAGTCCGAGTTCAAACAATTGCCGGATGGTTTGTTCGCCCAACGAATCGATATCCATTGCTTTGCGCTGAATGAAATGCTCAACCTTACCTTTTATCTGAGGCGGGCAACCCTTTTCGTTAGGACAATAATGATTGGCTTCTCCTTCTTTACGGATAAGAATGGAATTGCACTCGGGGCAATGTGTTATGTACGATACCCTTTTAGCCGATGCATTTCGTTTTGCCAGATCTACACCCGTTACCTTGGGTATAATTTCACCTCCCTTTTCCACAAAAACATAGTCGCCCAGGTGCAGATCAAGCCGCACAATTTCATTGGCATTATGCAACGATGCCCGCTTCACTGTTGTGCCTGCTAAAAATACTGGTTCAAGTTCGGCCACCGGTGTTACCGCACCGGTTCTACCCACCTGGTAAGTAATTCCATTTAGGCGAGTACGGATACTTTCTGCTTTGTATTTGTATGCAATGGCCCACCGTGGGCTCTTTGCCGTAAAGCCAAGCCGCTCTTGCTGTTCCAGGTTATTTACTTTAATTACTACACCATCGGTTTCAAGGGGTAACTCATGTCTTTTCTTTTCCCAGGTCTTAATGTAATCAAGTACGTCCTGCACCGACTTGCATTTTTTATACGTAGGCGAAACATTGAAGCCCCAATGCTCTAATTTTTTCATGGCATCAGAATGGCTTTCAGCCTCAATGTCTTCGCCAAGAAGGTAGTAGAGATAGCAATCGAGTTTTCGTTTGGCTACCTCGCTGCTGTCCTGCATTTTTACGGTACCCGAAGCGGTATTGCGTGCATTGGCATATGTTTCTTCGCCAATGTCTTCGCGTTCTTTATTTAATTGTTTGAATACTTCTTTGGAGAGAAATACTTCACCGCGTACTTCAAACCTGGCCGGCACATCTTTGGCCTTTATACGAAGCGGTAAACTTTTGATGGTTTTGATATTGGTAGTAACATCATCACCCCGCACGCCATCGCCCCGTGTTACTGCTTTTGTGAGCAACCCATTTTCATACATCAGGCTGATGGAAACGCCATCAAATTTCAGTTCGCAAAAATATTCGTACGCTTCGCCATCTAAACCTTTGGCTACACGGGTATCAAAGTCTGTTAGTTCTTCGGCAGAATAGGTATTGCCCAACGAAAGCATCGGGTACTGATGTACCACCGAAGCAAACTCTTTTGTTATGGTGCCTCCAACCCGTTGTGTAGGCGAATCGGGTAAACGCAATTCCGGAAACGCTGCTTCAAGGGTTACTAACTCTTCCAGCAATTTGTCGAATTCAAAATCTGAAATTTCGGTTTTACTTTTGTTGTAATATAGATCGTTATGATGGTTGATCTTATCCGTAAGCTGTTGAATATGTGTTTTTGCTTCTGCGGAGTTCATGGTGCTCAAAAATCAGTTCACAAATTAATGAAATTGAGCGTTTGGCAAGCTGTTAGCGCAGCGGTTTCGGTGCGTAGCCGGGTAGGGCCAAGGCTTACTTTTAAAAAACCGTTTTGATTAGCCAATTCAAGTTCGTCCGATCTAAAGTCGCCTTCCGGGCCAATCAAAACAAGGTAATGTTGGTTTTGTTTGGCCTGTGTTTTTAATAGATGCGGATTGGATGAATCGACATAACAAATAAATTTTTGTTGGGCTGATAGTGAAACTACTTCGGTAAAGGGTTTAATTTCATGAATAACCGGCAAACGGAATTGTCCGGATTGTTTCATAGCGCTAACGGCAATTTTCTCTAAGCGCTCGTGGTTAATGGTTTTACGTTCCGAGTTTTTGCAAAGCATAAAATAGATTTGTTCTACTCCAACTTCTACGGCTTTTTCTACCAGCCATTCCATCCGGTCTATATTTTTGGTAGGCGCTATTGCTATTGCAATTGAATACGGTCGGGCTGGTGTGGAGGTTGTCTGCTGAATTGTGAATGTGCATTTGCGTGCATCGGCTACCGTAACAATCGCATTGTAAAAAGTACCTTTTCCATCCGTAAGATTTAGTAAATCGCCCACCTGCATGCGTAATACTTTTACAGCGTGCCGCGATTCATCATCATTCAGGTGAAGTACACCATCAGGAATAGCCGGCTGGTAAAAGAGGTTCAACTTTAAGCGTAATTTTGGTGGAGTTTTTCAACCAATTCAATGTACTGCTGCATGGCTTGTTCTTTGTCTGTTCCTTTGCGGGATGCCCATGCATCGAATTTTGCAATCGCTTTAAAGTCAAACCCGCCCGGCCGTTCACCGGTTACATCGCCTTCGGTAGCTTGTTTGAATAAGGCATAAAGATCCAGCAACTCTTCGTTTGAGGGGCGTTTGGTTAATTCTTTGGAATGGGCAACAGCCGCATTAAAATCATCAATAAGTGCCATAGTAATTAGATTTAAAAAGTAAAGGCCGGATTTTAGTCCGGCCTGCAAGATACTATTGTGTGCGAAGATTACCGTTTTGCAACAGGAACATACTCGCGAAGATTCTGGCCTACATAAATCTGGCGTGGTCTGCCGATTGGTTCTTTGTTTTCGCGCAATTCTTTCCATTGAGCAATCCATCCCGGTAACCGGCCAATGGCAAACATAACGGTGAACATATCTACCGGAATACCAAGTGCACGGTAAATGATACCTGAGTAAAAGTCTACGTTAGGGTAAAGTTTACGTTCTATAAAGTAAGGATCGCGCAGCGCAATTTCTTCCAGTTTCATGGCTATTTCCAGAGTTGGGTCATTTACGCCCAGTTTTTCCAGCACATCGTCTGCCGCTTTCTTAATAATTTTGGCGCGTGGGTCAAAGTTTTTGTACACGCGGTGACCAAAGCCCATCAGGCGGAAGGGGTCGTTTTTATCTTTTGCTTTGGCTATCCATTTATCTGTATCGCCACCATCTTTTTTGATTTGTTCCAGCATGAGAATAACTTCCTGGTTGGCTCCTCCGTGCAACGGGCCCCACAAGGCATTGATACCGGCCGAGACAGCCGAATAAATGCTTGCTTTTGATGACCCAACAATGCGTACTGTGGAGGTAGAACAATTTTGTTCATGGTCGGCATGGAGAATCAATAGTTTATCCAATGCTGAGGCAACCACTGGGTCAACCTCAAAGTGTTCGGCCGGCAAGGCAAACATCATTTTTAAGAACCGTGAGCAGTAATCCAGTGTATTGTCCGGATAGTTTACCGGGTGGCCCACTGCGTTTTTGTAGGCCCATGCAGCATACGTTGGCATCTTAGCTAAGGAGCGAACCATGCTGAGGTAAACCAATTCTGAAGACCGATTAGGATCTAATGATTCGGGGTAGAAGGCTGTTTGTGCACAAAACAGTGAAGCCAGTACGCCCATCGGATGCGAGGTAGAAGGGAAGCCGTCCAGGATTTTCTTAACGTCTTCATGCACCATGGTATGATTCTTAATGTCGGTACTAAACTTGGTCAGTTGGTCAGCGGTTGGCAGTTCACCAAAAATCAATAAATAGGAAACTTCCAAAAAGTTAGACTTGGCGGCCAGGTCTTCGATGGAATATCCGCGATAGCGCAGAATGCCTTTATCACCATCCAGAAAAGTAATAGCGCTTTTGGTGGCTCCGGTATTTTTATATCCTAAGTCGAGCGTTACGGCACCGGTTTCTTCCAGCAGGTTGCTGATGTCTATACCCATTTCTCCTTCAGATCCTTCAACGATTGGGAATTTGTAAGACTTTCCGTCTATGTTTATTTCTGCATTCTTGGCCATGTTAGAAAAGTTAAATACTAAAAGTTTAAAGATATGGTGTTGGGTTTTTAGAAAAAAAGGAGTTTAGAAGATTTAGTTATTTCCTAATATCAACGGCATACCGTCTTTGCCCGAGCCCACCACTATTATTTTGGAGTTGGGCGATTTAGAAAGCTCGAGGGTTGCTTCTATGCCTCTCATTTTCAAAAGTTTGTCGGTTAAGCTGTTGTTAATAATGTTGTTAGCGCGCGACTCGCCCTCGGCAGCAATACGTTTACGTTCTGCTTCACTTTTTTCTTTGTCTAGTCTGAATTGGTAGGCCAGGGCCTCCTGTTCCTGCTGCAGCTTGCTTTCAATAGCTATTCTGATTTGTTCGGGCAGTTGAATAGATCGGATAAGAACAGCTGTTGCATGAACATTGTTGGTGTTCAGAATTTTTTCGGTTTCGCTTTTAATGGCTGTTTCTACCTCGGCCCGTTTGGTAGAATAAATTTCTTCGGCTGTGTAGCGGCCCATTACCTGCCGTACCGTGGAGCGTACTTCGGGTATTACCAGTACTGTTTCGTAATCGTTGGTAAACTGTTCGTGTATGTATCCGATCTTATCGGGGATGGGGTAATAGCGCACTGTAATATCAATATGAATAGATAAACCATTTTTATCCAATACATCCATGTTTTCCTCGGCCGAAGTTTCATTTACTTTATAGGTATACACATCGTTCCAGGGGGCTTTCATGTGGGTACCCGGCCCCTCAATGTTGTCTTTATCTAATCCTTTCCCGAAAGGGTAGAAAATGACCGCCCGCTCTGTGGCACTAATGGTGTAAAATAAGCTTGACGACAAAGCCAGGATTACAATAAAGGCAATCACGGTTAGGATAATGATGGGAAGTCTGCGGTTATTCATAGTTTCAAAATTTGGATGAAACGCATTTAGCGTAAGTCAGGCAAATTACTACAAATAGCTATTTGTCTGGGAAAAATGAAAAATAAAAATACTAGGAAGACAAGCAAAAAGAGCGGCTAAGGGCCGCTCTTTTATTGATGATAGATAGATCAAAATCAGTTTGATCCAGACTCTTCACCTGACCCACCCGGGGTTTCTACCGAGGGCGTTGGGGTAGGTGTTACCACAACGGGTGTAGGTGTAGGAGCCGGTGCAGGAACAGGGACTGGTGCCGGAGTTACTACTTTTTTGGGAGCAGGCTTCTTCTTAGCAACTGGTTTCCTTTTTGGGGCAGGTTTTTTAGCAACTTTCTTAACAGTTTTCTTAACTGCCTGCTTAATTTTTTTGGCTACTTTTCTGGCGGCCTTCTTTGCTTTTTTAGCAACTTTCTTAACTACCTTTTTAGCTGATTTCTTTGCTGATTTTTTAGCTGCCTTTTTCGGTTTGGCTTTCCCTTTCTTTGCAGCCTTCTTCGCTTTTTTTGCCATGGGACATTGAGTTTATTTTGGTTGGAGGTTGATCGAACATTGCATTTGCAATGCTTGCTATGTAAATGTAACTACAGATTAATTACGGATGCAATAAGTAGCTGATTAATTTTTACTGTCGGTATCACTTTCCGATACAAAACTTCGAAAAGATGTTGGCCAGTAAATCCTCGCTTGTTATTTCACCGGTTATCTCGCCCAGGTAGTGTAATGATTGCCGGATGTCCATAGCCAGAAAATCGCCTGTTATGCCGGCATTCAAACCGTTCACCACACGGGTTAGTGCGGTTTGTGTTTCGGTTAGTTTTTGAAAATGCCGCAGGTTGGTTACCAATACATCGCCTTGTTTTACCTCATTTACTTTAACCAGGTTAAGGATGGAGTCTTTTAACGTCTCCAGGTTTTTGCGATTAGCTGCTGATATCAGAACAAACTCCTGATTTTTAATTTCATCTATTAAACTGTTACTGGCCTTATCAACCTTGTTACCCACTTTTATGTAGGGTATTCCCAACGCTTTTACTTCAGCCTCTTCGGTGCGAATGTCTTCTATCGTGGTTGATGTCAGATCGAACAGATAGAGAATCAACGCAGCTTTTTTCATGCTTTCGCGCGTACGCGATACACCAAGGGCTTCTATGGTATCGTTTGTGTGGCGAAGCCCGGCTGTGTCCATAAACCGGAAGGCGATGCCTCCCAGAATCATTTCGTCTTCAATCACATCACGGGTAGTACCGGGTATGTCCGATACAATGGCTTTCTCTTCATTCAGTAAAGCATTAAGTAAGGTAGATTTACCGGCATTGGGTCTGCCTGCAATAACTGTTGGAATTCCGTTTTTGATAACATTACCCTGTTCGAATGAGGAGATCAATCGAGTAAGGTAGGTTTGAATTTTTTGAACCAGGGCTCTGAGATCATCGCGCTTGGCAAACTCTACGTCTTCTTCACCAAAGTCAAGCTCCAGTTCGATGAGTGAGGCAAAGTGGATCAGTTCTTCGCGCAGGTGTTTAATCTCTTTAGAAAACCCACCCCGCATTTGATTAAGGGCAGCCTGTCTGGCATTGTCGGTTTCGGCATGAATCAGATCTGCCACGGCTTCGGCCTGAGCAAGATCGAACCGCCCGTTTAAAAATGCCCGTCTGGTAAACTCACCCGGTTCGGCCAAGCGCACCCCTTGTTGTAAAAACAGTTTTACAATTTCGCGCACAATAACCGGAGAGCCATGGCAGGATATTTCCACAGCATTTTCTTTCGTGAACGAGCTGGGTTCTTTAAAAATGGTAACCAAAACCTCGTCAATGGTTTTACCTGCGTAACCAATCGTTCCGAAATGAACTGTATGAGAAGGTTGTGCCTGAAGTTTTTTACCCACAAACAGCGTATCGGTTACTTTAATAGCATCGGCACCCGAAAGCCGGATAACAGCCAACGCACTTACTCCTTGTGGAGTAGCTAATGCAATAATAGTGTCGGTCAAAGAAGCATGCATCCCGAAAGATAAGCCAGTTAGTTATCGCGTACAATCAGTACTGGTATCTTCACCCGGTGACGGACCGTATCTACGGTGGTTCCAAAGATCAAATCTTTAAACAAGTTGTGGCCATGCGCACCCATCACCAGCAAGTCGGCATTAAACCGGGTTACTATTTCAGGAATAATACGTTTAGGGTTACCAAACCCTATTTTCATTTCAACATCATAACCTTGTTCGCGCAACTGTAATACGTAGTTGTTAAGCGCATTTGTGTCTTCATCCGATTCGTGGTCGGCAATCTGGCTGCCATACCACATGGCTCCGGCTGTTTCCACCACATGCACTAAAAGATAGTGGGCATTTTTGCCACCTTGTGCAGTGGCGCTACGTATGGTAAGCGAATCAACCGAACTGAAGTCGATTGTAATGGCTATATGTTTGTATTCGGTTGAGCCCAAATTGACGAGTTGGGTAGCACTACCATGAGGCGTGTGGGCTTTTTTCTCTTTGCGTTTGCGATCCAATAACGGTTTGAATGAAATATAGAATAGCAATGCTCCTGCAAATACACAAACGGGTATTGCGGTTATCCAAACAACCCAGGCACTATTGCCGGCCTCATCTATCCAAACCGAAATTTCATTCATTACCAGTTTTACATTCAGCGAAATAATAATTACCGCAATAATCCATGCAGCACCTTTTACCCAGGGCTTTATAACAAACACACCCATCTTTTCTTTGTCGCTGGTAAAATGAATGAGCGGAATAATAGCAAACCCTAATTGCAGACTAAGTACTACCTGGCTGAATACAAGTAACTCGCCTGTGCGGCCTTCACCGTATAAGAGAATAACAATGTAGGCTGGTATAATGGCGATTAACCGGGTGATAAGCCTGCGAAGCCATGGGGCAATGCGCAGATTCAGGTAGCCTTCCATTACGATCTGCCCCGAAAGGGTTCCGGTAATGGTAGAGCTTTGGCCTGCTGCTATTAGCGCTACACCAAACATGATGGAGGCCCACTCGTTACCCAACATGGGCGACAGAAACTTATACGCGTCTTGTATGTCTGAGACTTCATACATGCCCGCCCTGAAAAAGGTAGAGGCAGCCAGTATTAAAATAGCCGCGTTAACGAAGAAAGCTGCATTAAGGGCGATGGTTGAGTCAATCATGTTATACTTTATTGCACTCCATATCCCTTTTTCGCTGGTGTCAATTCTTCGGGTTTGTACAAGCGAGGAGTGGAGGTAAAGGTTATGCGGCATTACTGTGGCCCCTATAATACCAATGGCAATATAGAGTGCTGTGTCGTTAGGGATAGATGGAATAAAGCCTTTCACCAATTCACCCATATCGGGTTTAGCCCAAAACATTTCCAGTAAAAAGGAAACACCTATTGTACCTACCAATGCAATAATAAAGGCTTCGGTTTTGCGCATACCATAACTTTGCAATACAAGCAGTAGTAATGTATCCAGTACGGTTAAACTAACTCCCCAGATTAGCGGTAAGCCAAACAAAAGCTGAAGCCCGATGGCCATACCTAATACTTCGGCCAGATCGGTAGCAGCAATGGCAATTTCTGCCAGCACCCACAGGCAAAAGTTTACAACCGGGTGGTATGAGCTGCGCGAGGCTTGCGCCAAATCGAGTTGGCGAACAATACCCAACCTGGCACTAAGCGATTGCAACAGCAACGCCATCAGGTTCGACATTAAAAGAACCCAAATAAGTGTATAGCCAAACTGACTGCCTCCTGCAATATCGGTTGCCCAGTTGCCAGGATCCATGTACCCCACACTTACCAGATAAGCCGGGCCCAGAAATGCAAATAATTTACGCCAGCCTTTGCGTTTGGTTACATCTACCGAAGCATGTACTTCGCTTAGTGATTTCCGTTGTTCGTGGTTTCCATTGTGGTTCATATCAGCCAACTACTAAAATGTTTTGTGAAACTGCTTTCGAAATGAATACCCGGTGGTCGTCTATCAAAATCTCCATCGATTCGTCATACTCTTCCTTACCCAGTACTTTAATTTTTACACCGGGTCTGGCGCCAATCTTATCGAGGTATTTCAGCAGGTTAGAGTCAGAGTCTTTCACTGCGGCAATCTTTCCCTGAAACCCGATCTGCAACTGATCTACCGGTACCTGTGGTTGTATTTTGATTTTACCTTTATGGTCGGGTATGGGGTCGCCATGCGGATCTACTTTGGGGTAACCGAGAAACTCATCCAGTTTTTCGATCAGGCGGGGTGAGTTAATGTGTTCTAATTGTTCGGCTACTTCGTGCACTTCGTCCCAGGCAAACCCGAGTTTGTCAACCAGAAAGGTTTCCCAAAGCCGGTGTTTCCGAATCACCATTAAAGCCTCAGTTTTGCCTTTGGGGGTTACATTCACTCCGTAATATTTCTCGTAAGTAATTACTTCTTTGGCCGAAAGTTTTTTGATCATGTCTGTAACAGATGCAGCCTTGGTATTCATAGCCACAGCTAGTGCGTTGGTAAGAACGGCTTTAGCGCCACCATCGGAAAGATGGTAAATGGCCTTGAGGTAGTTTTCTTCGGTAAGACTTAACATGATCTTTTAAGGAATGACCCTCAAAAGTAAAATTTTAGATTAGTCTAAAAAATAATTTAGATCAAAAATTTTTTAATCTGAACTAAAAATCTGGATTCTTCATCTTGCCAGGTTACCCCTTCTGGTTTTTGGGTGTAGAATGCTGTATTGAATTGAGCCAGGATTTCCCCAAGATCAGGATTATCGAAATCGACTGTAATAGCCGCATGGCAGGGTTTGCATAACGCTACCCAGGCAGGTTCTGGTTGAAGCAGGATTGGAAGCTGACAAGCCAGATATTCGAAGAGTTTGGTTGGCATTTTACCACGTGTGTGTGGTGCTGGTGGGTAATAAACTAAACCGAAATTGGCCGTGCTTATAACGTTCAGAATCTGATTGTGCGGAACCAGCCTGTCGCCACCTATCAGGGTAATAAAGGGGGATCGGTCTATTGCCGATTTAATTTTGGCAAGGGTGGAGGGGAGTGCGCAATAGCCAGCTATTGTCAGTTCAAGGTTGGGGTTATGAGTGTGAAGTTTTTTGGCCAGATCAATTGCCTGAAAAACACCGGTACTTTCGGCCAGTGTTCCGGTAAATACCAGCCTGATTTTTCCGGCTATAGGTTGGCGTTTGAAGTTGGTTGGAACCACTGCTTTGTTTTCCAGCACCAGACTTTTTGATCGTACAAAAGGCATCTCAGTTTCGTAACACTTTTCAGCCAGAAACACGGCATGAAACAGGGGAGTGATCAGCCGTTCTTTTAACCTTACCCAACCGGCCAGTAAGTGCCGGAGAACCGGTGAAAAGGCGGGTGTGTAAAGGATGTTGCGGGCATAATTTTCCCGAATATCATACACAATTTTACTCCCAAATAAAATTCTGTTTACAATAGCAACAAACAGTAAATCATGGGTATTAACTATTAATAATTCAGGTTTTACTTGAATACATTTTTGCAGTACAGAAAGCGGAGCCAGAAGTCGGCCTATACTTATTCGGGAGAATGGTTTTAGTGGTAATATAACCACAGAATCATCAGTTGTTTTGGATTGTGATGGGTAACCAATAATGTAAACCATGTGCCCTTCAATTTTAACTAATGAAGCTGCGAGTTTCTCACTCATACGGGTATCGTCTACCGGTTTAAGAATGGAGGCAAGGACTATTCTTCGATTTTTCATTTATTGCGGCCCGGTTTAAAATTAAGCATAAATGCAACTACAGGAAGTGATTGAAAAGGCATGGGCCGATCGGGAGTTATTGAAGTCCATCGAAACACAGGAAGCAATTCGTGAGGTAGTCTCGTTATTAGATCAGGGTAAACTGCGTGTGGCAGAACAAGTTGGTGAGGTCTGGAAAGTAAATGAATGGATTAAAAAGGCAGTGATCCTCTACTTCCCTATCCAGCAAATGGAGGTAATAGAGGTAGGGCCATTTGAATTTCACGATAAAATAGCCCTTAAAAGAAACTATAAGGCATTGGGTGTTCGGGTTGTACCCCATGCCGTTGCCCGTCATGGATCGTATGTAAGCAAGGGTGTTATTATGATGCCTTCCTATATCAATATTGGAGCTTATGTGGATGAAGGTACAATGGTTGACACCTGGGCTACGGTTGGAAGTTGCGCCCAAGTTGGAAAAAATGTGCACTTAAGTGGTGGTGTAGGATTAGGTGGTGTGTTGGAGCCGGTACAAGCTGCTCCTGTTATTATAGAAGATAATGTGTTTGTAGGCTCACGCTGTATTGTGGTGGAGGGTGTGCGTGTGGGGCGCGAAGCAGTTTTGGGTGCTAATGTGGTACTTACTGCCAGTTCTAAAATAATTGATGTTACAGGCTCTAAGCCTATTGAATATAAGGGCTTTGTGCCGCCTCGGTCGGTTGTAATTCCAGGAACCATACCAAAGCAATTTCCGGCTGGCGAGTACCAGGTTCCGTGTGCACTTATAATTGGTAAACGTAAAGAGAGCACCGACAAAAAGACTTCCCTTAATGATGCATTACGCGAAAATAGCGTTTCAGTATAACAGATAAATTACAGGTTATAATCCGTTGATTTTAAACCTTCTGTGGCCTATTTGTGTCTTAATATTAGAACAGTTGCAGACAGGGCATATTTTTTGTCGTTAGTGAGGTAACGATTAACTTTATAGTCATGAAAGTGTTGATAAATAGTGTAGTTGTTATTCTTCTGGCAAGCGCATTTACACAACCTGACGATAGCGACTTTGTTACGCTTAAAAACACCAGTTTCACAAAAGGTGAGGTATTAAATTACCGGGTAAACTTTGGTTTTTTTACTGTAGGTAAGGCTTCTACTGTAATAGAGAATAAGGTGTTTATGATGAACAATCGCCCCAGCTATAAAGTGGATGCCTATGGCGAAACATCAGGGTTGGTCTCGTGGATAACAAAGGTTAATGATCAATGGGGTGCCTACATCGATACCGCTGCTTTGGTTACACACGTATCGTATCGGAAAATTCGCGAGGGTAACTACAGAAAAGACGAAATGGTTACCTACGATCATGAAAAGAACCAGGCCGAGGTTAAGGTTTTGAACAAAACCACTAATGTATATGGCGATCCTAAATACTATCAAACACCTGATAACGTGCGCGATATGGTGGCCGGTTTTTTATATCTGCGGGTAATAGATTTTAATAAACACAAGAAGGGCGATACTCTTTCTATCTCCGGATTTTTTGAAGACACTGCCTATCATATGAGAATTATTTATGCCGGAAAGGATAAAGTAAATACAAAGCTTGGCAAAATTCCCTGTCACAAACTTATACCCGTTATGCCCGACAATAAATTATTTGACGGAGAAAACTCCGTAACCTGTTGGATTTCGGACGATGGGAATCGGATTCCGGTTAAAATACAGGCTAAAATGTTTATTGGTAGTACGGGTATCGAGTTGGTAGGTATTAAAGGTTTGAGAAATCAACTCCGGGTTCTTCTTTAAGTCAACCGTAAGCGTTGGTAATCTTTACAATACTTCATTATTTTTGAACAATACTTAAATCTACAATCTATGCTTAAGGAGTTTAAAGCCTTCGCCATGCGGGGCAATGTTATTGATCTTGCAATTGGGGTAATTATTGGTGGTGCTTTTGGAGCCATTGTCAGTTCTCTTATCAACGATGTAATTACACCTCTTGTTCTGAAACCCGCTCTGGATGCAGCTCATCTAAGTAAACTTGAAGACCTTACCGTATTTGGCGCAGTAAAATATGGCAAGTTTCTGGGTGCAACTATTAACTTTATCATTATAGCATTTGTACTTTTCTTAATTGTGAAGGGAATTAATGCTTCTAAGAAAAAGGAAGAAGTTAAACCTGCTGCCCCTGCAGCGCCACCAGCCGACATACAACTATTAACTGAAATTCGGGACCTACTGAAGAAGTAGATTTCTGGAAGTTGTGTGATTTTTTTGGATCTCTGGTTTGATTAATAATTTATTTCAAAAATTAGCTTGTATGAAGTTTCAACTCTTGTTGGTGCTGCCGATATTTTTTGGTACTCCTGTTTTTGCAAACGCGGCCTTTTCTCCTGAGTTTGGGGTGAATCATCAGGATACTATTCCGGCTAAACGAGAAGCGCAGGATTTCAATACCACTCGAAGTAACCGGCAGAATAGTGCCCTGATCATCATTAATACCGGGAATAATCGGTACATTATTTTTGATAGCGTTCCCAATCCGCAACAGGCACAGGATTTTAACACCACCCGCAGTAACCGGCAGAATAGCAATTATCAGGCAGGCATTGTAACCAACAAGGGTAATGCAAATTCAAAAGATAACATTCCCCTTAAGCAGGAAGCACAGGATTTCAACACCACGCGAAGTAACGGGCAGAATAGTGCCCTGATCATCATTAATACCGGGAATAATCGGTACATAATTTCTGACAATGTTCCCAATCCACAACAGGCACAAGATTTCAATACCACCCGCAGTAACCGGCAGAATAGCAATTACCAGGCAGGTCTTGGAACCAACAATGGCAATGCAAATTCAAAGGAAAGTATTTCTGCAAAACAGGAAGCACAGGACTTTAATACCATAAGAAGTAACCGGCAGAACAGTGCGCTTGTAATTAATGTAGAAGGTAATACCAGTATGGAAAGCCTTCCCAATCCGCAACAGGCACAAGATTTCAATACCACCCGCAGTAACAGGCAGAATAGTAATTACCAGGCAGGCCTTGGAACTAACAATGGTAATGCAAATTCAAAGGACAGCATTTCTGCAAAACAGGAAGCACAGGACTTCAATACCACAAGAAGTAACCGGCAGAACAGTGCGCTTGTAATTAATGTAGAGGGTAACACCAGCGTGGAAAGCCTACCCAATCCACAACAGGCGCAGGACTTCAACACCACAAGAAGTAACCGTCAGAATAGTAATTACCAGGCAGGTCTTGTAACCAACAATGGCAATGCAAACTCAAAGGATAGCATTTCTGCAAAACAGGAAGCACAGGACTTCAACACTACACGAAGCAATCGGCAGAATAGTGCGCTTGTAATTAATGTAGGAAGCAATGGTGACATTGACATTCTTCCTAACCCTCAGCAGGCACAGGATTTCAACACTACCCGCAGCAACCGTCAGAATAGTAATTACCAGGCAGGTCTTGTAACCAACAATGGCAATGCAAACTCAAAGGATAGTATTTCTGCAAAACAGGAAGCACAGGACCTCAACACTACAAGAAGCAATCGGCAGAATAGTGCGCTTGTAATTAATGTAGGAAGCAATGGTGACATTGACATTCTTCCCAGCCCTCAACAGGCGCAGGATTTTAATACCACGCGTAGCAACCGGCAGAATAGTAATTACCAGGCGGGTCTTGTAACCAACAATGGCAATGCAAACTCAAAGGATAGCATTTCTGCAAAACAGGAAGCACAGGACTTCAACACTACAAGAAGCAACCGGCAGAATAGTAATTATCAGGCAGGCATTGTGACTAATAATGGCAATGCAAATTCAAAAGCCGATGGCTTGTTAATACAAGGAGGGTTTAGCAGTGGCAATAGCAGACATACTGGTAATGGCTGGAGCACGGCTTTAGGTTATCAATATCCCATCAGCCAGATTTTTAAACTAGAGGCAGGTGTTAGTTTCAGTTCTGTAAAATTTGAATACAATGCTTCTGCTGTACTGCCTGTTAAATATTTAGAGGCAATGGAGGCAAGCATTCAGGATAATGCCTGGCGTGTAGTTACCGTCAATCTGGGGCCGGCAATCCAGATAAGACGCAATCAATTCGGAGCCGAATGGTATGGCAAGGCTGGAGTTTCATTTATTCATACCCCCAATCAGTTTATTGGAACTCCCGATGCAGGTGATAACGTGAGTGACCTTACCGGGGTGGCGAAATTTGGAGGCAATACTACAAATGTCTCCTTACAAACAGGAGTACGACTACACTATGCAGTAGACAGAAGGCTTTCTATTTTTCTGAATCCACATTATTTTACCACTCTTGGTAGTAAGCTCAGTTATACTGAAAAAAATGCTGTAAAAGCGTTGGAACAAAATGGAGATTTCAACCTTGATACCTTTGCAGCGCTGCCGTTTGAGAAAAGGTTTATGCAGCTCAGCATAATTGGCTTGAATGCAGGAATAAAGATTAGCTTGTAATTCGGGAAGTTGTCCTTATGCAATGTATAAAACTTAGGTTTGCCTAAATGAAACGGTGTTCTTTCAAAGATTTTAGCTTTTAAGCTTCCGATATCTTTTCTCCTGAGTTTGCCATTGAATCAATCCGAATGAAAGTAATCCCAAAACAGACCAGATAATTGCTCCCGCTAAAATCCGGGTTACTGAAAGCTCATAGTCGGTGCGGGTGAAGTACCGAAATAATTCTACTCCTGTATAAACGGGTAAGGCAAACATAAGTACCCCATGCTTAAAGGCATATTTCCATTTTCCAACCTTGCGCTTTTCTTCCCACCAGGCAATAAAACGCTCGTCCACATTGTTCATTTCTTAAATCGTTCGGCAACAACCAGTTCTTTACTTCCAGCTTTGTATTGATAAAACCCACTGCCACTCTTCACGCCTTTATGTCCGGCTTGTACCATATTTACTAAAAGGGGGCAGGGAGCATATTTCGGGTTGCCAAAGCCATCATACAAAACATGTAATATGGATAGGCACACATCCAGCCCGATAAAGTCGGCCAGTTGAAGAGGTCCCATCGGGTGGGCCATACCCAGTTTCATTACGGTATCAATCTCTTCAACACCTGCAACACCTTCGTACAAGGTGTAGATAGCTTCGTTAATCATGGGCATAAGAATACGGTTGGCTACAAAACCCGGATAGTCGTTTACTTCTACCGGTACTTTTTCCAGCTTACGCGATAAGTCCATGATTTGCTTGGTAACGGCATCGCTGGTACGATAGCCACGAATAACCTCAACCAGTTTCATTACCGGCACCGGATTCATAAAATGCATGCCTATTACCAAATCCGGACTTTTGGTAACAGAGGCAATTTTGGTTATGGAAATAGAGGAGGTGTTGGAAGCCAAAATAGTTCCGGGTTTGGTACTTTCATCTACCTCCTTAAAGATTTTTAATTTAAGATCCAGGTTTTCGGTTGCCGCTTCTACCACCAGGTCGGCTTCGCACACACCCTCTTTTAGAAAAGTGGTGGTGGTGAGATTCGCTAAAGCTTTTTTCTTCGCTTCTTCCGTAAGCAGACCCTTTTCTACCTGTCGCCCCATATTTTTATCGATGGTAGTGGTTGCTTTCTTTAAGGCTTCTTCCGAGATATCAATCAGCGTTACTGAAAATCCGTATTGTGCAAACACGTGAGCAATGCCATTGCCCATAGTACCCGATCCGATTACTGCAATATTTGTCATTTAATGTCTACCTTAATTGTGAGTTTAAACAAAGATAATGGCTACAGAGCAATATAAGCGAATCAAAAGTTTATCCACACGATATTTGGGGTTTTATAAGAACAGCGTGATTTTAATCTTGATTGGAATAGGATGCTTACTGCTTTACGGGAATATAGCATCCTACAGGGAGACAGGAAAATTTCAGATTAATAGCTGGTTTGTAACGGGTTACATTTTGTTTTTTATTTATCTCTGGATAAGAATGAACCGCAATGTACACCGGGTAGAGTTTGATGACGAATTTCTTTATGTAATTCAAAAAGGGCAGGATATTATTATCCCCCTTGAGAATATTAAAGAGGTTGATATAAAAACGCTTGGAGGTGTCTATGAAGTAGAGTTGTTTCAGGCCGAGCAGTTGGGTAAAAAATTTTACTTCAAGCCATCCCTGGTTTATCCATTTAATTTCAAAGAGAAGGATGCATTGGTTGACGTATTAAGGAATAATATTAACAGGGCTTACCAAAGAAAACACACCATACAAAGGAATGCCCTGCACAGTTAGATGCAATACGCAAAGTTGCCATTTAAAGATCCTCAATCGTTACCTCTTTTGCCAACCCCATCGCATTAAAGCGAAGTATCAATTGCTGACTGGTTTTAACTGAATCCGAACATGCCTTGCCGGGTTCAATATCGTAGTAATAAAACTTTTGGTTGCGCTTATATAACTCGTTACGATCGGGCCGGCCCAGGAGTTTTACTACATCTCCCTCAGAAAGAGCTTTAAGTTCTTCCAATTGTTGGGTTAGTTGTTGAATGGTTGCGCTTCGAATATTGCTGCAACCGCCTTTGTCTGCTTTCCACTGAGTTATATCAATGGGAGCCAGATCGGGCAATGGTTTGCCACAAGAAATTAAGACTACACTAAGCCACAGCCACTTTTTCATAGGAAACCGGTAAAGAGTAAAACCAGAGAGCGGAAATTGTTCCGTAAAGAATTGCGGCAATGTAAATATAAACGGGCCCTTGCAGCAGGTATGTAATAATAATGGCTATTGCGGTAAAAAGTATAATCCTAACCCACTCTGCATACCTAACCCATGTCTTCTGCTCGAATAGTACACCGCAGTTAACCACCCAAACCGAAATCAACGTTGCGGCAACTGTCTTCTCCATCATTGTAAATTCTTTTTGCCTGAATAAAAAGAAACCCGTTACACCCAGACAAATAATGTATTGAAACAGCACATAGTAATTGAGCCTAACCGGATGGATGGGATCATACTTTTTATATGTATTTGCATCCACTGCGGGAGCTTGCCGATAACCACCCATTGACTCCGGCAGCCAACCCGGTTTTTTAAACAGGTATTTGATCTTATCACTCCATAAAGGAATTGTCTTCAACTCTTTTCCCATTTCGGCATAATGGCTGAAGTTAGCCCACACGGCATTCAAACTGTTAAGTGGTTTTGTTATTCCATAGGTAGGTCTTTCTTCCTCAGCCTGAAAAGTACCAAACATTTTATCCCAGATAATTAATGAACCGGCATGGTTCTTATCAATGTATTTAGGATTACGACCATGATGCACCCGATGGTGCGATGGGGTATTGAATACGTATTCGAACCAGCCCATCTTGTTTATTGTTTCGGTATGAATCCAGAACTGATATAACGTATTCAATGCCGAGATCAACGCAAAATCGAGTGTATCAAAACCGAGGAAGGCAATGGGTAAACTAAATCCAAAAGTCCAGATAACCTGAAAACTGCTCTGCCGTAAGGCAACCGATAAATTGTATTCCTCACTTTGGTGATGCACCACATGCCCGCCCCAGAAAAGATTTATTTCGTGGCTCATGCGATGTGCCCAGTAGTAGGCGAGGTCGGTTAACAGAAAAAGCACCAGCCAGTAAACCCAAGTTTTATCCCATGAAAAAAATGCAAAGTTTGAATAGAGCACCTCGTACACCCCAATGGCAAATACCCGCATAAACAAACCCGATAGCTGCGAAGTAATGCCACAGCTTAGATTAGCAATGGTATCGGGCAACCGGTAAAGTTTTCGGTGCGAAAGTCGCTCTACCACCAATTCGATCCCGATAAGGATGAAAAAGATCGGGATTGATAAAACGATTGGGTTTAAATTCACACGTAAACGATTAGTTTTGCGCCACCAAAGTTAATTAGATGACAGTAAAGATTTTTAAGGGAGTTTGGTTCTTTTCGATGCTAGGCTTACTGGCTATATTTTTCTATATATATGCCGGCCTTCCGGAAACAGTAATGCTTTGGGATTTTCCGGAGCAGACAACGATATCAAGAAGCGGGCTTTTTTATTCATTCATATCCACTATAGCCATCCTTAATGCTACGGTTTACCTGATACGCCAGATTTCAGCGAAAGAAGGTGGATTTACTTCCTGGTTTTACGGAATGATTGCAACCCTCAATATTTTCTTTATAGCTGTGCTTGGATTTATTTACGTGTTTAACGGGGGCGATCGGTACGACTACACCCGCATGGCACCGGCTATTTACGGAAGCCTGATTTTAGTTTGCCTCTGGTTGATTAGTTGGCCTGTTATTAAAATATTCCGGAAATTTTCAACGAATTAATTGATTTAGACGGGTAGTTTCAATTACTGATAATCAATTATTTATCATTAGGCACTTCATGCATTTATGCAGGGTAGTGAAGTATGCCTGTACTTGAAGAGCAATCAAATTTGGTGTTACTTAGAAACTGATTTGAAATCAGACTAATTTTTTAAATCACTTTCAAATCAGTGTGTTGAATCGGAATTACAATTTCTAAGTAGCAATTCTGATCAATTTTTTAATCTTTGCGCGACTTTAAAAAAGAGGTTTTTACAACATGGCGAAGGAAATTGAGTACAACGAGTCGAGTATTAAATCGCTCGATTGGCGGGAACACATCCGGTTACGTCCCGGTATGTATATTGGTAAATTGGGCGATGGCTCGGCCAAAGACGATGGTATTTATGTGCTGGTAAAAGAGGTAATTGATAACTCGATAGATGAGCACATGATGGGCTATGGAAAAACCATCGATGTGAAGATTACCGAACAAAAAGTGGTGGTACGCGATTATGGCCGGGGTATTCCGTTGGGTAAAGTGGTGGATGTAGTTTCTAAAATCAACACCGGTGCCAAGTACGACTCAGGTGCGTTTCAAAAATCGGTAGGCTTAAATGGGGTAGGAACAAAAGCTGTCAACGCTTTGTCGAACTATTTTAAAGTTCAGGCTTTTCGCGATGGCAAAACCAAAATAGCCGAGTTTAAGAAAGGTGTGCTTACGCTGGATGCGAAGGAAACCAAAACCGATGATAGGAACGGTACTCTGGTCGAGTTCGAACCAGATAACACCATGTTCAAGCATTATCATTTCATTCCCGAGTATCTGGATGATCTGATGTGGAACTATGCCTTTTTGAATGCCGGGCTTACTATTAATTATAATGGCCGCAAATTTTACTCGAAAGACGGGTTGCTCGATTTGCTGAAACAAAAATCAGATGCAGAAGATATCCGATACCCAATCATTCACTTTAAAGGCGATGACATTGAGGTTGCGCTTACACACGGCAGCCAGTATGGCGAAGAATACTATTCGTTTGTAAACGGTCAGAATACAACACAAGGTGGTACACACTTAGCCGCTTTGCGCGAAGGGGTAGTACGAGGCGTGCGCGATTTTTATAAGAAAGACTTTGATGCAGCCGATATCCGCGCGAGTATTATTGCTTCTATTGCTGTTCGGGTTCAGGAACCGGTATTCGAATCGCAAACCAAAACCAAATTAGGGTCGCTCAACATGGCTCCGGATGGGGCAATGGTAAAAAATTTCGTGGGCGATTTTGTTGCTAAAGAACTTGAAATTTACCTGCATAAGAATGCCACGACTGCCGATGCCCTATTAAAACGCATTTTGCAATCAGAGCGCGAGCGTAAAGAAATTGCCGGTATTAAAAAACTGGCCAACGAACGCGCCAAAAAAGCGAACCTGCATAACAAAAAACTGCGAGACTGCCGCTTTCATTTCGATGATGAGAAAGGAGAGAAGGGTTCAGAATCGATGATCTTTATTACCGAAGGCGATTCGGCTTCAGGTTCAATTACCAAATCGCGTAATGTGGAGACACAAGCCGTGTTTAGCTTGCGCGGAAAACCGTTAAACAGTTTCGGTCTCACCAAAAAAGTGGTGTACGAAAACGAGGAGTTTAATTTACTTCAGCACGCCTTAAATATTGAAGATGGCCTGGATGGTTTGCGATACAATAAAGTGATTGTAGCTACCGATGCCGATGTGGACGGTATGCATATTCGCTTGCTGCTAATGACGTTCTTCCTGCAATTCTTCCCCGATCTGGTAAAGGCTGGCCATGTCTATATTCTGGAAACACCTTTATTCCGTGTACGTAATAAAAAGGAGACTATATACTGTTATAGCGAAGAAGAAAAACAGGCAGCTATTAATAAACTGGGAAGCAAACCAGAGATTACCCGCTTTAAAGGATTAGGAGAAATCTCGCCCGATGAGTTTGGTAACTTCATTGGCGATGAGATTCGCTTACAACCGGTAAACATCGATAAGGAGAAACACCTGCAAAAAACATTAGAGTTTTATATGGGAAAAAACACGCCCGACCGGCAGGAGTTTATTATTGAAAACCTTCGTGTTGAACTGGATGCTGTAGAGGCGAAGGAGGAAGTGGTGGAGAGCGAACAAGAGTAATTGACAGGAAACTTCAATCTGAAAGATGAGCGCTACTAAGTCCATAATGCCAGATGAGCGAATTATTCAGAGAATATTTCTAGTTCGCGATGAGAAAGTTATGTTAGATTTTCACTTGGCGGAGTTATACCAAGTAGAAACGCGGGCATTGAAACAGGCTGTAAAGCGAAATAACGAGCGTTTTCCGGAGGATTTCATGTTTGAGTTAACAACAAAGGAGATTGACCTGATGGTATCACAAAATGTGATACCATCAAAGAAGTATCTGGGGGGTGCATTACCTTATGCATTTACTGAATCTGGTGTTGCTATGCTTTCAAGTGTTTTAAAAAGTAAACGAGCCGTTTCAGTAAACATAGCGATAATAAGGTCGTTTATTTTGCTTCGGAAGATTGCCGCCAATTACAAAGAAATTATGGATAAACTTAATGAGTTGGAAAACAGATACGACAACAAGTTTAAGGAAATTTATAAAGCCATTAATTACCTGATTAATCCACCTGATAAAGTAAGAAGACAAATTGGGTTTAAACGTAAATCGGAATAGTCAGTAACCAGCAACGAACGAGCAATGAGCAAGAAGAAAGGAAAAATTGTAAAAGAAGAAAACGGAGATGCAGCACACGAACTGGAATCGCTGGATGGTTTATATGAAAGCTGGTTTCTGGATTATGCTTCGTATGTAATTCTGGAGCGTGCCGTACCGCGCATTGAAGACGGATTAAAACCTGTGCAGCGCAGAATCATGCACTCGTTGAAGGAGATGGACGATGGTCGCTTCAACAAAGTGGCCAACGTTATCGGTAACACCATGCAGTACCATCCGCATGGCGATGCTGCCATTGGCGAAGCCATTGTAAACATCGGCCAAAAAGATTTACTGATAGAAACGCAAGGTAACTGGGGCGATGTACGTACAGGCGATAGTGCTGCAGCACCGCGCTATATTGAAGCACGCCTTTCTAAGTTTGCGCTGGAAGTTGCCTACAATGCACAAACTACCGAGTGGCAACTGAGTTATGATGGTCGCAAGAAAGAACCCGTTACGCTTCCTGTAAAGTTTCCGTTGTTGCTTGCCCAAGGGGTAGAAGGTATTGCGGTAGGCTTATCAACTAAAATTCTGCCACACAATTTTATTGAACTGATCAAAGCATCGATTGATGTACTGAAAGGAAAAAGCCCAAAAATATTTCCTGATTTTGCTACCGGAGGTATTGCTGATTTTTCAGAATACGATCAGGGATACCGCGGAGGCAAGGTTAAAGTACGGGCCAAAATTGAAATTGTAGATAAAAAGACATTGGCTATTCGCGAAATACCATTTAGCACTACAACCAGTTCGCTAATGGATTCGATTGTAAAAGCCAGTGAGAAAGGGAAGATCAAGGTAAAACAAGTGGTGGATAATACCGCCCGAGATGTGGAGATTCTGGTACACCTTCAATCGGGTATTTCACCCGAAGTGGCCATTGATGCCTTGTATGCCTTTACGGATTGCGAAATATCTATATCGCCAAATGCCTGTGTGATTGTTGATGACAAGCCACAGTTTATGAAGGTGAACGAGATTCTGAAATACAACACCGAACAAACGGTTAAGTTGTTAAAACAGGAGCTTGAGATTAAGAAGAGCGAACTGATGGAGAAAATTCTGTTCTCTTCGTTAGAAAAGATATTCATCGAAAAACGTATCTATCGCGATATAGAGAACTGCGAAACATTTGAAGAAGTAATAACCACAACCGATAAGGGACTTAAGCCTTACAAGAAACAATTCTACCGCGATATTACCCGCGATGATATTTTACGGTTGCTGGAGATCCGCATCAAACGTATTTCGAAATACGACTCATTCAAGGCCGATGAACTGTTAAAAGATTTGGAGAATGAGCTGAAGCAAACCATCCACCACCTCAAACACCTTACGGAGTATGCCATTGCTTATTATCAGAATCTGTTAGATAAATTCGGCAAAGGCCGTGAGCGTAAAACGGAAATCAAGAGCTTCCAGTCTGTAACAGCTACCGAAGTAATTGCCAATAACCAGAAGCTTTATGTGAACCGTGAAGACGGATTTGTGGGGTGGGGCATGCGTAAGGATGAATTCATTGCTGATTGCTCTGAACTGGACGACATCATTGTTATCCGCAAAGACGGTAAGGCTCTGGTGAGCCGTATTGGCGAACGTAAATTTATGGGGAAAGATATTCAGCACGTAGGGGTATGGAAGAAAGGCGATGAGCGCATGATCTATAACCTGATTTACAGCGATGGAAAAAGTGGTACCACCTTTGCGAAACGGTTTGCCATGCCGGCCATTATACGGGATAAAGAATATAACCTGGATCAGGGCAACCCGAACAGCAAGGTTCATTATTTAAGCGCCAACCCAAATGGCGAAGCGGAAGTGGTAGAAGTTAAATTAAGCCAAAGCAGTACAGCCCGAAAAAAGATTTTCGATTTCGATTTTTCTGAACTGGAAATAAAAGGCCGTGGCGCGCGTGGAAATACCATTACCAAATACCCGGTGCGCAAAGTCGATTTCAAAGAAGGCAGAGGGTCAACCCTAAGCGGATTGAAATTGTGGTTCGACCAGGCATCGGGGCGGTTAAACAAAGACGAACGCGGTAAGTACGTGAACAAGTTCGATGGCGATGATCAGATTATTGCTATTACCACCAGTGGCAATTATAAAATTACCAGCTTTGATTTAACCAACCGCTACGAACCGGAGAAGACAATCTTAGTTGAGAAGTTTAACCCGAAAAAAGTACTCTCGGCTGTGTATTGGGATGGCGAAAGCAAGCAACATTTTGTAAAGCGTTTCTTAATTGAGACCAATACCAACGATAAGGAATTCAATTTTATAAGCGAGGGCATCGGGTCGCGGCTGGAGTTTGTAACCACCAGCGAAACGCCAGAAGTTGAAATTGAAACTGTGAAGGGAAAAGGAAAGGATAAAGAAACCGAAACGATAAACCTGGAAGATCTGATCGATGTAAAAGGGTGGAAGTCAGTAGGCAACCGGCTTTCGCAGTATAAAGTAACGAAAGTAAAGCCGATAGAAGAACCTGAGGATACAGGACTTGAAGAGGGAGATGATAGCGAAGCAACTGCCACCAAGGCGACTGCAACCGGAAAGGGTAGCGAGTCGCCAAAAAAAAAATCAGCCAACGAAGAAATTGAAGGGGAAGAACCCATTGTTGAAGACGATGGCCAAACAGCCCTCTTTGGCGAAAGCAAAGAAAAGCAAGGCCCCCTCGTTAACGGCAAGCCGCCCAAAGCCAAAATCAAGCCTAAAGAAGCAAAGCAAGGCGGCCTCTTCGAAGAAAAGAAAGAAGTAAAGAAAAAGGACGAAGAGAAGGGCGGTAAAACGTTTACGCCAGGCGATTCGATTGAGTTGGATTTGTAAGACGCATATAGTTAATGAAAGTTATTGCGGGTCGCCTGACCCGCAATTTTTTTCAGAGATATTGAAAGTAATGAACGGGAATGTTGGTCAGCGATAATGAGAGAAGAACCTTTTACCAGGCCAGGTACTTATAAATAACACGAATTAATTTATACGCTTCTTCCATGTTCTTTGCCTGGTAGGAAACCGTGTATCCATCTATGCGCTTCATTCCCGGAATGCTCATGGCAACATCGGCCCGTGTAGGCGTATCCACTTTGATTTTAAATTCTATGGTTTCGGTAGTAAGCGGTTTTGTTCTCTTTAATTCTTTTAAAGCTGCTTTGGTTTGGGCCTGCAGTTCTTTCTTCACCACATCGGGGTGAAGAAGTTTTGCGGCACTGGTGCCAATGGCTTCCTTGGTAACCACGGTGCGGGTGGGTATCAGTTTTTTTATTTCTTCACTAAAGGTTTTATCACCACAGGCAAGAATAACCGGCACACCTAATGCGCTGGCGAAATAGGTATTCAACCCGCCTTCACCAACTTCCACACCATTTAGCCACAGACCTTTTACATTACCTGAACCAGTATGTGCAAGGAAACCATTTTGCGCTCCGGCCATTGCGTGATAGCCAATGAAGATAACACCATCGAAAGACGCATCCAGGCCCTGTACCATACCCAGCGGCTTAATGTTGCTCTGAATGTACTCCACGCGTGGATCAAGTTCGGTATGCAACAGGTTTTGCATATCTCCGTGACTGTCGTTAACAACTATGGTAGCCGGGCCGTTTTCGAAAATGGCACTCACTACGGCATTTACTTCATTGGTCATTAGTTTCCTTCCGGTTTCATAGTCTTTACCTCCGGTGCTGGTCATGGCCGATGTGCCAATACCGCCAATGCCCTCCATATCAACCGAAATAAAAATTTTTATCGGCTTGGTTTGTGCAAAGGTGAGCGTGCAAATTGGGAAGAGTAAGGCAACCAGGTAGCGCATAGAAATGTGTTTTGGTAGATGTTGAATCAGGGGATTATTCAATAATACCAAATCTAAACAAAGAATCCGGAAATACAGCTTCACCCGGCAGTTAGCATTTAGCAAGCTGTGTTATCTACTCTTCAATTTCATTTTGGTTGTAGATTATGTTGCCGGTTGTTTGAACTTTTGTACCTTAAAAGTGCTTAATTCCAATTCATGAAACATTTGCAGGACTTGCTTCTTCTGGGTAACCCGAAATTGTATGAAGTATCTGAACCGGTGTTGCAATCGGAGTTACCTCTTGTAAAAGACTGGGTTTCCGATTTACACAATGTAATGGAAGAGATCAGGGCGAAGTATAATTTTGGACGGGCCATTGCCGCCCCGCAATTAGGCATTATGAAACGTGTGATTTACATGAATATCGATAAGCCTGTGGTGTTCATCAATCCGGAATTTATACACCTGAGTGATGAGATGTTTGAAGTGTGGGATGATTGTATGTGTTTTCCTAACCTGCTTGTAAGAGTGATACGCCATAAAGAGTTGACGGTATCTTACCGGAATGACCAATGGCAACAACACGAGTGGCACATGAAAGATGCCCTGTCTGAATTGCTGCAACATGAATATGATCACCTGAATGGTATTCTATGTACCATGCGCGCCCTGGATAAGCAATCGTTTCGATGGAGGCAATGAATGATTTATTTAATCAACCAATAGTTAGCGTAAGAAAAGCAAAATAACGTGGCGACTGATAAAAGTCCCCTCGATTGGAAAAGAAGAAGAGCAGGGTAAAGCGTTTACCCTGCGATTCGATAGAGTCGGATTTGTGAGGACAAATTCATGCGATGAATAAGGAATAACTCCAAGATTAAATGTGTTGATCGTAAACCAGGTAGATGAGGCTTCGGATAAATCTTTAGGCGTTATTATGTTACTTTGTACTGCTTGTCAAGTGTATATACTAAGCTGATATTCCAGTCAAAATCTTTGGCCGGAATATCTGTGGTAATAGCCTTATTCACGATACTGGATATTGTTAAAGGAACGCCTTTAATTCCCATGGTTGTAGTTGCATTGACGTAATACCCATCATCTTCATCCAGAGTAAGGTAAAAAACCTGTGGACTGAAGTCCAGGTAGAGTTTCTTAACGAGTTTGATTTGAGAAATACTGCTGCGTAGAGCAAGGTAGAAAGAATCCTTTGGGCCATAGTTTTGAAAACCATGACCTCGCAATAAATACATCCCTACACTCAGATTTTTCTTTATGTCATAATTGGGTAATATTTCTAAAGCCAGAAATCGTCTTGCTACAGAAAGATTCTGATCAGCACCATTCACATTAACTGGCTGGGTTACAAAATTTAAACCGGGTATATGTCCACCTAAGGTTAACTGAAATTTCTCTTTTCGAATTACCTTGTAACGATAAATAAATACAAACGACCACGGGCGTCCTTTTAACGAATATCGAAATTTAGGCTCAAAACTCAATCGTTTATTACCCATTGACAAATCCAACATGGCTGCTGGTTCACCTAATGTAAATGCTGGAATGATTGAAAATCCATTGTTGGTTATGCTAAGTGCTCCCTTGAAGAAGAATGTGCTGTCCTTTTGAGCCAAAGCAAAATGTGAAAATGCGAGCATTAGTATGACGATGGATCAAAATGCAGTTTTATAGAATAGTTTCATTTTCTTTTAATTACTTTTTTTTAAAGATACTGCGTAAAAATTGAAATTACCTACCTGGTCAGCATCATCTTCGGTAGAGAAATTGAAGACATAAGGAGTATGTAAAATCAAATGAGTGCGATTTTTTATCTTAGTAGTTTCTAATAAACAGAAAAAGTAATGACAAAGAACGGAGTAATTGGTGTTGATATGGGAGGCACCAAAATCAACGCAGGACTTATCCGTGACAATGGATTGGTTAAAAGTGTCACTCTTCCAACACTAGCTCATGAAAGTGAATACGTAATAGTTAATCAACTTATTAAGGCAATTAACATGGTAATCGTACCCAATTGCGAGGGAATAGGAGTGGGTGTACCCAGCGTTGTAGATTCCCAAAAGGGAGTTGTTTATAATGTTGTGGCTATTCCTGCATGGAAAGAGGTTCATTTAAAAAAAGTCCTGGAAAATCATTTTCAAGTCCCTGTTTTCGTAAACAACGATTCAAATTGTTTTGCATTGGGCGAAAATTATTTTGGTGTGGGAAGAGGTATTTCTGATTTTGTTGCGGTTACGTTGGGTACCGGATTGGGATGTGGCATTATCATTCACGATAAGTTGTATGAAGGCGTAAATACAGGGGCTGGCGAAGTAGGTTGTGTACCGTACAAGGAAGGAATACTCGAACATTATTGTGCGAGTTTATTTTTTAAGTCGCGAGGCTACGATGGCAAAGGGCTAAGCGAATTGGCCCGGCTTGGTAATAAGCAGGCCCTGCAACTGTTTGATGAATTTGGGAGCCACTTAGCCCATGCTATTAAAATTGTTCTTTATACGGTCGACCCGCAGTTGATAATACTTGGCGGTTCCATAAGCAACTCCTTTGATTTGTTTATGCCATCGGTGTGGAGACATCTTAACAGTTTCCTCTTTCCCACCGTGATTAAAAATTTAAGGATTGAAAAATCAGACCTTAAGGATAGCGCCTTGTTAGGTGCGGCCGGCCTGATCTATAATAAGCTGGGTTAAAATTTCAGAATAAATTTTTATGCTTTCCAAATCTATTCATTATTCCTTTGAGGTTGGATTAATCATAATGTGAGCCCTGTGTGTTCCAGGATCCATGATCCAAGGCATGCCAGGAGCCTCAGGTTTTGTGGGCAAGCCCGTACTTGCTGCGGTTGCCCAAGGAATGTAAACTACGTACCTAAAACTGCCTTTTGTTACTTCGCCTGTAGCGCTGTTGTAATTTTCGGATGAAGCCGAATATACCTGAAGATTGGAGGCTTGTTTAGGCATGGTTAGTTTCCCGGATTTAGCCTCAGCCTCGCGTATATCAAAAATCTCCTGGAAAGTTTTGCCTTGTGCTTTAAGCTCGCGGCCACGCGCCATAAACGGTTCAAGGTCTTTATGGTAACAAGAAACGCTAAACCCTTTTTGGTTTGGATCATCGGCAAGGCAAATCAGTTCATTACTTCCCTTTTTCAATACGACAAACACGCCCTTTTCATTATATCCATAAACCATAGCCTCGGCTCGTTTATCGGCAGGGGCGGCAAGCAATGCCGTTTTAATCTGCACTTCAGAGGCGGGTACTTGTGCCATTGTGCATAGGGAGGTGAAAAGTAGAAAGGCGATACTAATTGAATTTTTCATTGGAATAGCTTTTATGGATTTTTCAATATCCTGCTAAGCTAAGGATGATTTTTTTAAAATCATTAAAGCGCGTTAATTCATTACTTTATCATCGGAAACAATGCCCGCAGTTTTGTGTTTCTAAGCCAAAGTCCGCCCCACATGAATATGCCCAGATAAACCGTAAACAAAATGTGCGTGAAGAGCGGATTGTTTAAGCGTACATGTGTAGCCATGGCACCTCCAAAGTAACCGGTAAGCAACACAGCTCCCAATATGGAGGTAGGAGGGAAAATATACAATAATGTTGATGTTAGCCCTAGACTACCTATAATGATCAAATGATCTTCGGTAAAGCCTAGTGCGAGAGTTCCTTCAATTACCTCTGGTGGCTTTACGAATTTCATGATGCTGTCCATCAACATAAATATAATTACAAGACCACTCATCGAGTATGATATCCAGCGTACAGCTTTTGTTGGGTTTGAGTTTTCCATGGTTTTTTAGATTTCGGTTGATACAAACCTAAAGACAAAATTTTTATTTAAGGCCTGTAATTACGTCATTTTTTGAGGTTGATTATGCCAGATTTGAATTGAGTTTAATATCGAGCACTCCGTTGTGAATCGGGTGCCTAAACACCAATCGCCAGGCCTGTAAAGCTATAGCATCGGGTTTATAGAACTCTTCAGAGCCATAAAGGCTGTCGCCCAGAATTGGACAGCCCGTACTGGCTAACTGTGCGCGTATCTGATGGTATTTGCCCGTATGTAATTCAATATCCCACAGAAACTTAGTTTGATTAATTTCGGTTATATGATACTCTAAAATTGCTTTTTCAGAAAATTCGATTGGCTTTGTATAGAGTATCGCTTTCTTTTTTTCTTTCCGATGCCAGTGCTCTAATAAGCCGTTACGTTGGCTATGTGTTTTGGTAGTTAATGCTTTGTAAAACTTTTTTACTTTTCGTTCGGCAAATTGTTCGCTCAGGTTTTTGAATACCTCTCGTTTTTTGGCAAACAACACAATACCGGTAACAGCCCGGTCCAGTCGGTGAATATGCTGAGCATAGGGGAGGTCTTCTTTTTTGCTCAAGTATTTTTTTACGGCTTCAAGTAAACTAGGATTTTGATTCCGGTCAGGCTCAACCATTAATCCTGCGGGTTTATTTACCACCAGGATATACTCGTCTTCTAAAAGAATCAGGTCAGGAATGTGTACCGGCATAGGGTACGGAAAGATACTAAACTGAATTTTATCCATCATACAATTAGTATCTTCATCGAATCAAAGCGCAACATATCTCTTTACGTATTGATTCTTACCGTACTTTTTACATGCTTTGTAATATGATAAAACAAGTAGCGATTGGGATGTTAAGTATTTGTGCGTTTAGCGCAAATGCACAGGAAATTACGGTAAGAGGCGATGTGGTGGATGCCATCCGTAACAAGAAGCTGAAATCAAAAATTGTGTATAAGAGTTACCCTACGGGTGGTATATCCGGAAAGATGAATGACAGTACGTATTCGTTTTCCATATTTGGATCAAGTAAATATCAGGTTACAGCCGAAGCCGAGGGTTATATTCCGCGTACGGTTATTGTCGATCCAAAAGAAGCTATGGGAAATACGATTGTGCGAAATATTGAGCTTACATCAATGGGGGGTACTATAGTTTTGAATCACCTGATTTTTGCGCAAGGTAAAGCGGTTATTGATCCTAAGTCGTTTCCTGAATTAGATGAGGTTGTGGCAATGCTCAAAGAAAATTCAAAAATGGAAATTCAACTGGAAGGTCACACTGATAATCGTGGCAATGCCGAGGCAAATCTTAAACTTTCGCAGTCGCGTGTAGATGCAGTTAAGAAATACATGTCCTCAAAGGGAATTGGAAAAGACAGAGTTAAGACTAAAGCTTTTGGTGGATCGAAACCTATTGCTACTGAAGATACTGAAGAGGCGCGGGCCAAAAACAGAAGAGTGGAAATGCGGGTGCTGAAGGATTAGGTTGTGTAATAAGTCCGGAACACACGCGGGCTTAAACAAGCCAACAAATGTATGTTGATGGCCGCAGTAGCCTACAACCTTAAGAAGGCGATGAAGTTTAAGGTGAACAAGCCCATGGCAGCGGTAATGGCCCTACCACCGCATTTACATTTACATTGTTCTGATTATTCAAGGTGGCAATATCCACACCATTTCTTACCTCTCTTAGGCGCACCCCGCCTGCAAAGGTATCGCTTGTAAAATTCCTATTGCCGCTATACACGGTTGCACCTGTGCTAGGCACATTTACATAACAGACTACATCTACTTTCATTAGTACCTCACCTGTGCCTCGGCAAATCGATGGTCAGTTGTTTGAGAGTAAATTTCACAACAACCTTTCAGGTTTTCGTCATCTCAAAACCTGGTGCAAACAAATGCAATGTGAGTGTGATCAGCATACGCTGTGTTGTAT
>Ga0209573_1000343_pt1 | contig 104582 bp, 78 predicted proteins | sample TNRBio252014_DNA_FD_185870 | JGI IMG/M metagenome (GOLD analysis project Ga0209573, IMG submission 185870) | Wastewater treatment Type I Accumulibacter community from EBPR Bioreactor in Madison, WI, USA - TNR Reactor_6/25/2014_ DNA (SPAdes)... | ecosystem: Engineered > Bioreactor > EBPR >...
CTCTTCTCTCTTCTGGCCTTCGCAGCGTGGAGTGGCTGCTACTATGCCGTCTGCTGACTTCTGGGTTCCCCTCCCGCCACCTTTCGACGGCGGTAGCTCTTCAAGGAGCAGGTTCCCAGACCTCCCCGGGTATGACGCACTCACCTCCGCGCTCATCACCGCCACATCTACAGCACGACTCTCCGGGCAAGAATAGGACTTCAGCGATATTCGCCGCCTTGTCTCAGTCGTGTTGCCTCTTATGTGGTTCTTGTTCATCGGTGTAGCGTTTTGCTTCTGACTTCCTCTGGACTCAGCCTCGCGACTGATGCCCTTGTCTTTCGGCTAGCACTTCCCCTTGCCGGGTGTGCGGTGGACTTGAACCACCAAGTGAGTGCGCCCTGCTGGGCGCACGAAAGAAAGGGCGGAGACATCACGTCCCCGCCCTAGCCAACGGCAGTTTTTGAAAACTTCGCGCTGCGTCTATCGACGGCGGCGGCGCAGGAAGACCCAGCCAAGCCCGCCGATGAGTAGCACCATCCGCGAAGGTTCTGGTGACAGCGCTACGATGAGGATCCCATCCGACTTGAAGAGGCTGGCGTCCCAACGCAGTGCGGGATCGATGCCGGAAAGGTCGGGGAGGTCCAGATTGCCGTTGTCGTCTCCGTTGCCGACAAGATAGTCACCTGAACCAACGCTGAATGCGCCCCAGTTCGAGCCGATTCCGAACCAATCAATGAGATTGAGGATATCACCAGCTTGGGGGAAGTAGCCCTGCTCCAACGCATCCACCACAATATTCGTCCCGTTCCAGGTCAGGTTCCCGCCAATTTCGAGGTGATCGTGCTGCGATGTCTGAATCGCAGTTCCGGCCTCGCCAAAATAAGTTGGCCCTACCGAAGTATCTGCACGGCTCGATATGACCGATGCAATGTAGCTGGTGTAGGTAGCGCCTTGCTCAATGTAATAAGTGCCAGCACTCAGATCGAAATCCTGATCTGTGGAGATCCCCACCTGGAATTTCAGGGTGCCGCCGTTTAGGCTCACATTCCCGACCGGTGCAGTCCCAAACTCATCATTGCTGCCGACGAACAAGGTTCCAACGGAGCCACCAGCGCCATTGGTAAAGGAATTATCCCCCGGGGCGAGCAGTCCGGAGCCAACCGTCAAATTCCCCCGCACATGGCCGGAGCCGGAAAGCGTGCCGCCAGCCACGATCGTTTCACCGGTTCCGGTTGAGCCTGCTGCACCACTTCCCGCAAATCCCGTCGCTGTGGCCACCGTCACAGCTCCCTGGCTCAGGGAGGCCCACTCCCCAGTGCCACTTTGACCGACTTGCAGCTCGCCCGCGTTGACCGTCGTGGTTCCCGTGTAGTCGTTAAAGATCGTCATGGCCGCCCGTTCTGCGCCAGCTTTGACGATGCTGAGTGCCCCGGCCGGCTGGTCGCAGTTCCCATCGACCGTGGAAACCACGCCGTCGCGGAAGTAGGCGTCCCACTGACCGGATGTCGTCTGGGTAATGGTAAGTGTGCCTGGAGTCGCCGATCCGTTTTCAACGATGGCCGAACTGTCACCCAGCGGAGTGTAGTCGGTCGCCACGATGACGCCACGGACGGCGTCAATCGTCTGACCTACCTTTGCGTCGAGATCTGCCGCAGTCTGGCGCGTTGGTGCCCAGGTCGGGCTGGTGAAGGAGTACAGCCCGGTGGTGCTAGTCCCATCATTCGTGATCAGATTGCCGATCGTAACGTTGCTTCCACCCGCTTGAAGGGTAGAGAGGTTGCGCAACTCGACGTTGTTGACAGCACTCAGGGCTGTCGCGCTTCCGAAGCGGAGGACATCCAAGTCATCTCGGTCAAAGTTTCCAGTTCCGGTCCCGAGTTCCCCGCCCACTGTCATGCGCCCAGTGAAGCCGGAGTTATCCCCGCGCAGCCACACAGTGAAGAACGAGTCTGAGTAGTTGCCATCGGTTTGGTTGACGCCACCCCCTTGGTTGTTCTCTACCATGACGTTGTTTGAACCTGATAGGTTTCCACTGATGTCGAACACTGCCTGCTGCTGTTCACCAACCAGATTCCCATCCAGGTTGACCGTATCTTCAAAATAGAAGCGGACCTGGCCAGCGCCATTGATTGAGCCGGCACCACCGCCAGAAGTGCTGGTATTGCCACTACCGACGTTGATATCGGCAGTGTAGTGGATCGTCGGATTCCGCGGCATGTACCCTGCTGCGATACGGACCTCATGGGCAAGACTGTCGCGGACAATGATTTCACGATTGATCGTGATATCCTGATCGGGTGAGTCAATGGAGGTGGTGCCGTTACCGAAGGCGCGGTTTTCTACACGGAATTGAAGAGAGGAGTTATCCGTATTCTCATTGGCGACTGTTTCCCCCATGTAGATCTTGCCCGTACTTTCGAAGAAAACTCCGTTGTTGGCTTGGATGTAACTGGTGCCATCGCGCAAATCCAAATCGCCAGTCCACTCATGAAGCGGACGGTAGAAGCGCAAGTTACCATTGCCAATCTTGATGATATCCCCCGAGCCATAAAGGCCGCCTTCGTTCGGGTTGATAAGCAAGTCGCGGTTACCCGCTGTCCCGCTATCGCCGTAGCCCGCATTTTGAGAAAGGATGGTCAGATCCCCAACAACATTGAGGACGCCGTCCAATGTTCCCTGACGATAGGTCGTCATCTCCAATCGCACCTGATCTGAAGGTTGCTCCCCAAATTGGATCCACTCCCTGATGCGAACCTGGTTATCAAAGTTCACGCCGCTGATGGCAGCAGTCGCTTTTGAAGACAGCTCCAAAGTGACGTTATTGCGAATGATCGTGCCATCTGCCCAGCCTTCCGTTGTCCCAAAAGGAGTGATGTTGGCATCTCGCCGTGGCTGCCCCTGGATATCGACCCGAAGCGGACTCGTGCCATCGCCAAGAACCGTCAATCCCGTGTAGGTATTACTCAAACTACTGATGTCTTCTGTGCCCATGGACCGATCACCAAGCTGCACTGTTCCCGGACCGAGCAAGGTCAGGCCACCACCATTGGGGTTGTTTGAAACATACGACGTAATGACATTTGCCTCCGCCTTGATCTGCACCGCCGTCCCGCGGATCATGAGCCTGCTCGCGGCATCGGTCACCTGGATCGTGCCACCCGCACTTCCCAGGACGATGTCCCTCGTCAGGGAATTCGCGCCTGTGATCGGCAGGGAAACTCCACTAGCACTGAACTCAAGCGTCCCGCCGTTAAAGCTCAGACTGCCGGTCCCAAGTTTGGTTATGTCTTGAACGGAAACAGTGCCACTCCCGCCGAGGTAGTTCACCCCCGTATGTGTATTTGTGCCCGTCAGGAGCGTGCGCCCCGTGCCACTGAACACCACATTCGTGCCGGAGATATCACCCGCGATGGTGACATCCCCTGAAGCGAAGTTTTGAATGATCAGATCCCCCGAGGCTGCACTCACCTCCACACCCGCGCCGATTGGCGTGCCCGTTGTGTAGCTGCTAGTTACCAGAATCCCGCCATTCGTAGGGAGGAAGATGCTGCCACTGGTGACTTCACCAGCAGTCGTGTTGAAACGGAGGGAATTCACTGATGCACCGGCAATCGTCGCTGTGACATCGACATCGGATGCATCGTAGCCTGAAAAGGCCACGACATTTCCGAGGGCATCGGTCGCAGCCCAATCAGAGGCGAAAGGCGTGCTGGCCAGATTGGCCCCAAAGGTCGCGTATGAGCCGATCCGACTGCTCGCAGCAACACCGGCCAGATTGAGGGTGCCACCCGCGATGGATTGGAAGTGCACGGTGCCACCTGCATTGCGTGTCGGTGTTCCAGTGATGTTCACCGTCGTATTCGGCCCGACGGCAGCGATAGCCGATCCCCCGGCATTGAGGGTGAAGGCACCGAAATCTTCAGAGAATGCTGCCGCAGCTGTGGCTCCGTTGACAACGAGGCCACCGCCACCCAAAACCAGCGAAGCACCGTTGCCCACGCGGCGATTGGCGTTGACTCCATAGTTGGTCAGATTCAAGAAGCCGCCGAGCACATTGACGCGCTCCACCGTGCTATCACCAGCCGTTGAGCCCTCGAGATTCACTGTGCCAGCACCGATTTTGGTAATGGAGGAGTTCACTAGCGCACCGCTGTCGATGAAATTGGTGCGGAAAGTCACCTCGCCACCAGGAGCAGCATAGAGTCGCAGGTCTCGGTCATAAGCGACCGTCTGGCGATTGCTCTGGGTAAAGATGACCGAACCTTCGCCAGTGCCAAAGACCACCTCACCCGTGGTGTTTTCGCCCCCCATCGTGGAGTTGCCCGTCGTGTTGCCACGTCCGTAGTTGTCGTTGCCAGTTGCATTCAGTGGATCATAGGTATCAACGCCGACTTCCCAGGACTTCAGGTTTAAGGTAGCGCCTGGATTGGCCAAGAAGAACCCAAGGTTGGAGGTCGCTTCACCGTCACCACTGACGACAGCCCTCCCGCCCAACCGGAGACCGATCATGGGATCGAGCGGATTGGAGTTTACCGCAGTGGCTGCTGCAGCCGTGTAGAAATCTCCGGTACCGTTGAAGCGAAGGATCCCCCTCTTCACATAGATCCGGCCCGCTGCGTCATACGCCTGATTCAACTGAACCGTTGATTCATTATTGGTCGCAACCACCTCCATGCGCAGCACTTGGTTTCGGTTCAGGTCCGTAATGGGGCCAGTGACAGCACCGGATGCTGTGTCCTTAATGGTCCCAAGAATGTTGAACAGCCCTGCTGCACCTGTGTAGGTCGTAAAGAGGCGCGCGTCGGTTGCCGCGATCCCCTCCCGAATCTGGGTTGGACCACCCATGATGTCGCCCCCTAAAGTGGTGAGGCCAGTAAAGTTGCCAAAGACGCGTGGGGTGAAGTTGCGTTGGAAGGCACCGCCGACGCCAGCCGCATCAATGTTGTCCAGGATCACATTACCGCCCCAGTACGCACCTTCCTCTAGCCCCAGAACGGACTGGTTCCCAGCAAGATCTTTGACCAGCAAATCTACGCCGGTGATTCTTGCCCCATAGCCTGGGAAGAAACTGCCAAGACCGGACACCGTCACCGTGTCGGCAGCCCCTAACGCCAGGTCGTGGCGTGGGTTGAGGCTGCCGTAGTTAACAAAGACATCACCCGTGTTGTAGTTGGGTGCCGTCAAATACAAGGTCTGAGGACCAGTCTTGACGATGTTTGTCGCATTCACGATGCTGGAGGCGAACCACATGTAGCTATTGTCTCCATCAGTGGCACGGTAAGCATTTGCAGCATCAGCCGTGTTGTAATGCGCCCATAGCGTTGATAGATTGAAGATCGCTTCTTGACCCGCAAAATTGACGCTACCGCCTTGGATGGCACTACGAATGTCGGCGTTAACATTGCCATCATAGGTTGCACCAGCGCGATTCTGAATGCCAGTATTGGCCATCACAATCATCCCAGAGCTCACAGTCAATTCGGCACAAGAGCCAAGGATCAACGTGGTGTAATCGCCACGGCCACTCGCACTACCATTGATAAAGCTTTCCGACTGGAAGGTCAGGGAATTGACGGTTTGGTGTGTGCCAAGCGTGATCAGTGAATTGCGTCGTGCAGTCAACTCTCCCGTCCCGATGCCAGTGTCTGCAATGCCGCCCACCAGCTTCAAGTTCTGATCCGCAGCCACACCGGCGCTTTCGATCGACGTGGTTTCGGTCGTAGCCGCCCCAGGGTGGGAAATGACGGCGTACTCGCTATCGGTCAATGGGCGTAGGAAATGGTCCCCAGATCCATTGGTATCCACCGTCACGAGACGAGTGGCGGTATACTCCTCGTTATACACCGTGCCGGTTCCGGCCAAATTCAGCCACTGAGGACGGGTCCCCGCAAGCAGACCTGGCACGATGGCGGTATTCATGTTGGTGCCATCGCCACCGATGGTGGATGGTGCGGTCATCACCTGCACAACGGCCTTATTGTTTAGTCCTGAACTGGTGGGGTTAGCGATGTCAAACGTGGCATCAGCGAAGCTTGTTCCCACGTCAAGATTGCGCAGATTTACCGAGGTTCCGGGCTGGCGTACAATCTCGTCAAACTGCCAACCAGCGTAGTCACCAACCAAGCGGGGAGCCCCCGCCACTAAATCTGCCCCCAGGTCAAACTCAATCCCGGTGAGACCGTTCTGAGCGGTCAGAGTGCCGACCTTTTCAAAGCCAGAGAAGACACCGCCACCCGCCTCCATGCGAATCCGGACGTAGCCGCTGGCGTTGATCGGGAGATCGTCCGGAAGGCGGTCTCGGAATTCATCTGTGCCAGTCGCGGCTGCCCCGACCGCGAAGTAGCTGTTGCGGGTCAGATTCACGAAGTCGAGATTTGGGGCGCGCCCAGCACCGTAAAAGCGCAGGTTACCATCGCCGTTATTGATGCCGCCGTACCACTCAGGGTTATTGCCATAAAAGCGGAGCTCACTGCTACCGGTTCTTGTGATGTTCCCCGTACCATAGAGATCACCGCCGCCGTTGTTGATGTAGATGTTGCTAGAGTTTTGCTGGTGGATAAAAAGATCCGACTCCAAGGAAATCTGGCCTGCAAGACTGTAACTCCGCGCTGTGCTGAGGGTGCGAATGGCACCGCCTCCATCTTTACCCTGGCCACCGCGAATCGTCAGCCATTCGTAAATGGTTGGATCAGAAGTCGTGGCCAACTCCAGGGTACCATTGGCTCCAATGATGGTTCCATCAACAAACGAACGTTGCGTCCCCAGAACCGCCTCCCCCGCACTGCCTGCGGTATTCAGACGGAGCGTACCGTCATTGATCCAGGTGATGCCGCCGTAGTTGTGCTGGGCATTCGCACGCTGGATCCCATCCGGAGCCCCGCGGATGACGACCGTCCCGCCACCCTCCACGATCAGATCGCCAATATCGGGATTGCGATCACTCGCGGGTTGGAACGCCGCCCCGAGGTGATTGGCGGTATAACCGTTGGCCGCATTGATCTGGCTATACTCGCTAGTGATGAAGCCGTCGATGGTCAGTTCCTTACCAGGGGCGACATCAAGAGTGCCGCCGTTGGCACCAAGGAAAATCGTGCGGGCACCATTGAGCTTTACCGAATCGGTAACCTTCAGCGTGCCACCGTCAAAATGCAGATTGCCTGAATCAAAGATCGCCCACAAACCAGCCTGGTTTCCCGCCGGCGTTGCCTTTGTGGAGACATAGACACCACTAGTAATGCCTGAGCCACCCGCGGTCACGCTGACGGAGCTCACTTGGTTGGAGCCATTGGTGTTGAAGGTGCCCGCCGGTCCCGCCACAGCGCTGCCACCCTGAAGGAAGGTCAATGCCGAACCACTCAGGTTATTTCCGCCGTTGTCGCTACCAATGTCAGAGCGCACGATGCTGACGATGCTGCCGTTAACCACGCCGAGCTGCGACTCACTTGAGATCTGCAAGACACCATTGTTCAAGTAAGTGTCACCTGTGTAGGTATTACTGCCAGTCAGGATCGTGAGTCCGACACCGCCGTTAACCAGATTCACTTTGTCCGCACCGTTGTTTGCAATCACCGCACCAATCGTCAAAGCGTCGGCAGAATTCCAGTTGTGGATCATGAGATCCCGCGATGTCCCACTCGTCGCCAAATTGCCATCGTAGTTGCTGGTTAGGATACCATCAGAGATGGCATTCGCCCCCGTGTTCGAGGTCGGAATCAGCACGCCCCCAGATTCCACCGTCAACGTCTGACCATCCAATCCGAGATCCAAAGGTGCCGTGAAACGCAGGGTGTTGGGATTGGCAGCCAATGTAAAAGCCACGTCACCCGCCAAATCCAGGTTATTGGCAGGTATGAAGTCCCCCTCTGCCGCCGCTACTGTGCCAGCAAATGCCGAGATGGCTCCCGCCGCGCCATTGTTAGCGAAGGCGGAAACGTTGCCAGATGAAGTGCCATAGACCGCCCACGGCATGATGCCCGCATTAGTCAGCCCTGTGGCTTGGAGCGTGATATTGGAAGTGCCTGGCCCCTCCTCAATGAAGGCCATCGTCCCGCCGTTGTACTTGGTAAAGGTTGCGGCGGCAGCGCCAAAATTCAGACCAAACGTACGCGATGCAGGTGCCACCAAGCGAACTGTCGAATCTCCATTCATCAGGCGGAAATTGCCCGTCATGCTGAAGTTGCGGTTCGCAGCCGCTTCACCCAGCACCGTCAGATTCCCACCACCAAACAATGCCTGCCCGCCAGAAGCACCAAAGCGGTTATCCCCCAACATGCTGCCATCCGAGGCGCGCGGTGCCCACACTGCCTCACCTCCCATAAAGTTCCACCGCTCGACCGAGGATCCGCCGACACCGTTAGCATCAAACTGGACGGTTCCAGGCCCCACCACCGTTGCAATCGAGTTCACACCCGTGCCATTGTCGGCCAAACGAGCAGCGCTTTCTAACTTCCCTCCACGAACCTGGAGGAAGCGCAAATCACGATCCCCGCCCTGATTCTCATAATAGATCGAATAATTGGCACTGTTGTCTGACCCGATGTACGAGGTGCCAGAGCCATACTCCCCACCAATGGTCAGGGTGCCATCGCGATTGTTGTTGTACACATACAGCTCATTGGCCCAGTTGAAAACCTGCCCTGGTTTGGCCAGCATCAAATGTCCATGGTAAGTGCCCGTACCCGCGCCATCAGCACCCAATACGAAACGCGTGAAATACTCATTGCGGAGAATTCGGCTATCCGCCGTGTTCGTGAGGAAGCCCGAACCATCGGGTGACGTCGCTGGGTCATACAAGAGCCGGAAATAACCTTGTCGAGCCTCCAGACGACCCGTTGCATTCCATTGCCGGGAGACGTTTACATTGATCTCGTCATGACCCACCATTTGGAAGCGTAGAGAGTGGTTTGCATCCCAGTTGTTGGCGGAGTCCCCATAGCGATAGACTGGCTGATCCAGAGGCCCCGTGGCCACATCACGAAATTGACCTCGCAGATTAATGGTAGCCGATTCGGCAATACTTGTCGTGACCAGCGGCGGGTCCATGAAAGCATCGGAGTCCGTGATGCTGCTATTGTTATCGGTATAAATGTTACCGTAAATGGACAAGGAACCGTTATTTCGCGCTGTGATTGTGGATGACAGAAATTGCGTGCCACCGGTTTGATCGATGTTGTCGATGATCACATCACCCCTCCATTGAGAATGGGTCGTGCCCTCATTTCGCAGCACGGTATTGCTGCCTGTTGTAGGCTTGACTCGAAGGTTGATACCAGAAACATCAGAGCCGTACTCCAGTAGCAGAGACCCAGCGCCGGAAAGGACAACCTCACGGCCAATCGCTCCCTCCCCCAGTGCTAGGTGGTGTCGGGCAATGATGCTACTTTGATCACTGATATAAACGTTGCCTGAGATCTGATTGTCCGCATCCAGGTAAAGATTGTTAGCACCCGTTTTCACCAATCCCGCAGCATTGACAATGCTAGTGCGGACAAATGAACTATTGCCAGTATTGATCTCATACCAGTTTCCTGTATTGCGATCCAGGTCCTGCCAACTGACAGCGGAGTTAATGACGGCGATTTGGCCATTCATGTCCAGCCTTCCCCCACGAATATTGCCGGTCATATTAGCAGCATTCGCTTCAGCATAGGAGGCGAAGTTGATGATACCGGAATTGATCGTCAACGTTGCAGCGGGGTTCATGACCAGCCAATCGCGTTCAGCATTGAGGATTGCTTGACCGGAACTGGAGCCCATCCCATCGAAGGAAATCGTCAACGAGTTGACGGCGGTATCCGCATCCATGTTTCGCGTCGCATAGTTATTACGGTCGCCAAAATTAGCAGCAGGGTGATAGCCGTTGATCAACCAGTTGGCCCCTGCCACTGGCGTCGTTCCGATGGCGTATTCAGACGCCGTCAACGGACGCAGATAACCGCCATCATTGGTCATCAGCCCGATGCCCGATCCCCGGAACATGATCCCGTTGGCCACCGTTGTGGCGTCGCGCACATAGTTGTAGCCAGATCCGGTTAGCGTTGGCGTGGTAAAGCTGGGCACATTCCCTCCAAAGAGCCCAGCAATCACGGCAGCCTGATCCGTCCCCAAGGCACCACCGATTGCAGTGGGGATCGATCCACTCACCTGGAAAGTAACATCGGAGCCTGCTGCACCAAAGGTCTTTGAACTCTCAGTATTCCAAATCTTGAGCACCGCCCCCTCACTCAGGGAGACGCTAGAGGCTCCGCCGTTGAAATTGCCACCGGTTCTCGTCTCCAAATAAATGACCCCCGTCCCGACTTGGGCCTGCACATTGCCAATGTTCTCCGTAGAGGCAGTGGTGGCGTTGGCCTCGATTAGCAAGTTACCATTACGGAAGTTCAGAAGCCCAGTGTTATTCAAGCGGTCTGGATTATCCGCCGCAGCTTCGCCGCTCGGGCTTGCACGGTTGTTCCATAACGCCATCGAACCCCAGCGATCCAAGGTGATCGAGTTCGCCTGATTCAACGAACCATTGGCACCCGCCAACGACAGATTGACATACTGGGATTCCAGCGCAGCCGCGCCGCCAGCCCGATCACCACCATTGATATTGAAGCCGAAGAAGCGGCCAGTGTTTTGTCCAACAAAAATATCCCCATTGAAGGCGCTGTTGTTTCCAGTGAGCCGCAACTCCCGATCCCCTCTAACCGAAAAACCAGTTCCGGCATTGCCAACGGTTGTGTTATCGATCGTGCCCAACAGTTCTGTAACGCCAGGTTGGTCGTACGCGAGGATTCCAGAATTGTAACCGCCAGACCCACCGGAGAGGTCAAAGCGGTTGCCCGTTCCGTTTGCGTCTGGCGCAATTCCACCACCCACAAGATTAAACACGACCCCTGAGCCCAGCACTTGACTGAAGGTCTGCCCGGCACCGGTACTCCCTTCCCGCTGCCAAACACCGTTGTTCATGTTTACGGTAAAACTGTCGTAGTTCTCGATAACGTTGCCCAAAGTCGCTGAAACATAAGTTCCGAGGGAAAAACGAGCGTCAATCACCGTATTCCCAGCCACCGCGCTAGCAGAGGTATTCGGAAAACGTTGATCTGAGGTGCGACTACCCAGGGTGGGATCCACCCCGTTGTAGGCATTGCGATTGTAGGCAAGATTGATGGTGAACCCAGTGAGGTCATTACCCCAGGTCGTGCCAGACACGACGCCAGCTACCACAGGTCCGCCATTGTTTTCCATCCGGAGTTCCCCTTCGTGCACATTGATGATCTTTGCGCTGGTGTTCTGAAAATCCACATTGCGAAGAACGAATTCGGAGGAGCCGAGCTTCGTTAGCTTATTCCCCCCAAGATCAAGTATTGCCTGAATATCATCGGTACCAGCGGCGTTCAGGTGGCGACTCATATCAATCCGCCCGATGCCGCCCACTGTCGAATCACTACCCAGAATCAAGTGGGAGATGGTCCCCGTGCTCTGCGAACTGACAAGGGAACCAACCCCATAGGGACCGGCACCATTGATGACAAAGATTTCCGTATCATCAGCTTGAAGCGCAAAGTTGCGGGCGTTGATGCTAATGCGCCCGCCGTCGGCGATGGTTTCATTTCCAACGCCTCGCGCACCCGCCGGACTACCCAAGAGCGTCGGATTGGTCGTATCAAACCGCAATTCACCAGATTGCACCAAGACCTGGCCACTGAAGGTGTTTAGCCCGCGCATGATCACCCAGTTTGCCCCTGAAGCAGAAAGATCGCTCACTGTCATCGTCGTCAATCCACTCGTGCCGCCTGAAATGACGCCGCCAAGGACGATCCCTTGATCATTATCCGGATCGTTGACGGTGATGTCGAGACGATCATTCAGCACGATATTTGAGCTGATCGTATCATTGCCACCATTGCCCACCTTGTTCAGTCCGGCGAAGCCAGTCGATACGTCAAACGTTATCGTGCCGCCAGAAATGGTAAAGGACTGCCCGCCAGTGGAATCACCAATGTTCAAGGTGCCCAAAATGACGTTGGTGCCGGGGACACCTGCATCGATGGTGATGGTGCGGTTGCCCGTAATGTTGTTGGTGAGGTTGGCAATATCATCAATACCAAAGGTGGGATTCGTGCTGAGGCCAGGGATGACGCTACCCGTCCAGTTGGCACCTGCACTCCAGTTACCATTGTTATTCAAACTCCAAGTTCCAGTCGTCTGAGCATCCGCCTTTGGTTGTATCAGCAACGTCGCCAACCCCACAATCATCACACCCAATCGGCACCTTTCTATCGCTACTGAAACTGGTGCATTCAAGACAGACTCAGGCCTTGGATTCGATGACAATGGCATTGTGGATTGCATAGGATTAGCGTTTTGACGACTTGGCGGGAGAATGGAAGAAGCACGCACGACTTCACCCTGGTCAATGGCATCAGCCATCCCGCCGAGTGGGCATTCACGGCCGATGGATAGGGCCATAGCTGGTTGGGTTGATCGTGGTGGAAGCATGGTTCTGGTGCCCGCGACTCATTGCATGCAGTTCCCTGCACTAGTTGAGCCGCGTCATCACCGATACTGCCATAGCCCAACGGCCTTCCGCTATTATCAGAAGTGCCTAGCTTAGAGCAAGCCACCGACTTTCCACGCTAAAGTCATCCCCGAATAGGTGATGACTCGATCTTGCGCATCAAACACCATCATCGCGCCGAGCCCCCATTTTACAGGGCTTGGAAACATCAGCCATTCCTTTATTGAAGCACTCCATTCACGCGTTGTGATTCGTTCAATCTTTTCATCAATTCAGCCCACTCCAATTCGCACAGGCGTGCATTGCCGCGATGGATCGCCATGGCCCCAAACTTTTCCGATCCATGACGGACCTCGCAACTATCTGAATTTGATCCGCAGCATCGGCGCGGCGTTGCGCAAGTTCTCCTTCGTCGCGAAGGCATGCACGAGCCCGTTCCGAGCTGTCTCATCGGTTGATCGGCAAACGATCAAGGTGACCGCCCCATTGGTATCCTGGTTCAGCCACTCTGTCAGCGGTGCCCCGGCGATTGTAAAGACCCCGTGCCCAGAGCCCTGCGGCACGGTGAATTGGCCCAGGCGCACGACATCGGCGGCAATCGGGACACTGTGGTGAGCATCGCTCTGATCATGCGCAGGGGCATCCTGCCACGATAGGTCAGCCTCACTCCACGCATCGAGCGTCTCGTTCGTGAGACCATAGACGACAAACTCCGCATCCGGCACCAGTGAGCCAAACCCCAGATCGCTCGCCTCAAGGTGGAGAATAAACTCCGCCTGTTCCGCGACACGCCCATCAGCACGGGAAAGATCAAAGGCCACATATCCCTTCCGCTCCAACTTTGCATCTAAGGTCGTGTGCTTGACCCGAAAGAAGGGCTCCTTTCCAGTGATCTTTGCACTCGGGCCGCTCTGGATGCAGGTGTCCCGACCGTTCCCAAAGGCAGTGGTGATGATCTGCCAACCATCCCTGTCTTCTGCGATGGGACCAGGCAACCAACGGTCTGGTTCAGGCTGATTTTCCGCCGACTGATCCGGCGTGACTCGGCTCTGGATCCATCCACCGTAGTCCGCTCTTTGCCCGGTCTTCAAACGCACTGTCTCCCCCTCTTTGGGACGACTGACTTCCACATCACCTTCAATGACGTGCACCAGACACTTCCCATCATCGCCTGCGCTCACTCCAAAGCGAGTGCCATAATCCACCACCTTGGTCTCGGGCGTTTGAATCGTAAATCCCTTTGCCGAGTGCGGTACATCCGCTACTACGGTGCCCTTTTTGACGCGACACTCCATCGCAGAGACGACTTCCAAACTCACCGGTGCCTCCAGCACCACTTCGGCACCGCTGGTGAACTTCAAGGTAGCCATGCCCTCGACCAACTCCAGCGTTCCAGGCCGCAGGGCAGCCCCCTCTAGAGTCGGCAGCGCGCTATTTCCCCACTTGCAGAGGTGCGCCTTCACCAGCGTGGCCACCGGCGCAGGCTGTTTTGCCGTAAACCAAACCAGACACGCAGCCACCAGCGCAGCAGCAGCCGCAGCGATCCCATGTTGCCAGCGCCAGGTTAGCGCGCGCCGCGTCACCGTTTCCTGCATGGGTAAGCCTTCATCACCGGCATGGCGCAGTTCGGCCTCGACCAGCGCGGCCTCAGCCAAAAGTGTGCGCGCTTCCTGATCCCCCAGAATGCGGGCTTCCAAGGCGCGTTGTTCATCCTCCGTTAGCCGCCCATCGCGGGCGCGCTCCCAGAGTTCATAGAGTGCCCATCGATCTTCCGGTTTCATGACATCGCCTCCATTTGTTTTTGCACACATTCCATCAACGTCATTCGCACACGACTCAGCGCCCGGTAGATGGCCGCCTCCGTGCGTTTCACCCGATCTGCGATCTGGTCGATTTCAAGATCATCGTAATAACGGAGTGTGATCAATTGCCGATGTTCGATGGGCAGCTTGGCCAAACAAGTGCGTAACGCCTCATGCCGTGGCGACGGCTCATCGGCAAGCACCGATACCGCATTGCCCAAGGCCTCCAGCGCCTCATCACCGAGTTGCAGATGGGCTCGCTTCTGCTGGCGCCGATGCGTCAGGATCTGGTGAAAGGCGATCTTCCGCGCCCAAGCGATGAAATTCGTGCCGATCTGAAAGTCGCCAAAGTGCTTCCACAGGATCATCTTTGTCTGCTGCAAAATATCCTCTGCCTCAGCATCGCGGGGCACCAGACCATGCACGTACAACGCCAACCGCCGCTCGTTTGCGGTCAGCAGTTCCAGAAAGATCGTCGTCGAATCGGGGGCATCAGCCATACAAAGAGGAGTTCGCTCGCCACAGGTTTTGGACAGAGATTTTGTTCACGTGCCCCTCCGGTTGCCAAAAAGGTCAATGTGCAGACGCGGGCTGTACCGCCACCCGCGTTCCTTGCAGGTCTCCACCAAGAGATCTTGCCTAGCCCGCAGAGCCTCGACAGAGATGCCCTCCGCCATGACCAGCACCCGCTCGGGCAGGATCGGGATGCCGATGGAGTCCACCACCTGTGCGGCGGCCACGACGTCCTCTGGCGATGAAATGACGAACTTCAATTGAAAGTCCCCGCGCTGGCACCAAGCCCGCAGCACTTCAGGCTGCAAGCGAGTCGCATCGTGCCGCGCCACCCATGCCGCACCGATGGCGGATACGTCTGGTGTCGAATTGGCCAGTTTCGGACTGATGGAGGCGAGATCACAGGGCACTTCTCCCGGCGGAACCGTGCCTGCGGTCTCGATGGTGATGTGCTTCCCCGCTGCCTTCAGCGTCTGCAACAGCACCCCCACATCGCGCGCGATCATCGGCTCCCCACCAGTCACGACGACATGCGATGCCGCCGAATATTGCGACAGCGCAGCGACGATTTCCGCCACGGTCATCTCCTCGCCCTTCGGCTCCCAGGAAGCGTAGGGCGTATCGCACCAGCGGCAGCGCAAGTTGCAGCCGGAGGTGCGGATAAAGACCGACGGGACCCCCACGAGTGTCCCCTCCCCTTGGATCGAATAAAAAATCTCCGCGATGAGCATCCCTCAGGTTACACAGTCGGGGGCAAAAAACCATTTTTCACACTCGCAAAAATTCGCTACTACCGCATCATGGCAGTCATGATCCAACGCGCGACTTTGATCCTGATCATCACACCCCTCCTGACCAGTTGCGGGCTATTCAGTCCCGGCAAGAAGGAATGGACTTACCAGTACGAGATCAAGAAGACAGCGATCATCGTCAATGGCAAGGCCGTTCCACCCGCCGGCTTGCCTAAACAAGTCATGCGTGCGATCACCGCAGGCAATCAAATTGTCGGGAAGCCCTATAAGATCGGTGGCGGACATGGGTTTCTGCGCGGACTCGACAGCGGTTACGATTGTTCCGGAACCACCAGCCACGTGTTGCGTGCTGCGGGTGTGCTGGATGAAGATATGACATCCGCCAACTTCAAAAAGTATGCCGCCAGTGGCGAAGGCCGCTGGATCACCGTCTATGCCCGGAGCGGTCACGTCTTTCTCGATGTCGCCGGACTGCGGCTGGATACCGGTTACCACGACGAAGACGGTCCCCGCTGGACGACCAAGTCGCGCCCAGCGCGCGGCTATCGCCTGCGCCATCCGGCGGGCCTGTGAGCTAGTCACTCCGTGCGCTCCAACTGACTCGGCGGTGTTTGCACGGTGGCTTGATGGGCCTTCACCGCAGCTTCAATCTTCTTCACCACATCAGGGTGGGCGGCGGCGAGGTCCCATGACTCCCCAGGATCAGCACCCAGGTCGAAAAGGAGAGGCGGCGTGTGGGCCGCTGCGGGCTCCTTCCCGTAACCGGGCTGTGTGGTAAAATGCAACTTCCAGCGCCCAAGCCGCGCCGCATAAAGCCGCTCCCCCCGGTAATAACAAAACACACCACGATCGACCTCCCCCTCGCCAAAGAGCAGCGGACGGATGTCTTTACCATCGGATTCATGTCCGGCAGCCACCTCGCCTCCAGCGAGCGCTACCGCCGTCGGTAGCAGGTCCATCGTGCCGGCAGTCTCGCGACAGACACCGGGTCGAATTTTCCCAGGCCACCAAAAGATGCCCGGCACACGCATCCCACCTTCCCAGGTGCTCCCCTTCCCTTCGCGCAGCGGTCCCGCACTGCCGCCGTGATCCCGATGGATCAACCAAGGACCGTTATCGCTGGAAAAGACGACCAGCGTGTTCTTGTCGATTCCGAGATCGCGCAACGTTTGTAGCACCTGACCGACACTCCAGTCCAGTTCCTCCACCACATCGCCATACAGCCCGCGTGGGCTCTTGCCGTGAAACTGCTCCGAAGCAAAAAGTGGCACATGAGGGAAGTTGTGCGCGAAGTAGAGAAAGAATGGCCCAGCCTTCTTTTCGCGGATGAACTTCACCGCTTCTTCCGTGTAGCGCCGCGCCAATTGGGTCTGGTCAGGACCACGCTCCAGGATCTCCTCATTGCGCATCAGTGGCACCTGAAAGTACTCAGATTTTTCGGCCCGGATGGCGTCCTTGGGCGCGTCCTTCACCCGATCCATGTCATTGGAGTAAGGGATTCCAAAATAGCTATCGAACCCATGGGCCGTCGGCAAATGCTCCGGCAAATGGCCCAGGTGCCACTTCCCGACACAGGCGGTAGCATAGCCACTCTTTTTGAGCGTCTCCGGCAGGGTCGCCTCTTCCTTTTGCAGACCACCTGGGGAGTATTGAAACAGCACCCGCTTGGTGTAACTGCACATGCCACTGCAGATCGGGTAGCGCCCCGTCATCAGCGCCGCACGACTGGGCGTACAAACTTCGGCTGCGGAATAAAAGTCTGTAAACCGCATCCCCTCCGCCGCCATCTGATCCAGGTGGGGCGTGCGAATGCTGGGGTTCCCATAACAACCGAGGTCCGCGTAACCCAGATCATCTGCATAGATGACGATAACGTTGGGCTTTTCTGCCCCCTTAGCGACGGAGGCGAAAACGGACAGCGCGAGGAAAAGAGGTCGAAACGAAAACATGAGACAGAGGCAACGATGGGCGCGAGGCGCAAATTGCAAGGGGGATTGGGGCAATGCCGACAGCGTCCGACAGATACGCTTGAATAAAGGGCCAATACCGCCAAGCTCTGCGACAGATGACCAAGCTGCGCTTCTCCCTGACCAAACTCTCGTCGAGACTTTGGATTCGTCCGATGGTTTACAGCCTCGCAGCGATTGCTTGGGTCGTCATCGCAGTGCTGGTGGACACTCTCATCGACCACCTCTGGGGCGTTGATATCCCACGCGAAACACTGGTGAATCTCTTCACCATCCTCGCCTCCACCATGCTGTCAGTGGCGACGTTTTCCGTCTCCGCCGTCGCCTCCGCTTTTGGGGCGGTAGGAAGCTCCGCCAGCCCCAGGGCCACTCGCATCGTGATGAGCGACAGCGGCGTCCAATCAACTCTTGCGGCATTTCTGGCCACATTCATCTACGCCGTCGTGGCGATCACCTCCCTGAGCGCTTTGGAATTTCATCCAGCCGGGCGATTCCTACTCTTCATCGGTTTTGTCGTCCTCGTCAGTTGGGTGCTCGTCGCTTTTGTTACCTGGGTGGATAGGGTCTCCCGCCTCGGGAAGATGGCAACCACGCTCGATAGCGTCACCGCCGCCGCCCGCACAACGCTGTCCAATCCGGATATCTCCGGCACGCTGGGCGGCTTGTGCAGCGACGATACCCCACCGCCAAAGGGTGCCCAAGCGATCCCTTTTGATCGTTTTGGTTACGTGCAGCATGTCGATATGACCAAGCTTCAGGCCCTTGCGGAAGAATGGGACGCCAAAATCTGGCTCCACATCCGGCCCGGTAGTAACGTGGCACGCCGCGAATCCATTGGCCGCATCGCCACTGACCCACCCTTAGATGAGGACGGCCTAGCCAAAATCGTGCGGTGCATTGCCATCGGGAGCGAGCGCAGCTACGACACGGACCCCCGATTTGTGATGATCATCCTCGCTGAGATCGCGGACCGCGCACTGTCGCCAGCCGTGAACGATCCTGGCACCGCTATTTCCATCCTGGCGCATCAAGTAGAGCTCTTCCACCTCTGGGCCGAGACAGATCTCGCAGCCAGCCAGAGGAAACCTCAATTCAACCGCATCTTTGTTCCGCAGATCCACGCAGCAGACCTCATCGAAGACGCCTTCGGCCCCACTGCACGGGACGGAGCAGGCATGATCGAAGTCTGTGTTCGCCTCCAAAAGGCCCTGCGCTCGATCATGCACACCGACCACGTAAAACTGCGCGCAGCGGCGGCAGAGTATCGCGGTATCGCGAATGAAATGGCGCAACAGCGATTGCCAATCGAAAACCAAAAGAACAAGATCGACGAACTCGCCAAGCGTCCTATATGAAAGGGTGACGGCCCCAATTCGCCCATTTCTTCCGCAAACAGGAGAACTCCGCGCTTGCGCACCGCTGAATGCGGTGAATCATCCGCCGCATGGCGAAAGTGACCCTTGGACTCGTGCAGAGTCGTGGATTTGAGACCCAGAAAGAGGCCCTGGCAAAGCATGTGGATCTGATCCGCGATGCAGCCGCCAAGGGCGCGCAGATTGTTTGCCTCCAAGAACTGTTCCTGACGCCCTACTTTTGCCGGACTCAAGACACTGACCTCTTTGACCTTGCAGAGCCCATTCCCGGTCCCACCACAGAGGCGCTCCAACCGCTGGCAAAGGAACTGGGCGTGGTGATCATCGCCTCCCTCTTTGAAAAACGCGGCCCAGGACTCTACCACAATACCGCCGCGATCATCGATGCGGACGGCACCCTACTCGGCAAGTATCGCAAGATGCACATCCCGCAGGACCCGGGCTTTGAAGAGAAGTTTTACTTCACCCCCGGCGATCTCGGCTACCGGGTGTGGGACACCAAGTTTGGCAGGATCGGCGTCCTGATTTGCTGGGACCAATGGTATCCAGAAGCAGCCCGACTGACGGCGCTCGCCGGCGCGCAGATCCTCTTTTACCCCACTGCCATTGGATGGTTGGCCAGCGAAAAAGCAGAGCTAGGCAAGGCCCAACACACTGCCTGGGAGACCGTCCAGCGTGGCCACGCAGTCGCCAATGGCTGCTTTGTCGCCGCCGTGAACCGTACCGGCAATGAGGGAGAAACTGAGTTTTGGGGACAAACTTTTGTAGCCAATCCGTATGGAGAGATTATCGAAAAGGCCGCCGTATCGAAAGAAGAGATCCTGATTGTCCCCTGCGACCTCAAAGAAGTTGAAGATTTTCGCCGAATTTGGCCCTTTTTTCGTGATCGACGCATTGACACTTACGCAGCCCTGACCAAACGCTACATCGATGAGTAAACCCCTCCCCCAAAACTATCGCCTGCCCGCCGAATTCGAAACGCAGGAGGCGATCTGGCTTTCATGGCCCTCCAACAAGGAAAGTTGCCCCAAGACTTTCCACCGCCTCCAGGACAAGTTCGGCGAGATCGCCGCACTCATCTCCCGCTACGAGCGTGTGCGCATCAACGCACCGATGCTCAGCCACATGAACATCCGGCTGTCCATCGCTGACAACGAGGGGGACCTCAGCCAAGTGGATCTCTACGAGCACCCGACCAACGACGTCTGGTGCCGCGACCACGGGCCGATCTTCATCAAGCATAACGAGACTGGCAAGGTGGCCATCACGGATTGGCAGTTCAACGCCTGGGGCGGCAAGTTCCCTCCCTTTGATCTCGATAACGGCATCCCCGAAAAAGCGGCCGCAGTCCTGAAAATGGAGCGTTTCACCTCCGACCTCATTCTCGAAGGCGGTGCCATTGAGACGAATGGTAAGGGCATCCTCCTGACCACAGAAAACGTCCTGCTGAACAAAAACCGCAATCCAGACTGGTCGAAGGCCGATGTGGAGAAGGAACTGAAGACGATGCTCGGCGTTAGTGAGATCGTCTGGTTCAAGAAGGGCATCGAAGGTGATGACACGGATGGTCACGTCGATGACATCGTCCGCTTCATCCGCGATGATGCCCTCATCTGCATGGTCGAACCCAAAGAGACCGACCCAAACTTCCGCACGCTGAAAGAAATCCGCGAGCGCCTGGACGACCTCCGCGCCCCAGACGGCGGCAAGATGGAGATCATCGAGGTGGAAATGCCGCTGGGCATCGAAGTCAAGGATTGGCGCCTCAGCCGCCTGCCAGCCAGCTACGCGAACTTCCTCATCGTCAACAACGCCGTCCTTGTCCCGATCTTCGGTCAGAAGAAGCGCGACGCCCAGGCGGAAGATAAGATTGCAGAATGCTTCCCTGGACGCGAGATCATCTCCATCTCCGCCAAGGACCTTGTCATGGAAGGCGGTGCGCTGCACTGCATCGCCATGCACGAGCCCAAATAAGTCACTGCGGCACTTCAGCCCCGCCGGTCACGCCAGAATCGTTCTTGATGACATCGTCATCCGTGAACAACTGGCGATCTGGACCGGCGGAGCGGATCTCCATTTTTGCACCACTGACCGGGTGGAACCAAAAAGGGGATCCCCACCGATCCATCAATTGCCCACCCCGGATCGCAGGGCTCGCTGCGGGGAAGAGACCTCCCGTTTGATTCGGGTCTGCCTTGCCGATCAGGGATGCAGTGATGTCCGCGTTCAGGCCCACGGGATTGTCCCCATACGCCTTGCGGTAAAGATCAATGAACTCTTCGATGATGTCCAAGTCCTCTTGGGGCGTGATTGAATCAGAGTTCAACTGCATCGCCCGCTCCAGATTGGCTGGATCAATCCCCGTCGTCGCCGACGGTGGAAGCCCTTGAGGAGGTTCTCCTGCGGGCGAAGTCGGCCTTGGCACGACTGACGGCAATTTGCGCGTCCTTGGCTCGATGGAATCCAGCGCCTTGTACATCCAGGCGACCAATACCGCGAGGATGATGACAAGAAGGGCGAGGATGTAGGGACCAGGACGCTTTGGCAGACGGTGGCTCATGTTCAATTGACGACGTTGACGTTGAAGGGCGCGATGACCTCGTGCCCGTTGATCTTTGCAATGCAAAACAGCCTCAAAAAGCCCGCCTTGGGCCAAAAAACCTTAAAACTCAGGTCAGGCCCGCCACGCGCCTCCGTTCCCAATACGTCACCACCCGCCGGGTGAAACTGCACGACCTGCTGCCCGTCTGCATAGAAGCCTGTGAGGTGGGCAAAGGCATTCATAAACGGCTCCAACGTCTGGACGGGTTGCCCTGCCGCCCCAGACACGCGGACACGTATCAACTGCAGTTGGCGCGCCTTAAACACTACCGTCCGCCCCGAAACTGGCAGGAGCTGAAATCGCAGATCACCCACCACGGAGGACGAAGTCGTCGCGGTCGGTTCAATCACTGCTTTTTCCACCGCCCCCAAATCTGCATGTGGATACTCCTGTAGCCCACTCGCAGCAGGCACCACTGCTGCCCAGACCCGGTATGGCCCACTTTTCTGCGGAGTGAAAGCCAGCGTGTATTCGCCTGGTTTGGCTGTTGGCTGAGGCTGTTTCCATTGAAAATCCTCCAACTGCGGCCCCAGGATCAATGCGTGGACCGGCTGGGTATGCACAGTGATGAGGTCCCCGTGCGCCAGCGGACCACCGTCGGTGCCCGAAAGGTGCAGCAACACGTTTGATTCCACTCCCTGCTGAGGAGGTGCCTCTGCCGTCGCGATCAGCCTGGCCACAGGGGTGTTTTGCTCAACAAACACAAAACTATACGGGATCCGGCGTGCCACCATCGGCCTCTGACACTTCTCACAAGCGTGCCCCTTCGTCACCCCGACCACATCGGGGTGATTCAGGCAGCTATAGATTTCCCCTTCCACAATCTGAGGATCGAACCCGACCGACAGCCCCTTGAGAGAGAGCTGATACTCCGCAAAGACCCGCTTGGCCCCCTCCAGATTCCCGGTCATCCCGTTTTGGGCGATTAAGTTGACCGACCGAAAGGCGACCGAGATCTGGGCATCGCGATCTTCCTGCGTCCCCCCTTTGACTGGAACGCGAGCGATAAGACGAAGCGCCGGGCTACAGAGCGAGATCTGCTCTGCCACCTCGTCCACCCGCCCCTCATCCAGCAGTCGGCCCACATTCGTGGTCGCAAGACGAAGAACATTCCAAGCCTCCGCCTCCGTGATCGGATTCAGGACCCGCTGCGGCAAAGGCACATCAGCCCGCGCCGACAGCGGAAGGAAAACAGACACCGCCGCCAACAATAAGAGGCGGAGGCAGTCAGCGAAGAAGGCACCTATGGGAAAATGGGGCTGGGATGAATTCACGACTGGGATGCTAGCCCATTGGCACGGGCGGCTGCAATTCACGATTTGTCGATTCAGGGGCTCGTTATCCGAACACAGTTCTCCCCAAGGGCCGTATCACCCACAATTATCAAATTTGATTCTTCCCACTGCAAATAAAACGCAAAAACGCAAAAAACCATTTGCAGTAAAAACCATCTCATTTATAATATTCACAATTCAATCCCCTCTCAATCATGATCACCTCCCCTTCCCCTACCTCCCCAGTGCGTCGCGGATTCAGTTTGATCGAACTCCTGACCGTGATCGCCATCCTAGGTCTGCTGGCATCCATTGCCACCGCTGCCTTTAGCACCCCAAAAGCTGATTATGAAAAGGCTCGCGCCCGCCGCAATGCCCAGCAAATCGCGAGCGAATACAACTGCGCACGGGCGGCCGGCCTGAATTTCACGATCCAGACAGACGTTTTGGCCACCGCCAAGAATGTGGTCCAGGGAGCCATCGCCACGAGTGGCATCTTCAAGGGCAGAGAGTTTAAGGTCGCTGGGATCGATAGCGAAGACATCGAAGAAGCAGCGACATTCCTGGCAATCACGGACGGCGAGTTGATCTTTATGCACTGACCGCCCCGGCCCATCGCAGTATGCAGGGGCCGGTGAGGGGGCATAATCGGCGTTAACGGCTGCGTGCTTTCGGCCACGCTGATGATCAGGACAAGCGCCGATGCAGGCCGACTTTTGATCGGCTGGGACGAGATCTTCCGGGAGGGACGAAAAGTGCTGCCTTGCTTCCCAAGCGGATTCCAGGCATTATCTGGGAAATCACGACGCCCCGTTTCAAACCATGAAGATGCCACGCCCGATTTCCCTTTCCGCAATCTTTGCCCCGCTGATGCTTGCGGTGGCAATCTGCATCGCCCCACAGGCGCTTCACGCGCAATACACCATGGGCATTGAGCTCTCCAAGCGGAACTTCCTTTCGATGGAGCCAATCGCGGCCACGGTCACGATCAGCAATCGTTCTGGCGCAGACGTCGTGGTGGGTGGCAGGGCCCAGCAGAACTGGATGTCCTTCAGCATTGAAGATTCCCAAGGCCGTGCGCTGACGCCGGTCAATGTGGAGATCGAGGACTCCTTCATCTTCCAGGCCGGTCAGACCTTGAAGAAGCGCATCCTGATCACCGACACCTATGCCATGTCGGAGGTAGGCAGCTACGCCGTGAAGGCGGTCGCCTTCCACGCACCGTCCCAGCAGTATTATGAGTCCAACCGCATGGTGATGCAGGTGATGGACGCAAAGCCATACAAGGAGTTTTCCTTTGGCGTGCCTACCGGCTACCCAGATGCGGGGCGCATCAAGCGCTTCGTGTTGATCGTCTTTCACGACACCAATACGACCACCCTCTACGCCCGCCTCGTCGATGACCGGACCGGCACGAATTTGCAGACCTTCCAGCTTGGACCAGTCCTCCTCGCCCATGAGCCGAACTTCACCGTCGATAGCGCCAATCGACTGCATGCCTTCTTCCTGGCCGCACCGAAGATTTTTTGTCATGCGACGGTAAACCCAGACGGGAAGCTGGATAAGCGACGCTATTTCCGTGAGTTGGATGGTGACCGCCCTGTGCTGATGAGCTCTGGCACGAGCGTTGAGGTCCGTGGCGGCCTCCCCTTTGATCCCAATGCCCCCGTGGCAGCGGCAGGCTCCACCCTGCGCCGCGCCTCTGAGCGCCCCCCTGGCCTGTAATCGCCGCTAGGCCTTCAGGTCCTTGACCAGAACCTTGGAGTTCCGACCACTGCGCTCGTACTGCTCCCGCCGTGCGGGAGGCAGCGCCTGAGGATCGGAGACCGTGAAACCTGCTTTTTCCTCAAAGAACCGAAACGCCTGCGTCGATAGCGCAAAGAGCCGCTGGCAGCCCTTCTGCCGCGCAGTCTCCTCCGCAAACGTCACCAACTTCTGCGCGTGCCCCTTGTTTTTGTGGGAGCGCCGCACAAACAGACAGGCCAACTCTGCCAGCATGGGGGACTGGTCTGGCGCATCAAAGCAGTGCACCGCCACGCATCCGATGGGATTGCCATCCAACTCTAGCACAAAAAAATCGCTGATCTTCGATTGCAGTTGTTCCCGGCTTCTCGGCACTAGCGCCGCATCATCCATCGACTGCTCCATCATGGACAGCAGCGTCGCCACGTCGTTCGGACTGGCTTTGCGGATCTGCTGATAGTCGTCCGCATGGATCATCGTGCCGACGCCTTCATTGCTAAATAGCTCTGCCAACAACGCCTCATCCTGCGTGCCGTCCACGATGTGAACCCTCGGCACACCTTCTTGGCAGGCCATCGCCCCGTAGCGGAGTTTCGAAAGCATGTTCACATCGTGCCGGGGATCACGCTTCTTGAATATTTCCCGCGCCCCAGCCACAGAGAGCTGCGCGATGCGACCGCCGTCCTGAGTCGTCAGTCCACTTTCGGAGACAAAAATGATTTTGGCGGCATTCAACGCCACGGCCAATTCCATCGCCACGGCATCCGAGTTCAGCCGGAGCGTCACGCCACGCCCGTCATAGCCCAGCGGCATCACGATGGGCAGAATGTCCGCCTTCAGCAGCGTCTGTAGCGACTCCACATCCACCCGCTCGATCCGACCTGTGAATTCCTGGTCCACTCCATCGATCACACCGGCGGGATGCACCGCCAGCGCGCTGGAGATCACCACCGGCAGTTCCAATGCCGTCAGATCCGCCATCAATTCACTGGCCTGTCGCGTGATTGCCTCAATGGCCAATTCCATCGTCCCCGCATCGGTGCGCCCCATGCCATCGTCATTGCTGACGGCGATCCCACGCCTAGTCGCGAGATCCTGAATCTGGCAACGGGCACCAAAGACCAGCACCACCTCGATGTTTAGGGACTGTAGCACGGCCACATCCTGCAGCAGCGCTGCGAATCCAGGCAGCTTCATCACCGCCCCATCAATATTGATCACGAAGACGCGCTGCCGGAACTGCGGCACATAGCGCAAGATTCCGCGGAGGTCTTCAAAGCGTTGGACAGGTTTGGCTGGATCAATGGACACACCCTAATCTCACGCATAATCCCAACCTCAGCAAGCGGACGCTGCGGGCTCTGCCCCAGCCTACTTGCTCGTCATCGTGTAAACCCCATCCCAATCGGCGGGCGGTTCTGCCACCAGCGCTTCGCAACGGCGGAGGTATTCCCGGGTCAGGACATCGTCCAACCCCGCAGCGATGGCGCTTTGCAGTTGCTCAATGGCCTCTTCAAACTTGCCCACCCGATACGCAGCGACCGCCGATTCATAGGCAGCAAGGCCAATGGGTGCAGTTGCCCCGGCCTCGTCAATCACAGCAAAGACCTCGACCGGCAGCGCTTTGCCCTTCACCTTCACGAGGTCCGCTGTCCGCCACAGGAAGTCCGGCACCACACGCTGCCGCACGGCATCGCTTACGATGATATCCACCCCATAGGCTTTGGTCGTTCCCTCAAGACGCGAGGCGAGATTCACGGCGTCCCCGATCACAGTGAAGTCCATCTTCTCATGCGGCTGAGCAGAGCCGATATTGCCCACCACCACTGGCCCTTGATGGATCCCAATGCCGATGTGCAGCGCCTGCATCCCGCGCGACAGCCAATCGCGATTCAGATCCTCCAGCGTCGCACGCATCGCCAAGGCGCTGCGGATTGCATTGCGTGAATCGGTGGAATAATGCCCCTCATCGGTGACAGCACGCAGACTTCCCCAGGCAGCCATCACCGCATCCCCAATGAACTTGTCCACCACGCCATGGACGGTAATGACCCGCTCCACCATGCGGGAGAGGTATTCATTCAACTGCGTCACCACTTCGTTAGCTGTCATCCCCTCGCTCATGCTCGTAAATCCCCGCACGTCAGAGAAGAGGATCGTTACCACGCGTTCAACACCACCCAGCGTCGTCGCAAGGCCCTGACGGTCGCGCATCAGCTCCTCCACAAGTTCAGCGGAAGTGTAACGCGCTAGGAAGCCCCGCAGCCGCTTCGTTTCACGCCGCTCCAGCATAAAATCATAGCCCAGGCCAACCAGACCCATCGCTGTCCAACCGATCGTTGGCGTCAGCAAGGGCAGGAGAAGAGATGCCTCATCAAAGGCAGCACGTTGCCCCCAAACCGCCGCTGCCACCCCCGTTGCCAGCACGATCATCAAAAACAACGGACGTCGCACCCACACTACCAAGGCCCACATCACCAGAACCGCCACCACCAAGAGCAGAGCGATCGTCATCGACTGGGCATCGCGCAGCAAATGACCATCGCGCAGCGCAGACAGGACATGGGCATGCAATTGCACCCCGAAAATTGTCCCGACAGGCGTACGCACATCGTCCTGGAAACTCCGCGCCGTTGCCCCAACCAAAACCGTCTTCCCTTTGAAAAACGCCCCAGAGGCGTAATTGCTCTCCCACATCGGGGGCACAAAAATCTCATGCAGCGAAAGCGGGCGATAGGACTCTGGTGCCGCACAACGAATCGGCAAAAACTGCACCCCTTCTGGCGCAGGATTTTTTTGCTGGCGCAAAACGGCTACCGCCAGCAGCGGCACCTGATCCTCAGGCTCAGCCGTCACCCCGTGGGACGTCAGCACCCGCCGGATCACCTGATCGTCGTCGGGATAAAACGTCGCAAAGCCGATCCGCGAATCCCGGGGGCGGGCGTCCGGCACCAGCCCCTCCCACGGTGGCAGGAAAGACTCCTTCAACCCTCGTCCGGGACTGATCCACTGCTCAAAGTCTGCCACCAGCACCACCTGATCCCGATGGGCATCTAAGGCAGCACGCAACGCAGCGTCGCGCTCTGGGTGGTCCGGCGTCGGCAGCGGCAGTGCAAAATCCAGCACCACAGTCCGCGCACCAGCGGCGATCAATCTGTCGATCGTCCCCGCCCACACCTCCCGTGAATAAGGCCAGCCTTTTTGCATCGCCTGAAGGACGGGCGAACCCTCAATATCCTCTGGAAAAGCACTGTCCAGGGTGCGAGTCGCATCATCGACGCCCAGCACGACGATATCGGCAGCCTCCGGCGCTAGCCGTCCCGTGCGATGGATCCAATCCGCGATCTGTAACTCCTGCGCCTCCAGCACAGCGCCAAACAAGCGCGTCGTCCGTGCCACCCAAAGGCCCCCCGCAATCCCCGCCGCTGCCGCCAGGAGCACCAGCGGGCGGCAGTTCCAGAAGGATGCGCAGCGATTCTTGAATGAGGCCATGAAGTCGAAATTGGTGGGCATCATCGCCTACCTCAATCGCCACGGCAAGCCCCACCCCACCCACCCAAAATCAGCCACCGAGTGTATCCTGCGAAAAAGGGCTGGGATTTTGTCTTGCCCGGATGGAAGAAAAAGAGTACGTTTACCGTAATTGATCGCAGCCTCACTCTGCAACTCCATCAAATCGAGTCCGATGTGAGCGCGAAACAGTTTTTTCGAGTTTCTCTTCCCGCGCATGGTCAACGTCACCCTCCCACAGCCTTTCCGCAGCAGTTCGCTGGCCGGAAACGCTCGCCTGCCGGAATGAATTCGCATGGTCCAACAAGTGAACAGCCATGTCCGTAATGCGCCCATGCGCCCCCATTTTTCAGGCCACGTGTGCCCAGAATTTTAGTCCAATGAAACAAACCGGAGGTCAGCCATAAGCAATCCATTCAATAACCTGAACAGCGGCAACTTCGCCGGGGGCAATCGTGGCCCCCAAGGCGCAGGCCCAATACGTCCCACACCACCACCCCCAGGCGGTGGCGCACCCGCCAGTCGGCCATCATCGCCCCCACCTCCCGGCACAGCCGCAGGTGGCGGTGCAGCTCGCCCACAGCAGAACTATGTCGGTGGTAGCGGTGGCTTTGGGAATCGGCCCGGCGGTGGGGGAGGCAGCGGCGGCGGTGGTAACCGCGGTCGCTTCCAGAGCCGATATCAGGATCAGACCCGAGTCAATGAGCGCATCCGTGCGCCAAAGGTCCGTGTCATTGAGGGAGAACACAACACGCAGTTGGGCGTCATGCCCACTCATGTCGCCCTGCGCATGGCCAAAGAGCGCGGCCTAGACCTCGTTGAAGTCTCCGCCAGTGCCGACCCGCCAGTGTGCAAAATTGTCGATTACGGCAAGTACAAGTACATTCAGGAGAAGCACAAGAAGGAAGCCCACAAGCACGCAAAGCATTCCAAGGTGAAGGAACTGAAGTTCCGCATCGGGATTGACCCGCACGATTACTCCATCAAGATCACCCACGCCGAAGATTTCTTGGCGGAAGGGCACAAGGTCCGCATTCAACTGCAATTCCGCGGTCGCCAGATGGCACACCAAGAGCTCGGTTTCGAGCTGGCCAAGCGCATCAAGACGGACCTTGCAACCATGGGGCACGCAGATATGGAGCCCAAAATGGCCGGGCGAAACATCAACATGCAGATCTCCCCGCTGCCAGAACGTCAGCGCGTCCGCAAGTATCGTCCTGAGCTGAAAGGCGTCACCGATCCGGTGAATCGCCACGAAGGCCAGCATGATCCTCGCGAAAACCGTCACGACGAACCAGATCATGACGATCACGACGATGATCAAAGTGGCGCAGCACCTGTCGCAGGGGGCAATGGCACCGTGCCACCGGCCTCGACTACGCCAGCAGCAGAGCCACCTGCGGAATCCTGAAGCATTCCCTGTAGCACCGGCTGCAATCCTCTGCATGAGTCCCGTGTGAACCGACTCATTCTCTTCGACATCGACGGCACCCTTTTGGACACAGGAGGGGCCGGTCGATCCGCGTTGGTTGATGCCCTGGAGGATGTCTTTGGCATCCCCTCCCACCAGGCCCCTGAACTCGACCTCGCAGGAGCGACCGATTTGGGGATTCTACGTGGACTCTTTGCCCACGCAGGTGCCCCGCTGGAAGAACCCGGAATCCAAGTCTTCTTGTCCGCCTATCTCAATCGCCTGGACGCCCGTCTGGGCGCGCTGAAGGAAACCAAGCAGCCCCTGGGCGGCGTCACCGACCTGCTACGCCTCCTGAAGGATCGCCCCACCACCCACCTCGGGCTGCTGACGGGCAACGTACGCCATGGCGCCATGCTAAAGCTTGCCAGCTTTGGTCTCGGCGGCATCTTTGCAGAGGGAGCCTTCGGCGATGACCATGAGGACCGCAACCAACTCGGCCCCGTCGCCGTCCGTCGCATGGAAGCCCTCAGTGGCGTTCACTTCCCCATCGAAAAGATCGTCGTCGTGGGAGACACTCCCAAAGACATTGCCTGCGCCCGCGCCCTCGGTGCACGCTGTCTCGCCGTCGCCACTGGGGCCCACACCGCAGATTCCCTCCGCGCCCATTCCCCATGGCAGTGCGTCGATGACTTTTCCGATCCCGCCCTGATCGCAAACTTACTTCACTCCGACTCGTGACTTCACCCGCCCAGCGCGCCATGCGCCTCTCCCTCGCCATTGGATTCTTGATGCTGGGGATCAAGATCACCGCCTACGTGCTGACGGGATCCGCCGGTGTCTTGGGGGATGCGGCCGAGTCCATTGTGCACATGGTCGCGATTATGTTTGCGGCTTTTAGCCTGTCCCTGGCAGATAAGCCTGCGGACCGCAATCACCCCTACGGCCACAGCAAAATCGCCTTCTTTTCAGCAGGCCTCGAAGGTTTGCTCATCGTCCTAGCGGCTGCCTTTATCATCTATCAATCGATCAACCGATGGATCGAAGGTGCCTCCCCCACACGGCTGGATGCAGGCCTCATCCTCACGCTACTCACCGTCATCATCAATGGGGCACTTGGCTTTCACCTCATCCGCCAGGGGCGTCAGTCAGGGTCGCTGATCCTCACCGCCAATGGTCGGCACATTCTCACGGATAGCTGGACAAGCCTCGGCGCGGTCCTGGGGCTCGCCCTGGTTCATGCGACCGGCTGGGCACCCTGGGACTCCATTTGTGGCCTCATCATGGCCGCCAACATTATCTTTTCTGGCTACTCCCTGATTCGAGAAAGCGTCGGTGGCCTCATGGACGAGGCAAATCCAGAGCTGGCCCAACAGGTCGAAAAACTCATGGCAGAGGAAACCGACCAACGTCACATCCGCTTTCATGCCCTGCGATTGCGCGACGCCGGCGGCATTCATTACGTCGATGTGCACATGCTTTACGACGATGCCATCCTGCTCAAAGATGCACACCGACTCGCAACACAGGTTGAGACGTCCGTATCTAAGAGGTGCAAGGCACCACTGGAGATCACCACCCACCTTGAGTGCCTCGGGGATCACGCTGCTCTGCACCCCGACGACCCCTTGCCAGCCCGCATCGCGCCGCCAAGCCCACCCCCTGCATGAGCCCCCTCAGCGAAGCAGCACTCAACACTGCCTGCCGGGATCAAGGCCTGTCGTGGCACGTCACCGTTCTTCCAGAAACGGGCTCCACCAACGATTGGCTGCGCCACAGCGCTGCATCGGACGCCAGCAGCCCCACCGCCGTGTTTGCGGAAATTCAAACCTCTGGTCGAGGACGGCGCGAGAATCGCTGGCAGTCCCAGCCAGCCAAGGATCTTCTGTTTTCAGTGCTCCTGCGCCCCGCTGCGCCCGTCGCATTGTGGCCACGGATCACGACCTTGGCCGCACTCGCCCTTTGCAGAGCCATTGAGGAGGAACTCCCGCTTCAGCCACAGATCAAATGGCCGAATGACATCTACCTCAATCATCAAAAGGTCTCTGGACTCCTTGCAGAGACCGTCCAGACCCCCAGTGGCAGCGCTGTCGTGCTTGGGATCGGCCTCAACGTCAACTCCCTCGGCTTCCCCCCGGAACTCAATGCCACCTCCCTATTGTCCGAACTGGGCAAACAGAGCGCCGTCCAGGAGATCGACCGCAACGGCCTCGCCCTGCGCCTGCTAGGCCAGTTGGAGGCTCTGCTAGGTGATCTGGATAGCGACTTCGCCTCACACACGCAGGAGGTTCGCAAGCGCAGTTGGCTTTTGGGGCGGCAAATCCGCGCAGCGGTGAACGGCGCTGAGGTCTTTGGCCGAGTGATAGACCTGGATCACGAAGGCGCTCTGGTGATCGCCCTCGCCGATGGCCACCACCGCACCCTGTCCAGTGCGGAAAACGTTCGCGCCGTCGTCTGAGCGAATGGACACGACGCATCCAGGGTTGATCCAACCCCACGAATCGTGCACATTTGGCGCGAATCGGTCTTGATTGGCCGATAACACCTGCCCTTCGCGCCGCGCGCCGGGCCTTCCCCCCAGCACAATGAGCAGCACTCCTCCTCTCATCCAGACAGGTTCAGTCACCCAGACGAACTTCCAGCCCAGCCCCATCAATCCAGATTGGATCATCGAAGGCAACCCTGTTGCCAGAGCGTTGACCTTAGCGATCGCCCCCGATCAACGCTTTTCCTGTGCCGTCTGGGAATGCCAGGCAGGACGCTTCAAATGGGTCTTCGGTCTGGATGAAATCATTCACATCCTGGAGGGGGAAGTCATCATTGAGGAAGCAGGATCGCAAAAGATCATCCACACACTCCGCCCCGGTGATACCGCACTCCTGCCCGCTGGCCTCACCGCTTACTGGACGGTTCCCAAATACTTGAAGAAATTCGCCATCCACCGGTCGGTAAAGCGCACCTTCCTTCAACGGGCGATTGGCAAGCTCGCCAGACTCCTGGGACTGCAAAAAGCCGAATAACTGCCCATGGACCGCAATTCCGGCCCATGAAATGCCGCCCAGGCGTACTTTTTGCAAGACATTGGGCGCTGAATGCGGTTTTAGCCTATCGATTCAGTGCGTCGGGCGCTCTTGCCGGATCACTGCCTCGTGAAGGTTTTGACTCTGCCAATGGATTGAGAACTCCCAATCATCCCTGGCAGTCGTAATTTTCTCATAACGCGCACCTTATATCCTTTCATGTCCACCGTCGCTGTTCGCTCCGCTCAGCTCCCACCGCCCGTGCCCCCGACCATCCGTCGGTTCCGGCAGCCGAAGAAGAACATCCCGCAAACCAAACAGGAGCGGGATCAGATCCAGTCCTGGATCCGTGCCTACGCAGAGGAGACGAAATTGGTGCCCCCAATGCCCATCGACGAACTGCAGCGGCATACGGAAGAAATCATGGCCATCCACGCCATCGACGCCGCCTACCGCGACTACACTGGCGTCTTGCTGGCCAACGAAAGCTGGCGCGAATCCTTGGCCACTGTCCCCTTTGAAAAGCGTCTGCTGCTGATGCCCAAATGCCTGCGCATTGAGAGCAAATGCCCCGCGCCGTTCGATGAATTCGGCCTGCTCTGCAAACAATGCGGCCTCTGCACCATCCAGGACTTCCAGAATGAGGCGGAAAAACTCGGCTATGCCGTCCTCGTCGCCGAAGGCAGCGCCATCGTCATGTCCTTGATTCAGACCGGCAAGATCGAGGCCATCGTGGGCATATCCTGCCTGCCCGTCTTGGAGCGCACCTTCCCCTACGTCGAAGCCGCCGCCATCCCTGCCGTCGCTGTGCCTCTGCTCCAGGACGACTGCATCGATACCACGGTCGATATCGATTGGGTCTGGGACTACATCCACCTCACCAGTGATGATCAGACCCGCCGCCTGAATCTGAACGCCTTGCATGACGAGGTAAAGACGTGGTTTGAGCGTCCAGCCCTCGATGCCTTGCTCGGTGCACCCACCTGTCAGACGGAAGAAATTGCCCGCGATTGGCTGGCACGCGCCGGCAAACGTTGGCGCCCGTTCCTGACCATCGCAGCCTACCAAGCCCTGCGTGAAGATCCTGAAGGCCCGATCTCTGACACCGTAAAACGCGCCGCCGTCTCTGTGGAGGCCTTTCACAAAGCCTCGCTCGTCCACGACGACATCGAAGACAACGACGCTGAACGCTACGGAGAATCCACCCTGCACACGGAACACGGCGTGGCGGTCGCCCTGAACGTTGGCGATCTCCTCATCGGCGAAGGCTATCGCCTCCTCGCGGATAGCGAGGCCTCCAGCGGCATCCGCGCTGCGACTTTGAAAGTCGCCGCTGAAGGCCAGCGGGAACTCTGCCGCGGCCAGGGCGCAGAACTCCTCTGGACCAACCATCCAGTCGCTCTATCATCGACCCAGGTGCTGGAAATCTTCCGCAGCAAGACCGCGCCGGCCTTTGAAGTCGCTCTCAAAGTTGGTGCCGCGCTCGCTGGCAGACTCGACGAGGTCGAAGACGTCCTTCACACCTACTCAGAGAATCTCGGCATCGCCTACCAGATCCGCGACGACGTCGATGATCTCGGCGACGACTCCGCTGCCGCGAACGAGGTCACCATCCGGCCCAGCATCATCCTTTCCCTCCTGCGCGAGAAAGGAAAAGGCGAGGTCAAGGAAACCATGGAAGCCCTCTGGAGCGGCACCGCACAGCATCAACCCGACAGGCCAACGATCCGCGCTTGGGCAGAAGAATCCGGCTCGCATGAAAAGGCGATGCTGCTCCTCGAGAGTTACAAAGAAGCCGCGATTCGCAGTCTCACGGATGTGGAGATCCCAAATCTCAAGGGCCTGCTGCGTCGAGTGATCGGTAAGATCTTCAATGAACTCGAAATCAAAGGCTGGTGCCGCGAGTTCGAAAACAAAAACATCAATCCCGAGATCCGCGAAGCCGCTGCCAAAGCCGCCGAACATCTGGTGCCGAAGATTGCCCCAGAAACTCCCGCTGCGGTTGGCTGATCTTTGACCAACAAGATAGGCTAGCGAAAAACTCGTTCCAGCCGAGCTTCGCCAAAGTCATGACCCTGGAACTTTACGAATGGTTTTCCAGACTCAGCTTTGGAGAGTGGGTCGTTTTCAGCACAATCGGGAACCTGACCATTTTCGTATGGTCAGTGATTCTGTGCCGCTGGCTCATGCGTCGGTACGGTGACTTGAAACTTTTCGAGTCGGAGCAACTCATCACTTGGCGGGACCGCGCTCTAGCTGCTTCGAGCGTCGCGCTGAACTCCCTCGTCTCCATAGTCGGATGGTGGCTATGGAAGGCTGATTGGATCACGATCACTCATCCTGGTTGGGGCCGCACCGTATTGGACGTTGCCGTATTCCTTGTGGCGATGGATTTTGGAATGTATGTTTTCCATCGCTTGGCACACCATCCTTGGATCTATCGATGGGTTCATCGCACCCATCACCAGCATGAAAGTGTTAATGAGCTTAGCCTGTTTGTCCTCCATCCATTCGAGGTACTGGGTTTCGGCGCACTGATGATCGTCATCATGATGGCGATTCCCCTGTCTGGAGCCGCAGTGCTGACCTATTTGGCTCTAAATGTTCTCTTCGGAACCATCGGACACGCAGGCGTGCACCTGTGGTCGGAGGGTTCACCAAAGCTCGGCCTGTTTTCATTTGTCGGCGGCAGTGCATTTCACGGCGGCCATCACAAATTCCCAAACGCGAACTTCGGCTTCTATACTCTGGTCTGGGATATACTTTTCAATACGCTGGATCGGCAGACGCTAGATCCCCATCCTCTCGGCACCCAGCGGCGTCGCTGATCCCAAATCCCCCGCAAGAGGTCACAAAAGCAGGGCGTTTAACTGGTCATACCAGTTAGATCCCCATGCAGATTCGTCTCGTCGCAATCCCTGCCTTAGCTCTGTTTGCCACCTCTATCTCGTTGGCGGACGAAGTGCCTGTGGCGGCTCGGCTCCAGCACTGGGCTTACCAGCCCATCCAAAAGCAGGAACCGCCCCAAGGCACCTCTGCCAAAGGTCTGGATGCCTTTTTGCTGGCGAAACTCCAGGAGCAAGGGCTGTCGTTTTCCCCCGAGGCAGACCGGCGGGTGCTGATCCGGCGATTGGCGTTTGACCTGCTCGGCCTGCCCCCAACCCCGCAGCAGGTGGAGGCCTTTGTCGCAGACACCTCCCCGGACGCTTATGAAAAGGTGGTCGATGCCTTCCTCAAAATGCCGGAATTTGGCGAGCGCCAAGCCCGCCACTGGCTAGATGTGGCGCACTATGCGGACACGCACGGTTTTGAGCGAGATAAACGTCGCGACAATGCCTGGCGCTATCGTGACTACGTCATTGAGGCCTTCAACACAGACAAGCCATACGACGTGTTTTTGCAGGAGCAGATCGCCGGGGATGTCCTCTGGCCAAACAAGCCCGCCGCAGTCATTGCCACCGGATTCTTAGCCGCAGGGCCCTGGGACTTTGTCGGTCAAATGGAAACCAGGAGCGATGTCCTCCGCCGCGCGGCCAGGGCGCTCGATCTCGATGATATGGTGACGCAAGTCATGACCTGCACGATGGGCACGACCATCAACTGCGCCCGTTGCCACGATCACAAACTGGACCCGATCTCACAACGCGAATACTACGACCTCTGGTCCGTCTTTGCTGGCCTCAAGCGCGGAGATCGGGACGTGAATGCAGCGGAATCAAAACGGGCTGCCGAAGAGCGGGATCGAAACCAAAAAGCACTCCGCGCCGTGATCGCGGAGCTCGGGAAAATCACCGGGGAAGGCCTCGATCTAGCAGACATGATCGGAGGCGGCAATGGCCGTGGCACAGGCACCAAGGACGCCGGCATCCATCCCGGCACTGGAGTCGTCGGCACCACCAAATTTGGCTACCACAGGGAGATCCGCGCCAACCGACTGCAAAAGGTGGATTGGCGCGATGCTCAGGTGCCGAAGTTTGTGCAGTGGGTCTTTGTCCCCGACGGCAGGGAGGAGGTCAGCGCAGCCTACAAGGTCCCGGTGAAGGGCGTGCCCGCCACCACCGGCCACGCCTGGGACATCGTTCGCAATGGACCCATCAATGCCCAAGTAGCCACGGTGATCGATGGCATCGACTACACCACCAAGGGCCACTCCATCCTGGGGCTTCACGCCAATGGAGGCGTTGTTTTCAATTTGGATGAGATCCGCAAAGCGCATGGAATCGCACAGATGCGCATGACAGCGATGGTCGGCTTTGGTGCCAAGAAGGAAGCCGCCAATAGCTTCGCTGACTTCACCGTCTTCGTTGGCAGCGAAATGAAGTTCCAGCGGCTGAAGATGCGCAAGAGCGACTCTGCGCACATTGACATCATCATTCCCCCGCAAGCCAAGACACTGACCTTGATGGCCACGGATGGCGGGGATGGTATCAGCAGCGATTTGCTTTTCCTCGGGGATGCAAAGCTGAGTCCAGATCTCGAAGCCCAGCCGCTGACACCCGAATTGAAGGCACGCGTGACCGCCCTGCGCGCCGAGGAGACGAAGCTAACGGCGGAAGTCAGCAAGCCCCAAACCGGCCAGCAAATCTACGCCGTGGTCGCAGGGCCACCGCCCGTCGTTCAGATCCTCCGCAGAGGAGACCCCGAATCCCCTGGCGACCCGACGACCCCTGGCGCGCTCGCCGCACTATCCATGCTCAAGGCTGACTTTGGCACCGCAGATATGCCGGAGGGAGATCGCCGCAAAGCGCTCGCGCAATGGATCACTGACAAGCGCAATCCCCTCACCCGCCGAGTCATCGCGAATCGGCTCTGGCACTGGCATTTTGGCCAAGGCATCGTCAATACCCCCAGCGATTTCGGCCTGGGCGGTGATCGCCCCTCCCACCCCGAATTGCTCGATTGGCTGGCGGACGAACTCCTCGCCAGGGGGTGGTCGCTGAAGCATCTGCACAAACTGATCGTGATGAGCACGGCCTATCGCCAGCAATCCGCCACGCAGGGTCCAGCGTCACAAATCGATGCGAACAACCGCCTCCTCTGGCGGCAAAACCCACGTCGGCTTGAGGCGGAGGCGATCCGTGACGCCGTCCTGTCCGTCAGCGGTTGCCTGAACTTGCAGCGCGGCGGCCCCGGTTATGAGGACTTCAAATATGAAGAAGCCTACGCGCCGATCTATGAATACGTCACACCAGACGCCCCCGCCCTCTGGCGTCGCAGCATCTACCGCTTTGTCGTGCGCAGCACCCCGCAACGTTTCATGACGACGATGGATTGCCCAGATCCCGCCAACCTCACACCTGCAAGGCTAACCACCACGACGGCACTCCAGTCGCTGGCCCTGTTCAACAACGACTTCATGCTGCGACAGGCGCAGCACCTAGCGGATCGATTGCAAAAAGAAGCCGGCACTGATCCCCAGGCCCAGATCCGCACCGCCATCGCGCTGCTCTTCGCCCGTCAACCGAGCGCTGCGGAGCTCTCCGCCGCCGAAAGTTTTATCCTGCGCCAAGGCCTCTTTGCCTTTTGCCGATCACTCCTCAACGCAAACGAGTTTGTCTATGTGGATTGAAGCATTGCCGCCGTCAGATCACCCACGTCGCAGCTCGGCGAAATCAACGATTGTGCCGTGGGAATTTCCCCTCTCTGAAGCGGTCTTAACCCTCATGTAATCCGATGTTGAACGGTCCAAATTTCTCCACTCCCCTGGTTTCCCGTCGCGAGGTACTCTCACGCATCGGCGGCGGGTTCGGCGGCATGGCGCTGGCGAGCCTCCTGGGCCGCACCGACGCGAGCGGCACCGCCCTGCACCACCGCCCCACCGCCAAGCGTGTGATCCAGATCTTCTGCCCAGGTGGCATGAGCCATGTGGACACCTTTGACTACAAGCCAGAGCTGGAGCGCAGAACCGGCAAGCCCCTTGACCCTGAGGGGAAGCTCCAGTTCTTTGCCTCAAAACCGGGCAACTGTCAGGGCAGCTATTACCCCTTCCGCCAGCACGGTGAGAGTGGCCTGTGGATGAGCTCGCTCTTCCCGAAGCTAGCCACCTGCATTGACGACATGGCATTCATCTACTCCATGCAGAGCAAAACCGCACTGCATGGCCCCGGCTGCTTCATGATGAATACCGGCCAAACCTTGCCGGGTTATCCCAGCATGGGCGCGTGGGTGACTTATGGCCTAGGCTCTGAGACGGAGAACCTCCCCGCCTTTGTCGTGCTTCCAGATCCACGTGGGCTGCCGCCCGGCGGCCCCATCAACTGGGGCGCAGGCTTCCTGCCAGCAGTGCATCAGGCGACGACGCTGGACGTCGGCAATGCAGACCAACCCATCGCCGATCTATTCCCTCCCAAAACCTTCCCCCAACTCGATCGCCAGACGGACCGGGAAAGCCTCGACTTCCTCCAAACTCTCAACGCCAATCATCGCCGCCAACGCGAAGGAAATAGCGAGCTCGATGCACGCATCGCCGCGTACGAAATGGCCGCGCGCCTGCAACTCAGCGCGCCAGAGGTCACCGACCTCAGTGGCGAGACCGCACTCACCCGGCGACTCTACGCCGTGGACGATGCCGAGGCCGGCCCCTTCGGGCGTCAGTGCCTGATGGCCCGCCGCCTCGTGGAGCGAGGGGTTCGCTTTGTGCAGATCTACTGCGGAGCCGAAAACACCACGGCAAAAAAGATCCGCCCGAACTGGGATAGCCACGAAGACCTCATCCGTGACCACGGCTACTGGGGGGCGGTGCTCGACTCTGGGGCCGCCGCACTTTTGAAGGACCTCAAAACACGCGGCATGCTGGAGGATACCCTCGTCATCTGCACCACCGAATTTGGCAGGCAACCAGCCACCCAAGGTGCCAACGGCAAAGGCAGAGACCACAACGCTGGTGCCTTCACCGCCTGGATGGCAGGCGGCGGCATCAAGGGCGGCATCGGTTATGGGTCCACGGACGAACTTGGCTTTAAGGCCGCAGAAAGGATCACGCATAGCTACGAGCTACATGCCACCGCCCTGCACCTGCTGGGCATCAATCACCAGACCTTGACCTATTACCACAATGGCCTGGAGCAACGCCTCACTGGCCTAGAAGGAAAAGGCGTGATCCACGAACTGATCGCGTAAATCTGAGGCTCCGCTGGGCCTTTTTCCCCTCCAAAAGCCAGTTGCACGCATCGGCGCACGTTGAGAACATTGCCAAATGAACTTTGTCCCTCATCATGAAGTCCTGACCACCCGCCGCGATCTCCTACGCCGTGGTGGCGCGGGTTTTGGCGCTCTAGCGCTCGCTTCATTGATGGGCGATCCAGACCTCCTCGGCGCCCTCGGTGATCCCGGCGGCAAGCCCTGCAGCCCGCAGGCCGCAAAAATCGCCCACCGCGCTGGCAAGGCAAAGAGCGTGATCTTCCTCTTCATGGAAGGCGGCCCGAGCCACATCGATCTCTTTGACCCCAAGCCCCTGCTCCAAAAGCTCCAAGGCCAACAACTCCCCGATAGCTTTGGCAGCGTCATCACCGCCATGGGGGAAAGTCGCGCACCATTGCTCGCAGACAAACGCCAGTGGAAGCAGCACGGCCAGAGCGGGCTGTGGATCTCCGATTGGTTGCCGCACACAGCCCAGATGGCGGACGAGTTGTGCGTTCTGCGGTCCTGCGTCTCCGACGGCATCAACCACTCCGGCGGGGTTTGCCAGATGAACACCGGCTCCATCTTTGGCGGCAGGCCCTCGCTCGGCTCCTGGGTGAACTACGGTCTCGGCACAGAAAACCAGGACCTGCCCGCCTTTGTCGTCATCAAGGACACAGAGACCCAGGTCGTCAACGGCGTGCGCAACTGGGGCGCTGGCTTCATGCCTGCCGCCTACCAAGGCGTCGAATTCGAAGGTGGCACGCAGCCCATTTCAAACCTCGCGGCACCCAAGGGATACAGCACCGCCCGCCAGCAGAACAAGCTGGCCTTCCTCGGCAAAATGAACCAATCGTTCAACGCCAGCCGCGCAGATAATACGGAGCTGGACGCCCGCATCCGTGCCTATGAACTGGCCTTCCGCATGCAGGCAGAGGCCCCCGAGGCCGTGGACCTGCGCAAGGAGTCCGATGCCACCAAGCAGCTCTACGGCATCGACGATCCCCGCACAGAGGTCATGGGTCGCAACTGCCTCCTCGCCCGCCGATTGGTCGAGCGTGGCGTGCGGTTCATCCAGCTCTACCACGGCTCAGGCAGCAAGTGGGATGCTCACGCCAAGATCGAATCCAACCACACCAAGTACTGTAGCGAGCACGACAAACCTGTCGCAGGGCTGCTGCGCGATCTCAAGGCGCGCGGTCTTCTTGACGAGACACTCGTCGTCTGGGGCGGAGAATTTGGCCGCACCCCGATGAGCGAAAAGGGCGATGGCCGCGATCACAACCCGACCGGTTTTACCATGTGGATGGCAGGCGGCGGCGTCCGCGCAGGCACCACCATCGGAGCCACCGATGACCTCGGGCTACGCGCCGTGGATGACAAACTTCACGTGCACGATCTTCATGCCACGATCCTCTACCTCATGGGCATTGACCACACGCGATTGATCTACACCCACAAAGGCCGGCCAGAGCGGATCGATATGAACGAGGGCAACCCCTACACGAAGATTTCCCGCGTCTAGCCGCCCCTCTCCCCGCGACTGTGAGTCTCCCAGAAAAAGCCACCGCATCTCTGCTGCGCTTGCAGGCAGAACACGCGGACCTATCCCCCGACTCAGCCGCCATCATCGGTATCTCTGGTGGCCGCGACTCTGTCGCATTGCTCCACTTTTTGGTGAAGGCAGGTTGGCAGCGGCTGGTCGTCGCCCACCTCAACCACGGTCTGCGCGGCAGTGAATCAGGGCAGGACGCCGCCTTTGTCCGCAGGCTCTCAAAACGCTATGGGCTTGAGTGCATCGTGCAACGCACAGACATCGCCAAGACCGCAAAGCACCAAAAACTCTCCACCGAAACAGCCGCACGGCAGGCCCGCGACGATCTATTTGGCACCATCGCCAAGACCCACCGCACCCGATTCGTTTTTCTGGCCCATCATGCCGAAGATCAGGCAGAGACCGTGTTGGCCAATCTGCTCCGTGGCACCGGCGCACCAGGGCTCCGCGGCATGACCGCCAGCGCAGAAGCCGCAGACGGATTGATCAAGCTACGCCCACTGCTCCAGGTCCGGCGGGCAGAGATCGATCACTACATCGATGCCCAGCAGCTCCGCTATCGCGAAGACAGCACCAACACCACCCCGGCCCATCGCCGCAATCGACTGCGCAAGGACGCATTGCCTCTGCTCTCCAGAGTCATGGAAAGGGATGTGACCCCCCTGCTCCTGCGCACGGCAGAACTCGCTGCCCAAGACGATGCCTGCCTCCAAGACATCGCGCACCAGATTTCCGCCCCAATGCAGCAGGCAGATGGATCTTTGCGCATCCCCCGCGATTGGCAGACGATCCATCCCGCGATCCAGTCTCGCATCATTCGGCACTGGCTGGTGGATACACTGCAAATGCCTTCCATCGGCCACCGCGAGATCCTCGCCGTCATGAACTTAATGAAACCTGACGCCCCACCAAAGGCCAACCTGCCCGGCGGCCATCACGCACGAAGAAAATCGCGCCAACTCTGGATCGAGCTCCCCCAAGCCTAACTGGCAAATCAGAGCACCCAATCCCCAACATCTGCTGCCCCCATTTGCTGTCAGCTCTTTTTCTGTGCCACCAAGGAAGGGCGGCTCCCAACCGCCCAGGCACGTCACAACGCCAGCAACCGACACGCGGAATTGCTAACACCAAAAAGAATCCCCAACATCTGCTGCCCCCATTTGCTGTCAGCCCTTTTTCTGTGCGAACCACGGAAGGGCACTTTCCAACCGCCCAGGCACGTCAAAAGCACCTCCGCTCATCCGCACGACGCCAGCAATCGGAGCACCGGGATTTACTGACAGCAAATGGGGGCAGCAAATTGAAACCCTGATATCTGCTGTCAGCTCCTTTTCTGTGCCACCAAAACCCCGGCAGACATCCAAACGCCTGTCTCTGCGCGCTGACCTTCCCTCCCTGGATGCCGCTATTGCGGCAAGGCAGGCGTCCAACAACGATTCCCATCGAGGCCGCGGCGGTCACGCCACCCACCAACCCACACCTCTAGCGCCGTGTCTCAATGCTAACTTGGAGGTTCGCCTTTGTTATGGAGTGTTGGCTCATTTCAAGTGGCGTCAGATCGAGCCCGAAATGCGTGAAAACGCACCAATCCAAATACGATGGCTGCGGCAACAATCGCTGCGATCGGCCATCTCTCTCCGGTGGCTCTGATCCCGATCAAAAAGGGGAGAATAAAAATCCAGCCAAGATCCACAACGTCGCTTTCCTCCCGAAGAAACACGATGATCCTCCATGCAAATGCGACAAGCAACGGCAGTCCCAATACGCCCCACCAACCGCTGAGGAGCGGCAATACGAAGAGGTAAATGGGAAAGAACAGAAACTGCCACCGAATAACCTCAAAGGCACCGAATCCGTTTCCGATTAAAATAGGAACAAATGCACCAGCAGTCCCGAGCGCCCACGCGAAGACCAATCGCGCAGGCAACGACACTATCGTGTGACTAAAGATGTCTAGCGGATCAACTCGCATGGACTCGGCTGGTTGGACGTCGAAGGCCACCTACCGCTGACCGGTTGCGCCACTCCGACTCTTGGTTGAGGTTGTGATTACCATAGAACTCCGACTCGCGGCGGGTCAGCGGTTAGGCGCGCCGTCTTGTTGAACGAAGCCGCTACGCGGGCCTGATCGGAGCTCTGGGCGCGGGGTGTTGGCGACATGGCGAGGTGGGTGAGGATCGCGGTAGCTGCATGGTGCCCAGCCGGAGCCGAGTCCGATGCGGAGAATTCATTGTAGCCACAGGCAGACGATCCCGGAGCACGATGAAATCAAAAGCAGGCTCATTGTCGTCATTCATCCGCTTCATTCAACTCAAATCCCTGCGCGCTCGCTCTCAGGAATCTTACCTCACCTGTGTACGACCAGTGGCGTGGAAATTCGGCCTTTGCTTGATCAAGACCAAGAACGCAGCATCCCCACCCGACGTCTTCATCTTTTGCCGCCCATCTTTTTGCCATTAAAACCCGGACAGCCACCCCAAAACCAAGCCGCATGAAGAGCCAAGACAGCGCCTCCCAACACCGCATCGACTGCCGACCCACTGCGGACCGAGAGTCCACGCCCACGCAGCAACAAATCAGCGCCAAAGCATCACCGAACCGCCAAAACAAGCGCTTGAAGGGACCACACAAACGAAAGATCCGCAGGTCAAAGCAGCGAAACACAAGCATGCTGGCACACCAGGGAGAGGCAGATCAAAAAGCAAAGCGCATAAGGACCCCTCGCTTCGGTCACCAGCGCAAGTAAGGCCACCACGGGGGTGACTTCCTAGCGTCAGTCTCTGCGGGCAGGCTTCGCCTTCAGGGATGCCGCTATCGCGGCAAGGCAGGGGTCCAACAACGATTAGCATCGAGGCCACGGCGGTCACGCCACCGACCAACCCAAACCTCTAGCGCCGCGTCTCAATGCTAACTTGGAGGTTAGGCCGTTCGGTTGTCATGCAAGAGTGCGAACGAGACGCCAGAGCAGATCGAGGAGGCGCGCGGTTTGTTCGTCATTCGGAGGCGGTCCCTGACCATGAACGACTGCGTTGCGGATCTTCCAGAACTCGTCGAATGCCTGTTGCTCCGCTTGACTGACGAAACCGTGGCTGGCGAGTGCCTGAACTATTGCTTTGGGGGTTCTTGGTTGGCTTCCCTTGGTTAGTTCGAGGTCACGGGCGGTCTCGGATAGCATCCCCTCGCAAAGTATGCCTGCTGCCAGAATCTTCTCCGTGTTGCTTCCGGGAGCGGCTAGAATGTCTTTGAAGCCTTTGACGTAGCGCCCTCGCATCGGCGGATGGCCGCCGGTTTGTTGTTTTGGTGGTTCGGGGGCCGGGGCTTGCTCTGCCTCGCCGACGCGCTGTTCCAGTCGCTTGATTGCCTCGTTGAATTCTGCCTCGAAGTCGCCGTATTTGAGCTTTTTGAGGGGTGGAAGCAGTGAGAGGAGAGTAGGAAGTAGAAGAGCAATAGCCGCTATCGCGAAAAGGATAAGCGATGTGCTGTCGAAGACGAGATGAGGAAAAAACATCCGCAATACCACGAGGACGATCGCACTAAGTGCGACGAGCTGAAATACTGAGGGTCTTTTCATTCGAGTGTGCGCGTAGAACGGCCTAACGTCAAGAGCACGCACCGCCACTAGCGGGGGCGAGCGTCGAGACGGGGGTTGGGGTTAATGCTACGGGTGATGTTGCCGACAGAGCGGCTAGTGGCGGTTGCCGTGTCTCGTCTTGTTCGCTGGTTGTTTGATCTTCAGTCTGCGAGCTTCCGAAGTAGTTGTCGAATGTGGAGATCTCCGAGAGCATGTCCTTATAGACTTCGTTCTTCTCGGCAAGCGTGAATAGGGCGTGGGCAGCGACACAAAAATCCTCCGTCAAACTCACTAGGTCTGGAAAGAGGACTGCAACATCGTTCTTGTTCTGTAGCTTCGTCTTGATTGCTCCCTTTCGGCTCTTGGCTTCCGCGCCGTAATTCTCACGGACAAAGTCTGTATCGATAACGCAACCGTACCCACTTGGGTCATAGCCTTCGTCGCCTTCGATAAACCAATCCGCATGATGGACCATCAAAAAGTAATTGGGATGCTTGAAGAAGTTAGCCCAACGCTTGATCGTAACGAAGCAATCAAAATTCCTGGCACGGTAGCTCTCAGGAAGGGAAACTGCGTCGAAAACGATGTTGGCACGTTCAACAAATAAGTAGAGCCACAAAATGTAATCGGCGCAGTCGAGTTCCAGTGATCCTTCGACTGCGATGATCTTTACGAGGCTATGGTCGATTCCATTCGTTGCGTCTGCGAAGTTGCAACCGAGACAGTTGTGGCAGACTCCGTCAAGCGAGCCGAAAGTATCATGCATGCGACATGCAAATGGAATCTTGTCACCGTCGATGTCTAGCCCATCATACTCGTAGAGGTCTCGCCTCACGATCTCTAGGGCACGTTCAAATGCGGGATGACTCATATTCTTTCAGCGAACGGTGGTATTAGTACACGCCAATATCACGACGGGTGATATTTTTGCGTTCACTTTCGGGCGAGTTTGCCTTTCTCGGCCCCTACTGTCAATGCTTGAGTGGTTTTCAGGGGTTTGAAAGATTGGTTCATGTTTATTGCATGATGATCTGGCTTCCGTGAGGAGCTGATATTTAGTCTCGAAATATCGATATTCTTTGGGTTTCCTGATTTTGCGGAACTACGAAGCTGGTGATTTTTGGGTGCCAAGAATCAATTCATTTGAACAATTGTTCTGATGAGCCCTTCAGCAACCCCTCCCTCTTGGCGTGATGATCTGAAAAAGGCACGCAATATCCTGGATTCCCAAAAACCGGGCTTCGAAATGCTTTTGTCTTGGTTTGAGGACTGGCGGATTGGTCGGCATCTGGAACCTGGGCGTGAGGCTGCCTGCGCTTTCTGGAGGCAGCAGGTGCTTTCCAAGCCGCGTCAAGCGTGGCAGATCGAGCAGTGGAAGGAGGCCATTGGGTGGTTCCTAGAGTGGCTGCGCTTTGCCCAAGCTGCGGGTGATGAAGTCAGGACTCTGGAAGAGCGCGTTTATCAAGCGGTGGATCGGGCGGGTGGCAGGCAGGGACTGGCGCGGAGGACGCGGGAGACTTACGGGCGGTGGGTGGTGCGTTACGCACGCTGGGCGGGATCTGCCAAAGGGGCGATCCGGCAGGACCGGGCGCGGGATTTTTTGACCCATTTGGTGACGGTGGAGAAGCAGAGCTTTAGCACCCAAAAGCAGGCACTGTTTGGCTTCGCTGGGGGGAGGACGGCGGCGGGACGCGCGCCGCTCCGGGGGCGCATTTAACGCGAATGGGAACGGATGGCACGCAAATCGTCGCTAATGGGGTGGCTTTGCGACGTTCGTTAGCATCCGTGGTTATTCGTGCTCTCTACATCGGTCGGCTCGTGGAATCGGCTTGGAAGATGGGTCTGTGGGAAATCACTCCTGCTGATGAGGGGGGGGCGCGGGCTTGAGGAGGGCTGGGGCGAGGGTGAACTGCTGGGGTTCGAGGGTGCGGGGTCTTGGCCTTCCCTTGAGCGGTCGTGGTTCAGGGGTGGGTTGTCTTGGCTCTTGATTGAATGGTCGTTCCTCGCCCTTGAAAAATGGTTTCTCTAACTTGAAAAACGGTTTTTCAAGTCCGAGTAATGACGGCTCAAGGGTGATTCATGGTCTCCCAGGCTTGAACTGTGGCCACCCAGGGGTGAGGTCCCGCAACTCGGGGGTCAACTTGAGGGGACGGCGGCGGCGGGACGCGCGCCGCTCCGGAGGGGGCGGGGCTTTTCGTTTTACGCGAATGAAGGGAATGATGCGCGAATGGGCGCGAATGCAGCGGATTCCGTTTGGCTTCGCTTGAGGGGACGGCGGCGGTGGGACGCGCGCCGCTCCGGGGGGCTTTTATTCCAGCCAGCCCATGCTTTTCATCCACTCTCCGACTCGGACGGGCCAGTCGTTGACGGGCAGTCCGTTTTTGCGCATGCCGAAGCCGTGGCCGCCTTTGGCGTAGATGTGGACTTCGGCGGGGAGGCCTAGCTTCTTGTATTCGAGGTAGATGAGGGCGCTGCCGGCGGCGCTCCAGCGGTCGTCATTGGCGTGGACAAAGCAGACGGGCGGGGCCTTGGGTGTCACGACCATTTCGGGGAGGAGTCTCAGTTCGTCCTTATTCTTTTCGTCAATCAAATAGGCGGGATAGACGGGCACGGCGAAGTTTGGGGTGGCGTCATCCACATCCAGCGCGGGGTCTGGGGTGTAGGTGCGGTCGTTGGAATGGAGGCTGGTCATGAGCGTCAGGTGCCCACCTGCGGAAAAGCCAAGAATGCCGACGCGATCCGGCTTGATGCCCCACTCTGCTGCGTGGTGGCGAATGAGGCCGATGGCGCGTTGGGCGTCCTGGAGCGGTTCTTTGCTGGGGTTGGCGGGGTCACGACGGGGAACGCGATACTTGAGGAGGACGGCCGTGACGCCCAGGGTGTTCATGAATTCGCAGACCTGGGTGCCTTCGTGCTCAATGGCCAGAATGCTGTAGCCGCCCCCCGGGCAGACGAGGACGGCGGTGCCGTTGGGGTTTTCTGGCTTGTAAACGGTCAGGGTGGGGACGGTGACGTTGGTCACGCGCTTGACGTCGTCCGGCGTTTTCTTGGGCAGTTCTTTTTCTGCCTCGATCTTAAATCCAGCGGGCTCAGGGGCCCCCGTTGGCCAGAGTTCGACGGTGAGGGGATCTGCGGCGTGCAGTGCCGAGGCTAGGCCGAGTGAGAGGAGCGGGAGCAGGAGTTTTTTCATGACGGAGGGAATCAAATGTGGTGGGGCTTGTGGAGCTCTTCGTTGAGGTTCTTGAAATCGCCCTCTTCACAGCAGCGGACAAAGCCTTCGGTGTAGCGTTTCAGTTCATCCCAAACGTGACGGATGCCCTTGGCTTCTTCATCGCAGATGGAATTATCCACCGCAGCCTGACTGATGGCGGCGAGTAGATCGGCGAACTGCTGGACGATCTCCTGCGTGGCTGGCATGACCTCAAAACCGCGTTTGCAGGTGCTGGGCGGATTTTTGACAAAGACACCCGCCGCCTGACTGCAAAGCCACTGCAGCAGGTGATCGTCTTTGGTCAGCTCATAGAGCTGAAGGACGCGGTCGAGCGGGTTGGCGGTGCCGCTGCCTTGGTTATCATCGGGCTGCGCCCATTTATAGACCAGGGAGAGGGACACGCCCATCTCCGCAGCCACCTCTTTGGGGCTGATCTTGTCCAGTGCCTGTCTGACGACTTCGTGGGATTCCATGACAGCTCTTTGATCTCAAACCCTGGGAAGAAAAACAAGAGGAATCTGACGTAAGGCGTAGATCGTCACTTTGGACCGGTCCAGACGCCAGCGGCGCGCAGGACGGTCTGGTGGACGGCGATGTCGTGGGCGGCATCCCAGGCGAGCGCCTTTTCCCCTCGGATGATCTTGGCCAGATCTTGGAATTCCCCATCGTAACGGCCCTTGGGCACATCCAGCTGAAATGGCTGCACGCCCTTTTTGTAAGCCCCCTGCGCCACCGTCAGCGCGAGGGTGCCGCGACCGGATTCGAGCGGCTCTACCTCCATGTAGCCTGCGGTCCCGACGATGCGAAAGCTGCGCCTCGGGCCGCCGAAGGGGTCGGCATGATTGCAACGCACGATGGCGGTGGCCTTGGGGTAGGCCAGGACGGCCATCTGATTGTCCTGAACGGTGTCTCCGGGGGCCTGCGTCGGGGTACGGTAGGCCGTGACGGTCTGGGGTGGCCCCATGAGGGTGAGCACCATGTCGATGACGTGGCAGCCGAGTTCAAACATGCCGCCTCCAGGCAGGCTGCCGATGGTGCGGCGGGTGCTGGGGTCTGCCAGCTTCCCGATCATGGCATCGATCTCTGTGATCTCGCCAAGCCAGCCTTCTTTGACGACCTTCATCATCAGTTCAAATGCGGGATTGTACCGCAGCATGTAGCCCATCTGCACGGTCAGTTTTTTCTGCTCGGCTGCGGTGCGCATGGCGACAAAGGTGGCGTGATCCAGGGCACCGGGCTTGTCCAGGTGGATGTGTTTTCCCGCCTGGATCGCCGCCATCGCGACGCGGGCAGAGTCATCCACCTGGGTCTCGACCGCGACGGCAGGGAGATCTGGCAGGGCCAAGATCTGTGCCTCTGTCATCCAGGGTAGCCCGGTGTAGATGCTGGACTTTTCTGCGGCGGCCCGGCGGTCCGGCTCTGACTCACTGACGCCGACGACCAGGTAGAGATCTGCCAGGCTGCGGATCGCGGACATCTTCCCACCGGCGTGCGCGTGCGAGGTGCCGATCTGGGCGATGCGGATCTTTGGCGGGGTCGTCTGGGCGTTGGTGGTGGCCATGCCGACCAAGGTCCCGCCAAGCCCTTGGAGAATTTTTCGTCTGTGGATCATTGGGCGTTTAGGCTAGGGCTTGAGCGCGGAAATGTCGAGGGTGTCGTCCATGCTACGCTGGAGGTCCATGAGCTTGGCAAACATCTCTTTGAGCTTGGGCAGGTGGTTCGGATCGGCAGCAAGATCCTTTACTTCGTCGGGATCATCAGTGAGGTGGAATAAGAGGAGCTTGGAGGCCTTGGGATAGACGATGAGTTTCCATCCCTGATCGACAATGGCGCGCTGGGCGGCTAGGTAGGCACCATAGACCGGTTGGGCGGTCGGATCGGCGGACTTCCCCTGGAGCAGGGGCAACAGGCTTTTGAAATCGATATCCTGCGGCACGCTGCCGCTGGCGATCTCCAGCGTGGTGGCCATGGCGTCTTGCAGGTAGATGGGCGCATCGATCTTCCCTGGGGTGACGGTGGGGCCATTGACGATGAAGGGCACACGCAGACTGGGGTCAAACATGTTTTGCTTTCCAAATAAGCCGTGGTGCCCGAGTGCGAGCCCGTGGTCCGCCGTGAAGAAGATCCAGGTGTTGTCTGCCTGACCGCTCTTTTGCAATGAGTCCAGGATGCGCCCGATCTGAACGTCCATGTGGGTGATGAGTGCATAGTATTCCCCACGATGCACTTTGATGGATTCCTCTGTGCGGGGAAAGGGCCCCAGCTTTTCATCGCGCAGCGTCTTGCCCGAGCCCATCTCCTCTTTGAAAGGGTACTCTGGAATGAAATTGCTGGGCATCTGGATGCGGGCGGGTGGGTACATGGCCACATACTCCGCAGGCGACTGGCGGGGATCATGCGCGGCATTGAAGGCGACGTACATGAAGAAGGGGGCGGCCTTACCCGCGCCACCGTCGATGTAAGAGATCGCATCGTCTGCAGCGACGATGCTCCAGTGAGTGCCACCTTCCCAAAAGCCCCCGACGGAAGGATCCGATGGGCTCCAAGGATCTGGCTGGCCCGCCAGTGGGCGATTGTAGGCGGAAGGCACGGTCCCCGGCATGCCGCCGCGGATGTGGGCAGCCGTTTTGAAGACCTTATCCGCAGGGACACTGACGTGCCATTTGCCAGTCATGAAGGTATCGTAACCCTGGGCCGCCATGCGCTGGCTCCACATCTGGTTTCCCGACTGCATCTTCTTTAGATCCGCCGATTGTGCCCGCCAAACGTAACGCCCGGTATTGAGCATGGTGCGGCTGGCGACGCAGACGGCACCGCTCCAGGAGCCCATGTTGTAGGCGTGGGTGAACACCTTGCCACTAGCGGCGAGCTTGTCCAAATTCGGCGTGTCGATGTCGGTGTGACCGAAGGATCGGATGGCCTCAAAGGTCAGGTCATCGGCAAAAAGAAAAAGCACATTGGGCTTTTCTGCCCCCAGCACCGCGCTGGCCATCAGGAAGAAGGAGAGAACAAAGTTACGCATCCCCCTCGTAACGATCTGGAGGGGGGCCGAATATCATGTTTAGCCCGCAGTGCCCATTTTGGGAGATCGTGGCAGTTGCAAAAGCAGACCCGCTGCGTTATCCGGGCAGCAACCATGAAGACCGTACTTTGCTTTGGTGATTCCAACACCTGGGGTTTCGATCCCGACGCAACCGCCGCCGCCCCCTACCCGATCCGTCATGCACACGACATCCGCTGGACCGGTATCGCCGCTGCTGAATTGGGCAGTGACTATCGAATCATTGAGGAGGGCCAAAACGGCCGCACCACCGTGCATGACGATCCCTTTGCGGTCGCCCGCAATGGCCGTGACTATTTGCCAGCCTGCCTGGAGAGCCATAAGCCAATCGATCTGGTCGTGCTGATGCTGGGCACCAACGATTTGAAGAACGTTTTCAATGCGCCTCCTGGCGAGATCGCCACGGGCGCGACGATCCTCGCCCGGATGATCCTGCAAAGTGATGCTGGCCTGAACGGCGGCGCGCCGAAGTTGCTCTTCATCAGCCCGGTGGCCATCGGAGATCTGAGCCACCTGCCGGATCTCGACGCAAAATTCACCAACGCGCGGGCCAATAGCCTCGCCCTGCCCCGCCACTACGCCGCGGCGGCCCAGGCGCTGGGTTGCGAGTATCTGAATGCCCAGGATTATGCTGAACCGAGCCCTGTGGACGGCATCCACCTGGATGCCGCAGCGCATGCATCGCTGGGCAAAGCTATCGCGGCGAAGATCAAGACGATGGTTTAATCCAATCAAATCATGCTGTCCCTGCGTCGCCCTGACCCTGCCTGGCTGCGGGAACGTCTCGCTGAGTGGGCGGAGGTTCCTCTCAGCTACACGCACAGGGGCGGCATCGAGCAGCCGCCGCAGTGCGGTTTCATCGCGGATCATCACCGTGCGCGTCTCGGTCGTGGCGGGGTCGTTTTTGCAGCAGCAAAAGCAGCGCTCAATGACTGGACCCACTTCCCAGACTGGACGGCCATTCATCCCATCGGGTCGATTCAAGCACCTGGCACCGTGGTCGCCATGGTGGTCCGAATTCTGGGGCTGTGGTGGATCAATCCCTGCCGGATCCTCCGGCGGTATGATTCGGACACGACGCACGGATTTGTGTATGGAACCCTGCCAGAGCACGCTGAGTGTGGGGAGGAACTCTTTGCGGTGGAGATGGATGCCCAGGGCGATGTCTGGTATGTCATCCGTGCCTTTTCCCGTCCGCAGCATTGGATGGCGTGGGTGGGTTTCCCCCTGGCGCGCTGGTGGCAGTGCCGATTCGTGCGGGATTCGCAGGCCAAGATGCAACGCAGCGTTCGGGCGGTCACCGGGTTGCAATGAGTGAAGAAGCGGGCTATGGCACGGGTCCTGTGACGCTCGCCACCAAAATCACCCTCTTCCGCATGCTCCTCATCCCGGTCTTTATCGGGACGGCGATGTATTACGCGGACTCGGTGGCGCAAGGCCAACGCAATGAAACCCTGCGCTGGATGACGGTGGCAGTTTTCGGATTGGCCGCCTTGAGTGATGCCATTGATGGTTACGTCGCGAGGAAGATGAATCAACGCAGTCGGCTCGGTGCCATCCTGGATCCACTGGCGGATAAGTTGCTGCTGGTTTCTGCCATTTTGACCTTAACCTTCACGACCTGGCCCCAGCGTTTCCCGATCTGGTTTCCCCTCTTGATCATCTCGCGCGATCTCGCCGTGATGGGGGGTGCGTTTCTCATTGAGCACTTCGTCGGCCCATGCCGGATCGCCCCCCATTGGACGGGTAAGATGGCCACCTTTACGCAGATCTTTGCGGTGCTATGGATCATGCTGGATGTGCGTTTTCCAGACATCCTGTGGCCCACCTGTCTGGCCGCTGCGTTTTCCGCCTTTTCAGGTTTCTACTACATGGCAGGTGGGATCCGGCAATTGCACCACGGCAGCAACGACCCGGTGTGAGTTTCAAACCGCCTGAAAGTGCGCGGCCAATGAAGGCAGGCCTTTCACCCAACTGAACGGGAAACGAAATGGAGTGCGACCCGTGCGCGTATGACTGAACTCATGAACCCAATCCGTCACCTCGTCGCCACCACCACCATCATCGCTGCTGCGATTTGCCTCCACACGCCGTCCAGCCACGGACAAAACATCCGCGCAGGCATCATCGGCCTAGATACATCCCACGCGGTGGCTTTCACAAAGGTATTGAATACTGACGTGCAACGCCCCGAGGTCATGGGGGTGCGCGTCGTCGCGGCGTATGCCCAAGGCAGTAAGGACATCGAATCCAGCACTGCCCGTGTGCCAGAGTATTCCAAGACCGTGCAGGCCCTCGGCGTCGAAATCGTGCCGACCATCGAGGCATTGCTGGATAAGGTGGATGTCGTCTTCCTCGAATCCAACGATGGCCGCCCGCACCTGGAGCAACTGCGCCCCTGCCTCGCGGCTGGCAAACCGGTCTTCATCGACAAACCGATTGCCGGCTCCCTGGCAGATGCCATCAAGATCTTCAACGAGGCCGCCGCAGCCAAGACACCCATCTTTTCTTCTTCGTCACTCCGATTTGGCACCGCGACACAGGCGGTGCGTGGGGGTTCGGTGGGAATCGTCAAGCAAGGAGAGACCTTTAGCCCAGCCAGCCTGGAGCCCCATCATCCCGATCTCTTTTGGTATGGCATTCACGGGGTCGAATCCCTCTTTACCACCATGGGCACGGGCTGCATCAGCGCCAAACGCGGCACCACGGAAGACGGCAAGATCATGGTGACGGGGACCTGGAATGGCGGACGCACCGGCATCTACCGCGAGGCTGGCGAGGGGCGCAAAGGCTACGGCGGCAAAGCCGTCGGCGAAAAAGGCGAGGCTCCCGTCGGCGGCTTTGACGGCTACGAGCCGCTCCTTTTTGAAATCGTCAAATTCTTCCGCACCGGCATCGCACCCGTGAGCGCCGAAGAAACGCTAGAGATCTACGCCTTTATGGAAGCCGCAGACGAGAGCAAGCGCCGCAACGGAGCGGAAGTCAAACTCTCGGAAGTGATGGAAAAAGCGAAGGCTCACTGAAGCTTTCCAACACGGCGCGGTGGTGGTGGAAAATTCCGATACACAAAATCAGACGCGGCGGGCGTTATGCAGTCAGAAGGATGTCATTCCGTGACTACGGTGCCCATCTGGAGCGTAACACGAACCCAATAGCCATAGAATCATGAAAACCCCACGGTCCCTGACCACCACCATCAGCCTCGCCGCCCTCCTCGCGACCGGCGCGGTCGTCATTGGCGAATCAAAGCCAGAGGCGGCCCACCGCATGAAGTCGGATGACTTCGTCGCCAAACTCCACAAAGACGCCACGCCCCTCCCGGCGGGCGGCACAATGCCCATGAGCTATGCGAGCGTGGTGGAAAAGGTGCTGCCCAGTGTCGTGACCATTTCTGTGGCCTCCTCCACACCGGCCCACGAACCGAGCCTGGAGGACATCCCCCCGCAGATGCGCCCGTTCTACAAAAGATTCTTTGGACTGCCAGAGGATGATGACAGCGACCCCTTTGAGGACCGCGCTGATCCCCGCGGTGACAAAGACGAGGACGACATCGCCCCTGGCCCACGCGGCAGAGAGCGCGCCCCCGTGCCCCCGCCGCAACGCCGCCGCCCAACGCCCTCCGGCGTGGGTTCTGGCGTCATCGTCACGCCAGACGGTTATGTGATGACGAACAATCACGTGATTGAAAATGCCGATGAAATCAAAGTGTCCGTCGTCATCGATGGACGCAGCAAAGAGTACGTCGCCACCGTCGTCGGCGCGGATCCTCCCACCGATGTGGCCTTGCTCAAGATCGATGGGACAAACCTCCCCACAGCCACCATCGGAGATAGCTCCGGACTACGCGTGGGCGATGTGGTCTTGGCGGCCGGTGCCCCGATGGAACTCGACCGATCCGTCACGATGGGCATCGTCAGCGCCCTCAGCCGCAACAACCGCCGGATCGAAGGCGACAAGTCGTATGAGGACTTTATCCAAACTGACGCCTCCATCAACCCAGGGAACTCCGGCGGTCCGCTGGTGGACTCCTTGGGTCGTGTGATCGGCATCAACACCGCCATCCTCAGCCGCTCCGGCATGAATGCAGGGATTGGGTTTACCATCCCCATCAACATGGCATTGCGGATTGTTGAAGACCTTGTCGATGACGGTGCTGTCCAACGCGGTTACCTGGGAGTCCAGATTTCCGATGTCAGCGAAGAAGTCGCAGGCATGATGCAACTCAAAGATCACGGCGGTGCCGTCGTGATGCTGGTCGGTGGTGATTCCCCGGCAGACAAAGCGGGTGTTGAAGTCGGGGACGTCATCGTCACCGCAGCAGGACAACGGGTAGATGGCAGCGCCGCCCTACGCCTGATCGTCAGCGCCCAAAAGCCCGGCAATGTCATCCCGCTTGAGATCATCCGTGACGACAAGCGCATGACCTTGAACGCTACCCTCGAAGCATTGCCCGATTCGGCACTCGCCAGCGGCGAACCTGAACGCGGAGTGCCTAAGGGCAAGAAGCCTGGTCCAGAACCCGTCGAAATCGTCCCTGGTCTCGAAGCCCAACCGATGAGCCCCACCCTGCGCAGCCGTTTCAAACTGCCTGCCGAAATCGAAGGACTCGTCGTCACCAAGGTCGCTGAAAACAGCCGCGCTGCGTCCATGGGAATCCAGGCTGGGGATGTCATTGAGGCGGTCAACAAAACGCCCGTGTCCACCCTGGAAGACGCCCAGAAACTGACCAAAGACAATTCCCGCGCCACCCGCCTGCGGATCTATCGCGACGGTGATACGATGCTGGTCATCGTGCCGCTGGAAGACAATTAAAGGCACACGCCCCAAAGAATAACCCCCACCCAGGCCGCCCGCGCTCACCCGTGCGGGCGGTCTTTTTTTTGGGACATACCAAAGGCCCAGCCAAGTGCTGCCAGAGAAGTGTGGGCCAGCCCCAAGGAGGATCAGTCTTCGAACCGATAGCCCGCGCCATGCACCGTGCGGATGATCCGTGGCTCCGCGGGATCTTTTTCCAGGCGCTTGCGCATCTGACTGATGTGCTGATCGAGTGCACGACTCTCAGGAAAGTACTCCACCCCCCAGACTTCGTCCGCCATCGTATTGCGGTCCACGACTTTGCCTTTGCGCTCAAACAACAACCTCAGCACCTTCAGATCGCGGGGACTGAGAGGGATCTCCTCATCGCCACGATAGGCGCGCAGTTCCTCTGGAACGACCCGCAGGTCCGCCATCGTAAATTCATCAACGATCTCCTCTTTCTTCCCGACTTGACGACTTGAGCGCCGCAGGATGGCCCGGAGACGCGCCAAGATTTCCTTCATACTGAACGGCTTGGTCATGTAATCATCCGCGCCGAGTTCAAGGCCCAAAACTGTATCGATCTCCTCAGATTTAGCGGTGAGAAAGAGGATCGGAACGGCCTCATCCAATTTTCGAATCCGCTTGCAGACCTCGTAACCATTCATGCCTGGCATCATGACATCCAAGCAAACGATTGCGGGTCGTTCTGCCTGAAAACTCTCAAGCGCTGCAATCCCATTCGATGCCGCGACGACTTCGAAACCCTCCATGCTCAACACCTCGCGCAGGGCATCGCGGGTGTGGTCGTCATCCTCGGCAATCAATATCTTGGTGTTCATAAAGTCGAATTGTGAATAGGCGTTAAAGGCAAGGCAAGGATGAAGCACGCTCCCTGGGTTTGTCCAGCCTCGATCCCCAAAGTTCCTCCGTGAAGTTCTGCGAGTTCACGAGAGATCGTCAGCCCGATTCCAGTTCCCGAAACCCCCTCATTAAGATCAGACCTTAGTCTCTCAAAGGGCTCAAACACCACTTTCTGTTTGCTCGGCGGAATCCCCGGCCCTCGATCCCGCACCCGAACAACCGCCCGCCCCTGAGAAACATGAGTACTGATCCGCACCCACTTCCCGCCCGCGCCATACTTTTCCACATTGGACAGCAGATTGCCGAGGATTTGCTCAATGGCATCCAAATCGGCTCGCATCAGGGGCGGCCCATGGCAATCCACTTCAATCTCGATCTCCTTCTTCTGCAAAGCAGGTCGCCAGTAGTCAACGACGCGTCCCACAACATCATCTAAAACAAGATCCTGCGGCTGGATGTCCAATCGGTCTCGCTGCTGCCGGGCGAAGGCCAGCACGTTCTGGATCAAACGGCCCAATCGGGCGCTCTCTGACTCGACAACGGCAAGTTGCTTGACCCCTGTCGCATCACCAGACGTTTCGAACCGATGCGCCGCCATTTCTGCATACAGCCGAATATTCGTCAGCGGCGTCCGCAGTTCATGAGAGACTTGATTCACAAAGGACACCCGCGCCTTGGCCTCATCCAACTCCCGTGAGCTCTCGCTGAAATAAACCCACGCGAGAGCAATCACCAAGATGATGCCCGACCCCATTCCCAGCGCGATCGGGAACAAGTAGGCCTGCGGCACCTCTTCCTCGGACGGAGTATAATTGATGCTCCACCCCGAAAGGGGACCAGAGACCGAATGCCTAACCTCCCGCGATACAGCCGCCAGATCCGTCGCAGTCCCCCAAACGTGAAGGCTCCTCCCGGCACCGTCCAAAAGACTCATCCTCCCCAATGGCGGCGCCATGCCGGGGGGCGGCAACCGTGTGAAAAAATCCGCCATCACCTCGTGCATCTCCAGTGTCGCCCCGATAAACCCCTGCCCAACACGCCGCCAATAGACCAACGCGGGAGGGGCCGCCAAAGTGTTGACCAAAAGCCCGCTCTGCACCTCACTCGAAGGCGAAACCTGAGATTGGGAGCCCAAAGAGACTTCCTTCGACTTCGCAAAAGCGACCCAGTCCGGCAGCGAGTTCGAAACCGCCGGAATGGCCGCAAAAGGTTGTGCCTGAGTCATCGAAACTGAACGGACACGCCCCAATCGTGCCCCTAACTCCGCCAATACTTCATCGGGCACCCCGGCCGAGGGAGCCGCCTCTTGGCCAGCCCCCCCCGCTTTCGGGAAGCGCCGAATCTGCAGCGTAGCCGCCCCAGAGAGTGACCACGACTCCAAGACCCAAGGATGCTGTAGATAGCTTTTGGGTTCGATCTCCGCCAATACGCCACCGACTCCAGTTCCAACTCGATCAAACGTTTCCACCAACTTCACCAGATCCCGGGACAGTTGTTGGTCCGCGGTGATTAGCCGTTCCGCAATCGCCCCGCCGCGAACCGCATTGGTTCGACTCTCTGCATCACGCAACAGGTACGTCCCGAGCCAAGCCAGCAGCACCAGAGGCACCGTGACGAGCAAGACTAGGAGCGTTGTTGTTCGGCTCATGTTTATTTGTTGGCAAATCAGGCCTGCCACTGCTAAGAAATCACGGTTCTGTCTAAAAATCAAAACTTCTTGAAATTTTGATGAACAAAGCTATTAACCTCTGCTGTTTTGTCAGACAGACAAAGCCCCACGCCCCCTCCTCCCAATGGTCGCCAAAGTGTCCCTCGGCTCAAAACTTTCTCTCGAACCCGCACGGGATTTTGAGAAATTGCTCCAGGCCCTGGACGTCCTTCGCGGTAGAGGTGGCCCCGCTCCGGAAGAGTATGCGGGTCTGAATCGGCTGATCCGACGGGTGGGCGAGGAGATCCGGACGGGCGTCGTTGACCAAGCGGAGGTAAAGGAAAAGCTAGCTGCACTCAGTCAGCAGCACTTCGCTGGGACAATGCAGGCCTCCGCATTGAGCAAACCCCACGGCTACAGCGGTGATTTTGAAATGATCGACGCGATTTACCGCTTGGCGGTGAGCCCTGATCCGAACCTGCGCCGATGGGATCTGTTCTTCCATGCCCAAGCGGCCCCGTGTGCGGTGCGCAATCGCAAGACCTATTTCATGCAGTTGCTGGATGGCCTCATGGGCAAGCATTCGGGCGAACGCCGAGTCCTGAAAGTCTTAAATGTGGGAAGCGGACCCGCACGGGATGTCTTCGAGTGGCTGTGCACCCACCCAAAGGCGGAGGTGAGGTTTGAGTGCGTCGATCTCGATCCGAAGGCGATCTCATTTGGCCGCACGCTCTGCGCGCCCTTCGGTGCTCGGGTGATGTTTCACCACCAAAACGCGCTCAAGAGCGTGCCGTCCGCTGGTTACGACCTGATCTGGTGCGCCGGGCTGTTTGACTACCTCAGCGGCAGGGTGGCCACCCGGCTGCTCCGCGCCTTGCTCGCCGTGGCCGCCCCTGAAGCGGAGGTGGTGGTGGGCAATTTCTCCCCATTCAACCCCAGCCGCGATTACATGGAGATCTTTGGCGATTGGTTTCTCGAGCACCGCACAGAGGGTGAAATGCGCGAAATCGCCCTCGCTGCTGGAGGCACCGGAATCGGCGTTGCTTGGGAACCGGAAGGGGTAAATCTCTTCGTCCACTGCAAGCGCACGCTGCCCTGAGAGGAGTCAGCGATATTGCGGCTACGAGCTCCCTCCATGCCCACTCACCCCGCCATTGACGAAGGGCGACTTCTCCCCCCATGATGCGGGGATGAAAAAAATCTCCCTTCTCTCCATCGCGCTGCTGTGCATCGGGACACTCCTTCAATGCACACCAAAGCCCCCGCCCGTTGCCTATGCGGATCTGGAATGGAAAGACGATATTTACTTCAAGGACGGCAAGCCTTACTCGGGGGTGGCAACAGCGGAGTACTCGGTCGGCCATCCCAAAGGGGAGTACCCGTTCCTGGACGGCAAGATGCATGGCCTCGTCCGCGAGTGGTGGGAGAATGGCCAACCATCGGTAGAAACGAATTTTGATAAGGGGCAACGCCACGGCAGCAACAAATACTGGCGCAAGGATGGCAGTCTGATGAAGGAGCAAATTTACGACCATGATCAGGCCGTGAAGACGATTCACTTTGATGAGCATGGGAACGCACACGAGGACGAAGCGCCCAAGCCATCCGCACCGAGCTCATAGGCGCAAGAACTGCAGTCGTCCAAAAAAAACGCCCTCCCCAGCCGATGGCCAAGGAGGGCGTCTGATTGAGTTCGGACAGATTAGGCGTCTGCGGCAGCCTCGTCGGCAGCGATTGCGGCTTCTTCGGCCTCGCTTGCGCGGGTGCTGAAGACTGGCTTCTCTGTCTCTTCGAGTTCGAAGGTCCGGTTGGCTAGGAAGCCCGTGCCAGCAGGGATCAGGTGACCCATGATGACGTTTTCCTTGAACCCACGGAGGTAATCGGCCTTCGCCAGCGTCGCGGCTTCCGTCAACACGCGAGTGGTGTCTTGGAAGGACGCAGCGGAGATGAAGGATTCGGTCTCCAAGGAGGCCTTCGTGATGCCGAGCAAGACTGGTTCAGCCTCGGCAGGCTTACCACCTTCTTCGACAACCCGTTCGTTTTCACGATCGAATTCGCTGCGGTCCAGTTGGTCGCCCCAAAGGAAGGTCGTGTCACCTGGATCGGAGATCTTCACCTTGCGGAGCATCTGGCGGATGATGATTTCGACGTGCTTGTCGTTAATTTCCACGCCCTGGGCGCGGTAAACTTCCTGCACTTCGTTCACCAAGTGTTCACGCAGGGCCTGAGGTCCAAGAATCTCAAGGATCTCATGCGGCACGACGGGACCTTCAGTGAGCTGGTCACCCTTATTCACATGGTCGCCGTTGTAAACGAGGATGTGCTTGCTCCGCGGGATAAGGTGCTCTTCCTGTTGACCCGTCTTCGGATCCGTAATGATCACGCGGCGTTTGCCACGAACCAGTCCGCCGATTTCCGCATTCCCGTCGATACGTGCGATTTCGCAGGCATCTTTGGGTTTGCGGGCTTCGAAGAGCTCAGCAACACGCGGCAGACCACCGGTGATGTCCTTGGTTTTGCTGGCCTTACGCGGCGTCTTAGCAATGGTGGTACCACCTTCGATCTTCTCGCCATTCTTGATGCCAAGGTGGGCACCGGCAGGAATGGTGTAGCTGGCGATGACCTCGTGGGTCTTCGGATCGGTAAGGACGACCTGCGGGTGAAGGTCCTCTTTGTGCTCAATGATCACGGTCTCTTCGATACCCGTGGAAGGGTTCACTTCCTTGGTCATGGTGATGCCGGAGATCATGTCACGGAATTCCACCTTACCGGCCTTCTCCGTGATGATCGGGATGTTGTAGGGATCCCAAGTGACGATCTGCTCGCCCTTCTTGACTGGGGAACCTTCTGGCTTCGCGATAACAGCACCGAGAAGGAGCTTGTGGCTCTCCAACTCGCGACCGTCATCAGCGACAACGGCCAGCACACCGTTTTTGGTAAGGGCGATCCATTTTCCTTCGATCGTCTGCACCGTGCGGATGTCGTTGAAACGGAGGGTACCTGCGTGCTTGGTATTGATGAATGGCTGCTTGAAGCTGCTCATAGCCGCACCACCAACGTGGAACGTACGCATGGTCAACTGCGTCCCTGGTTCCCCAATGGACTGCGCGGCGATGATGCCGACGGCGGAACCGATCTTCACATCACCACCCGTGGCGAGGTTGAGACCGTAGCACTGGGCACAGCAACCGCGTTTGCTTTCGCAGGTCAGGACGGAGCGAATCTTCAGCTTCTCCACACCAATCTTGGAAAGGTGGTTGGCTTCGTCTTCACCGATCAACTGGCCAGGAACCACAATAGTCTTGGAGCGATCCACGGGATCGTGGACGGTCTCACAGGAAGTGCGACCGTAAATGCGAGTCTTGAGATCCACCACTTCTTCATCACCGGAGTAAATGGAGGAGAGGGTAATCCCGTTGACGGTGCCGCAATCGATTTCCGTGACGATCACGTCCTGCGAAACGTCCACCAACTTACGGGTCATGTAACCGGAGTCAGCCGTCTTCAGAGCGGTATCTGCCAGACCCTTACGAGCACCGTGAGTGGAGATGAAGTATTCGAGAACGCTCAGACCTTCGCGGAAGTTTGAAGTAATCGGGCGCTCGATAATGTCACCGCTTGGACGGGCCATCAGACCGCGCATCCCTGCGAGCTGCTTGATCTGCGTGCGGTTACCACGAGCACCAGAGTCCACCATGATGTAGAGCGGATTGTGCTGCTTCTTCCCGGCGTTGTGCTTCAAGGTGCTGAAGACTTCTTCAGCCAACTTGTCTGTCACCTGGGTCCAGATATCGATGATCTTCTGGGAACGTTCGCCCTGGGTAATGATACCGCGGCGATACTGCTTCTCGACTTCATCAATGTTGGTGTAGGCACCGTCCAGACCCGCCTTCTTGGAGTCAGGAATGACCATGTCGGTAATACCGATGGAACAACCGGAACGAGTCGCCTCACGGAAGCCGAGCGACTTGAGCCGGTCCAAGCAGACGACCGTCTCGCGATGGCCGACCGTTTGGAAACAGCGCCAGATGACGTTAGAGATCTGCTTCTTGCCGATCGTTTCATTGATGAAACCGAGCGTCTCAGGCCAGATTTCATTGAAACGGACGCGGCCAGCAGTGGTCTCGATCCAAGGTTTCTCGGGATCGCCAAAGATGCGTTTCGGTTGCTTGTAGTCTGGATTGCGGAAGCGGACCTTGTCGTTGACGGCCAGCTGATTTTCGCTCAACGCAAACTCAACTTCCGACACGTCGTTGAACGTCGGGAGGCGCTCAGGCACGTCGGACTTCTTCGCGTCTGGCGACGGGAACTCACGCAGATAGGTGAGGAAGTAGCAGCCCAGCGGAATGTCCTGGGAAGGCGTCGTGATCGGGCGACCGCTAGCTGGGGAGAACAGGTTGTTCGGGGCCAGCATGAGGAGGCGGGCCTCCATCTGTGCCTCAATGGAAAGCGGAACGTGAACAGCCATCTGGTCACCATCGAAGTCGGCGTTATAGGCCGTACAAACGAGGGGGTGGACGCGGATAGCTTCACCTTCGATGAGCTTTGGCTCAAACGCCTGAATGGACAGACGGTGGAGAGTAGGCGCCCGGTTGAGAAGGATCGGGTGTCCCTTCGTGACTTCGTCAAGAATGTCCCACACTTCTGGGGTGCGGCGCTCGATCATCTTTTTGGCACTGCGCACAGTGTGCACGAGGCCCATCTCCTTGAGACGACGGATGATGAATGGTTCAAACAGCACGAGGGCCATCTTCTTTGGCAGACCGCACTGGTGCAGGCCAAGGTCAGGACCGATCACAATAACCGAACGACCGGAGTAATCGACGCGCTTCCCGAGAAGGTTCTGACGGAAGCGACCGCTCTTGCCCTTGAGCATGTCGGAAAGCGACTTCAGCGGGCGATTGCCTGCACCGGTGACGGCGCGGCCATGGCGACCGTTGTCGAAGAGCGCATCCACAGCTTCCTGGAGCATGCGTTTTTCATTCCGGATGATGACATCTGGAGTGCGCAATTGCAGGAGGTTCTTGAGACGGTTGTTACGGTTGATGACGCGACGGTAGAGGTCGTTCAAATCAGATGTCGCAAAGCGGCCGCCTTCGAGAGGCACCAACGGACGAAGGTCCGGAGGGATGACAGGCAGCACTTCCATGATCATCCACTCTGGACGGGAATGACTCTCAGCAAAGCCTTGGCAGAGCTTCAAGCGCTTAGCCAGCTTCTTGCGGACCTGCTTGGAGCGGGTCTTGGTCATGGCGTCTTGCAGTTCCGTCGTGATCTCCGCCAGATTCATCTGGGCGAAGATGTCGCGGATAGCTTCAGCCCCCATGCCGACGCGGAAGGCGTCTGCACCGAACTGCTCTTCGGCTTCGCGGAGCTCAACTTCCGTGAGGAGTTGCCCACGCTGCATCGGGGTAGAGCCTGGATCGACCACCATGTAGTCCTCATAGTAGATGACGCGCTCCAGGGAGCGTGCCGTCATGTCCAGCATCAGACCGATGCGGCTAGGCATGCACTTGTAGAACCAGATGTGGGTCACAGGCACTGCCAATTCGATATGGCCCATACGCTCGCGACGCACGCGGCTGAGGGTCACCTCAACACCGCAGCGATCGCAAACGACGCCTTTGTGTTTGATACGCTTGTATTTACCGCAAGCGCACTCCCAGTCCCGGGTGGGACCAAAGATACGCTCACAGAACAAGCCGCCTTTTTCGGGCTTGAACGTGCGGTAGTTGATGGTTTCAGGGTTCTTCACTTCACCGGAGCTCCAGGAGCGAATGCGCTCACTGGAGGCGATGCAAATGGAGACGAAGTCGAACTCCTCGCCACGAGGGGTTTCTCCGAAGATTTCTTTCAAGCTCGCGTCAGCATTCATAAGATGGATTGGATGCGTGGGGGTTAAGGGATGCGCGGGTGGGTTTCAGAGAACAACGGCGTCTTAGGCATCGGTGCCAGAAGCAAAACGTTCGAGGTTTTCGACGTCGGCATCATGTGTGGCGCGTTTGTGCACCTTCACATCGAGACCGAGCGATTGCATTTCTTTGATCAAAACGTTGAAGGACTCTGGCGTGCCAGCTTCCAGGGCGTTGTCGCCCTTCACAATGGATTCGTAAATCCGTGTGCGGCCTTGAACGTCATCCGACTTCACAGTGAGGAGTTCCTGCAGCGTGTAGGCCGCACCGTAGGCTTCGAGCGCCCACACCTCCATTTCCCCGAAGCGCTGACCACCGTATTGGGCCTTACCACCCAATGGCTGCTGCGTCACAAGTGAGTATGGTCCAACTGCACGTGCGTGGATCTTGTCAGCAACAAGGTGGCCCAGCTTGAGCATGTAGATGTAACCAACCACGACCTCTTGGGCAAAGAAATCGCCCGTGCGTCCGTCACAGAGTCGGGACTTCCCATTGAGGCCCATCCATTCATATCCTGGCACCTTTTTGGCGTCCTTGATGAACTCCATGATCTTGGTTTCAGGGATACCATCAAAGATCGGCGTGGCGATTGTGAGTCCCAAAGCCTTGGCAGCGATGCCGAGGTGCGTTTCAAGAACCTGCCCGACGTTCATACGCGATGGCACGCCGAGAGGGTTGAGGCAGATATCGACCGGCGTTCCGTTTTCCAGGAACGGCATGTCTTCTTCTGGCACGATCGTAGCAACAACGCCCTTGTTACCGTGGCGACCAGCCATCTTATCCCCAACGGAAAGCTTACGCTTAGAGGCGATGAACACCCGGACTTGTTTGACGACGCCTGAATCGCTGGCGTCTTCGTTGCCGGCTTCGATGCGGTCCAGATTACGCTCACGTTCCATGTCAGCATCCGCGAACTTCTGTTCGAAGCTGTTGACGATGTCCATGATCTTGTTGCGGATCGGGCTCGGATCGATTTCGACGGTGTCGTAGCTCTCAGCAAGCTTACGGAGCAAGGTCTTGGTGATCTTCTTGTTCGCACCGATGATGATCTCGCCAGTCTGTCCATTCACCACGTCGAGAGGGATCTTCTCATTGAGGAGGATGGCGGAGAGTTTTTCCGTCAGGTCTTCAGTGAGGGTTTCCTTCTTGGTGCGGTAGTCTTCTTCGATCTGCTTGATCTGCTTCTTGTATTCCGTTGGGGAGAGTTTCTCCTTATCGGAACCACCGCGCTGGGCCACGCGGACATCCATGATGATGCCGGTGCAACCGGATGGCACACGCAGCGAAGTGTCCTTCACATCCGCCGCCTTTTCACCAAAGATCGCACGCAAGAGGCGCTCTTCGGGGGCGAGCTCGGTCTCGGATTTTGGAGTGATCTTACCGACGAGGATATCGCCTGGCTTCACCTCTGCACCGACGCGAATGACGCCCGTTGCATCGAGGTTCTTCAGTGCTTCATCACCAACGTTCGGGATGTCGCGAGTGATTTCTTCAGGTCCAAGTTTCGTATCGCGAGCGATGACTTCAAAGTCTTCAATGTGGATGGAGGTATAGATGTCCTCCTTCACGACACGGCGGCTGATGACGATAGCATCTTCGAAGTTGTAACCGTTCCAAGGCATGAACGCGACGAGCATGTTCTTGCCGAGAGCGAGTTCCCCCTGATCGGTACAAGGACCGTCAGCGAGCACGTCGCCCTTCTTGATCTTCTGACCACGAACGACGAGAGGGCGCTGATTGATGCAAGTCCCGGCGTTAGAGCGCCCAAACTTGCGGAGAGGATAGACGTAGGTCCCCTTTTCGTCGTCGGTCTGCACGGACTTGATTGGGTCTTCAAGGAAGGCCTTCTCAGTGACTGGCAAATTACCGTCTTTGGTCACGATGATGACGTCCGCACAGGCAGCGGCGACGGTGCCGTTCCCATCAGCGACTACCACAGAACGTGAATCACGGGCAGCCTTGCCCTCCATGCCGGTTCCGACAAGTGGTGCCTCTGCTTCGAGAAGCGGCACCCCTTGGCGTTGCATGTTCGATCCCATCAGAGCGCGGTTGGCGTCATCGTGCTCAAGGAACGGGATCAGCGCCGCAGCGACGGAGACGACCTGTTTTGGAGAGACGTCCATCAGGGTTGGCACGCTGGGGTCCACTTCCAGGAACTCACCCCGATAACGGACGGTGACCTTGTTGCTGGTAAAGCGACCCTTCTCATCGATCAGGTTATTGGCCTGTGCGATGTGATGGTTTTCTTCCTGGTCAGCGGTGAGGTATTCGGTCTTCTCCGAAACGACACCATCTTTAACAGGGCGGTAAGGCGTCTCGATGAAGCCAAACTCGTTGATACGAGCGTAGCTGCCGAGGGAGTTAATCAGACCAATGTTTGGACCTTCTGGGGTCTCAATGGGGCAGATACGACCGTAGTGGGACGTGTGAACGTCACGCACTTCAAAGCCTGCGCGGTCACGGTTCAGACCACCAGGTCCGAGAGCGGACAGACGGCGTTTGTGGGTCAATTCCGCCAGCGGATTCGTCTGATCCATGAACTGGCTCAACTGACTGCGACCGAAGAAGTCACGCACCACAGCGGAGAGAGCCTTTGGATTGATGAGCTTTTGCGGCGTCATCGTATCCATGTTCACATCAAACAAGGTCATGCGCTCTTTGACGAGACGCTCCGTGCGGGCCAGACCGACGCGGCACTGGTTCGCCAGCAACTCGCCCACGGCGCGCACACGGCGGCTACCAAGGTGATCGATATCATCCAAGACGCCTTCACCCTCACGCAGGCGGAAGAGGTAGCGCATCGCGCTGACCACGTCCTCGGCAGTCAGGATGCGCATTTCCGTATCTACCTTCAGCGAGAGCTTCTGGTTAATCTTGTAGCGACCGACGCGGGTCAGGTCATAGCGTTTTGGATCGAAGAACAGACGCTTCACGAGGGCGCGAGCGTTTGGCACCGTTGGAGGATCACCAGGGCGGAGGCGGCGATAGATTTCCTTCAAGGCCTCGTCTTCGTCCTTGGCAGCGTCCTTGCGCAGGGAGGTGATGAGCAGGTCTTCAGGAGAAGCTGTCACGACCTTGACGTTGCGATTGCCGAGCTGAATAAGCTGGCGAATGACCCCGGCGGTGAGAGGTTCGTAGGCGCGGGCGATGATCAACTCACCATCCATGATGTCCTTGAAGAGGACTTTCGAGGCGATTTCTTCCTCGGGCATACCTTCCTTGAGCTTCAGATCTTCGATCTTGTAGAACAGCTTGAGGATGTCCTCGTCCGTCGGGAAGCCGATCACGCGCAGCAGCGTCGTGGCGAGGAACTTGCGCCGACGGCGGCGGCGGTCCAGATAGACGTAGAGCAGGTCGTTGGTGTCAAACTGCACCTCCAACCAGGTACCGCGGTCCGGGATAATGCGGAACCCGTGCAACCAGCGGCCATTGAGGTGCTGCTGGGTTTCAAAGCAGATGCCGGGGGAACGGTGAAGCTGGCTGACAACCACACGCTCAGCTCCGTTGATCACGAACGTACCACGCTCAGTCATCAGGGGCAGTTCGCCCATGTAAACGCGCTCTTGACGCGCCTCACGGCCTTCTTCCCGCAGTTCAAAGGTCACGTACAGCGGTGCACTGTAGGTTTCAGCTTCGCGGATTGCTTCCAACGAATTCAGCTTTGGCTCACCGATTTCATACAGGGTGAAATCGAGGGTCATCTTGCCATCATAACTCTCGATGGGAAAGACCTCACGAAACACGGCCTGTAACCCCAAGTCCTTACGCTTGGAGGGGAGGATGTTTTTCTGGAGGAACTCCTCATAGGAGCGGAGCTGGATCTCGATGAGATTCGGTGGCTCGGCGACTTCGTGGATTTTGCCAAAGTTAGTGCGCTGGGACATAAGCAGATTTGGGGCTTTGGGTTGGCAACGGGACGGGTGGGGATTTAAACGGCGGAATCAGCTCCGCAAGGAACGCATGCAGACCAGAATCAGGGGACGAGACCGACGCTGGGGGCTACATGAACATGGACAACCCGACCCCGCACCCGGCGCATGGCACAGGGCGTGGAGTCGGAAAAATGGGCGCACGCAAACGTCCCGCAGCCACCCTTGGCCGCGCCGGTGGGCATTCCCCGGCGGCTGGCGATCAAAAGGTAGGGGGCTGGCATGCGGTAGAGAGACAGATGGGCGAGATACAGAAGCGGAGACAAAGGTGGAGGCAAAAGTTTCTGGTGAGGGAAACCTAAAGGCTGGTGGCGAAGCTATTTCTGCAGAGTTTGCAGGACCGCCAGGCTTTGGATTTCAGTTTCAGATTTTCTGCGAGCGTTGGTCTTGGCTACTTGTTAGAGGTTGTCACCAAACTTACGCCGCGCACCGCCACCTCGACGGTGACGATACGCGGCAAAGCTTGTAGGATCTGAATGAACTTACTTGATCTCGACTTTGGCACCAGCGGCCTCGAGCTTCTTCTTGACCTCTTCGGCCTCTTCCTTCTTGACGCCTTCCTTGAGCTTGGCACCGCCTTTTTCGACGAGTGCTTTTGCTTCGGCGAGGCCAAGGCCTGCGACGACGTTACGGACTTCCTTAATGACGGCGATTTTGTTCGCGCCACCTTCGACGAGGATCACGTCAAATTCGGTCTTCTCTTCAGCAGCAGGAGCTGCGGCACCACCACCAGCAGGGGCTGCGGCGGCGACAGGAGCAGCGGCGCTAACGCCCCACTTCTCTTCGAGGGTTTTCACGAGGTCAGCGACTTCCAGGACGGTCAAGCCACTCAGTTCATCAACGATTTTTGCTAGGTCTGCCATATTAGTGTGTCGGTATCGCCGTTTCCCGGAGCTCCGGGTGATTTCAGTCGGGAAGCTTCCCGAACCGGCAAGGAACCATTGGATGTTTGTTTTTCAGATGGCGAAAGCCATCATCGGATCAAAGGGTTTGTAATAACTGAAAGGAAAATTGTGACGGAAAGAAGGGGCGGGCACAGGAAGCACCGCGCCCCAACAGAGTTTTATGCCTCGGCCTTCGCCTTGAGCACGCGAGCCAAGGAGGCAGCGGGCTCGTTGAGGAGGCGGACCAACGTGCTGGCAGGAGCGGAGAGAACCCCCAGCAACTGGCTGAGCAGAACTTCGCGAGAAGGCAGATCTGCCAGGGCCTCGATCGAGCCAAGGTCCAAATACTTGCCATCCATAATGCCAGCCTTCATCGCAGGCTTAGCGAATTCTTTGCCAAAGGTCTTCATGACCTTCGCAGCGGCACATACGTCCTGGGCACCGGTCACTACCGCGGTCTGTCCGACGAGGACTTCACCGAGTTCGTTCGGGTAACCAGCGCGCTCAGCAGCCTTTTTCACCAGCGTGTTCTTCGCCACGTGGATCTCCGCACCGACGCCAAGGAGGCGCTTGCGAAGTTCGGCAAACTTATCGACCGTCAGTCCGGTGTAATCCACAACGAAGAGGAAGGGCGATGCATTGACCCGTGCGAGCAGGTCTTCAATCAACAGCGTTTTTAAAGCTTTCATGGTTCAGTGGTCCTCCGGAATTAAAGTTTGACGTATTTGGACACGTCGATGCGCACCGGAGGCGTCATCGTTGCTGCCATGGTGATGGAATGGACGTACTTGCCGCGAGCCGTCGCTGGCTTAGCACGGACGATGGCCTCAACCAATGCGGTGCCGTTTTCAACAAGAGCACCCACTTCAAAGGAAGCTTTGCCAATCGCCGCAGCGATGTTGCCGTTCTTATCCAGCTTAAAGTCTGCCCGACCAGCCTTGACGGCGGCCACTGCACCAGCGACGTCGTCGGTGACGGTTCCGGTACGCGGATTTGGCATCAAGCCGCGAGGTCCGAGTTGCTTACCGAGCTTACGGACTTCGGTCATCGCCCCTGGGGTCGCGATAGCGACATCGAAATCGAGCATCCCGTCTTTGATCTTCGCGATCAGGTCTTCATAACCGACCACTTCAGCGCCGGCTGCCTTAGCAGCCTCAGCCGCCGCACCTTGGGCGAAGACGGCGACGCGCACGCTCTTACCGGTACCATTTGGCAGCGGGCAGGTGCCGCGAATCATTTGATCGCCCTTACGTGGGTCAACACCCATACGGAAGGAAAGGGTGACACTCTGGTTGAACTTCGTGCCAGGAAGTTTGCAGACGAGATCCGCCGCTTCTTCTAGCGTGAAGAGCTTGCCCGCCGGAATCATTTCGGCGGCCTTTTTGTAGCGCTTGCTTCTTTGTTGCATGTTTTTGGTGCAGTGCGTGCGAGCGAAGGTGACTTCGGCTCTCCTGCGGTTCGTTTAGGTTTGGGGGACTAAATTGGTGGCGGCAGCTCAACCTTCGATTTCGAGACCCATCTGACGGGCGGTACCTGCCATGATGCGGGAGGCACGCTCGAGATCTTGTGTATTGAGGTCAACGATCTTCATCTTGGTTGCTTCAAGCAACTGGGCCTTGGTGATTTTACCCACCTTCTTCTTGTTCGGCTCGCCCGAACCCGCTGCGATGTTAGCAACCTTTTTCAGAAGGTTGGACGCAGGAGGCTGCTTGGTGATGAAGGTGAAGCTCTTGTCTTTGTAAACGGAAATGACGGTGGGCAGCACATCACCAGCCAATTTCTGGGTGGCAGCATTGAATTCTTTGCAGAATGCCATGATGTTCACGCCAGCTTGACCGAGGGCGGGACCGATTGGCGGCGCGGGGTTCGCGGCACCGGCTTTGATCTGCAGTTTGATGACTTTGACGACTTCTTTGGCCATGTTCTTTGTTTCCCGTTTTAGGAGTGATTGAGTGGAGCGCCGTTAGGCACCCCGAGGGGGTTGGTTTGCGATAAATTAAGGCTTCTCGACCTGCCAATATTCAAGGTCCACCGGCGTGGAGCGCCCGAAGATATTGACGGCGACACGGAGGACACCACGATCTGGGTCGATCTCCTCCACAATGCCCGTCTGACTTTCGAAGGGACCATCCGCCACGCGGACTTGGTCTCCCACAGTGAAGGCGATTTTGGGCTTGGTTCCCTCATCACCCTCGCGGATCTGGGCCAAGAGCATATCAACTTCTTTCTGCCGCATCGGGATCGGATGATCCTTGGCTCCTGCGAAGTTGAGAACGCCGTCTGTCTCGCGCACAAAATACCAACTGCGATCGATGAGACGGTTGTTTTCGTCCAATAGGTGAATATTGGCGATCACGTACCCTGGGAAAAACTTCCGGTTGGTGACGGTGGTTCGCTTATTCTTGGTCTCCGAGATGCGCTCCGTTGGAACAAGCACCTCAAACACAAGGTCCCCCATCTCCTCCGACTCGATGCGGCGGAGCATGTTATCTCGGACCTTTTGTTCAAGGCCTGCGCGCACGTGAATAACGTACCATTGATCTCGGGCGGCGGGGAGGGCTCCCATGGAGTGTGTGAAGAGGGGAAAAGAGGTTTTGGGTCGTCGGCGAAGATGCGATGAACTTCAGGACCGGTGATATTAGTGCGCGAAGAAGGCGAACATCTGGCGCAAGGCGAAATCAAAGAACGACACAAAGGCACCCAGCAGAATCATGGCGATGAAAACCACGATCGTCGAATCATTCAACTCCTTGTATTTAGCGAAACCTTTTTCCTTGGGATCCCAAGGCCAGGTTGCTTTTCTGAGTTCTAGGAACACTTCGCCGAGATACTTGCGGATGCGGGTCATGAGAGGACGGTGTGCGACTGATGGAGACGTTTTTCTTCGCAGTGGTGACTTTAATGAAAGTGGCAGGCCAGGAGGGACTCGAACCCCCGACACGCGGTTTTGGAGACCGCCGCTCTACCAACTGAGCTACTGACCTGTGTGCACTGAGAAAAAATTCGGCTTTCTAGATTAATATGAGAGCTGAGCTTTGCAAGTCCGCTTCCGTCTTTCGAAGAGACGAGCAACCGCAGGACCCAAAATCAGGTCCTGCGGCGCTCTGACAAGCGAACCTTCAACTAACTTAGACGATGATGTCGCCGACGCGACCAGCACCGACGGTGCGACCGCCTTCGCGGATAGCGAAACGCATGGTCTTCTCCATGGCGATCGGGGTGATCAGCTTCACAGTGATGGAAACGTTATCACCAGGCATCACCATTTCCACGCCTTCAGGGAGCGTAACGCTGCCGGTCACGTCCGTCGTGCGGAAGTAGAACTGCGGGCGATAGTTATTGAAGAATGGGGTGTGACGGCCACCTTCGTCCTTGGAGAGAACGTAGATCTCTGCCTTGAACTCGGTGTGAGGCTTCACAGTGCCGGGCTTAGCGATAACCTGACCACGCTCGACATCGGTCTTCTTGATACCACGGAGGAGCAGACCGACGTTGTCGCCTGCACGACCTTCGTCGAGCAACTTGCGGAACATTTCGATGTCGGTGCAGGTCGTCTTCACGGTGTCGCGAATGCCGACGATTTCGACTTCGGACATCTTCTTGACGATACCACGTTCGACACGGCCGGTGCAGACCGTTCCGCGACCTTCGATCGCGAACACGTCTTCGATCGGCATCAGGAAGTCCTGGTCAATCGGACGCTCTGGCAGCGGGATGTAGCTATCCACAGCTTCCATCAGCTTAACGATGTTAGCTTCGTGGGTAGGGTCACCTTCGAGCGCCTTGAGTGCGGAACCCTTCACAATCGGGATGTCATCGCCTGGGAACTCATATTTGGAAAGGAGGTCACGAACTTCCATTTCCACGAGATCGAGGAGCTCTTCGTCATCCACCATGTCAACCTTATTGAGGAAGACCACGATAGCCGGAACGCCCACCTGACGGGCAAGCAGGATGTGCTCGCGAGTCTGTGGCATTGGGCCGTCAGCTGCGGAGCAGACGAGGATCGCGCCGTCCATCTGAGCAGCACCGGTGATCATGTTCTTCACATAGTCAGCGTGCCCTGGGCAGTCAACGTGCGCATAGTGGCGGTTAGCGGTTTCGTATTCGACGTGGGCAGTGTTGATGGTAATACCACGTGCCTTTTCTTCAGGGGCAGCGTCGATTTCATCGTATTTCTTTGCCGTTGCGCCACCTGCCTTGGCCAAAACTGTAGTGATCGCGGCGGTGAGGGTCGTTTTACCGTGGTCAACGTGGCCGATAGTGCCAATGTTAACGTGCGGCTTGTTGCGTTGGAATGCTTCTTTAGCCATGGAATGGAGGTGAAGGGGTTGTCGCTTGTGTCTTGTCGGATTCGTTTCTGGTTTCCGGATTTCTGCCCCCTGACCACCTACTGGAGCTGATGAAGGGGATTGAACCCTCGACCTCGTCCTTACCAAGGACGTGCTCTACCACTGAGCTACATCAGCAATTTATCCAGTCGGCGACCGTTTGACAGATCTCCTCCTCGTTCGACAAAAAAACCAAGGTACATAGTTTCCAAACGCTAACGTCAAGAGACAATACACCCCGGCTTTTTGCGAAAAAGTGAGCGCGAAGCTAGGTCTCCGCCCCCTAATGTCAACGAGTTTTTCCGTTTCTCTGATACGATTCGTGGAAAATTTGGCGATTCCCGAAAGGATCCCGCTGAAACCCGCTTATTTTCAGGATGCTCATGGTTTCTGGAAAGGCCCAAGGAAAACTCTGCGACGGGATCGCCCGCCGTGATTTTTTGCGTATCGGCGGCTTGGCAATGGGCGGATTCTCGCTTCCCGAATTGCTCAAAGCAGAAGCTGAAGCAAAGACCGGGCGGAGCTTCAAGTCCGTCATCATGATCTACCTGTGTGGTGCCCCGCCCCACCAAGACATGTGGGACCTGAAGATGGATGCACCGCTGGAGATCCGCGGCCCATATAAGCCGATGAAGACTGCGGTTCCTGGCATCCATATTTCCGAGCACGCGCCACGCCTTGCCAAGATCATGGACAAGTTGGTGCCGATCCGCAGTATGTATGGGTCCCCCACGGGTGCGCACGATTCTTTTATCTGTTACACGGGCCGGGCACCGAATCCCTCCGGCGGTGCCGCCCCCACCGGTCGGCAGTCAGACTACCCGTCGTTTGGCTCCACCATTTCCTACGTCCAGGGGCAGGGAGATCCAGCCATCCCCGCTTTTGTCGGTCTCGCCCCCAAGGCTGGCCACCCTCCCTACGGTTCACCTGGGCATCCGGGTTACCTCGGCCCCGCCCATTCCGCCTTTCGCCCCAACGGGGCCGGAGTGGAGGACCTAAAGCTCAACGGCATCACCCTTGATCGCCTCGAGGATCGGCGCGCCCTGCTCTCCGGCTTTGATCGCTTCCGGCGCGAGCTGGATCAGAGTGGCCTGATCGAGGGCATGGACGCATTCAACCAGCAGGCTATGAACGTGCTGACGTCCAGCAAACTGCTCGACGCGCTCGACCTCTCCAAGGAGTCCGTTAAAACCCGCGAACGCTATGGCAAAGGAGATGCCAAGAACTACGGGGACGGTGCCCCGCTGAATTTGGAGCACTTCTTGATGGCGCGCCGACTGGTCGAGGCGGGTGCCCGCGTCGTGACGCTGAATTTTGGCCGTTGGGATTTCCACGACAACAATTACCCACAACTCCTTCGGCACCTCCCCCTCTTTGATCAGGGCATGAGCGCGCTCGTCGAAGACCTCCACGAGCGCGGTCTGGACAAGGACGTCGCCGTCGTTGCCTGGGGCGAATTTGGTCGCACCCCAACAGTGAACGCCCAAGGCGGCAGGGATCACTGGCCCCGCGTGGGCGGTGCCCTCCTCGCGGGTGGAGGCCTCAAGACAGGCCAGGTCATTGGTGCCACAGATCGCCTAGGCGGCGAAGCAACCGAGCGGCCGGTGCACTTTGGCGAAGTGTTTGCCACACTCTACAAATTCATGGGCATCGACACGGTGAAAACCACACTGCATGACCTCAGTGGTCGCCCCCAATACCTCGTCGATGGCTGGCAACCGATGCCAGAGTTGATTTGAGGCGACACCTGCTAACGGCTAATCCCACAGGGGCTGCCATTCCGCGAATTCGATCGGTCGCACCCTGACCCGCGCCAGATTGCCTTCATTCAGTCCGAGGAGTCGTTCTTCGATCAATTCGATGAGTCCGGCCTGATCCCTGGTCGTTACTTCGCGGCGCGCCCAATCACGCAGGTAAGCAGCAGCGGCACGTTTTGGCAACCGACGCACGACGACCTCCCGCACTTGCTCCTTAATTTCCAGTCGGTAGCGAACTTGCAGAGGATCAGGCTCGCCAATTTCTTGACGGATCGTCGCATAACGGCCCGCAGACTTTTCAAAAGCAGCAACGAAGACCTCACGCAACAACTCAACACGATTCATCTCGTAAACCGCAATGACGCCCTCGGTGTACTCACGAAGAGGAACACCGGTAAAGGAGAGCGGCGCAATGTTGCGCTGGATCAGCGGCAAGTTTGCGAGGAGTCGCGAGGTGCGCTTATTGCCATCCTCAAACGGCTGTAAATACGGCAACTGCACCATGAGAAAAAAAGCACACTCGAACGGATCTTCGATCACCGCAGCCTTTTGCAGAATCTCATCAAAACACGTCCCAATGAGCACATGATCTTGCGTGGGGTGGAACACCGTGCCGCTGATCCCCACGGGCACCGTTCGCAGCGCCCCTTCGGCAGAGGGGTTCTTCAGCAGACCATCTGTCAGGATTGCGTGGAGGTTCAGGACGGTGTAGCGGTCAAAGGCCAGTGCGCCGGGAGCCTCCACTAAAAACTCGATGGCCGATTTGTGGTTGAGGATCATCTGGGTTTCCTGGACGCGATCCAAATCCTCCAGCCTCCCCTTGGCCAGCAGATGCTCCGTCTCCAGCAGTGAATAGGTGCTCCCCTCCAGACGGCTGGAGTTCCACGAAAGATCAATGATCAAACGACTCAGCACTTGGCGGGCATAGGTGCCCGCCGGCATTTCCGCCATGTGCTGACTCTGCCCGATCGCATGCAGATGCTGGCGTAAAGGATTTGGTAAATAAGCCGTCGAATTCGGAGAATACCCAGCGAGGAATTCAGGGCGATAGACGGCAGGCCGGCGCAGTGCCTGCGGCTGGCGCACCTGATCCCGAAGCCCCTGCAATCTGGTCCCCTGCCCTGCCGGAGGAGATTCGCCGACCTCCGATTTTGGCTGGGGGGCCGGGGTGGGAAGCGTGGTGCCCACGCCAGGCTCCGCGACTCGGGACGATGCGATTTCGTAGCAAGTCGCACGGGCGTTGCCGATCCGGATGACCTCTCCCTCCGCGATCAATCCCTCCAATCGGCGAAGGATGCTGCGCCGAGAAGCCGTTGAGCCAAAAGCCTGGCACAATTCGTCAATTCCGAGCGGTTGAGTGGCTCGCTGGAGTATTCTGAGAAGTTTTTGCGCCAGTTCACGCTTCATACCTCTTCAATCGTGCCACAATTCTGGCGCGATTCAACCCCTTTCTGGCACGATTCTCCAGATTGCGCCAATTTCTGGCACGATTCGGCTACGCCTCGTCCTCGGAAAGAACCTCGGGTCCGATGACGACATTGTCATACACATCCGCCAACGCCAATTCGGCCTCGACCTCTGGCAGTGGGATCACCGCATCGGCTGCGGTGTATTGCTCCGGCAAGAAACCCTGCGCCCCGCGCCGAAAGATCCGCACTCGGCGTTGATCGGTATCCACCAGCATCAGTACACGCAGACTGGGAATCGTGAGATAGGCGTCCTTTTTCTCTCCTTCATCCGCACGGCGGGTGGAGCGCGAAATGACTTCAACCACGACGACGGGCTCGTCTTGGAAGGTGGACTCTGGAGGGTTAGGCCGACACACGACCGACACGTCCGGATAATAAAACCGCGTCATGAATGGCGTCTGAATGCGCACCTTCATGTCCGAGTTAAAGGGGCGGCAGCGGCGGCCTTTTAGCCCTGAATGTAGAACCGCAAAAACATTTCCCGCCGCCATGTTGTGATTCGCCCGAGCGCCCGCCATCGCATGAACCACGCCGCCAAGATACTCATGCTTGATGGTGGAGACGAGTTCACCCGCGAGGTAGTCCTCGATTGAAACCAAGTCGAATTGTTCTGCTGCTCCCATGACCGCGAAAGAATAATCCCGCTATCCACGGAATCAAGATCTTCCCTCGCCGCAAGAACTCCGCCATCCCAGCCGTAGGTAACGCTTCACTCCCTCCGACCATGCTCTCGATCCAAGGCTCCACCCGAAGCGGCTTCTGCGATGGCCAGACGCGTCGTGACTTCCTGAAAATAGGCGGTCTCGCGATGGGAGGTCTATCGCTGCCGGACCTACTAATGGCCGAAGCCGCGCAGGGCTCGTCCGCCCAGCATAAGGCAGTCATCATGGTTTTTCTCCCAGGTGGGCCATCCCATCAGGATATCTTTGACCTGAAGCCCGATGCCCCTTCGGAGATCCGTGGCGAATTCAAGCCCATCTCCACCAACGTCGCTGGAATCCAGATTTGCGAGCAATTGCCGCGTCTGGCCCAAATGGCAGACAAGTACACCCTGATCCGCTCCATGGCCGATTGCGAGCCTGGGCACGATGCCTTTCAGTGTCTGACCGGGCGCAGCAGCAAGCGCCAGCCGCCCGGTGGCTGGCCCTCCTTTGGCTCCATCGTCTCGAAAGTAAAGGGTTCCTCAAATCCGGCCATGCCACCCTTTGTCGGTCTCTCTCCCAAGATGGGCCACATGGAATGGGCTCGCAACGGAGACCCGGGCTACCTCGGCGTCTCCCACGCTCCCTTTCAGCCCAATCGCGGGGGCGGCACCGATGACATGTCGCTCAATGGTGTCTCCCTTGGTCGCCTGCATGATCGCGCCGGTCTGCTGGAAGGATTTGATCAGATGCGTCGAGAGCTAGACGCCAGCGGCCTCATGTCCGGCATTGACTCGTTCAACGAACAAGCCATCGGCGTCCTCACCAGCCCGAAGCTGCTCCACGCGCTCGACCTCAGCCGTGAAGACCCGCGCATCGTCGCCCGCTACGGCAAAGGCGAAAACAAAAACCGCGACGACGGTGGACCACGCCTGACCGATCACTTCCTGGCGGCACGGCGTCTCGTCGAAGCAGGTGCCCGCGTCGTCACGCTCGGCTTCAGTCGGTGGGACTATCATAGCGACAACTTCAAGCAACTCCGCGAAGACCTCCCCCTTCTCGATAGCGCCCTCAGTGCCTTGATCACCGACCTGCATGAACGTGGCATGGACAAAGACGTCGCCGTGGTCGTCTGGGGAGAGTTTGGCCGCACCCCGATCATCAATGCCAAAGGCGGTCGCGACCACTGGCCGCGTGTCTCCTGCGCCATGCTCGCCGGTGGTAACATGCGTCACGGCCAAGTCATCGGCTCCACCGACAAAATTGCCGCTGAACCCGCAGACCGCCCGGTTGCCTTCGGCGAAGTCTTTGCCACGCTTTACCATCACCTCGGCATCGACGTGAACAAAGTCACGCTCAACGACCACAGCGGCCGCCCCCAATACCTCATTGACGGCGGTCACCAGCCTATCACCGAGTTGGTGTAAGAACCACATCACAACAGCGCTGCGACAAACTTCAAAGCCGCTGGAAGCATGGGCCTTGCGCCACCGTAGGTATCCAAATCGCCCCAGCCATGCGCACCCTCCACTACCTCCTCCTCACCCCGCTGCTGACCGCCCTGGGCGGCCTCGCCGCTGACGCGCCCCGCCCGCTCAATTTCGCGAACGATATTGTCCCCATCCTCACCAAGGGCAGTTGCAACTCGGGTGGATGCCATGGCAAAGCCAGTGGGCAAAATGGCTTCAAACTTTCGCTGCTCGGCTTTGAGCCCCAGGAAGACTACGAACACATCGTCAAGGAGGCGCGCGGGCGGCGCATCTTCCCTGCCGCACCCGAGCAAAGTTTGCTCCTCACCAAAGGCACCGCCCAGGTGCCCCATGGTGGCGGGAAAAAATTGGACCCCAAGTCCGAAGATTACCAAGACCTCATCCGCTGGATCAACGAAGGCATGCCTTTTGGCAGCGAGAGCGACCCCAAGATGGTCAGCATCAGCGTCGATCCACCCGTCAGGACCCTGCCGCTCAAGGGCAGCCAGCAACTCAAGGTCACCGCCCATTACTCCGATGGATCGACCCGCGACGTCACACGCCGCGCGCTCTACGAAGCCAATGAAAAAGCCATGGCTGAAACCAGCGAGACCGGTCAGGTACAGCTCTTTGATCTTCCGGGCGATGTCGCCATCATGGTTCGATACCAAGGCAAAGTCGCCACCTTCCGCGCCACCATCCCTCTGGGCGCGCCCGTTGATAAGCTGCCGCCAGTGCGCAACTACATTGATGATCTCGTCAATGCCAAGCTCAAGACCATCGGCATGCCACCGTCCGATCTCGCAGACGACGCGACCTTCCTGCGCCGGGTCACCTTGGACATCACTGGCCGCCTCCCTACTGCGGCGGAGTTGAAAGACTTCCTCGCCTCACAGAACCCCCAAAAGCGCCCCGCCAAAATCGATGCCCTGCTCGAGAGTCCTGAGTATGCTGAGTTCTTTGCCAACAAATGGAGCGCCCTCCTGCGCAACCAACGCACCCAGCCCACCTATGCGCGCGGCAGCTATCTCTTCTGGAACTGGATCCGCGATAGCATTGCGGACAATAAGCCCTATGACCACTTTGTCCGCGAAGTAGTCGCCGCCTCGGGGGATCTCGATCAGCACCCGCCAGTCGCCTGGTATCGGCAGGTCAAAGACATGAAGCAGCAGATGGAAGACGTAGCGCAGCTCTTCCTCGGCACCCGAATGCAGTGTGCCCAGTGCCACCATCACCCCTTCGAAAAATGGAGCCAACAAGACTACTACAGCTTCGCCGCCTTCTTTAGCACCGTTAGCCGCAAGGCGTCTGGGCAAAAGGATGAAGAACTCATCTTCCACAAACGCGGCACCGCCACCGCCACTAACATCCGCACAAAGGCCAACGTCGTCCCAGCCAGTCTCGGCGGCGAGCCCCTAAAATTGAAGCCCGAGCAAGATCCACGCCTGCAACTCTCCGAATGGATGTCACGGCAGGATAACCCCTTCTTTGCCCACACGCTGGTCAATCGGTATTGGAAGCATTTCTTCAATCGCGGCCTCGTTGAGCCTGAAGACGACATGCGCGAGACCAATCCGCCCGTTAATCCAGAACTGCTCAACGCCCTCGCTGCCGATTTTGTAAAAAGCGGTTACGACATGAAGCACCTCATCCGCACCATCACGAATTCATCCACCTACCAGCTCAGCGCAGTGCCCAATGAGTTCAATGCCCGGGATCGCCAGAACTTCAGCCGCTACTATCCCAAACGCCTGAATGCAGAAGTGCTCTACGACGCCGTGAATCGGCTCTTGGATGTCGAAACGAAATTTGCGGGCCAGGCCCCCGGCACACGCGCCGTCGCCCTGCCAGACAACAGCTACAATCAGAGCAACTACTTCCTCACCGTCTTTGGCAGACCAGACTCTTCCAGCGCCTGTGAATGCGAGCGCACGCAAGAGGCCAGCCTCGCGCAAAGCCTACACCTCCTCAACGCCGCAGACATCCAGACCCAGCTCGCCCGAGGCAATGGACGTGCCGATTTGTTAACCAAAGATCCACGTCCCGATGATGACAAGATCACCGATCTCTACCACATCGCCTTGAGCCGAGACCCGAACGCCGCCGAGGTCAAATTCGCGACGACTCACATCGAAAAGAAGACCCAGGGTAAAAAGGATCAGGAAGCCTTCACTGCGAAGAAGGAAGCTTTTGAGGACATCCTCTGGGCACTCCTCAATACCAAGGAATTCCTCTTCAACCATTGATCTCACATCAATGATCCTCCGTCACGTCTCGCTCACTGCCATCGCCCTCATCGCCACGGGCTCATCCGCCCTCGCGCAGGCAACCTACCCATCGCCCACGCTCATCTCCATCGCCCCGCTGGCGGGTAAGCCCGGCACCACGGTAGAACTGAGCTTCAAAGGCACCGATCTGGATGGGCCACGCACCCTGCTTTTCAGCCCCGCACTCAGCAAGCCCATCGACATCAAGACGGATGGCAGCAAATTCACCCTCACGCTGCCAGCAGACGTTGCCCCGGGCATGTTTGATGTGCGCTTCGTCGGACGGTTCGGCGTCTCCAACTCGCGCAGATTTCAGATCAGTCCCTTCCCCGTGGTGGAGTCCAACGGGAAGAACCTGAAACCCACCGAGGCCCAGCCCATCGTGCCTGATTGCACGCTCAATGGCGTCTTTACGTCCACTGCCCCCCACTGGTTTAGCTTCCCCGCCAAGAAAGGCACGCGCCTCATCGCCACATTCCAGGGCGCTGCCTTTGCAACCAAGACCTCGCTCGTGGGTGCCATCATGGATGACCAAGGGCGTGAACTCGCACGCTTCCGCGATGGCATGGCAGACTTTACCGCCCCAGCAGACGGCAGCTACCAACTTCGTGTCAACGATCTGATGTATGGCACCGGCAGCGACTACGGCTACTGCCTCAGCATCACATCCCAACCCGTCGTTTTTTGCGCCACGCCAGACACCACTTACGGCTGGCACCTCGAGGGCGGTAAGACCACCCCAGATCTGGCGGTCAACGGGCACGGCCCGCTGGAAACCAGCGCCAAAGTCAGCACCGCACCCATCATGCTTCCAGCCATCAAAGAAGCACCACTCACCATCGGTGGCACCGTGTCAGGATGGTTCCCAAAGGACGGCACTCCGGCCCAATTCGATCTCTCCTTCAAAGCCGGCGACCGTTTCATCATTGAGGTCGTTTCCCAGCAGCTCGGCCTCGCCACCGCACCGTATCTTTTGATCGAGAACGTCAAAAAAGACGAAAAAGGAACCGAGACACTGACCACCCAGGCCGAACTCACCGAGCCGCCCACAGGCCAGCCCGTGCCCTCCATCAAGGTCCCATTCCTCGATCCCGTTTATGCCTATGAAGCCAAGGCAGATGGCCATTTCCGCCTCTCCCTCAGCGATCCACTCAATGCCGCCAACGAGCGCCGCCACCCCTACCTTTTGAGAGTGCGCAAAGCAGACGAAGCCACGCTCGAAGCGGCTATCGCCATCGAGGCCACCCTTCCCCCGGCAGCCACCGCGCGCACCTTAGACCTCACCAGCACCAATGTCTGGCGCGGCGGCATCGCTGCCTTGGAGATCTGGGTTCCCAATCGAACCGCCATGAGCCCACCAATGGAGCTCAAGCCCAGCATCACACCACCGCCCGGCATCACCTTGCTTAATGGCTTCATCGGCAAAGGGCAGAGCATTGGTTACATCGCATTCCAAGCCGCCGCAGATGCCCCCCAAGGGGCCGTCCCCCTCCCGCAGTTCGCACGCACCGCCACTGCAGGATGGCCAGTCAAAGACACCAACCGCGAGCAAGTCTTCCGCCGTCTCGCCGGCCCCCCAGCGATAGGCATCGTGGACCTTTCCGCGCCAGCCCTAGTGCGCAGCCAGCAGGTCCAACCATACGAAGTCATCGTCGGCAGCAAAATCGAGGTCCCTCTGGATGTCGTCCGTCATCCCGACTTCGCAGACATCTTCAAGCTCAAGGTTCTCGGGCTGATGGACAATACCAAGTCGCCAGAAGTCACCATCGCAGCCAAGACAAATACTGGTAAACTCGCGCTCGACACCAAAGCGCTCAAACTCACTCCCGGCGAATACGGCTTCATCCTTCAAGGCCCCGCAAAGATGAAAATCCGCCGCAACACCGAAGCCGTCAAAGCTGCGGAAGCCTCCGCTCAACAAGCCGCCACCGCACGCGATACTGCGGCCCAGGCACTCGCCACAGCCACCGCAGCGGCAAAGACCGCCGCACCAGCGGACAAGGCAGGCAAGGATGCCGCCGTCAAAGTCGCCACCGACAAGCTCAAGCAAGCAGACAAAGCCAAGATCGATACCGCCGCAGCGGCCAAAGCGCTCGCTGCCAAGGACACCCCGAAAGAGGTCACCTTTATCGTCTGGTCGAATCCCATCCGGCTCATCGTCAAAGAAGCGCCCAAAAAGTAGCCATGACCCGCACCATCGCCGTCCTCTCTTTGATCCTGCTCCAGCCGGCCTTCGCCGCAACGATTGACTTTGAAAAACAAGTCTATCCCGTGCTGAAGGACAACTGCATCGCCTGTCACAATAAGACTACCACCAAGGGCGGGCTCAACATGGAGACGCCGGAGCTCATGATGAAGGGGGGAGAGACCGACAAAGGCATCATCCCCAACAAGGGCACAGACAGTATCATCTACCAAGCCGCCGCCCACACCTGGGACTCCGAAATGCCACCAAAAGGCAACAAAGTCGGGGCCAAGAACCTCACCCCGGAGGAACTGGCACTCCTCAAACAATGGATCGATGAAGGTGCAAAGCACTCTGCCAAGCAAGAGCGGCTCTTCGCCTGGCAGCCCCTGCCACCAGCCCTCAAGGCCATCTACGCCGTCGCTGTCACCCCGGACGGCCACTTTGCCGCTGCCGCCCGCGCCAATCAAATCTCGATCTACCATCTCCCCGCCCGCGCCCTCGCCACCCGACTCACCGATGAGGCACTGATCAAGTCCGGCCTCTACAAACAGCCCGGCATCGCTCATCGTGACGTGGTCGAATGCATCGCCTTCAGTCCAGATGGCACACGCCTCGCCACAGGTAGTTATCGGGAGGTCAAACTGTGGAAACGCCCGGTCCCAACACTCAAAGCCATCCCCGCCAATCCAGCACCACCAGCAGGCAAGTTCTCCATCCAACTTGCACCACCCAACGCGGCGAATCTCATCAACAACGCAGACGGCAAGACGCTGCGCGCCATCAACCATGTCGGCATCACCGCCTCGTGCCTCAGCGCAGATGACCAACGCATTGCAACCACAGGGTCCGACCATCGCATCAAGATTTGGGAACTCGCCACCGGCAAACTGATCCTGGAGATCAAAGGAGATCTCCCCTCCGAATCTACCCTCATGGATCGCAACCGCGCAGCCGCAGCCGCAGCGGTTGAGGTCGCTTGGCAAAAAGAAGCCATCACCCGCGCCCAAAAGGACGTCACCGATCTCGAGGCACGACTAAAGAAAGCCAACGAATTGTCGGAACTCGCCAAGAAAGCCCTGGGGGATAAGCAAAAAGACGCCAAGGCCAAGGCTGAGGCAAAAGTCGCTGCGGACAAAGCCGCCAAAGAAGCCGCTGACCTCCTCGCCAAAGTTCCCGCAGACAAACCGGACGAAGCCCTGAAAAAGAAAGAGACCGAAGCCCGCGATAAGGCAGCCAAAGCAGCTACCGATGCTATGCTGGCCAGCGAGGCACTCAGCCGCGCAGAGGCAGCCATCACCGACACCGCCAACGAGATCCGCCTCGTCAACCAATCAGCAGCCAACGCTAAAAAGGCCGTCGCCGACGCCCAGGCAGCACAGGCCACCGCTGCCAAATCCCTCGAGACCGCCAACGCAGCCAAGACCGCTGCAATAGCCACGCAAGCCAACGCATTGCCCGCCCTCACCGCACTGACCTTTTCACCAACCGCACAACAAATTGCAGGCATCACGGCCGACGGCACCGTGCACGTTTACAGCACCCTTTCGGCAGGCCCTATCAGCACCACGCCCACCGCAACGCAGGCAGGAAAAGTCAGCAACATTGCATGGAGGACCGCTGTAGGCTGGACCGTCACCGGCGAGAAAGGCACCTTCCTCTGTGCCGATCTCACAAATAACGCCTGGACTCTGGAGCGCACCCTCGGCAGCGGTGATGGCAAGTCCCCTATTACGGACCGCGCCAATAGCCTCGCCTTCAGCACTGATGGCAAATCCCTCGCCATCGGCAGCGGCGAGCCCTCACGCAGCGGCGATGTCACCCTGTGGGAGGTCACCACAGGCAAACCCACCCAAGACCTACCAGAGATCCACATCGACAGCGTCCTCAGCCTCGACTTCTCCCCAGACGGCAAACTCCTCGCCACTGGGGGTGCCGATAAGGCCGTGCGGGTCATTGATCTCGCCACAGGCAAAGTGATCAAAACCTTTGAAGGCCACACGCACCATGTGCTCGGCATCGCTTGGCGTTCCGATGGCCGCATCCTCAGCAGTGCAGGCGCAGATAACGCCGTGAAGATTTGGGATTGGACCATTGGCGACCGCCGCAAAAACGTGGATGGCTGGGACAAAGAGGTCACGGCGATCCGCTACCTCGGTGCCAGCGACACCGCCGCCACCAGCGCAGGAGACGCTAAGATCCGGCTCATCAACAGCGACGGTGGAGAAATCAAGCAACTCCCCGGCAGCAATGACTTCATGAATGCCCTTGGCAGCAGTCGCGACGGGGACCTCATCGCCGCAGGCGGTCAGGACGGAGTCCTCCGCCTCTGGCAAGTCTCCACTGGCAAGGAAGTTGGAAAGTTTGAGTGATCTCAAAATCCAGAAACGCCGCCCCTCCGTGCCTCGTTTAGAGATTGCTTTTCGATAACGACTACACCCCCAAACTCATGCCCAAAAACCACATCCCTTGCTGCGGCCCCAAGACGCGACGGAGCTTTCTGGAGATGGGGGCGCTTAGCCTACTCGGCATCAATCTCAGCGACGTCCTGCGCGCCGAGGCTGTGGCCAAGAACGCAGGTCAGAGGTTGAAAGAGAAGTCCGTCATTTTTGTCTGGTTGCCAGGCGGCATGTCACATCTTGAGAGCTACGACATGAAGCCCAACGCCCCGGTCGAATACCGTGGAGTCTTTAACCCAATCAGCACCAAGGTTCCAGGAACCCAGATTTGCGAACTCTTCCCGCGACAGGCAAAACTCACCGATAAGTTCAATATCATCCGCTCCATCAGCCACGAATTTTCAGACCACGGTGGCGGGCACAAGCGCTTCATGACAGGCCGTATCCCGGCCCTGCCAACGGGTTTCGTCAATGACGCACCCTCCGTCCAATCCATCATCAGCCGCAAGCTCCAGCACGCAGACAATCCCATGCCAGCCTGCGTCGCAGGTGTGGATCGCAACCGCAGTGGCATTGATGTCTTTTCGCTCGGGGCCGCTTATCTGGGACCCTCTGCCACCCCTTTCCTCGTCGTTGGCGACCCCAGCGACAAAGACTTCAAAGTCGAAAACATCGGCCTCAGTCCAGACATGGAAACACGGCTCGATGACCGCCGCCATCTCCTCGCCGGCATGGATAACCTCCGCCGCGACCTCGACCGCAGCGGACTCATGGACGCCATGGACACCTTTAGCCAGCGCGCCATGGGAATGCTCACGGCCACTCAAGTGCGCGATGCTTTTGATCTTTCCAAAGAACCCACCAAACTCCGCGACCGTTACGGCTGGTCCGCCTACGGCCAACGCGGCATCTTGGCACGTCGCCTCGTGGAGGCAGGTTGTCGCTTTGTTACGATGGTGTGGGAGAACCCCTTCCCCGGTCAAACCATCCCAAAAAACTGCACCTACAACTGGGATAGCCACGCCGTGAACTGCGACATGTTTGCGGACAGTCGCTGGCGCATGCCCGTTTACGATCAAGCCGTCTCTGCCTTGATCGAGGACATCTATTCTCGAGGCTTGGAAAAGGATGTGCTCGTCGTCGTCACTGGCGAGTTTGGTCGAACACCGAAGATCAATACGCAGATCGGCACACAGACTGGAGTCTCCCAACCCGGCCGTGATCATTGGCCCAACGCCATGTCCAACATCGTCTTCGGCGGCGGCATGGCGACTGGGCAAGTCATCGGAGCCACCAATCCCCGTGGCGAGTTTCCCATCGAGCGCCCACTGAGCCCCAATGACCTCTGGGCCACTATCTATCAGCACCTCGGCATCGACTACGACGACAGCTTCGACGACTTCCAAGGCCGCCCAATGCCCATTCTCCCCTTCGGAGACCCCATTGCCGAATTAATGCCGGTCAGCGGCTAGAGCATTTTAAATAATACTATAACCGCAAGAGGCAAAATAACCCATCGCATCTTTGGCTGTGATTTTTGAGAACGCTTTGCTGATTGCTTCATCGAGTTCTTCAGGAGTGCGTGCTTCGTAGCTGCGCAGCAGTGCCTTGATCTTGCTCCACATTTTCTCGATCGGGTTGAGATCCGGCGAGTAGGCCGGCAGGAACTTCACCTCGGCTCCTACTGCCTCAACCAAGGCGGTTACTCGTGGGCTTTTATGCACAGCGAGGTTGTCCATTACCACGATGTCGCCGCGCCGCAGCGTCGGGCAGAGAACTTCGCCAACATAGGTCACGAACGCTTCTGTATCCGCCGCTCCCGGCAGGTGCATGCAGGCCGTGGTGCCATCCAGCCGGATCGAGGAGATCATCGTCGTGCTCTGCCAGCGTCCACAAGGGGCTGCCGCATGCAACCGCCTGCCTCTGGGGGCTCTGCCTCGCAGCCGGGTCATGTTGGTCTTTGCCCCGCTTTCATCCAGGAAGACCAGCCTCCAAGGCTCTAACCCACCTTGCTTGCGCTTCCACCGCCGCCGCGCCTTGCGGACGTCTTCGCGATCTTGCTCGGTGGCGCGGAGCGTCTTTTTTTATATGTCAGCCCCATGTCCACGAGCACGTAGTGGATCGCGGGCAGTGTGCACTTCAGTCCGAGGACCTCACGCAATTCGGCCAGCGTCATATCAGGCTTGCGCTTGAGGTGCTGACGGATGGCAATGCGATGCTCGGCCACGATGAGCTTCTTGCGCCCGGCGAGGTGATGCCGGGCCTTGATGCAGCCGGTCTTGCGCCGCTGCTGGAGCAGCTTCTTGACCATGCCGTAGGAGACTCCAAAGCGCTGGGCGATCTGTTCCTGGGTGCCTTCACCCCGGTCGCAGGTGCTGATGATGCGTTGACGGAGATCAAGGGAAAGTGCGGCCATCCTTACCAGTACAACGTACGTCAAACATTTCTACAGAATTATTTAAAATGCTCTAGCCAATCCTAAGCCCGCGCCATCGAACGATCCATCTGCTTGCGAAATCCAGCCAATCGCAGCGATCCATCGCCGAATACATCCAGCAGACCGTAGCCGTTGTTCTCATCGCCTGATCCCTCCACCATCGCGACGAGAGTCGTGTAGTGAATGCCAGCGATCTCTTGATAATCGTTCTTGTGGGAGTGACCCTGGAACACCGCCGCCACCTTGCCTGACTTTTCAAAGATCGCACGAATCGCCGCCGCATTCCGTACCGCGTGGGCGGGCGAATCATCCAGTCGTTGATGGCCAAACACCACCACTGGACCAGACGCCATCGTCAGCACCGACTCCAGCCACTTCAGTTCAGCCTCGGGAATATGGCTATCTTGCCAGGAAAAATTCTTCCGCTCGTAGGCCTGCCCGTCTTCACGATAGCAGGCATCAAGGACGACAAAGGTCACTCCGCCCATTTCAAAGTGATAATGCGGTTCAGGAGAAGCACGCGTGGCTCCCGCAAATTCCCGCTTCGTTAGCGTCGTTACGCAGTGATTTCCCAGCACATAGTGCCGAGGCATTGTCAGCTTCGCATAGTGCGATTCGATCCGACTCAACCACTCCAGTTCCTGCTCCACCGAATCGGCTTGATCAATCAGATCTCCCAATTCCACCACGCAGTTCGGCTTCTCCCTTTCAAAAACCGCCACTGCCTCATCGATCTTCCCCAAGGCTTCACGATAAAAGCGCGTCTTGGTTGACGCCTTATCCGCATAATGCAAATCGGTCATCAGGCCCACGCGCACGGCAGGCATCGCGCCTTCCGCTGCGCGCAACCCACCGCCGAGCCCAGCCAAACAAAGTGCGCCATTTTGAATAAGAGATCGTCGGTTCATTATCGGATTTTCGGTTCGCTATCGACTCACACGTCCCCCACCGCTGCCCGCCACCAAGCCCTCAATCTCCGCCCGGCTGCAGTAGTTAAAGTCGCCCTCGATGGAATGCGCCAAACAACCCGCAGCCGTTGCAAAGGCAATCGCGTTTGATGGAGCCTCCAGCCCAGCAGTGGTCAGCGCGAAGAGCAGTCCTGCCGTAAACGCATCGCCAGCGCCCAAACGGTCCACCACATCAGAAATCAGGTAAAGCCCTTCCGACCAAGCCCGATCCACAGCCGCATCATAAAGCAGTCCACCAAAGGATTGCTGACTCGCAGAGAGCCCCTCACGCATCGTCATCGCCACCCGTTTCACCCTGGGAAAGGCCGCACAAATCCGTCGGGCCAGATCCTCATTCGTCGCCTCCGCCGCCCCGTCGGAAAGGATCGCGATCGCATCTTCACGACCACCGATGAAGAGATCCACCATCGGCATCAGGCCGCGCATTGTGCGCGTCGCCAACTCCCGCGCTGGCGTGGGCGCATCCCATTGCCAGAGCTTACTACGGTAATTCATGTCACAGGCAATCTTCACCCCCTGCGCCGCAGCCGCAGCCATCGCCACGCGCGTCACCTCAGCCGCATTCCGCGAAATCGCTGGCGTGATACCAGAGACCAAAAACCACTCCGCACCTGCAAAGATCCCGCCCCAATCGTAAGCAGTCGCAGGCGTGACCGATACCGACGAACCCTCTCGATCATAGATCACACTGGCAGCACGCTGGTTGGCACCCTTCTCATAGAAATACAGTCCCAGCCTGCCCTCCGCCGTTCGCACGATGTGTCGTGTCTCCACACCCACTGCCATCAGATTTGCCACGACAGCATCCGCAACAGCGTGATCGGGTACCGCCGTCACAAAAGCTGCTCGCGCCCCGAGATACGCCAGCGACATTGCCACACTGGCCTCAGCCCCAGCAAAGGTCATCTCCATCGCCCCCGGCATCGATTGCACCAGCCGCTTCATCCCAGGAGGCGAAATCCGTCCCATGATCTCGCCAAAGGTCACGATTTCCCCGCCCATCACGCGACGCCTCCTTCCCGCCTTTTCACCAGGTCCATCACCTCCGCAGCATTTGCTGTGATTTGCGACCAGTCTTTCTTTGCGATCAGGTCCCGGGGTGCCAGCCACGAACCACCCAGCGCCAGCACCGTGGGTTCTTGAAGATACGCAGCGGCGTTGCCCGCCCCCACACCGCCAAGAGGAATGAACCGCACACCCAGGTGAACAAACGGTGCGGCGATCGTCCTCAAGTAGGCCAAGCCTCCACTTGGTTCCGAAGGGAAAAACTTCAGCAATCGACAGCCCTGCTCAATTGCCAGCTCGATATCCGTCGGCGTACAGACACCCGGCGCAAAAGGCAGCCCGATTCTTGTGGCCTCCGCCACCACCCGTGGATTCATCCCTGGCGCTACCCCAAAGGCGGCCCCCGCAGCTTTCACCTCATTCACCTGCTGCACGTTCAAGATCGTGCCCACCCCCACCACCATCTCCGGCACCGCCGCACGGATGCAGAGCAGCGCCTCCATCGCCACCGGAGTGCGTAAGGTCAGCTCGATGCAATTCACCCCACCTGCCAACAAGGCCCGCGCGACTGGCACCGCATCGTTTTCATCGTCGATCATCAGCACTGCTATCACGCGCGTCTGTTCCAGCTGGCTCAGCAAAGTCTCCGGCATCATCATTCCTATCAGACCGCTGGACCCGCCTCGGAGTCAATCACTTTGAAGTAGGATTTCGCACTTCCCGACGTTGTGACCGCAGTCATGCACGCCTTCACACTTCTTCTCACCGCACTCTTTCTCACCTGCTCGCTACACGCCGCTGCACCACCACCAAACTTTGTCATCATCTTCATTGATGACATGGGATATGGAGACATCGGCCCCTTTGGTGCCACCAAACAAAAGACCCCAAACCTCGACCGCATGGCCAGTGAAGGCATGAAGCTGACCAGCTTCTACGCCGCCCCCGTCTGTTCCGTCTCGCGTGCGCAAATCATGACAGGCTGTTACGGTGCCCGCATCTCCGTGCCGGGCGTCTTTCCCCCCGCCAGCCGCGCCGGACTTAATCCGGCAGAGCACACCATCGCGGAAAGACTCAAGGAACAAGGCTACGCCACCATGTGCGTCGGCAAATGGCACCTCGGGGATCAGCCAGATTTTCTGCCAACGCGCCAAGGGTTTGATCATTATTTCGGCATCCCCTACTCCAACGACATGCAGCGCAAGTCCCTCCCAGACGGTGCCAATGTCGTGCCACTCGTGCGCGATGACAAGGTGCAGGAACTCCTCACCGAAGAAGGCCAGAGCCGCATCATTGAACGCTACACCGACGAGGCGATCCAGTTCATCCGCAGTAGCAAAGACAAACCGTTTTTCCTCTACCTCCCCCACACCGCCGTCCACACACCCATCCACCCAGGGGCAGCGTTTTCAGGTAAATCCAATAACGGACGCTTTGGTGACTGGGTGGAAGAAGTGGACTGGAGCACAGGGCGCCTCCTCGACACCTTGAACGAGTTAAAGCTTGCCCAAAACACCTTCGTCCTCTTCACCAGCGACAACGGCCCATGGCTCATCAAAGGCAGCGACGGCGGCAGCGCGGGTCCCTTACGCGGTGGCAAAGGCAGCACTTGGGAGGGCGGTGTCCGCGTACCTACCGTCGCTTGGTGGCCAGGAAAGATCGCACCAGGCACCGTCTGCGATACCGTCGCCGGCACCATTGATGTCCTCCCCACCCTCATCGCACTCGCTGGCGGCTCGGTGCCCTCCGATCCCGTCATCGACGGTCGCGACATGTCAGCACTCCTTCTTCGACAGAGCAAAACCTCACCGCGCGATGCCCACTACTACTTCGCCGGATACAATCTCCAGGCAATCCGCCAGGGCCCTTGGAAGTTGGCCGTCGCCACTCAGCCAGAATCGATGGGAAAAGCCGCATCCGATGACACCAAGGTCAATCCCCGCCTCTACAACCTCGATCAAGAGATTGGCGAGAAGACCAACCTCGCCAGTCAGCATCCGGAAATCGTCGCCAAACTCCAGGCGCTTGTCATTGCCAAGGCAGCCGAAATCGGTAGCCCAACGCCAAGCGCACGTCGCCCTGCTGGAGACGCCACCGATCCTAAAACCCTCTATCCGTCCGCACCCCAGGCCTCTCGCGCTCAAAACAAGCCAAGCAAAAAACAGCCAACCGCGCCCATCTCGCTCGAACAACTCAAACCCGGAGATGAAATCGCAGCCGACGCCGCGCCTAAAATCGCCGACACACCGTTCACTCTCTCCTGCGATGTCGAAACCTCCCAAAAGGACGCGATTCTCATTGCCCACGGTGGAGCCGCCGTCGGTTACGCCCTTTACCTCAAGGGCGGCCACGTCGTCTTCGCCATTCGCACCGGCAACAAAGATGGCTTGCGCGAAATCACCGCCTCAGTGCCACTCCAAGGCCACAGCCACTTAGCCGCCAGCTTTGCAACAGACCTCACGATGACGCTCAAGATCAACGACCAGTCCGTCGCTACCGGCGAAGCCGCAGCCGCCATCAATCGCCAACCACAAGAAGATTTCTGCGTCGGCCACGACAACCAAAAACCCCTCCTCGACTACCCCGACCACGAAGCATTCGAAGGCAAGATCGGAAACATCAAGGTCACCTTCCCCTAACTTTATGGCCCCTCGCCGCATGGGCGCGCGCCTACTTCGTCGCTGAGTCGCCGCTCAGTTCGTTCCACATGACCAACAGCGCTTCGCCGCGTGTGCGCTCAAGCTTCTTTGAGCCCGCTACTTCGGCCTCACGCACGGCTTTGACGAGTTCCATCGGCTTCAGCGTGTCCTCACGGATCGCGGCCAGCCCTTTGCCCCACGCGGCGCGAACACCTTCCGTCAGCGGTTCATCGAGACGAGCATTGTAGTCGGCAAAGAAGCCCTTCGTGGCAAAATACTGCGCTGCGGCCACTCGCGGATCATCGGCAGCCACGTCCACGTCATTGAAGAAACTCAGCATCACATGGCTGCTGGCCAGTTTGCGCAGCAGCAAATCGCGATCGAGTTGCGCGGGAGTGACCTTGTTCTGAATCGCCAACGCTGCCGCATGTCCCGCGGATTCGCAGAGATTCATCCACGTCGGCTCCAGCCGGATCGTTCCCCACGCGACGTGCGTGCTGCTCAGGCACACGGGCACCAGCAAATTGTCCACGCCCTGCGGCAGAATCGCGCGATACGGCACCTGTCCCGGAAAGGTCTCCACATCCAGCATCATCTTGCCTTCCTCCAATGCCCCTTCGATTCGGCGAGGCGTGCAGGCGTGGGTGTCCAGATACCACTCCGTCACGCCGATGCTGTCCTCATGCACCGGCGCACGCTCCAGTCCCTCCGCCAGCATCGCATCATGTTGCGTGAAGACATAGCGACCCGTGATGCGCCGCGCTTCGCGGACATAAAACTCATGCGGGCGATGCCCGTTGTCGGTGAACTCATCCTTCGCCAGACCAAACTCCCGCCACGACTTCTGCCGCTCCTGCTCCACTGACGGATCGTTCTGCAAAAAGTAGAGCAGTGCCAAAGTCGTGTCCCAAAACGTGTCCATGATCTTCTGCCGTCCGGTCCAATCCGCTTCGACATAGTCTGTTTGCAAACCAACGATCTGCGGGCGATTCCATCCGCGCTTCGAGTTCGGGATCGGTGACACGATGGAGCCGTGTTCGAGCAGTTTGAGCTTCTCAGGATCGTAGTCCTTCGGTTTCTCCACCGGAAGCCGGTTCGCCGGATCGGAGCTCAGGATGGTGCGGTAGTTAAACGCCTGCACGTTCGCATCCGCATTCCCCGTGCTCTCCGGCTGCTGAATGCGCTGAAACCCGCTAAACTTCCGCAGCTTGAGCTGGTGATGCAGCTCCGCCACTCGCGCCAGTTCAGGAGTGGGCGCAGTTTTGGATGGGGACATGTAAATCCCCCCCGCATGAGGCTCGTCGAACTCACTCCGCGACTCGCGCCCGAGCACATAAGGCACCTTCGCCAGTGCCGCCAGATCGCCTTCGTAGCTGCAATCGGCGAAGACCTTCGCCTGCACTTCAATTGCCTCTACATCGCCCCACAGACTCATGAAACTGACCGACTGAATCAAAGCCCCCTCGCGCATCACCGCTTCAAGAACCCGATGTTTAATCACGCGAATGCGCGGTTCTTTCGCCACCAAGTCCGTGAGAATTTTCTCCGCCACCTTCGGCTCAAACTTCCCGTTCGTGTGCCCGCTCTTGCCAGGCAATGCATCGCGATACTGCGGCGAGTCCTCACCGTAGGTCGTGCGATAATGATCAAAGATCGCCTGCCGCGCCTCATCATAAATCGGCGCACGCTTCCCCTCCCACAGCGTGTCCCACACACCGAGCCCGCTGGAGAGAATGCCGCCGAGATGATCATTGTGATTCACGAGCACCACATTCAGCCCCTCCCGAGCGGCGCGCACCGCCATCGCGATGCCGCCTGGCGTGGCTTGATACACACAAAGATCGGCCTGGATCGTTTCAGCACGAGCCAGGGTGGCAATAACCAGAAGTAAGGAGGTGAAGAGCGATTTCATGATGGGTAGATTCAATTGCCCATCGATGCTACAGCGCGGCCATGAGTTGCATCTGCAGGCCCATGCCCATTTGGTAGATGGTGCGGTAGTCGCCTTTTTGGAGCGCATCGCCGCCTTTGTTGCTCTGCGCGGCTCCAGCAAGCAGGCCGTCAGGCGTGAGATGTTTCGTCAGACCGATGAGCGCCCGCTGTGCGGCTTGTTTTGCGCTATCATCAAGCCAACCGCTCGTGTGAGCACGCGCAAGCGCGGCGGCGAGACCGGCAGAGCCGGAGGTATCTGCGGCGCATGCGGGATCGTGGATGAAGTTTCCCCACAGGCCGTCTTCACGCTGATGTTTCAGGAGCAGATCAACCGCGCGCTGGACCTCAGGCTGCCACGTCTTCGCGGCAGTGGGATCATCCAGAGCCTGGAGCGTGCGCACGATTCCGTTGAAATACCAGCAAACACCGCGCGCCCAGTTGCGCAGTCGTTTGGTGCCTTCAGCAGTAGCTTTTTGGTAAATATCGCCATCATGCACGTTCGCGTTTTTTCGCGCTGCTAGGTGGCGCAAGGCCAGCGCGGCCAGCTCTGGGCGCTTCAATGCACGCGCGAGCACCGCCATCGGGTAGGCGGCAGTGTAGCAGCCTTCGGTGGTCAGTTCCTTGGTGGGGGATTCGAGTTCCTTCGAGATGCTGGGGGAAGCGAAAAACTTCCTCGCGATCTCCAGCGCAGGATGGTCCGGTCGCCGACGAGCTAGCGTGGCCCAGGGCAGCGGCTCCTCAATACCACCGACCTTGTCTCTGACCTGCGCACTCCGCGGACTCTGGAACTCCACGCCATCATCAGTGAAATACATGCCAAGGTAATGGTCCACGGCCTCAAGCAGCGATGCATCCTTCCGTTTCTCCGCGAGATCGAGCAAGCCCTCCGACACACAGCCACTCTGCCAGCCGCAGCCTTGCAGCATGACGAGTCCGCGTATCCGATGCTCAAACTGCGCCGCAGCATCAGCCGCAGACGCCACCAGTAAATGCGGGAGCTGCAAGGCATCAGGGGCGGGATTGGCCTCTGGTGATGGCGCGAAGAACCACACGGGGCGCGAGCCCTTCACCATCTTCAAAACGACACCGTGCTTTGCCACCATGCGTGCCTGCTCCACCGTCAAACGCATTTCCTGCACCTGAAACAGCGCCGCAAAACGCACGACGAAGGTGCCAAGCTTCGTCCCATCCGGCATTGCAACCTCAAAGGCGTGATCATCACGCACATCGACGGCGTTTGTGAGTCGCAGGCGGCAGTCAGCACCATCGGGGATGCTCATTTCGCCGCCGAGTCCCGTCAAGAACACCGGTTCACCGCCCACGGCAAAGTTGCGCCATCCAAAACGGCCAAATCCCGTGACCAAGCCCTCAGCCAGCGGCAGTTCCGGTGCGTTGCCTATCGAGAGAGGCAGATGCCGCACCGTTTCAGTCGTGGCCTGCGCTCGCAAGGCCTTCGGGACAAGCAGCGGCATGGCACAAGCGCCCACTGCTCTGAAGAATTGGCGGCGATTGAGGCTGGAGGTGGGAAGCGTCTGCATGAATCAAGCATCGGTGAATCACGGGACTTCTCTCACTGGAAACGGAAGGAGAAGACATCCGCCTCCTTCACGACAAAACGCAGCCGCACAGGCTGTCCGGCTAGCTTGGAAAGATCAGGATCGTTCTTCCAGACGAATGGCTTCGCGATGCTGTCTCCGTAGAGCGTTTCGGCATCAGCCACGGTGAAGCCAGGGACGGCTTTGCCCTCGGCATCCTGGATTTCCACGCGCACGCCACCCGCCGCGCTGGTGCTGAAGTTGAGCATGAGTTTGCCGCCGCTGAAGATGAGAGGCTTGGTCAGCAGTTCACCTTCCTGCGCTCCGGCGTGCAGGGAGATGAAGCCATCCGCGCGCAGCAGATAGCGGTCGCCGCTGCGGTGGTAGATGGAGAGCTGTTGCTGGCTGTCCACGAAGTGGATGCCCTGGGCCACGTAGTTCGCGCGGTTGATCCAGCGCTCCTCGTCCAGACCGGGCCGGATGAAGGCTTCGGTGAAAGTGCGGTCGTAGTGATCCGAGCCAGCGCGGGTGGTCATGAAAAGCACGTCGGTCAAGTTCAGGTCCTTTGGCGCATAGCCCGGCGCGTTTCCGCGGCCCGGCACGAAGCGCGTGGGGAAGGCCAGATAAATGTGCGGCGCTCGCTCGTAGGGAGCGGTCATGGTGGTGTAGATATGCTCGCCGGGCAGATTTGGGTCCAGCGCCACTGGCACGCTCCAGGTTTTGAAGTCGGGCGATGTAGCGCGGCTCACGCTGCGCCGCCGATCCTCGGGAATCCAGGTGCGGAAGTAGCAGACGTACCGCTGCTCTGCCTCCGACCAGAAAGAGACGTTGGGCGAGTCGAATGCGTGATGCCACTGCGGGCGGTAGGGGATGACCTCACCCTTTTCCGTCCAGTGAATACCATCAGGCGAGGTCCAGGCGACGAGACCGTGGCCGGGCTTGTCGAGCCCGACCTTGTTGCCCGGTCCGGGATGACCAGAAAGCGCCTTGAAGCGCTCCTCAGCAGGCACGCCGGGGTGGCTGTCGAGAAAGGGCATGAAGTTGTGCAGCAAGCGCGGAAGGCGGGCAAGGATGACGTTGCTCTCACGCGTGCCGCTGACCTCATGCAGCCGCAGAACGGGGAAGCGCCACTCGTGGCCGTCATCGCTCTCCGCGTAATGCACCAACTCGGCCCCGTCGGAAGGCGCGCCGTTTTCGCCCTTCGGCAACGAGTTGTCAGTGCCGCGATACCAGGCGCGGAAAAGCTCGCCATCGCGGATCACCGTGACTATGTGATGCAGGGGTAGCGGAGACTTCGGACGCGGTGCCTTGACCGGATGATGCAACTCCAGTCGCGCGTCCTTGATCTGGTCAATGAGCAGATGATCCACAAACAGCTCCAACCGCGAGCCGATGTTCACAGGCTCAGCTGCATGGGTGGCTGTGGCGATGAGCGCGGCGAGAATGATGTGTGAGGTGTTTCTCATGACGTTGATTTTGTAGCGGTGTTTCACCAATCCTCTTGCGTGAAACCGGGACGGCGCAGGGTGGGCGTGGCGTAGTTGCAGGAGACGATGTGGAAGTCCCGCACCTTGCCTGGCGGGATGGCGAACTCGATGATGACACCGGGGCCGCGAGTGAGGTGGTAGCCTTCGGTTTCCGATTCCTGAATCAGGTGACCGTCGAGCCGCACTTCGGTAATTTTGGCATCGCCATACGGCACCAGCAGGCGCAGGACGATGCCGTGCTCAATGGGACCTTCGGCGATGGCACCCTCCTCCACTTTGCGCTCCGGACGCGGGCCACCGAAGGCACCGTAGGGGAAGCGGGCCGCCGCTGAACGCAGGCCGGCGATGTCGAACTGCGGATTGCCATCGAGGCCATCGATCACCTTGTCAACGCGGTGGTTGGTGAGCGGATTGGCCTCTGCGCCGCGTGTGCTGACGTAACCCATCAGCGTGTCCCGCGCCGGAGTCGGCGCTGCGGTGCCGTAATAGAGATGCGGAAGTTTTTGCCAGAGCTCCACACGGCTGCGGCGGCGCTCGGCGGCGGTCCTGCCATACGCGGCCACGCTGAGCAGGGTGTGGATGCCGACCTGATTCACAGGATAGCTTTCGTAGCGCTCATAGCGGGCGCGCTCGTGGCCGATTTGCAGAGCGCGTTTGGCGCGGATGACGAGGCTTTCCTCGGAGCCAGTCTCCATGATGAAGGCCAGCGTGTGGTAGCGGCAGTAGGGGTAGAGAGTGAAGATCGGGTAGGCATTGCGAAGATAAAAGGCGTGGTCGGGGAAGCCCTCCACCGGACTGGTGGTGCGGATCTTGCCGTCATCCTGCTCGCCGCGCGTGATGAGAAAACCGGCGGCCTCGGCGGCGGCGTCGATCTTCATCGCCACCTCATGATCAAACGGACGCGCCACGGCGGAGGCCCAGGAGACACCGGTGCTGTCCCACATGGTGCGTTTGGGATCGTTGAAGCCATGAAAGTCCACATGCAGCTCCGGCTGATATTGATCCATGATGCCCTGGATGGCGGCCGCCTCTGGGTTCCGCTCTGGACGAGCCACCCCCTTGACGCTCCACAGCCTCATGCCAGGCGCGGCCCAGCCACCGTAGATGGGGCGCGACTCGCTGTGATCCCCCCGCGCGATGAAATCCGGGTCGGTGTAGGGCACGACCAGCACGATCTGCCGCCGCCGAATTTCCGCCGCCTCGGCCTCATCACTGACGAGCCATTTCATGAAGCGCAGCAGGCCAGTGACGGCGTTCATTTCCTTGGCCCCATGCGCGGAGGTGAGTAGCGCGACCTGCTTGTCCTCATCCGGCACACGCCGGTCGGTGATGCGGGCCATGAGCATCGGTCGCCCCTCCGGCGTGTGACCGCGTGTCTCAAAGGTGAAGGCGTCTGGATAACGCGCCGCCCAATCTGCAAAACCCCGCTCCAGCTCCGCCTGCGAGGGATGCTCGACGACGATGGCGGAGGCTTTGTCCTGAGCGTGTGCTCCAGAAGCCATGCAGAGCGCGAGGATGACGGAGCAAAATGAACGTTGCATCGGTGGTGAGAAAAAGAGTTGTCGGCACCGTTCACGGAACCTTCACGGCAGGGCTCGGCGAGGATTCACGACTGGCCACATCAAGAAACGTGAGCGTGTAGGTGTGTACTTCGCGACTTTCATCGATAAGCTGCATCGTCCGCAATTCTTCGGGCGTGGAATCGCGACTGGTGGCGAGGAAGGCGTCCTTTTTGATGCCGATCTCCTTCCACAGCTTGCCATCGCGATGCAGGCGGATGGCCCGCAGGCCACCATCCAGATTGGGAACGATCCGCCACTCGAGATGAACACCATCCGCCTCGCGTTTGGCCGTGAGCACAGGGGCATGGAGCGGAGGAGTTTTCGGTTTTAGCGTGCCGCGCTCGGAGAACTCCTGCCACAACGCACCAAAGGTTTCGTTTGGCAGCCAGGGTGCCGCCGCATCCGTGGAAGGTTGTGCGCTGGCCTGTCCAGAAAGCACGGCGTCAAAGAAGTTGATGCTCATCAGCCGCGAGTCATCGCAGCCGTGCTCGGAGCGCGGGTCAATGACGCGACAGACTTTGCCTCCTTGCGCCCGCAGTTCGCGATACATCATGTTCATCGGTCCCCATGAAACGAAGTGGCTGGAGGTGGGCACGGACTCGCGCTTTCCCCAAACGAACAGCAGCGGCAGCTCGCGGGCGATCAGGCTGAATTTCGCGCGAAACTCCGGCACGCCGAACTGCTTGTGGCATCCACCGCGAAACGAGGCCGCCAGCACGCGCTCCGGATGCCGCACGATCATCTGTGCGGACCAACTAGAGCCGCCAGAGTGCCCCCACAACACCCACGGCGCGTCCTTCATCTCAGGCCGCATCGAGCGCTGCGCAAAATCGTTCAAGGCCATGAAAAGCGCCCGTTCAGAGCCACTGTCTGGGTCGTTCCATTCATCGCAATTCTTCACCACCTGATACATCGGCACCAGCAGCGCGGCATCATGCTTCCGCGCCAGCGCCCGCCAATGCCAGTCGCCCGTAATCGGCGGATGCTTGTCGGGCGATGCATTGGTGCAGCCATGCTGATGAATGATCACCGCCTTCACAGGCTTCGAAGTGTCCGCGATCCAGCATGAATACTCCGCATGCTGAAAGCGGTCCTTTTCACTCGGCGGCACGATGAGATCCAGCAGCAGACCATCACTGGCGGATGCCTTTGCGACGAAGAAGAATAGAAACAAAACGGCTGCTCTCATGATGGGGGATCGGGCGGGTTGATGGCCCGTCCCATCCTTACACCAGCAAGTGCAGCCATGCTACGTCCCAGTTGAGTCTGGCAATGCGATTGGGCCTTGACTGGGGATGAGATGGGAGAGGAATTCACGCCCTGCATTGGCACGCGCCAGCGTTCCCGCAACGGTCTCGTCTTCCTCAGCCGACATTTCGATGATCAGGCCACCTTGGAAGTCATGGTGCTGCAGTTCGCCAACGACCCACGGCCAATCGATGGAACCATCACCTGGGATGAGATGCGCATCTCGGTCTCCGTGGTTGTCATTGATGTGAACCATCTTCAAATGGCCGGAGAGCTTGTGAATCACGCTCCCCAGGTCACCACTCAGATGCGCATGCCCCGTGTCGAGGCAGGTCCCCACGGAGCAAGCGCTGATCTCCCCCAGCAGAAACATCATATCACTAGTCTGTCCAAAGAGCAGATGTGGCAGCATGTTTTCCAGCAGGAGTTGCACCCCAGACTGGCAGCAGAACGCGGCCACCTGATTGAGTGATCCCGCCGCATTGTGCATGCGCTGGAGAAATTCATCCTGCGGTGGCCGCCCTGATTGTTCAGGCCCAGGATGCAGCACGACATTTTCAGCACCGATCAATGCGGCAGCACGGCAGGCGGTGATGAGCTCCGCCACGGCTTCTTCGCGGATCTTTTCATCCAGCGACGTGATGTCGATGTGGTCTGCAAACGGAGCATGAAAGGAGAACGGGCGCAGCCCCAGGCTACGCATCAATGCCCCTGCCCGGCGCACCTCCTCCTCATGGTGATAGTCGAGGTGCTTCGGAAAAGAGCAGACTTCGATCAGCTCAAATCCGCTGGCACGAATCTCCTCCAGCACGCTAAAGATGCTGTACCGATAGAAACAACCAGTGGATAGCCCGATGGGCCATTGCGTTTTCATACGCGGACGTTGGGTTTGGAGTCTTGCGTGTGTGGGTGCGAGCGTGCAGGGGCCATCCCCTCCATGCGGAAAGCAGAATCCTTTTTCGAGGGTGGACCTACAGTTCAGATCAATGAGAGGATCCAGTCCGACCGCATGCAGCCCGGCGAAGAGCCTGGTGTAAAAGTCCGCCCGAATGGCAGGGACATAGTCGCTCCAGCTCACCCCCCAATTGAAGCCTGGGTTTTCAAACTTGGAGCGGATGAGCCCAGCGATGTGCCGAGGGTGCCACTGATCCGCAAGCAGGCACCGAGTCAGCAACTGCATGCCCGCAGGCTTTAGCAAAAGGTCATTCGGCCAGATCAACAAATGCCGCGCACACGCCGGGAGTGCCTCCAGCGGCGTGCGGTCATACGTCTCATGCCAGCGTTCTTTTGGGTCATGCTGGTCGGCATAAAACAGCTCATGAAACTGGCGCAACGGAGAACCCAGGTATTCCGCCAGAAGACGCGCCGTCCCGTCTGACTGTTCTGGAATACGCACGCATGCTCGCCGGGCGAGGTCACAGACATCAGCGTCCACTTGTCGCATCTTGATGGCCTGGCGGACATCGATCTCATGCAGTGGGATGGCACGGAAGGAAGGAATCTCCATCTCAAGCCCCAGAGACCGCGCCAGTCCGCTGACCCAGGGCTTGAGATAGTTCGTGAAAGGCATGCGCACCATCCGGGTGTGGAGTGGGTCACCATATTCCGAAATATCGATGGAGATGATCTCGCGATGTTTCGTGGCACAGGGTCCGACATGCACGGCCGTGATCATCACGGGCACCTTCGATAGTGGCGATGCCGCCGCCTTTACCTGATGCGCCAGGTATTCCATGAGCAGCGACAGGGCGGCAAACGCTCGCTGGGAATCGAGGTCAATTCTATCGCGGATTTGCGAAGGCACGTGCTGCTCGCAGCTTTCCTGTAACTCCGGTGCCGGGCAGAGTCGGGAGAGTTGTTCAGCCACCTCAGAATCTCGTGCGATGCGCCAGACGAAATGATGCCCCTGCCCTGTGATGATGTGCACCGGTCGGATGCCCCATTGAAGCAGCAAGGTTTCGATCACGCCCACCACTGGCTCTTGCAGATCGAAGGTTCGCCACGGGTCCACATACGCCTCCGCAGGCGAATCAAAATTCACATACTCGATGTCTAGGTGCAGGAGCAGCGACTCCGAGTCCGCGAGCGAGCGAGCGATATCCACCTCATTGGCAAGAAACTGATCCAGGCAAAGAGGTGGGCGCAAATGGTCACGATTAAACTGACAGCCATCCGATTGGGTGATGTACGCAGCCGCCGCATTCGCCAGCGTATCGCCGCCCAGAAACTCGACCAGACGGTTTCTCACCGCAGGGTCTTTATAGACCGAGGGCATGCCAACTCCCTCCGATTTGGACTTCCGCCATCACAAAACGCGGATGCCTGCGTCCCATGGGACGGTTTGTTTTAGCAAACTTCATAGAGATGGCAAGTCGATGGGTTGCTGGACCCAAATCGGATCCATTCTAGTTAACGACCTTGGCGACCAAATATCGACTCAATATTCACATGATCGAGCAAACAAAGGCCAAGAAATGCGCAAGCCAGGCGCCAAACCGCCGCCCTCACAGCGCCGGACTTTGGGAGGAAGACACTTGCTTTCAAGGCCAGTGCAGCGGATGAGTGAAGTGCCATGAATGCCCCATCCACCCCCGATCTCTGGCAGAAAATCTTGGTGCCGACGGACTTCTCAGAATGCGCCGCCGCCGCCGTTCATGCCGCCGCAGATTTGCATCGCAAGACCGGTGTAGAAGTCCTCTTGCTACACGTCACCGAGCCAGCCTATCAAGGTCTCCGAGTGCAGACCGCCAGTCTGCACGGGCAGATGAAGGAAGAGGCAGAGAAGAGCCTGACAAAACTCACAGCGGAGGTTTTTGGAAACACCTCCGGCGTCCGCACCATCGTCAAGGACGGTCGCCCAGCAGAGGTGATCTGCCAGACCGCTGCCGAAGAAAGCGTGAACGCGATCATGATGCCCACCCACGGACATTCCGGCCTCAAGCACGCCCTGCTCGGCAGCGTCACAGAAAAAGTCGTGCGCCACGCACCATGTAGCGTGCTGGTCGTGCGGGAATGAGTCTTTGGCGCGGCTCAAGGTCTGGGCAACCCCTGGATCTGAAACGCACGGACGCACGTCGGTGCTGCGAACGGAAAAGCGTATGAGCGACACACGGGCCGAGGTAAAGCGCATTTTGAAGGGGCTGGAGTTCAGCTCCGGGGCTGCCGTCGCGAAATTCGTCGCTTGCGCGGCACTGGCCTGGGCTGGTGCCTTTTTACCCGCTCATGCTGGGCTGGCGGAGGCAGGACGGTGGTCACTGGCGATTGTAATCCTGGGCGCTGGGTTGTGGATCACCGAGGCGATTCCGGCCTTCGCGGTGGCGTTGCTCATCATCGGTCTGCAAATCATCACCCTGGGCCGTCCTGGTGGGCCTCTGCTGGCGACGGAGGACACCAAGGGCTGGGAGATGTTTGTGCAGCCGTGGGCCAGCCCGCCGATGTGGCTCTTCTTCGGCGGTCTCGTGCTGGCGGCGGCGGCCACACGCACGGGCATGGATCGGCATCTGGCGCAACGGGTGTTGCGCTGGTCCGGCGGGCGGGCGCAGGTGCTGCTGCCGGGGCTCATGGGCCTGACCTTCTTATTGAGCATGTTCATGTCAAACACAGCCACCACCGCACTGCTGCTGGCGATGCTGCGCCCGGCCCTGGAGTGTCTGCCGCAGGGCTCCCGCACGGCACGCAGCCTGCTGCTGGGCCTAGCGGTGGCGGCAAATCTCGGCGGCATGGGCACCATCATCGGATCGCCGCCAAACACCATCGCCGCCGGGCTTCTGGAGAAAGAACAGCCGGTGGACTTCCTGCGCTGGACGCTGCTGGCGCTGCCGCCAGCGCTCTTCCTCGCGGCCATGGCCTGGCTACTGCTATCACGCCAGATGCGGAGTGACAGCGCCGCAGTGCTGCCAATTGAGTTGCCTGAAAACAATCCGACAGACGCTCCCTCAGCGCGCTGGCAGCGGCTGGCGTCGCTGATCATTTTCCTCTTCACGGTCACGCTATGGATGTCTGGGGAGTGGCACGGCATCCCCACTGGCGTGGTGTCTTTTGTGCCCATCGTCGCACTTTCGATGATCGGCGTGATCCGGCGTCAGGAAATCAAGCGCATTGAGTGGGATGTGCTCATTCTCCCAGGGCTTACGCATGGGGGTTATGGAAAATGGGAGCGATGACTTCCGAGCGGAAGCTGGCTGATAAGCCTGCTCGTTTGCGTTTGGATCTGATCGAGCCTTTCAGCGGGTGGTCACGGAGCACTTTG
>Ga0209573_1000344_pt1 | contig 104414 bp, 107 predicted proteins | sample TNRBio252014_DNA_FD_185870 | JGI IMG/M metagenome (GOLD analysis project Ga0209573, IMG submission 185870) | Wastewater treatment Type I Accumulibacter community from EBPR Bioreactor in Madison, WI, USA - TNR Reactor_6/25/2014_ DNA (SPAdes)... | ecosystem: Engineered > Bioreactor > EBPR >...
GCCCCACACCGCGCACCGGGGCCTGACCCCAGCCGCCGTCTATTGGAATACCGTTCAACCCGACCAGCAGCTCCGGAGAGTAGCTTAATCCGTCACGAAATCTGTCCAACCAATGGGGAGTAGCTCACACTTTCCTTTCGCTTCGATATTCAACTGGAGGCAAGCCGATCACGGATCGCTTTCGTTTGCAGGCGCGGCCGTGCCGCTATGGAGGCGTGCGCTGGTATGCCGAATGCCATCACACCGGGCGAAGCGTGGCCAAGCTCTACCTCCCGCCCGGTGTTGCCCACTTCCGTGCCCGGCAGGCGTGGCGGGTCGCCTACCGCTCCCAGAATGTAGCAGCGGGGCTTTCACGGCTCTGTTTTCGGCGCGACCGCTACCTGCGCAGGAAACTCAACGATGCCGATCCCTTCTTGCTCCTGAGGCCAAGGGGGATGCGCTGGCACACCTACCAATGGCACATGCAGAAGATCGATGCGCTTCACCTCGCCATCGATAGGGAAATGATGCGGCGGTTTGGCGTGCATGCCCCATTTTGAGTTAGCCAAGAGATTTCGGCGCCGTAGAGAGTGGATGCACAGGCAGGCAAAGACATACTGACGCGGGCCATCACGGCGCATTCCACGATGACAGGTCTTGACGTTCCGACCCGGCGCCTGCCCTAAGTAGGCAATTGCACCGAACCGATGTTGGATGCCCCTTGAACGTTGACGTTTTCATAGAGCGCTGGAGCGGAAGGGAAGGCGGGCAGGAGCGCGCCAACTATTCGGGCTTTCTTTATGAATTGTGCGACGTGCTTGGGGTTGCGCGCCCCGATCCGGCGGATGCCAGCCACGAGCACAACGATTACGTGTTTGAGCGCGTGGTGAAGGACCCCGGCCGCGATGCCGGGCCATCAGCCAAGCGCATCGACCTTTACAAGCGCAACTGCTTCGTTCTGGAGGCCAAGCAATCCCGGCAGGACAAGGCCAGCGCCAAGCGGGTTGAAGGGCAGATGGAAATGCCCATCGGCCCGATAGAAGGGCAAGGAAAGCGGGGCGCCGCGCGTTCTTGGGACGTGCTGATGATGAATGCCCGCGTGCAGGCGGAAAACTATGTGCGCTTGCTCCCGGCCGATCATGCGCCGCCGCCCTTTGTCATTGTGTGCGACGTTGGCCATTGCCTGGAGATTTACGCCAACTTCCGGCGCGACGGCAAAGCCTACGACCAGTTTCCGGATAGGCAGGGCTTTCGCATTTACCTGGAGGACCTGCGCAAGGATGACGTGCGCGACCGCCTCAAGGCGATCTGGACCGAGCCGGAAAAGTTGGACCCTTCCCGCAATTCCGCCCGCGTCACGCGTGCCATTGCCGAGCGGTTGGCGCGGGTGTCGAAGTCTCTGGAGGACAAGGGGCACAAGCCCGATGCGGTGGCGATGTTTCTCATGCGCTGCCTGTTCACGATGTTTGCCGAGGATGTGGGCTTGCTGCCCGAACGGTGCTTCCACAACCTTCTTAAAACCTGCGAGCCGGAACCCGCCGCCTTCCCGCATGAGATGGAATTGCTCTGGCGTGCGATGGACAGGGGCGAATACGCCAGCGCCGCCAAGAAGAAATTGAAGCGCTTCAATGGCGAGTTCTTCAAGGACCCGGTGGCGATCCCGCTGGAGTCATCGGACATTTACGAGCTTCGCCATGCCGCCGCGCACAACTGGAAAGAGGTGGAGCCGGCGATTTTCGGCACGCTGGTAGAGCAGGCGCTTTCCACCGACGAGCGCAAGAAGCTTGGCGCGCATTATACCCCGCGCGCCTATGTGGAACGGCTGGTGCATGCCACGATCATTGATCCCCTGCGGGTCGATTGGGCAAATGTGCTGACGACAGTGGAAAAGCTGAAGGCAGCGAAGAAGAGCGATGCGGCGGCGGATGCCGTGCAAACCTTCCACGAGAAACTGTGCGCCCTGCGCATCCTCGATCCCGCCTGTGGCACCGGCAACTTCCTCTATGTCGCGCTGGAGCTGATGAAGCGGCTGGAAGGCGAGGTGCTGGAAGTCCTGACCAACCTTGGCGGGCAGGAGGCTTTGGCGGGGCTTGAGGGGCACACCATCGATCCGCATCAGTTCCTTGGGCTGGAGCTGAACCCAAGGGCTGCGGCGATTGCCGAGCTGGTGCTGTGGATCGGCCATCTGCAATGGTTTTATCGCACGCATCAGGGCGAACCGTCCGAGCCGATCCTGAAAGCCTTCCGCAACATTCAGGTGATGGATGCGGTGCTGACGCCGGACAGGACGAAGCGCCCGCTGTGGCCGGATGCCGAGTTCATCGTCGGCAATCCGCCCTTCATCGGCGGCAAGGATGTGCGGGCACGGCTGGGTGATGCCTATGCCGAGGCATTATGGAAGGCGCATAAGGGGCTGGTGAACGAAAGCGCCGATTTCGTCATGTATTGGTGGGACAGGGCAGCGGAATTGCTGACGGCCAAGGGCAGCGCCTTGCGCCGCTTCGGGCTGGTGACCACCAATTCGATTAGCCAGGTGTTCCAGCGCCGGGTGATGGAACGGCATTTGAACGCTAAGAAGCCGGTGTCGCTGGTGATCGCGATCCCCGATCACCCCTGGACCAAGGCGACGAAGGACAGTGCCGCCGTGCGCATCGCCATGACCGTGGCGGCAGCCGGCAAGCGCGACGGCACGCTCTATGAGGTGACGGCAGAAAGCGGGCTGGAGACTGATACGCCGATCATCACGTTGAAAGAGGCCAAAGGCACCATCCATTCCGACATTTCGGTGGGGGTGGATGTGGGCAAGGCTAAGCCGATGAAGGCCAATGAGGGCCTTTCTTCGCGTGGTATGATGCTTTTCGGGGCGGGCTTCATCGTCACGCCACAACAGGCCAAGGCGCTTGGTCTTGGCACTGTGCCCGGGCTGGAGAAGCATATCCGGCACTACCGCAACGGCCGCGATCTGACCGCGCGACCGCGCGATGTGATGGTGATTGATCTGTTCGGGCTGGAAGCCGACGAGGTGAGGCAGAAATTCCCCGCCGTTTATCAGCATGTGCTGGCTGAAGTGAAACCGGAACGCGATGTAAATCGCGACAAAGACATATCATCCCGGTGGTGGCTGTTTGGTAGAACCCGCGACGAAATTCGCCCCGCGCTCGCCAATCTCCCCCGCTACACCGCCACGGTGGAAACCACCAAGCACCGCGTGTTCCAGTTTCTCGATGCTTCGATTCTGCCAGACAACATGCTTGTCGCCATCGGCACCGACGACGCCTTTGTCCTTGGTGTTCTTTCGGCCCGCCTGCATGGCGTTTGGGCTTTGCGCGCCGGTGGTTGGCTGGGCATGGGCAACGACCCGCGCTATTCAAAATCCCGCTGCTTCGATCCCTTCCCCTTCCCTGATGCCCCCGAGGCGCAAAAGGCGACGATCCGCGCCATTGCGGAGGAACTGGATGCGCACCGCAAGCGCGTGCTGGAAAGCCACGAGCACCTGACGCTGACCGGCCTTTACAATGTGCTGGAAGAGTTGCGCGCCGGCACCGCGCCCGATGCGCTGGAGCCCAAGAGCCGGCAGATGTTCGATGATGGCCTGGTGCTCATTCTAAAAGAGCTGCACGACCGGCTGGATAGGGAAGTGTTCGCCGCCTATGGCTGGCCTGCCGATCTTTCCGACGATGACATCCTTGCCCGCCTCGTCGCGCTCAATGCCGAACGCGCGAAGGAGGAAGCGCGCGGCAAGGTGCGCTGGTTGCGGCCGGACTATCAAATCCCGCGTTTCGGCTCGGTCAAGGAAAAGGCCGAACTGGAACTGGTGGGCGGCAGGACTGGCGAGGGCGAGGCCGCGCCCGCCGGCCCCAAGCCTTCCTTCCCCGAAAACGAACTGGCACAGACCGTTGCCATCACCGCCATGCTGGCCAGCGCAGCCCAGCCCATGAGCGCCGCCGCCATCGCCGCCCGCTTCAAGCAGGGCCGGCGCATCGAACCCAAGGTGCTGGAGGTGCTGCAAGCCCTCTCACGCATGAGCTATGCCGGCAGCAACGACAATGGCGTCACATTCACCTTGCAAAGGGTGGGGTAGGGGGGCGGATCAAAAGTGCCGCTTCTCACGCATGGGACCCGCGCTCCCCTTCCGTTTGCACTGAAAGCAAAATTCGGAAGGGATAGTTGCAGCTTCATCCCAAAGGGATGAAAGGTGCGCGGCGGTGGCAATCGAGGATTTTGTTGGCCTTTACGTTGGCCTTTTGAAAAACAAAAATAATTTATCTGATTTCTTTCAAACGGTTATCGCAAACATTCGATGCCGCCCCTGGCACCATTTTCCCTTTGCCGCTATCCGCAGCGTTGGCCCAGCGCCGGCAGGTCGTAGTTGACCTGGCCGATGCCGAAGAAGGTGCTCCAGTAGCTTTCCGATGAGATTGTCTTGCGGATGGCGAGCGCCCGCTCGAAGATCACGCAGCGCAGCACGTCGTTGGTGCGGTAGAGGTGATCAAGCCGGCGGAAGCTGAGGTCGATCAGCGATTTGCGCATCTCGGGCGTCGCGGCTTCCGGTTTGAGCAGCAGCGCTTCCAGTTCATCCTTGGTGCGGCCCTGGCAGTGGTTGATCACCTCGAACACGGCGCGGGCGGAGCGGCTGTCGATCGACTGGGTCTCGCCGGGGGCGAGGGCGTAGTCGGCGCAGGTGAGGTTCCACACCTTGCCCAGATCGTTGGCGCTTTGCACGCCGAACGGCGTGTCGATGTGGAATTCCACTTCGCGGGCGACGTTGGTGTAGCGCAGCGCCCAGTCGCGGTCGGCGGCGTCGAACGCCTCGCGGATCGGCTTCATCTCCTCGGCGCCGAGATTGCGATCCAGCCCGCGCGCCAGCCGGTAGGTGGCATGCCAGCGCGCGTTGATGAGTTCGGACGCCGAGCGATAGGTGGCCATCGCGTTCTCGGTGTCCTTGTCGATCTTGGTGACGCGGTTCTGCCAGGCCCAGCCGCGCTGCTGGATCCAGGTGGTCAGCGCGGTGCCGATGATGCCGGTGAGCACAAAGCCCATCAGCGCCACGAAGATCTTCTCGCGCAGTGATTCGGTCGCCTTGGCTGCGGCGTGGCGCGCGGCACGGTGGATATCGGAGGAGGGGGCGGCGGGCTTTGCGGGAGGTTTGCGGGGCATGATGTCGGCAGCCATTTCGTTCGGTAAACCTACCGCTGCGATGACGGCGGCCAAAAGGCAAGAGCCCGGCCCTTTCGGGGCGCGACGAATTGGGTAAAGTGGAGCGGAAAGGAATGCCCCGATGCCCTATCCTCCCATCCGCCTAGGTGTGAACATCGATCACGTCGCCACGGTGCGCAATGCCCGCGGCGGCGCCTTGCCCGATCCGGTGCGCGCCGCGCATCTGGCGATCGAGGCGGGCGCCGATGGCATTACCGCGCATCTGCGCGAGGACCGCCGGCACATCCGCGACGCGGACATCGAGCGGCTGATGGCGGAAATCGACCGGCCGTTGAATTTCGAGATGGCGGTGACCGGGGAGATGCTGGCCATCGCGCTGAAAGCGCGGCCGCATGCCTGCTGTCTGGTGCCGGAAAAGCGCGAGGAGCGCACCACCGAGGGCGGGCTCGATGTGGTGGCGGGCAAGGCGCAGCTGCGTCCGGCCATCGCCCGGCTCAAGGATGCCGGCATGCGCGTCTCGCTGTTTATTGAGGCCGATCGCGCCCCCATCGAGACGGCGGCGGAACTCGGCGCCGACATCGTCGAGCTGCACACCGGCACCTGGTGCGAGGCGGTGGCCCACCACGATCACGAGGCCGCCGAGCGCGAGTTGCAGCGGCTGCTGACCGGTGCGGAGATCGGCGCGGCGGCGGGACTGGAAATGCACGCCGGCCATGGGCTCGACTATCGCACGGCCGAGAAGCTCGCCCATTGCCACACCTTCGTCGAGTTCAACATCGGCCATTATCTGGTCGGCGAGGCGATCTTCATCGGCCTCGGCGAGAGCGTGCGCCAGATGAAGGCGGCGATGATCCGCGGGCGGAAGTTCCGGTGATCCTCGGCATCGGGTCGGACCTCTGCGATATCCGCCGCATCGAGCGCTCGCTGGAGCGGTTCGGCGCGCGGTTCACGGAACGGATCTTCACCGAGATGGAACGCCGCCGCTCCGAGCGCAAGGTCGGCCGCGCGGCTTCCTATGCCAAGCGGTTTGCCGCCAAGGAAGCCTGCGCCAAGGCGCTCGGCACCGGCATCCGCCAGGGCGTTTTCTGGCGCGACATGGGCGTGGTCAACATGCCGTCGGGCCAGCCGACGATCTGGCTGACCGGCGGCGCGCTCGCCCGCCTCGGCGCCATCACCCCGCCGGGCCATGAGGCGCGCATCCACCTCACGATCACTGACGACCACCCGATGGCCCAGGCCTTCGTGGTGATCGAGGCGGTGCGGATCGAGGCGCAGCCGTTGCCCGATCCCAGATGAGCGACTATAGGGGCATGAGCTGCGCCCGCCGGGCCGGCAAGCCAGACGGAAACCTGTTGCCGTGACCGATCCCAGCCTCAGCCGAGACAAGCCCGCCAAGAAATCCGAGGGCGGATTTGGCGAAACCCTGCGCGTCATCGTCGAGGCGCTGGCGATTGCGCTTGTCGTGCGCACCTTCCTGTTCCAGCCGTTCAACATTCCGTCCGGCTCGATGATTCCGACGCTGCTGATCGGCGATTATCTGTTCGTCTCCAAATATTCCTACGGCTATTCGAAGCACTCGTTCCCGTTCAGCATCTTGCCGGTCGATGGGCGCTTCCTGTTCGTGTCCGAGCCCAAGCGCGGCGATGTGGTGGTGTTCAAGCTGCCCAAGGACAATTCGACCGACTACATCAAGCGGCTGGTCGGCCTGCCGGGCGACCGCATCCAGGTCATTCAGGGCGTGCTGCACATCAATGGGTCGGCCGTGAAGCTGGAGAACAACGGCAGCTTCCTGACCGGCGATCGCTGGGGCCGTCCGGTGCAGACCCCGCTCATCAAGGAAACGCTGCCCGGCGGCGTCAGCCACAGCATCATCGAACTGGAAGGCGCCGGCGCCTATCTCGACAACACCAAAGAGTATGTGGTGCCGACCGGCCACTTCTTCTTCATGGGTGACAACCGCGATAACTCGCAGGATAGCCGCGTGCTGTCCGAGGTCGGTTTTGTGCCTTTCGAGAATCTGGTCGGCCGGGCGGAGATCATCTTCTTCTCGATGGAGGAGGATGCCCGCTTCTACGAATTCTGGCGCTGGCCGTGGTCCATCCGCTGGGATCGCATGTTCCGCGGCATCCGCTGATGACGGCGCCCGACCGGCTGGCCGTGCTGGAAACACGCATCGGCCATCGCTTCGCTGACCGGACGCTGCTGGAGCGGGCGCTGACCCATGCCAGCGCGCTTCCCCCCGACGCCGCCCGGCTGGACAGCTACCAGCGGCTTGAATTTCTCGGCGATCGTGTGCTCGGCCTTGCCGTGGCCGGCATGCTGTTCGCCCGCTTTGCCGACGCGCCTGAGGGCCATCTGTCGCGCGCGCTTGCCGATATGGTGCGCAAGGAAACCTGCGCGGCCGTTGCGGCCGAACTCGACCTTGGCGCGGTCCTCCGCATCGGCAAAGGCGAGCGTCGCACCGGCCTTGCGCGCAAGGAGACGGTCTTGGGCGATGCCTGCGAGGCTCTGCTCGGCGCGGTCTATCTCGATGGCGGGTTTCAGGCCGCCGCGGCGCTGGTCGACCGGCTGTGGACGCCGCGCCTGCCGGAGCTGGCCGCCGGCGCCGAGCCCGATCCGAAAACCGCGCTGCAGGAATGGGCGCATACCCAGGGGCTGGCCGAGCCGCGCTATCTGGAACAGGCGCGTTCCGGCCCCGATCATGCGCCGCGCTTCCGCATCGCCGCCGTGGTCGAGGGGCTCGCCCCGGCGGAAGGCGAGGGCACCTCCAAGCGCGCCGCCGAACGCGATGCCGCCGCCCGCCTGCTCGCCCGTGAAACTGGAGCCTCGCAATGACCGACGCCACCCGCTGCGGCTTTGTTGCGCTGATCGGTGCTCCCAATGCCGGCAAGTCGACGCTGATCAACGCGCTGGTCGGTGCCAAGGTCTCCATCGTCTCGCGCAAGGTGCAGACCACCCGCACCCAGGTGCGCGGCATAGCGCTCAAGGGCGCAACGCAGATCGTGTTCGTCGACACGCCCGGTATCTTCAAGCCCAAGCGCCGGCTTGACCGCGCCATGGTCACCAGCGCCTGGGGCGGGGCGGGCGACGCCGATTGCGTCGGCCTGCTGGTCGATGTGCACAAGGCGGACGACGAGGAGACCACCGCGCTGCTCGCCCGGCTGCCGGAACTGAAGGCGCCGGTGTTTCTGGTCCTCAACAAGATCGATACGCTGCCGCGCGAGGCGCTGCTGGCGCTGGCCGCCAGGCTCAACGAGGGGCGCAGCTTCGCCCACACCTTCATGATTTCGGCGCTGACCGGCGACGGAGTGCCGGCGATCCTCGACTGGCTGGAACCCCGCCTGCCGCCCGGCCCCTGGCTCTACCCCGAGGACCAGATGTCGGACGCGCCGCTGCGCTTCCTTGCCGCCGAGATCACGCGCGAGAAGATCTTCGAGCGCCTGCACGACGAACTGCCCTACCGCTCGACGGTGGAAACCGAAGGGTGGAAAACCCTGCGCGATGGCTCCGTGCGCATCGAGCAGGTGATTTTCGTCGAGCGCGAGGGGCACCGCAAGATCGTGCTGGGCGAGAAGGGCCGCACCATCCGCGCCATTGGCGAATCCGCGCGCCGCGAAATCACCGAGGCGGCGGAAACCAAGGTCCACCTGTTCCTGTTCGTCAAGGTGCGCGAGAACTGGGCCGACGATCCCGAACGCTATCGCGAAATGGGGCTGGATTTCCCCAAGAGGTAGGGGGCGCCGTCAGCGCTTGCCGTTTTTCTTTGGCGCAGCGGCCACACGGGCCGGTGCCTCAAGGCCGTTGAGTGCCACCTGCGGGTCTCTGCTTCTCGCCTTCGCCGCAATCTGGCCTTCTGGCACCGAGCGCGCCATGGTGATGTAAAAAATCAATAGAGACGCCACCACGATGCCAGCCAGGATCAGCAGGATGTACATGGTCAGTCCTCGCTCTGGTAAAGACCCAGGATCAGGAAGCCGATATAATAGCTCACGAGCGATAAAACGATAAGCCCCGCGCGCACCGGAATCTCCGTCGCCTTGATAATCCCGTCTGCGAGGTTGATCGGAGCGAGCAGGGCGGCAGCAATCATGGCCAATGCTGCGCCGTTGGCGGCCGATGCTCCGGCTTTGAGCCGTTCATTGAACATCCTGGCCTGCCGTCGCCGCTGCCGTTCAGCGGGGGTCATGCTCTTTCCCCCCTCACAACGGCATGTTGTCGTGCTTTTTCCAGGGCTGTTCCAGCTTCTTGGTGCGCAGCATGGCCAGCGCCCGGGCGACGCGCTTGCGCGTGCCGAACGGCTGGATCACCTCGTCGATATAGCCGCGCTCGGCCGCCACGAAGGGTGACAGGAAGCGCTGCTCGTACTCCTTGGTGCGCTCGGCGATCTTGTCCGGGTCGGCCATGTCGGACCGGAAGATGATCTCCACCGCGCCCTTGGCGCCCATCACCGCGATCTGCGCGCTCGGCCAGGCATAGTTGATGTCGGCGCCGATGTGTTTGGAAGCCATCACGTCATAGGCGCCGCCATAGGCCTTGCGGATGATGACCGTGACCAGCGGCACCGTGCACTGCGAATAGGCGAACAGCAGCTTGGCGCCGTGCTTGATCAGGCCGCCGTATTCCTGCGCCGTACCAGGCAGGAAGCCCGGCACATCGACGAAGGTGACGATCGGGATCTTGAAGGCGTTGCAGAAGCGCACGAAGCGGGCGGCCTTGCGGCTGGCGTCGCTGTCGAGCACGCCGGCCAGCACCAGCGGCTGGTTGGCGACGAAGCCGACCGTGGAGCCTTCCATGCGGCCAAAGCCAACCACGATGTTCTTGGCGAAGTTCTCCTGAATCTCGAAGAAATCGCTTTCGTCGACCACCTTCGTGATCAGTTCCTTGACGTCGTAGGGCTTGTTCGGATTATCCGGCACCAGCGTGTCGAGCGAGTGATCGTAGCGGTTCTTGTCGTCGAACGAGGGCCACGCCGGCGCCCCGTCGATGTTGTTGGCGGGCAGGAAATCGATCAGCCGCCGCACCTGCAGCAGCGCTTCGAGATCGTTGTCATAGGCCCCGTCCGCCACCGACGACTTGACGGTATGGACCGAGGCGCCGCCGAGTTCCTCGGCGGTGACCGTCTCGTTGGTGACGGTTTTCACCACCTCCGGCCCGGTCACGAACATGTAGGAGGTGTCCTTGACCATGAAGATGAAATCGGTCATCGCCGGCGAATAGACATCGCCGCCCGCGCACGGCCCCATGATCACCGAAATCTGCGGAATGACGCCCGAGGCCGCAACGTTGCGGCGGAACACCTCGCCATAGCCGCCGAGCGCCGCGACACCTTCCTGGATGCGCGCGCCGCCCGCGTCGAACAGGCCGATGATCGGGGCGCGCATCTTCACGGCCATGTCCATGACCTTGCAGATCTTCTGCGCATGCGTCTCCGACAGCGAGCCGCCGAACACCGTGAAATCCTTGGCGAACACGAACACCGTGCGGCCGTTGATGGTGCCCCAGCCGGTGACCACGCCATCGCCCGAGATGCGGGTCTTTTCCATGCCGAATTCGGTCGAGCGATGCTCGACGAACATGTCGTATTCCTCGAAGGAATCCTTGTCGAGCAACAGCTCGATGCGCTCGCGCGCCGTCAGCTTGCCTTTGGCGTGCTGGGCATCGATGCGCCCCTGTCCGCCACCGATACGCGCGCTGGCGCGCTTCTGCTCAAGCTTTTCGAGGATGTCCTTCATCGGCGGCGCTCCTGTCCATCATTGCAGGCGCAACCGATAACAGGTGTGGCAGTGCCGTCAAATGCGACCTGAGGCGGAGACCAGACGGCAAGGAGCGCAGCCGGTGCTTGCGCAGCATCCGCCCGTTTCATAGAATTTGCGGACATATTCCTGGAATTGCGATGACAGACATTCCGCCTCCGGTCGAAACCGACAGTTTCTGGAAAACGCTGACGACCCCCGGCGGCTTCTGGTCCTTCCGCTCAACCGACAAGAGCCTCGAAAACGGCCAGATGAATGCCTGGGCAATGCTCGAAACCGTGCTGGCAATGTTCCTGTTCTGGGTTGTCGCCATAAAATTCGAATCTTTGGCGCTGCTCTACACCAGCCTTGCCGTCGCGCCCTTCCTGTTTCTGCGCTCGGATGAGTCGGCCAGAAAGGGTGTGCAATGGTTTGATGAAGGCATGTTTCCGCTAGAGCTGCCGGACGATCCGGTTGAGCGAGCAAGGGCGAAAGAACGATATGAAAAGCGTTGGCTCTGGATCGGTGGCGTCATTGGCCTGACGGTAGCGATCGTTGTCGGGGTTCCCGCTGCCCGCGCGTTTCTTGTCGGCCACGACGGCTGGCCCGCATTCTGGCGCGGCATGGCTTTCAGTTGGGTTTTGGCGTCCCTAGCGATAGCGATAGCGATAGCGATAGCGGTAGCGGGAGCGGGAGCGGGAGCGGGAGCGGTAGTGGGAGCGGCAGGGGTAGCGGGAGCGGGAACGGGAGCGGGAACGGGAGCGGTAGCGGTAGCGCTAGCGCTAGCGGGAGTGGGAGTGGCAGCGGGAGCGTTAGCGGCAGCGGCAGCGTTAGCGGGAACGTTAGCGGTAGTGGTAGCGGTAGCGGGAACGGTAGCGGGAACGCTAGCGGGAGCTTTTTTTGTTCCCGCTGTTTTTCTCGGGCTTTGGCTCACGACCCTGATTGTCCGCATGTTGGCGACGTTGCGTCATCCATTGTTGGGGTATGGGGCCATGCCTCGAAATGTACTGCGGCTTGGCGCATGCACGGCTCCGCTCCACCCACCGGAAGTGCTGCCCGGCCTGCCTGAAGACCATCGACTACGCTTCGGGAATTGGCTTGAGAGCGCGATACAACGCGCATTCCGGTCGGCAGACAGGGAGAGCCGATTTTTTGGTTTGCTTGCTCTCCTCTTTATGTCGATCTGGTTCCTGCCGGGCTATCTCTGGCGCATCATTCTCAAATCGACGCTCTGGTTCTGGTGGATCCTGCTGTTCATCGGCGGCGCACCCAACATCAGGGATGGGGTTGATGGTCTCCGCGCTGACCAAGCCAAGCATCTGACGCGGATATTCCTCGTCCTCGGCATCATCAGCGTTCTGGTATTTTTTGCCGTAAATGTCTTTGCGCCGGTTGTAAAAAACGCAGTTTCCAGCGTGCCGGTTCTCCCCGTTGTCGCTGTGCTTTTTCTTGTGGACTGGAAGAGCATTCCGGTGCTGCCCATCCTCAGTCTTTTCTCCGGAATTTTAGCGTTGATCATTTGGGGTTGGGCCGATGCCATCATCAAGAATGACAAAGAAAAAATCCGTGCAGCGGAGAACGAACGCGGCATGGCATGGCTCGCCCACCTCATCCAGTGGAAGGCGGCGCTGTTCTACGCCCTTGTCGCGCTCAGTGCCGTCTACATCGGCCTCTATGTCACACACACCCACCACTGGATCACGATTTCCGATTTCTGGCTTCACAAGCTCGGGCTGCTCTATGGCCCGGACCATGTGAGGGTGTTTACGCTGCCAGCGCCCTGAAAAGCCCCGCCGCCGCCAGGAACTCTGCGCGCCGGCGGGCGCGGCGGTGGGCGGCTTCGGAATCCTCGCCCCACAGGTGGGTATTCCAGTCCTCCTCGACGCTCGTCGCATCGAAGGCGGCCTCGGCGGCAAGCGCGCCGTCGATCAGCGCGAGCGGGATCAGCGCCGAGCCCGCCAGCGTCACCAGCGTCTGCGCGCCAGCGAGCGCCACCGGATCGCCGATCCGCGCAAAGGCCGCGCGAACCGCGGCGATGGCGGTTTCCGGCTGGCGCTGGAAGCCGATCCCCGCGGCCAGCACGAAGGGGGCGCCATAGCGCGCCTTCACATGGTCGAGGATCGGGGTCCAGGCGGCGTTCTCGCGCGCCACCAGCCCGTCCGGCCCCTCGGCGCGATAGCAGACGAGATCGCTGGCCGCATATCGGGCGATGTCGTCGAGCACCTCCTCGCGCACCGCGCCGATGCGGTCGATGCCGACATTGGCGATGCGCGTTGCATGCATGTTTGCAGGGTCGATGACCTTGTCCTGCGCCGCCCATTCGGCGGCCACTTGTTCCGCCGCCGCGCGCGTCCGCAGGGCCAGCAGCGCGCGACCCGGCGTGCGGGCGCGCTTGCCGTCGAGCAGGATCGCGAACCCGCCGTCGACCGCTTCGAGGCTCACTTCCGTGTAGAAGCGCTTCGGCTGCGGCTTGGCCATCGCCGCGCGCACCGAAACATAAGCGTCCTTCGGCGTTGCCGGGTCCTCGGGATAGAGAAGGTCTTTCATGTCGCTCATGGGCGCGTTTTGCGCCGCAGCGCGGGATTTGGCAAGATCGTCCCGGAATCGGCTATCATGCGCGAATGGAATGGCGCGATACCGGCATCATCATTGGCGTGAGAAGGCACGGCGAAAGCGCCGTCATTCTTGAGGCGATGACGCGCGAGCACGGCCGTCACCTCGGTCTGGTGCGCGGCGGGCGCGGCAGCCGGCAGGCGCCGGTGTTGCAGACCGGCAATCTCGTCGATCTGGTCTGGCGCGCGCGTCTCGATGAGCACCTCGGACAGTATCAGGTCGAACCGCTGGCGCTCCATGCCGCCCGCTGCCTTGACAATCCGGCCGCGCTCTATGCGCTGGCGACGGTGTCCAGCCATTTGCGATTGCTGCCCGAGCGCGATCCGCATCCCCCGCTGTATGAGGCACTGACCGTGCTGATCCAGCATATCGCCGATGCCCGGACTGTCTGCGCGCTGATGGCGCGGTTCGAGCGGGCGCTGCTCGCCGAACTCGGCTTCGGCCTCGATCTCGACAGATGCGCCGCCACGGGCGGTGCCGACAACCTCATCTACGTTTCGCCCAAATCCGGCCGTGCGGTCAGCGGCGAGGCGGGAGCGCCCTGGGCCAGCCGGCTGTTGCCGCTGCCCGGTTTCCTGCGCGAGGGGCAGGGGCGGGTGACGGCGGATGGCCTCGGCGAAGCTTTCGCGCTCACCGGCTACTTCCTCGAACGGCATGTGCTGGAGCCACGCGGCCTCAACCTGCCGGATCAGCGTGCGGCGCTGCTGGCGCTGGCCTGCGCCGTTTGAAAACGCCGCCCGCGGCGCCTATATATCGGCCGTCGCAATATGGATGCCGCCATGACCTCCGTGCCTGCCGTCCGCCCCGCCGAAGCCGCCCTTCCGGCGTTCAACCTGTCCAATGTGCGCACCCTGCGCCTGTTTGCCTTCGCGCTCGATGCGGTGGTCGTGGTGGTGCTGTGGTGGCTGTGGGGCGCGTTGATGGTGGCGCTGGCCTGGCCCACCTATGGCGCCTCGTTCGGGCTGGCGATCTTCATGCCGCTGATCGGCGTGTTCTATTCCGGCCTGACGGCGGGTTCAGGCGCGATGGCCACCTTCGGCATGCGCGCGGTGGGGCTCAAGCTGTCGGATACCGGCGGCAATCCCGTTGGTTTCATCATCGCGGCCGGCCACGCGCTGGTGCTGTGGCTGGCCATCACCTGGTCCTGGGGCACGCTGGCGGCGGCGATGATGGCGGTCAGCCTGTTTCACCCCGCCAAGCGGGCCGCCCACGATCTGCTGACCGGCGTGATCCTTTCGCGCCGCTGAGCCGCTTGCGCCTGCCCTGCTGCAGCCGCATTATGCGTCTGATTTGATCCCTCGAGTCTCCCGTGACCGAACAACCGCGCGACGCCCCGCAATTCTACCTGACGGCGCCTTCGCCCTGCCCCTATCTGCCGGGGCGGGTGGAACGCAAGGTATTCACCCATGTGGTGGGCCGTCGTGCGCCTGAACTCAACGACATGCTGACGCATGGCGGCTTCCGCCGCAGCCAGACGATCGCCTACCGCCCGGCGTGCGAGAGTTGCCGCGCCTGCGTCTCGGTGCGCGTGCCGGTGGATGAATTCCGGCCGACGCGCTCGATGCGCCGGGTGCTGCGCCTCAATTCGGATCTCGCCGCAACCGAACTGTCCTCGCGCGCCACCAGCGAGCAATATTCGCTGTTCCGCGACTATCTCGATACCCGCCACGCCGAAGGCGGCATGGCCGACATGTCCGTGCTCGATTACGCGATGATGGTGGAGGACAGCCACATCGAGACCCGGCTGGTCGAATACCGCCTGACGGCCGGCCCGCGCGCCGGCGTTCTCGTGGGGGTGGCGCTCACCGATGTGCTCTCGGACGGGCTGTCGATGGTCTATTCCTTTTACGATCCGAGCGAGGAGAGCCGTTCCTTCGGCACTTTCATGATCCTCGATCACATCGCCCGGACGCGCGCCCTCGGCCTTCCCTACGTCTATCTCGGATACTGGGTCGAAGGATCGCCGAAGATGGCCTACAAGGCGCGGTTCCTGCCGCAGGAGCGGCTCCTGACCGCAGGCTGGCGGCGAGTCTGATCGCAGTTACCCGCCGCTGAGCGCCTTCAGCCCGACCAGTACGGCAAGATGGCCGGGATAGACCACATGCAGCGCATAGCGATGCAGGAAACGCGGGCGGCCCCGCATCGCCTGCGCCGCCAGGATGATCAGCGCCGTGCCGCCGAGGGCAAAGGCGATGTCCAGCCCCGGCACGCGCATCGCCTCGGGCTTGGCGAAATCGTTCATCAGATACATCACGGTCAGCACCGCCGCCGGCCAGATCAGGCGCGGCCCGCCATGCCTGAGTCCGGTGGCGAAGGCGAGCGGCAGCACCGCGCCGAGCATGCCGTATTCCCATCCCGCCGACATCCAGGCCGGCAGGACGATGTTGAGCGCGATCACCAGCGCCAGTACCGCGTCGCTCTGCCATGCCGGTCTTGGCGCCAGCATGCCGGCCAGCGCCGCCCCGATGCCGAGCGTGACCAGCACATTGGCGCCGCCGAACCCGGCGAATGCCGCCGCATGGAACGGCTGCGCGATGGCGCCCAGCATGAGCAGGCTCGCCACCTGCCCGCGAAACTCGAACCCGCGCGCGATATGCACCGCCGAGGCGAAGCAGAAGATCGGGAAAGTCACCCGGTCGATATACCAGGGCAGGCCGTAGCGGTTGTCGAACAGCACGAAATTGGCGCTTTCCAGCACCATCGTGATCACCGCGACGGTTTTCATGAAATCGAGCGGCCCGCCGAGCAGCGAGCGCGTATAGGCGTCAAGATCCAGCCGGGCCATACCCGTTCCTCCGCGGCAGGCGGAAGGCCGGCGCGTGCGCCGCGCCGGCCCCCATGGCATTTTCCTGCCAAGCAGATACCGCCTGGCAACTAGAAAATGCGGCAAAACCAGAGGTCAGCGGCGCTGCTTCTTCGGCGCCTGCTTGGATTTGCTCTTGTTCTTGCCGTCGAAGTTGATGCCGATCGCATCGGCCGGGGTGGCCGAGGCGAGGAACGTGCCGCCGGCAAGCGCCAGCGTCAGCATCGAGCACATCAGGATTTTCTTCATGCGAGCCTCCAGGGTGGGGACTGCCTTCAAATAGCAGGAGCCCATACCCGGACATTTTCATCCTGTCGCGACCATGCCTCCATGATCTGGATCATAGGAAACGCTCAATCCAAAACTACCGGCGCCGAGCGCGGCCCAGCCATGGGCGCCGGTCCGCCGCTGCTGCGTTCGGAGGCAACGATCTGCCCGTCCGCCGGATTGACGGTGAGCGTGTAGCGCACCCCATAGGCATCGCGGGCGATCACATCAAAGCAGCGGTAGTCCGAGGTGCGCATCGATTCCACCTTGAACTGCCCGTCGCGCAGCTTCATCTCGATTTCCAGCGCGCTAAGCCAGTGGCGCGGCGGGATGCGTGTGCAGGTCTCATCCGAGAGCGCCAACCAGGAGGCTAGCCCCACCACCACAACACCTGCAAGTGCGTAAGCCGATTTCATCTTCAACCCCCGATCGAGAGTTGAACTACAACCTTAAATTGTTAATATTGAAATAAAACAACGTTAAGTCATAATCGGGTTCAGCCCGCTGCGGGGGTCAGCGGCGCTGCGGGTTGTTGGGGGCGCCCACGTCTAGTTCCTAGACTTGTTGCTGCCATAGACAATGCCGATCGCATCAGCCGGCGTGGGCGAAGCGAGGAAAGCGCCGCCGGCCAGCGCCAGTGTCAGCATCGAGCACATCAGAACCTTTTTCATCCGCATCTCCCGCCTGTCGTCTCTCACGGGCAGGAGACGGCGGACGGGGCATGTGCATCAGCCTTGCAGTGGCGCATCGGCGCAGCCGCCGCCTCAGCCCACGAAGCGGTTGGACTTGGGGAAGCCCTTCGGCGGCAGGCGTCCCGCCTCGGCGCGGTTGCCGCGCCACTCCGCAAGCTCCGGGTCCTTGACGGTGAAGGTGCGGCCCGCGCTGTCGGTGAAGGTCAGCCCTTCGGCGAGGGTGAAGGTCTTGGCGTCGGCGATGCCGCCTTCCTTGTACTTCTGCAGCCTAACGCCCTTGCCGCGCGCCATCTCCGGGATCTGGTCGAGCGCGAAGACCAGCAGCTTGCGGTTCTCGCCGATGATGGCGACGGTGTCGCCCGTGACCGGCACGGAGAGCCAGGCGCGTGCCGAATCGATGGAAAGTGCGTTCTTGCCCTTGCGCGTCGTGGCGACAAGTTCATCCGACCCCACCACAAAACCGCGGGCGTCGCGCGCGATGAGCAGGCGCTTGGTTCCCGGCTCGTGCACCCAGACGGTGACGATGTCCTCATCGGGCTCGATCTCGGCCAGCAGGCGGATCGGATCGCCGAACCCGCGCCCGCCGGGCAGTTTGGACGCTTCCAGCGTGAACACCTTGCCGTTGGTGGCCATCACCAGGAGCTTGTCGGTGGTCTGCGCATGGAACGACAGCTTCAGCGCATCGTCGCCTTTGAACTGCACGCTGCCCAGATCGGCCACATGGCCCTTGAGCGCGCGGATCCAGCCTTTTTCCGAGACCACGACGGTCACCGGCTCCTTCTCCACCAGCGCGTCGGTGATGTCGACCGCGCCGATGTCGGGCGCATCGGCAAAGCTGGTGCGCCGCTTGCCCAGCGCCGTCTCGGGGCCGAATTTCTTGAGAACCTGCCGGATCTCCCACCCCACCGTTTTCCACTGCTTGGCGTCGGAGCCGAGCAGCGCCTCGATCTGCGCCTTTTCCTCGGTCAGTTCGGCGTGCTCGCGCTTGAGTTCCATTTCCTCAAGCCTGCGCAACGACCTGAGCCGCGTATCGAGAATGGCGTTGGCCTGAAGGTCGGTCAGCTCGAACCGCTTCATCAGAGCGGGCTTGGGCTCGTCCTCCTCGCGGATGATGCGGATCACCTCGTCGAGATCGAGATAGATGATCAAGAGGCCGCCGAGAATTTCCAGTCGATGCTCGATCTTGCCGAGCCGGTGGCGCGAGCGACGCTGCAACACCACGCGGCGATGGTCGAGCCAGCACTTGAGCGCCTCGTTGAGGCCGATGACGCGCGGGGCGAGGCCATCGACCAGCACGTTCATGTTCATCGACAGCCGCGATTCAAGCTCGGTGAGCCTGAACAGCGATTCCATCAGCATCACGGGATCGACGGTTTTCGCCCGCGGCTCCAGTACGACGCGGATGTCCTCGGCCGATTCATCGCGCACATCGGCCAGCAGCGGCAGCTTCTTCTCGTTGATCAGGTCGGCGATCTTCTCGATCAGCCGGCCCTTCGGCACCAGATAGGGGATTTCGGTGACGACGATCACCCAGGTGCCGCGCGCGCCTTCTTCCTTGGTCCAGCGGGCGCGCACACGAAAGCCGCCGCGCCCGGTCCGGTAGGTCTCGGCAATCGAGCCACGCCCTTCGACGATGATGCCGCCGGTCGGAAAATCCGGCCCCGGCACGAATTGCAGGAGATCGTCGGAGGTCGCGTTCGGGTGCTCGATGAGGTGCAGCGCGGCCTGGCAGAGCTCGGCCGCGTTATGCGGCGGAATCGACGTCGCCATGCCCACCGCGATGCCCTGCGAGCCGTTGGCGAGCAGGTTGGGGAAGGCGGCGGGCAGGACGATCGGCTCCTCGTCCTCCTGATTGTAGGTAAGGCGGAAATCGACCGCGTCCTCGTCGATCCCGTCGAGCAGCAGCGCGGCCACATCGGTCAGCCGCGCTTCCGTGTAGCGATAGGCGGCGGCATTGTCGCCGTCGATATTGCCGAAATTGCCCTGTCCCTCGACCAGCGGATAGCGCTGGGCGAAATCCTGCGCCAGACGCACCATCGCGTCATAGACGGCCTGGTCGCCATGCGGATGGTATTTGCCGATCACGTCGCCGACGACGCGAGCGCATTTCTTGAACGCCTCGCCCGGATCGAGCTTCAGCAGCCGCATCGCATAGAGCAGGCGCCGGTGGACCGGCTTCAGCCCGTCGCGCGCATCGGGCAGGGCGCGATGCATGATCGTGGACAGCGCATAGGCGAGATAACGCTCCTCCAGCGCGGCCTTCAGCTCGACGCTCTCGACCTCGTCATCTCTTGGCGGTTCAACCGGCTTTCCCATGGGATTTCGGTATCAGCCGCGTTGATTCGGGGGAAGGGGCCGGCCGCGGCCGCCGGTGACCATCAGCCCCCCATCCCTTCGTCGCGCTTGACCGCCCCTTGTGCGCTGCGATAATCGGCGCCAACCGATCTGGAGGATACGATGCCGAACGACAAGATGACGCGCCCGAAGGAAATCATCGAGTTTTGCCTCAAGCCGCTGAACGTCGACACCAAGTCGACCGGCTATGAACTGGCCTATGCGCGCCTTGAGCACGTCATCAAGACCTATCAGAAGGAGATCCTGCGCGAGAAGAAGCCGATCGCGGTGGACTTCTCCCAGATGCGCACGATCACCATCAACGAGGACGCGCACGGCCACGACTGAGCCGGGTGCTGCCGAAGGATATGCGGAGGGCGGCGAAGGCCGCCCTTTTTGCGTCCGGCGGCTGGGATGACCGGGCGTCCGCCCGCAGCGGGGCCGGCGGCCCTTCGCCGATCTGCCGTGCTCACACCCGCATCGGCGCCGTATCGCGGCCGCCGAACAACCCTGTCGGCCGGAAGATGAGCGCCAGCGCCAGCAGGCTGTAGAGCGCCGTCTCGCGATGTTCGATCGGCAGGAGCGCCGACCAGACCGCCTCGATCAGCCCGATCAGCACGCCTCCCGCCATCGCCGCCCCCACCGAGCCGATGCCGCCGAGCACGGCGGCGACCAGCGCCGTCAGGCCGAATTGCGCCCCGCCCGCAAAGCCGATGCCGCCGTAGTGCAGCACGACAAGCGCCCCCGCGAGAGCGGCAAGCGCCGCCGCAAAGCCGAAGGTCTGGCCAACAAGATCGCGCGGGTTGATGCCGAACAGTTCAGCCGCCAGCGGATCCTCGGCGGTGGCGCGCCATTGCCGGCCAAAGCGCGTCACCCGCATCTGCCAGACCAGCAACAGCGCCGCCACGCCCGCCAGCGCGGCGATGACCAGCGCCATCGGCGTCAGCGTGACGGCGAAATCGGGCGCCCGGGCCACCACGATCGTTGCGTTGAGGATCGGCGGCAGCCACAGGCTGTTGGCGCCCTGCGCGATCCGAAGGAATTCGCTCAGCACCAGCGACAGGCCGACGCTGGCGATCAATGCGGCCTGCCCGGAGCGGAACGCCATCGGCTCGATCACCCCGCGCGACAGCGCGAGCGCATAGACCGCGCCGGTGGTCCAGCTCGCCCACAGGCCCACCGCCAGCCCGTAGGGCAGGGTGGCAAAACCGGTCAGATCGAACGCCATCAGCGCCAGCACCGCCACCATGCCGCCGATGGCGGTCAGCGCGCCGAAGGCCAGGTTGATCCGGCCGACCAGCCCGTAGATCAGCGCATAGGACGCGGCCATCAGCGCATAAATGCCAAGCTTGGGCAGCGCCGCCAGCCCCTGCTGCAGGCCATAGGCAAGAGCGCGCGGGATCTCCGGCACCCGGCCGGACTTCGGCTGCGGTTCCGCGGCGATGGCATCCTGGCTCGTCAGCCAGCCCTCGCGCAGGAAGAAGGTGGCCGCCGCCGACAGGCTGGCGCCGTTGAGCACGACACGGGTGAGCACCCGCTTGCGGAAACTGAGGCCGGAGCCGGCAAAGCGGCAGTAGAGGAACTGCGGCCTGGCGTCGTCACCCAACCGGAAGTGTACATAGACCTCGCCCGCACCACCGACATTGGAACTCAGCACGCTGAGGCCGGGCGCTGTGTCGATGACCGCTGGAATCAACCGCCGGCACAGGCTTTCCTGCTCGGCATCGGCGGTAAGCCGGCAACCGCCAAGTGGCGCGACAACAAGCAGGATGAGGGCAAAAAGCCGCGTCAGTCCTCAGGCCTTCCCGAGCATGCGCGCCACCTTCGGCGCGAAATAGGTGAGAATGCCGTCGGCACCGGCGCGCTTGAAGGCGATCAGGCTTTCCAGCATCGCCTTGTCGCCATCCAGCCAGCCGCGCTCGGCGGCAGCCATGATCATCGAATACTCGCCCGACACCTGATAGGCGAAGGTCGGCATGCCGTAGCCGTGCTTCAGCCGGTAGACCACATCGAGATAGGGCAGGCCGGGCTTGACCATCACCATGTCGGCGCCCTCGGCGATGTCGAGTTCCGCCTCGATCAGCGCCTCGGCGCCGTTGGCCGGATCCATCTGATAGGTTTTCTTGTCGCCCGACAGCGTCTTGTTGGCGCCCACTGCCTCGCGGAACGGGCCATAGAACGCCGAGGCATACTTGGCCGTATAGGCCATGATCGAAACCTTGTGGAACCCGGCATTGTCGAGCGCGGCGCGAATGGCGCCGATGCGCCCGTCCATCATGTCGGAGGGGGCGATGATGTCGGCGCCGGCGGCGGCCTGGGTCACCGCCTGCTTGCACAGCACCTCGACGGTCTCGTCGTTGAGGATTTCCCCATCGCGCAACAGCCCGTCATGGCCGTGCGAGGTATAGGGATCGAGCGCGACGTCTGTGATGATGCCGATGTCGAGCCCGCGCGCCTTGATCTGCCGGCAGGCGGTGCAGACCAGATTCTGCGGGTTGAGCGCCTCGCTGCCGCGCTCGTCGCGCAGCCTGGGATCGGTGTAGGGGAACAGCGCGACCGCCGGAATGCCGAGACCGGCAGCTTCCGCCACTTCCTTCAGCGCCAGATCGATCGACAGCCGGAACACGCCCGGCATGGCGGCGATCGCCTCGCGCCGGTTTTCCCCGGCGAGAATGAAGATCGGCCAGATCAGATCGTCGACGGTCAGCGTATGTTCGCGCACCAGCCGGCGTTTCCAGTCGGACTTGCGATTGCGGCGCGGCCGGCGGGCGATGTCGAGGCTGGCGGTCTTCAGCCGCTGGTAGCTGGTCATGCGAGAGGACCCGTAAAACACTGTCGCCTACCGCATAACAGGTCGCTGCGATCGGCAAAAGCACAAACCCGCGCCAGGCCTGGTTGACGGCCCGCCCGCCTGCGCGTTACCTCGCCCGGCATCAACAAGGGAAGCCGGAGGGTGGTTTGTCGGAGGAAGCTGAAATCCTGATCGGCCGCGAAGGCGCAGCCGGGCTTATCGTGCTCAACCGGCCCAAGGCGCTCAATGCGCTGACCCACCCGATGGTGAAAGCCATCGATGCGGCGCTGGTCGAATGGGCCGCCGACGACAGGATTACCCGCGTCCTCATCAAGGGCGCCGGTGAGCGCGCTTTCTGCGCCGGCGGCGACATCCGGGTCGTCCACGATCTCGGCCGTGCCGGCAGGCAGGACGAGGCGCTCGCCTTCTGGCGTGACGAATATGTGATGAACCGGCGCATCAAGCGCTTTCCCAAGCCCTATATCGCGCTGATCGATGGAATCGTCATGGGTGGCGGCGTCGGCGTGTCGTTGCACGGCTCGCACCGGGTGGCGGGCGAGCGCTATTCCTTCGCGATGCCGGAGGTGGGGATCGGCTTCTTTCCCGATGTCGGGGCGACCTATGCGCTGCCGCGCCTGCCGTTCCATGCCGGCAGCTACCTCGCCATCACCGGCCAGCGGATCGGTCGCGGCGATGCCCTGGCGTTGGGGCTGGCCACCCATGCGGTGGCAAGCGGCGACATGGCCGCGCTGGAGGCCGAGCTGCTCGCCGGCGCGCCGGTGGAGGCGACGCTCGCCCGCCATGGGGTGGCGCCCGATCCGGCGCCGTTGCTGGCACACCGGGAGCTGATCGAACGCGCTTTCGGCCATGACAGCGTGACCGAGGCGATGAGCGTTCTGGCCGCTGCGGGGGCGGACAACGCCTTCGCCGCCGCCACGCTGAAGCAGATGGCCGCGAAATCGCCGACCTCGATGTTGCTGGCGCTCGAACAGATGCGTCGCGGCGCGAGCCTCGATTTCGAGGCGGCGATGAGCCTTGAAATGCGGATCGTCAGCCATGTGGTGCATGGCGAGGAGTTCTACGAGGGCGTGCGCGCCCTCATCATCGACAAGGACCAGACCCCGCGCTGGCAGCCGGCCAGCGTGGAAGCGGTCGACCCGGCAGCGATTCAGCGCTACTTTGCGCTGATCGACAACGAACTCGTCTTCACGGCCCGCGCATGAGCAACCGCAGCGACAGCGACGATACTGCCGGCGGGCGACAGTACGTCGGCCGCTTCACCGATGCCCCCATCGGCGCGGTGCGCGAGCCGGTGGGCGTGCGCTGGCTGTTCATGCTTGTCACCTTCATGCGCCTCGCCGCGGCATTCTGGATGCTCAAGGGCCTGCTGCACTGGGCCTATATCGTCGGCCTTGGCGAGCCGGGCTTCGGCGATCTGCGATTGTCGCGCCAGGGCCTGTTCATGGCGCTTGCCGTGTTCGAACTGGTGGCCGCGGTCGGGCTGTGGCTGGCCGCGTCGTGGGGCGTGGTGGTGTGGGTGGGCGTGCTGATCCTTGAGGGCGGCACACCGTTCTGGTTCGCGGACATGCCGTTTTCGCTCACCGACACGGCGCTGTCGGTCGCCGCCATCGTGCTCTATCTGGGGTTCGCGCTGCAGGCGCGGCGCGAGCAGGCCGCCGCATATCACTGAGGCCAATGGCACGCGCCATTCGTTGTAAATGAATCTTTTCATTCAGGTTCTGGCAACATTACCAGTTCCTGTAAGTAAAACTCGATTCACATTGTCGGATAAATGGAATCTTTATCCTGTAATTTAAACTCGTTTTCATCCGGTCGTCCTATGGTGTCTCTCAAGATGGTGGATCAACCGCCGAGATATAAGCCTACAGGGACAGTTAAACAGGGGACTGGGTAATGAATAACGCGAACGCTCTTGCGTCGAATGCTGTAGTTGCTGGCAAGTCAACGCCGGTTCGGAGCCACTATCTTGAGTCGCTGGCTCTGGTGGAGCGCCTGCATCGCCGCCTTCTCGATGTCATCAAGGATGAGCTGGACCGTCGCGGTCGCACCGATGTCAACTCGGTGCAGGCGCTGCTGCTCTACAACATCGGCGACAACGAAGTGACCGCCGGCGAATTGCGCACCCGTGGCTACTATCTCGGCTCGAACGTCTCCTACAACGTCAAGAAGCTGGTCGAGATGGGCTACCTCAGCCACCAGCGCAGCCGCGTCGACCGTCGTTCTGTGCGCATCCGCCTGACCAAGACGGGCGAGGAGGTGCGCGACATGGTTGGCGGCCTCTACGAGAAGCATGTCACCACCGTCGAGCATATCGGTGGCATCTCGGTGGAAGACTTCGCCCGCCTCAACAATGCATTGACCCGGCTCGACCGCTTCTGGACCGACCAGATCCGCTATCGGCTGTAATCGCCCGCGCGTCGGGTACAACAAGATCCTCCAGAACTGGCGGCCCAGACCAGCGGGCCGCCTTTTTTCTGCATGTCTGCCATGCAAAAACGGCACATTGCCCGGATAAGACTGCCCAGCCGGCGGTAACGCCTGCGTGATGGCCACAAATTCGCCGTATCCAACTTGCCAAACATCCGCTTAACGATATGTCGACCCCCTGATGGCACTGTGCCGCCGTGGGGTGGCTCAAAGGGTGTTGCCGCGAGCCGGCAAGCTGGATGGAGAGACGAGAGTGGCGCCGTTGGGGATTGTGAACCGTCGCGGTTTTCTTGTGGGCAGTTCGGTCGCGGCCTTCGCGCTCGGTATGGGCGAGGCTTTCGCGCAGCGCAACAGCGGTGCAGCCGGGCAGGCCGAGTGGCGCCAGAACTATGACGCTTCCCCCCTGCGCGACAAGCCGGTGACCTCCACCGCGCCGATCCTGTCGCCGCAGACCATCGCCGCCACCGAGGCGGCGGTCGGCCAGTTCCAGCAGATTGTCGCGCGCGGCGGCTGGCAGCCGTTCCCCGCCGGCCAGCGCCTCAAGCTCGGCGCCAAGAGCCCGGCCGTGGTGACCCTGCGCGGTCGCCTGATTACCGGTGGCGACCTTGAAGCCACCAACGCCAATTCCCCGGTGTTCGATTCCTATGTCGAGGCCGGCGTCAAGCGCTTCCAGGAGCGCCACGGCCTCGGGCCCACCGGCGTTGTCGGTCCGCAGACCATCGCCGCGCTCAACGTGCCGGCCGATGTGCGCCTGAAGCAGCTCGAAATCAACCTGGTGCGCCTGAAGTCGTTCGGCCAGAACCTCGGCCACCGCTATGTCATGGCCAACATCCCCGCCGCCTATGTCGAGACGGTGGAGAACAACACGGTGGCGACGCGCCATGTCGCCGGTGTCGGCAAGGTCGATCGCCAGTCGCCGATCATGCAGGCCAAGATCTACAACGTGAACTTCAACCCGTTCTGGACGGTGCCGGCATCGATCATCCGCAAGGATCTGATCCCGAAGATGCAGAAGGATCCGAACTACCTGACGGAGCAGAAGATCCGCATCTACAACAAGGCCGGGCAGGAATTGCAGCCGAGCCAGGTCAACTGGAACACCTACGAGGCGACCAACTACATGTTCCGCCAGGATCCCGGCGCGGACATCAACTCGATGGGCGTGGTGCGCATCGACATCGCCAACCCGCACGGCGTCTATATGCACGACACGCCGGCCAAGGGCATCTTCGGCGATGACTTCCGCTTCGTCTCCTCCGGTTGCATCCGCGTTCAGAACGTGCGCGAATTCGTCGCCTGGATCCTCAAGGAAACCCCCGGCTGGGATCGCGAGCAGATCGAGGCGGCGATCCGCTCCGGCAACCGCATCGACGCCAAGCCGAACGCGCAGATCCCGGTCTACTGGGTCTACATCACCGCCTGGGCGACGCCCGAGGGCGCGATGCAGTTCCGCGACGACATCTACGGTCGCGATGGCTTCGGCCCCGGCGCGGTGACGGCGGCGATCCAGGCCGGCAATTCCGAGCCCGGTCAGGAAGACTGATAACGAAGGCTGAGCCTCACCCGACGCGGTGCCGCCGCGCCGGTCAGCGGCCACAGCGCCGATTGCCTTTCATCAGAAAATACTCATAAAGGGCGGGATGAAAATTCCCGCCCGTTACACTTGGCTGGTCATGCCGGCCATCCTCGCGCTGCTGATGACCTTTGTGGTCTCCGGCATCTCGACCCTGCGCGCCATCGGCCTTGCGCCGGAGTTCATCGGCAAATGGATGGGCTCGTGGATGGTCTCCTACCTCGTCGCCTATCCGACGCTGCTGGTGGTGATGCCGCTCGTCCGCCGCATCGTCGCGGCCATCATGGCGCCGCCTAGCCAGGGCGCGGCGGCCAACGCGCGCCAGTCCCGCGAGAAGGCGGGATGACACCCGCAAGTTCCGTGGCTGATTTCCCAGCGCGGCTTAACGTGCTTGCCGCGACGCCCTTTCGCCTGCGGTTTGAGTTGAACACCGGCGGCTCCTCCGTCGAGATGTTCACCATGGCTTTTGACCGGGCACGGCATTTGGCGCGCGCGCTATTTGGGGATGTCCCGGTCCTGGCCATTGTCGCGGCCAACCCCGCCCCGTGGTCGGCTCCATGGGGTGTCACCCGTTATGGCGAGGTCCGCGAGAGTGCCTTTGACGCACTGTCCGATATCGGATTTCCCGCCGGTGCAGCCCTCGGCGAATGGCGCGGCCACCAGAGTCCCTATTTTGACGATGAAAACGGCACAGACTGGCATAACCGGGTCTATGCCGTCTCTTGGTCGCAGGTTGATCTTCTGCTTTGGAACAATCTCGCCCACGAGATCGGCATTCGGCCAGTTGCGCCGGTCTATTCGGTTTTCACCGATGAAACATGCTCGGTCTGCCTAAATGCCTATGACGACCGGGGAATGGATGTTTATGCGGCGGAGCGGGCACGCATCGCGCCGCTTTATGCGCAACGGACCGATTGGCTGCTTGATTATGACCGCGAGCGGATGAACGGCGTTTTCGGGTAGGCGCGTGGCGTCCTTTGCCATTGCCGGCCCGCACGGGGGCCATTCACAGCCCGCCCTTTCCCCCACGCCGCCCGCGTGCTAAGCGGCGGGCAACTTTCCCATCCGCTGATCTGACGAGGCGTCCATGGCCGTTTCCGCTCTTCGCTCCAATTCCTTCTTTTCCGCCTCGCTTGCCGATCGCGACCCCGAGATCGCCCGTTCGATCGAGCTGGAACTTGGCCGCCAGCGCGACGAGATCGAGCTGATCGCCTCCGAGAACATCGTTTCGCGCGCCGTGCTGGAGGCGCAGGGCTCGGTGATGACCAACAAGTATGCGGAGGGCTATCCGGGCAAGCGCTATTACGGCGGCTGCCAGTTCGTCGACATCGCCGAACAGGTGGCGATCGACCGCGCCTGCCGGCTGTTCGACTGCAAATATGCCAATGTGCAGCCCAATTCCGGCAGCCAGGCCAATCAGGGTGTGTTTCTGGCGCTGATGAAGCCGGGCGACACCTTCATGGGCCTCAACCTCGCCGCCGGCGGTCACCTCACCCACGGCGCGCCGGTCAACATGTCCGGCAAGTGGTTCAACGTGGTGCCCTACAACGTCGACCGGCAGACGCATCGCGTCGACATGGACGAGGTGGAGCGGCTGGCCCGCGAGCACAAGCCCAAGCTGATCATCGCCGGCGGCTCGGCCTATGCGCGCCACTGGGATTTTGCCCGCTTCCGCGAGATCTGCGATGCGGTGGGCGCCTATTTCATGGTCGATATCGCCCATTTCGCCGGGCTGGTGGCGGGCGGCTCGCATCCTTCGCCGTTTCCGCATGCGCATGTCGTCACCTCGACCACCCACAAGACCCTGCGTGGGCCCCGCGGCGGCCTGATCCTCACCAACGACGAGGACATCGCCAAGAAGATCAACTCGGCCATCTTCCCCGGTCTGCAGGGCGGCCCGCTGATGCATGTCATAGCCGCCAAGGCGGTGGCCTTCGGCGAGGCGCTGACGCCCGAATTCAAGGCCTATGCGACCCAGGTCGTCACCAATGCCGACGCGATGGCGAAGCGCCTGCTCAGGCACGGCTTCGATCTGGTGACCGGCGGCACCGACAATCACCTGATGCTGGTTGATCTCAGGCCCAAGAAGGTGACCGGCAAGGCGGCGGAGGCTGCGCTCGGCCGCGCGCATATCACCTGTAACAAGAACGGCATTCCCTATGATCCGGAAAAGCCGATGGTCACCTCGGGCGTGCGGCTCGGCACGCCGGCGGCCACCTCGCGCGGCTTCGGCGCCGCCGAGTTCGAGACTGTGGCCGATCTGATTGGCGAAGTCATCGACGGGCTGGCGAAAAACGGCGCTGAGAACAACGGCGCGGTGGAAGAGGCGGTCAAGGCCAAGGTCCACAAGCTGACGGGGCGGTTCCCGATTTATTGAGGCGCCTGCCGGCGCCTCGCTCCGGGCTTGGGCTAAGCATTTGTTGAGCACAGAGGCAGGTAACCTTCCTCACTCAAGTCCTTGTTATTCATGGCCGCCCATGCTGCGGCCATGAACGATTTGTCTCACGTCGAGCCCTCGGCCCCCTCCGCGCCGCCGCAGCAGGCAACCGGCCCCACCGGCCTTTGGGTTGCGATGGCGCTACTGATGCTAGCCGCATTCATCCGCATTCCTGCCTTTGCCTATACCGACAGCAGGATGAATCCGTTTTTCTTCGCCAGTGAATGGCTGGTGATTATCGCGGTCATCTATGCGGCGGATCGCCTGATTGCGCTGTTCAACGGCAACAGCGGGCTCAGTCGGCTGGATTTTCTGGCGCGCATGACTGCCGGCGGCAAGGCGATCATCCCGATGGCGGTGATGTGCATGACGCTCGTCGTGCTCAGTCAGATTGTCGGCGACATGGCCGGATGGCAGGATTTTGACGGCGAGCGGATTTTCCTCAGAGGCATCGACGGCATCGCCTTTGACCAGATGACCGACGCCGGGCGTGTCTTTAGCGCTGCGCTGGCCGGCATGCTGATGATCTACGTGATCGAAAGAGGCGAGCGCAGCGCGCTCAGCCTGCGGCGGGCGCTGGTCATCCTCCTGCACCATAGTCCGTATCTTGCGGCGGGCATTGGCCTGTGCAGCCTGTTCATGCTTGGCCTCTCCGGCCTGCAGGACAGCGCCCGCAGCGAAGTGGCCGGTCTCGTCCACAGCCTCGACAGCATCATGGCCAAGAATGCCGCGATTGCGCTCTTTGCCGGCAGTTTCGCCTGCGTGCGGCTGATCGGCGTCGTGGCGATTTTCACCCTGGTCCTGCGCGCCTCATACCGGCGCAGGGCCGCAGGCGCATGATGGTGCTTGCGCTCGGCGCCCTTGCGGACATAGGAACGAGCATCCCCCTCTGAGGATGCCCCATGCGCTGCCCCTATTGCAGTTCGCTCGACACACAGGTGAAAGACAGCCGCCCAACGGACGACAATACGTCGATCCGCCGCCGCCGCGTGTGCCCCGATTGCGGCGGTCGCTTCACGACGTTCGAGCGGGTGCAGCTCAAGGAACTCACCGTGGTCAAGCGCTCGGGCCGGCGCGTGGCTTTCGATCGCGACAAGCTGGCACGCTCGGTTGAGATCGCCACCCGCAAGCGCCCGGTCGAGCCTGAGCGCGTCGAACGCATGATCAACGGCATCGTCCGCCAGCTGGAGGCCTCATCGGATGGTGACGTGACCACCGAGCAGATCGGCGAGGCGGTGATGGAGGGGCTGAAGGGCCTCGATGACATCGCCTATGTGCGCTTTGCCTCGGTTTACCGCAACTTCCGCGAGGCGCGCGAATTCGGCGCCTTCATCGACGCGCTTGAGAGCGGCGACAGGTCGCAGGACGACGAGCCTTGAGCCAGCGCGCTGTCGACGAACGCTTCATGGCCGCCGCGCTCGGCTATGCCGCGCATGGGCTGGGGCTGACCCGGCCCAACCCGTCGGTGGCGGCGCTGGTGGTGCGCGACGGCGTGGTGCTGGCGCGGGGACGCACGGCGGAAGGCGGACGTCCGCATGCCGAGCGGAGGGCGTTGGAAATCGCCGGGGAGGCGGCGCGCGGCGCCACCCTTTATGTGACACTGGAGCCCTGCGCGCGTCGTTCCCAGGCCGGTGGCGAAGGTTCCTGCACCGAGGCGATCATCGCCGCCGGCATCGGCCGGGTGGTGATCGGCGCCGATGATCCGAGCCCCTTTGCCGCCGGCAGCGGCGCCTGTCGGCTGGAAGCGGCGGGCATCACCGTGACGCGCGGCGTGCTGGCGGCCGAGGCGCGCCGGCTCAATCTCGGGCATATCCTGCGTTTTGCCGCGCATCGGCCGCTGGTCAGCCTGAAGCTGGCTGAGACGGCGGATGGTTTTGCCGGCACCAGAGCGGGCGGGCCGATCATGATCACCGGGCCGGTCAGCTTCCGCCATACGCATCTTGCGCGCGCCGAGGCCGATGCGCTGATGGTCGGCGTTGGCACCGTCTGTGGCGACGATCCCAAGCTCAACTGCCGCCTTCAGGGGCTGGAACACCGCTCACCGATGCGCGTGGTCATAGATCCCAACCTCAGGACGCCGCCGGCGGCCTATATCGTGCGCACCGCCCGCGCCTTGCCGACGCGGATTTTCGCGCTCGAGGGCGCCGATGCCGACCGGGCGGCGCCGCTGATCGCGGCCGGTGTCGATATCGTCCGCCTGCCGGCCGATGCTGCCGGCCGGATGGAACTGCCGGTTGTTCTGGCCGCGCTGTCCGCCGCCGGCATCACCCGGCTGATGGTGGAGGGAGGACCGCATCTTGCCAATGCGCTCGCCGCCGCCGATCTTGTCGATGACCTGACCCTGATGACCGGCCCGGTCGCCGTGGGGGAGGGGCTGGCGGCCATCGGCCCCGCGCTCGCCGGCTGGATCGCCGGGGTCAGGCAGGCCGGCCGTGTTCGCGCGACGCGGTGGGGCGACGACCGCGTTGAGATTTTCGAGAAGGAGCGCTGATGTTTACAGGCATTGTCACCGACATCGGCGAAGTGCTCGGCGCCACCGACCACGGCACCGGCCTCCGGCGTCTGCGCATCGCCACGCGCTATGAGGTGGGGAGCATCGCGCTCGGCGCCTCCATCGCCTGTTCCGGCGTGTGCATGACGGTGGTCGCGACCGGCCGGGACGCGGATCGCGGGTGGTTCGCGGTGGATGCGGCTGCCGAAACGCTGGCGCTGACCACGGTGCGCGACTGGCGCGCCGGCACCGCGATCAACCTGGAACGGGCGCTCAGGATCGGCGACGAACTCGGCGGTCACATCGTCACTGGCCATGTCGATGGCACGGCCGAACTCATCGCGCGCGAGGATTTCGCGGCCGATGCCGCCGCGCCGTGGGGGGCGACGGCGCGTTTTGCGCTGCGCGCGCCGGCAGGCGTGGAGAAGTTCATCGCAGTCAAGGGATCGGTGACGCTGGACGGCACGTCGCTGACCGTCAACACCGTCGCGGGGCGCGATTTTTCGGTGCTCTTGATCCCGCACACGCTGGCCGTCACCACCTGGGGCGCCAGGAAGCCCGGCGACCGCATCAACCTTGAAGTGGACATGATGGCGCGCTATGCGGCCCGACTTGCCGAGGCGGGCGCGTAAGAAGCTGGACTTCGCTGCCCGGCTGTGGTCCTAACGCCGCTTCAGTTTCCGAGGAGCAACCGATGGCCGCGCCCCGCCGCGACACGACCGCAACCGAACGGTTCGATGGTGAGCGTTTTCTCATCGTCGAGGGCCGTTTCTACAACGAGATCAACGACCTTCTGATCGAGGGTGCGCGCGCCGCCATTACGGCCAGTGGCGCCGAGGTCGACATTGTGACCATGCCCGGCGCGCTGGAAATACCGCTCGCCATGAAAATGGCGCTCGACATGGCGGAAAAATCAGGCTGGCGCTATGCCGGCGCGGTGGCTTTGGGCTGCGTGGTGCGCGGTGAAACCTATCATTTCGAAGTCGTCGCCAACGAGAGCAACCGCGCGCTGACCGATCTGGCGCTGGCCCGCTCGCTGCCGTTCGGCAATGGCATCCTGACGGTGGAGACCGATGCGCAGGCGCTCGAACGGGCAGATCCTGCGCGCGGCGACAAGGGCGGCGATGCGGCACGCGCCGCGCTGGCGCTCGCTGCGCTCAAGCGCAAGGGCCGGCTATGAGCGAGGCGGACAAGAGGCCGGTGCATCTGTCGCGCGGCGAGAGGCGTTCGGCCGCGCGGCTTGCCGCCGTGCAGGGCCTTTACCAGATGGATCTGACCGGCAAGGGCATTCTGGAAGTGCTCGGCGAATTCGAGAGCCACTGGATCGGCGCCGAGATCGAGGGGGATCGCTACAAACCGGCCGAACGCGGCCTGTTTCGCTCCATCGTCAAGGGCGTGCTGGAACACCAGATCGCGCTTGACCGGTCGGCCGATCGCATCCTCGCCGATGGCTGGCCGCTGCATCGGATCGAGGCGCTGATGCGCGCGGTGCTGCGCGCCGGTGCCTTCGAACTGGCCCATGCGGCGGATGTGCCGGTCAAGGTCGTGGTCTCGGAATATGTCGATATTGCCGCCTCCTTCCTCGATCGTGACGAGGTTGGCATGGTCAACGCCGTGCTCGATCGCCTGGCCCGCGAAACGCGCGGCAAGGAACTCGACGCCGGCTGAGCCACGGGCTCGGCCCGCGCAATGCAGGCAACGCTGCGTCGGACAGTTGCCGATCACCGGTGCCTGACCTAATGTCTAAAGATGCAGCAGCCTCCCGTCCGCAACAGCCTGACCAAGACCATCCTCGCGTTCCTGCACAGTGAGGCGGCTGGCGGCATTGTTCTCATGGGTGCGGCCGCGCTGGCGCTCCTCATCGCCAATTCGCCGCTTGCGCCTGCGTATTTTGGCATCCTGAAAACCTATGTCGGCGGGCTGTCGATCCTGCACTGGATCAACGATGCGCTCATGGCGGTGTTTTTCCTGCTCGTCGGGCTGGAGATCAAGCGCGAGATGCTTGAGGGCGAGCTGTCCACCTGGGGCAAGCGCGCGCTGCCGGGTCTGGCGGCGCTGGGCGGAATCGTGGTGCCGGCGCTGTTCTATCTCGCCTTCAACCCGCCCGGCAGCGCCACGCTGCGCGGCTGGGCCATTCCCACCGCGACCGACATCGCCTTTGCCCTCGGTGTACTGGCGCTGCTGGGGCCGCGCGTGCCGGTTTCGCTCAAGGTTTTTCTGGCGGCGCTGGCGATCATCGACGATCTCGCCGCCGTTCTGGTGATCGCCATCGCTTATACCGCGGACCTGTCGATGCCGATGCTGGCCGGGGCCGGCGTGGTGATGGCGGCCCTGGTCGCGCTCAACCGGACCAGAGTGCATGCATTGACGCCCTATCTGCTGCTCGGGGCGGTGCTGTGGTTCTTCGTGCTGAAATCGGGGGTGCATGCGACGGTGGCGGGCGTGGCGCTGGCGCTGGCCATCCCGCTGCGCACCGGCGCCGATACCCCGCCGCTGATGAAGCTCGAACATGCGCTGCACAAGCCGGTGGCGTTTCTGATCGTGCCGATCTTCGGCTTTGCCAACGCGGGTGTGTCGTTTGCGGGGCTGTCGCCGGCGGCATTGCTGGCCCCGGTGCCGCTCGGCATTGCGCTCGGCCTGTTCCTCGGCAAGCAGATCGGGGTGATGGCAGCCGTCACCGTGGCGGTGCGCAGCGGTCTGGCCCCCATGCCGGAGGGGGTGGACTGGCGGGCATTTTACGGGGTCGCGCTGCTCACCGGCATCGGCTTCACCATGAGCCTGTTCATCGGCCTGCTCGCCTTCCCCACCGATACGGCGCAGCAGGATGCCGTCAAGCTCGGCGTGCTCGTCGGCTCGCTGGCCTCCGGGCTGGCCGGGTATCTGGTGCTGCGCGGGCGCTCCGTGTAGCAGTTCGGCGTTGCGCCGCTCCGAACGCTTCCACCGTCAAGGTCCGCTGAGGTGGACCATCCACGACTTATACCAAAGGTCATTGAAAATGACTCTTTGGGATTCTGCCCTGAATTTATCAACCCATTGCGTGTGTTTGATAAATTCAGGTCCGTTCAAAGGCCCCATGCGTCAGCATACGGGGCCTTTGGTATTACAGGAACCGCTCCAAAGACGTGGAGGATCGGGCCAGGTCCGACCATAACGGGCTGTGTTCCGGTTGCGGGTGATCCCGCAACGATGCGCTCAGGCGAATGGAAACGCTGCGCTGCTTACAGGCCCGGCTGCACAGGGCCCGTGCCGCCGCCCGGCGGGGTCAGGCTCGATGCCTTCAGGAGCTGGCGCACGAAGCTGAGTTCGTCGCCGCCCGTGGGCGTGCTGCGCGAGATGAAGTCGAACAGCTTGCCGTCCTCAATCCCGTAGCTGGCGATTTTTTCCACCTTGTTCTTGGCGTCGAGATGCACCGCCATCACGCGCTGGTCGGTGATGGTCGGCTGCATGAACTGGTAGCGCTGCGAGGTCTTCTGGGTGATGTAGTAATATCCCTTGCCGCCAACGGTGGACACCACCGAGGGCGTGCCAAGCACCAGGACGACGCTTTCGGCTGCGGTGCCGGGCTTGATCTGTTCGAGCGCGCGCTCATCCAGCACATAGCCACGCACGGACGGATCCTGCCCGCAGGCGGTCAGGAGCAGCGGAGCGGCGACGGCGGCGGCGAAAACGGCAAGGCGGGGAAATGTCATTGGCCTCTTAACTCCAACCCGTGATCCGGTCTAAGACGGGATCGTGCTGCCCAAGGGTATGAGGATTGTTGTCCGAGGGCTAGCCCGACCGCGCAGCTTTTGCAACCGGCCCGAGGCGCCGGCACAATGGGACAGACGCATGATCCTTTCCCTGTTCAGGCGACGCCCGAAGGACCGGGGTATCGAGCCTCTTTACGGCGCGATCATGGCCGAGGGCCTGAACCCGCGCCTTTATGCGGCGCTCGGCGTGCCTGATACCTTCGAGGGCCGCTTCGAGGCGGTGACGCTGGCCGCCAGCGTCGTGCTTCATCGGCTCAAGGCCGATCCGCCGCCGGCGGACGAGGCCGCGCAGGAACTGGTGAACCGGCTGTTCGACGGATTTGATTCGGCCATGCGCGAGGTCGGCATCTCCGATGTCGGCGTTCCCAAGCGCATGAAGAAATTCGGCCAGGCCTTCTATGGCCGGCTGGCGGCCTACAGCGCCGCTTTCGAGAATGCCGGCGCCGACGCGCTTGGCGCGGCGCTCGGCAAGAACCTGCTGGAGGGTGCGCCACCCTCGCCGGATCTGCTGGCTCATGTCGCCGGATACCGGCGCCGGGTGCTGGCGGCATCGCTGGACGAGATACTGGCCGGCCGGTTCGGCGAGAAAGGAAATGCCCCATGAGCAAGTCGGAACCACCCGCTTTTCGCTGGGTCGATCCCCTGAGCCGGCCGGTATTGGCCGCCACGATTCCCGCGACCGGCATCGACATCCACGTCGAGCCCACCCCCGCCGAGCGCGAGGCGATGGCCCGCGCGCTTGATCTTGCCGCAGTGGACAGCCTCACCGCCCGCTACCGGCTGCGCGCGGCGGCTGGCGGCATCGTCGAGGTGACGGGCGAGGTGACCGGGCAGGTGCAGCCGCGCTGCATCGTGACACTGGAAGCCTTTCCGCTCGCCATTGCGGAGCCTGTCGCGTTGCGTTTCATCGATGCGGCGGCCACAGCCGCACGCCGCGCGCACACGGCCGCGATCGAGGAGGTCGACCACGATCCGCCGGATCCGATCGAGAACGGGGCCATCGATCTCGGCCATGTCACGACAGAGTTTCTGTCGCTGGCCCTGCCGCCCTATCCGCGCAAGCCGGGCGCAGCCTTCGACACCGAGGCTACGGACGAGGCGGCAAACCCTTTCGCCGCCCTGCGCAAAGTAATCGACAAGACCTGAGGACCGGCTGCAGGGGGCGGCCATCCACAGGCTTGTCCTTGTTGCCAACTATGCTTATGTGCGCGGCGCTGCCAGAGTAGCGCTGGAATGCGGCAGACAGGGTGTGTAAAAGGTCTCATGACCAAGCCAGTTCGGATCGCAGTTGATGCCATGGGCGGGGATTTCGGCCCTTCGGTCGTGATTCCCGGCGCAGAACTCGCGCTGGAACGGCATCCCGATTCGACTTTCCTGATCTACGGCATCGAGGCAGATGCCAGGCCGTTTCTCGACAAGCACCCGAAGCTGGCGGCGCGCGCCACCTTCCATGCCTCCGAAGTTGTCATCGCCATGGATGCCAAGCCGAGCCAGGCGTTGCGCCAGGGCCGCGGCAAGTCGTCGATGTGGCAGGCCATCGAGGCGGTCAAGCGCGGCGATGCCGATGTGGCGGTTTCCGCGGGCAATACGGGCGCGCTGATGGCGATGTCGCGGCTGTGCCTGCGCATGATGCCGGGCATCGACCGGCCGGCGATCGCGGCGATGTGGCCGACGATGCGCGGTGAATCGATCGTGCTTGATGTGGGCGCCTCCATTGGCGCGGACGCCGGCAATCTCGTCGACATGGCGATCATGGGCTCGGCCATGGCCTCCATCGTGTTCGATGTTGAAAAGCCCACCGTCGGCCTGCTCAACGTCGGCGTCGAGGAGATCAAGGGCGTCGAGCAGGTGAAGGAAGCGGGCCGCCTGCTGCGCGAGGCGGCGCTGCCTAACATGGTCTATCACGGATTTATCGAGGGCGACGATATCGGCAAGGGCACCACCGACGTGGTGGTGACCGAGGGCTTTGCCGGCAACATCGCGCTCAAGACGGCGGAAGGCACCGCCAAGCAGATCGGCGCCTATCTGCGCTCGGCCATGAGCCGCACCTTCATGTCGAAGATCGGTTATCTGTTCGCGCGCGGCGCTTTCGATGCGCTGAAGGACCGGATGGACCCGCGCAAGGTCAATGGCGGCGTGTTCCTCGGTCTTGATGGCGTGGTCATCAAGAGCCACGGCGGCACCGATGCGATCGGTTTTGCCTCGGCCGTCGATATCGCCTACGACATGGTGCGTTATGAGCTGCTGTCGAAGATCCGCGAGACGATCACCAAGTCGCGGATCGCGCCCGCCGAAGCGGTGACCAGCGAGGAGAGCGAACTGTGAAGCGCCGCACCGTCGTGCGCGGCATCGGCAGCTATCTGCCGCCGCGCCTGGTCACCAATGCCGATCTGGCCGAAAACATCGAAACGTCCGACGACTGGATCGTGCAGCGCACCGGCATCCGCGAGCGTCACATCGCGGGCGAGGGCGAGACCACCAGCGTGCTCGCCACCCGTGCCGCCGAGCGGGCGCTGGCTCATGCCGGCATGAGCGCCGCCGATATCGACCTGATCGTGCTGGCGACTGCCACGCCCGATTACACCTTTCCAGCCACGGCAACCCAAGTGCAGCACAACCTCGGCATCACCCGGGGGGTGGCCTTCGACGTGGCGGCGGTCTGTTCGGGCTTCGTCTTCGCGCTGGCGACGGCCGAGAAATTCATCGCGTCCGGCTCGCACAACCGTGCGCTGGTCATCGGCGCCGAGACGTTTTCGCGCATTCTCGACTGGAACGACCGCACCACCTGCGTGCTGTTCGGTGACGGCGCCGGGGCGCTGGTGGTCGAGGCGCAGGAGGGCGAGGGAACGATCGCCGACCGTGGGGTGCTGACCACCCACCTTCGCTCGGACGGACGCCACCGCGCCAAGCTGTTCGTCGATGGCGGACCTTCCACCACCGGCACCGCCGGCCATCTGAGGATGGAAGGCAAGGAAGTGTTCAAGCACGCTGTCGGCATGATCACCGACGTGATCACCGATGCCTTCGCCGCCACCGGCATCACGGCGGATGATCTTGACTGGTTCGTGCCGCACCAGGCCAACCGCCGCATCATCACCGCCAGCGCTGAAAAACTGCACATTGCGCCCGCCAAGGTGGTGATCACCGTCGATGGCCACGGCAACACTTCGGCGGCCTCCATCCCGCTGGCGCTCGATGTGGCGGTGAAGGACGGGCGCATCCGCACCGGCCATCTGGTCATGCTTGAAGCGATGGGCGGCGGCTTCACCTGGGGCTCGGCGCTGGTGCGCTGGTAAGTCGCGGCGCCATTCGGGCATGAATTCGGTTACCTTGCCGGGCCGATTGTGCTGGCAGCATCATTGACCATTGGTCTAAACCTTTCTAGAACTTCGCATCTCGACGGCGGGCTGCCGGGGGAGAGATATGGCAGGACGAACCATCACGCGGGCGGATTTGTGCGAGGCTGTCTATCAGCGTCTCGGTCTCTCGCGCGCCGAGTCGGCTGATCTGGTCGAACTCGTCCTTCAGGAAATCTCAGATAGCCTCGAACGTGGCGAACCGGTGAAGCTGTCCTCGTTCGGCACCTTCCAGGTGCGCGACAAGGGCGAGCGCATCGGCCGCAATCCCAAGACCGGGGTCGAGGTGCCGATCACCTCGCGTCGGGTGCTCACCTTCAAGCCCTCCAATGTCCTCAAGGCCCGCATCAATGGCGAGGATGCCGAGGACGAGAAGGAATAAGGCGGGTCCGCAGCAAAAACGCGCCTTTGCTGCACACAGGCCGCCAGGGTCGCGCTAATCTGATCGCAGAGCAGTGATTCGCCCCGCCGGGGAGGGGACGTTTGCCGTGATCGACAAGGCGCCCGACGCTTACCGCACCATCAGCGAGGTCGCCGAGGACCTCGACCTGCCGCAGCATGTGCTGCGCTTCTGGGAAACGCGCTTCAGCCAGATCAAACCGCTCAAGCGCGGCGGCGGGCGTCGCTATTATCGCCCCGACGATGTGGAACTGCTCAAGGGCATCCGCCAGCTCCTTTATGCAGAGGGCTACACGATCAAGGGCGTGCAGCGCATCCTCAAGGAGCAGGGGCCGAAGGCGGTGCAATCGGTCGTGCGCAGTGAGCCGGACGAGGAAGAGCCGCCCCAGCCGCCGCCCCAGCGCATCGATCCGGTGCTGACCCAGCCGCCACTGGCCCGGACGCCGGTCGCGCCCGCCCCGCCGCCGCCCGCCTATCCGGCCGCGCCAGCCTATGTCGAGCCGCTGGCGGACGATGGCTGGCGGCCCGTGCCGCCTCCCCAGCCGGTGCCGGCGCGGCCCGCGCCGGTTGCTGCGCCGGCCGCGCCGCATGTCCGGGCGGAAATGGCGCCGCCCGTTGTGGTTCCGCCGGCCTGGCCGGCGCAGCCCCCCGTCGCCGCGTCCCCGATGCCGGATCTGTTCAGCCCGGAGGACATCGCCGGCATCACCGCCCCGGCAGAGCCGGTGGTCGCCATGCCCGTTCCGGAGCCGGTGGTGGCTCCGCCTGGACGGCCTACGGTGAGCTTCATGCGCGGCGGATTGGTTCGCCCGCCATCGCCTCCGGTCGCTGCCCCGCCGGTTGAGGAGGTGGCGCAGCCATCGCCCGCCGTCGACACCACCGCCCCGGCCATCAACGTGCGCCGGACCATCCGGCCGATGCCGCCGGCGGATGAGGCGCCTGCGCGCTATTCGCCGCTGGTCGAGCCTGAACTTGCCGAGGTCGTTGTCCCGCCGGTCCGCCCGATGCTGACCGAGGAATCGCGCCGCGCCCTGCAGTCGGCGCTGTTCGAACTTACCGAATGCCGGCGCGTGATCGAACGCGTCATGGCCACGCGCGCCCGTTGAGGCGATCGATCAGTGAAGAGAGCACGCCCCGCCACGGATTGAAGCGGAAAATCACTTCATGCTTGCCGGGCGGCAGTTGCACCGCGCGGAACATCAGGTTCGCGGTGAGCATCTGGGTCGTGTAGGTATCGACATAGGCGAACCACCAGGGATGGACGGGATCGTTGAGCACCAGGAAACCGCCTTCCTCCGACTGCACCTCGACGATGACCTGCCGGTTGGAATATTCGCGGATCGTGGCCGTGCCGCGCTTGCTGCCCTTCGGTGCCCCGTCCGGCAGGGAGTTGAACAGCACGACATCCTGAAAGTCGCTGCGTGGCCATTGCCCGGTGCGGCGGATCGCCTCGAAATCGGCAACCTCGGCGCGCGGCACCATCATCACGCGCGGCAGGGCAGCGGGGTTCTCATAGATGGTGGCGGTGGCGGTGCGCGCCACTTCCCTCAGCGCCCCCTCGGGGAGGGCCTTGTCGAGTTCCTTCAGCGGCGCACGCGTGGCGATGTAGCGCAGGCCCAGAAGGTTGGCGAGCGGCGAGGCATAGCTGGGGAAGCTGGGCGGCCAGTTGCGCTGATCGGCGAGCGCCACATGATCGCCGGCGCCGACGGCATCGGCATAGAGCTTCAGCCGCAGCGGATTGTAGCCGAGCGTGTTGTGCAGCCCGTGTACCATCGAGGCATTGGGCCAGTGGAAGTCGATCGCCGCCAGCTCCACCCGGTCGAGGCGGTCCGGACCGCGCGTGCGCGCCACCGCCTGCTTAAGCAAGGCGATGGTGGGATCGGCGCTGTCCGGTCGCAGCACGTCGAACATGGCCGGGGGCAGGGCGGTCGATTCATTGGGGCCGTTATTGCGCACCAGATCCGCGGTCAGGAACACGCCGAGCAGGGCGGCCGCCGCAAGCGGCCGCGCCGGCGCGAGGCGCACCGCAACGACCGCAACAACCATCGCCGCCGCAAGCCACAGCGTGCCTTCGAGCAGCATCGGCCAGGCATAGCCGAGCCGGTTCTTGGCGAGCGCCAGCGCCAGACCCGACAGCACGGCGGCAAGGGAAACCGACACGGCGACCCGCCCGGCGCGGGTGACCAGATGCGTTTGCCCGCTGGCCAGCCGATGCACCACATGCCCCGCCGCGATCGCCGCCAGGGCGCCGACCAGAAAGGTGCCGTCGGCCGGCCGGCGGAACAGATCGACCCCCGGCACCATTTCGTAGAAAATGCGGAAAGCCGGGGTGTAGCGGCCAAGCGCATAGAGCACCATCGCCAACAGCGCGATGCCAAAAAACCGTGCCCCGCGATGCCAAAGCCCGCCGCCGGCCGCCCCGAACACCACCGCCAACCCCACCAGCGCGCCGGAATAGAGATTGCTCATGTTTCGGGCGACATAGAGATCGACCGGCCCCCACAGCGGCGAGGGGGGGCCCCAGAACTCCTTGAACTCCCCATCCGTGCCGAACAGGTTGGCGACAAACGCCGTGATCAGATTGGCCGGATGCAGTGAGCCGCGCCCGGCGCCGTCATAATCGATGAACACGCGGTTGGAATAGCCGGCGGCGACGGCGGTCAGCAGCAGCGGCACCCCCGCCACCAGCCCCGCCGCGATCACGGCGCCGGCAAGCGGTCGCCAGCGGCGTTTGATGCCTTCCCGCCAGCCATCGCCCGCCAGCACGGTCACCCCGTAGGCGATAAGGATCAACGCCGACAGCCCCGCCACCTGATCGCGCCCGATCAGCAGCAGCCCGCCCGCGACGCCTGCCGCCAGTCCGCCGAGAAACGAGCGCCGCGCCAGCGCCCGATCCAGCAGCCACAGCGTGACCGGGAACCAGGCCAGGCTCATCACCTGTCCGACATGCTGGATGCGCCAGGCCGCCGAGCCGCCGAACATGAAGGCGATGCCGGCGACGACCGCACCCGCCGGATGCCAGCCGCGATCCCTGAACAGCGCGGCGACCGCCAGCGCCCCCATTAGCAGCGCGGCAAACGGCACCGCATCGGCCAGCGCGAAGGAGGGATTGGCGGAAAGATAGGCCGCCAGCCGGTGCGGCAGCGAGAAAAACAGCGACTGAGGATCGCTGATCTGCGCCGAGCCGGAGAACACATGCGGCGTCCACATGCTCGACTGCCCGGCCTCGCGTGCCGCGGCCAGAAACTGCAATTGCGGATAGAAATGCGCCTTGGCATCCCACGGCACGGTGACCGCGCCGGTCAGCCACGGCGAGGTGAAGGCGAGCCACGCCAGCGCCAGCATGCCGGCCACGGCGGCAAACGGCCAGCGCCCGGCGCGGTTGTTGGGGGGCGTATCAGTCATGCTGCCTCATCACGGGGCAAGTCCTGGCAGCACGTACAGCTAGGGTCAATCCTGCGCCGGCGCGCGGGCTGCCATGGCGTCGAGATCGATGAAATGCCCGGCCCGGTCGCGCTTGGAGGCGAGATAGCGCACGTTCTCCGCCGTTGGCCGGCCGAGCACCCGCTCGTCGGAGACGACGGACAGTCCTGCTTCCCGGAGCGCGGCGATCTTGAGCGGATTGTTGGTCATCAGCCGGACCGAGCTGATGCCGAGCTTCTTCAGCATCACGGCGGCGAAATCGAAATGCCGCTGGTCGAGATCAAAGCCGATGGCCTCGTCCGCCTCATAGGTGTCCCAGCCCTGTGACTGCAGCCGGTAGGCCCGCATCTTGTTGGCGATGCCGTTGCCGCGGCCTTCCTGATCGAGATAGAGCAGCACACCGCCGTCCCCCTCCGACATCTGGCGAACGGTATTGCGCAGCTGGTCGCCGCAATCGCATTTGAGGCTGCCGAACAGATCGCCGGTCAGGCAGGCCGAATGCATGCGCACGGCGACCGGGTGACCGGTGGCCGGCGCACCGACGACGATCGCGACCTGATCGCGCATGCCTTCGCCGCCACGGAAGACCACAAACTCGGCCCGCGCCGCAAATTCCAGCGGCACCGGCGCGCGGCTGACGATGGTCAGATCGACCGCCGACGAGCTGCGGAACTGCTCGATATCGCTGGCCAGAACCCTGACCAGCCCGCGCGGCGCCCGTCCGGTCACCGGCACGACGAACACACCCGGCAGGGTCAGCGACAACGCCGCCAGTTCGAGCGCGGCGGCATCGAGATCGTTGATCGGGGCCACCGGCGCATCGAGCCGGGCCTCAAGGCCGAGCGACAGCTGGCCGATCCGGTCGGTATCGACCACAGGAAAAGCGATGCTGCCCGCATCCGACCGCTCACGGCCCAGACGGCGCAGGCGGGCCGCCGGCAGAACCAGCCGGCCACTTCCGGCCGCATAGGCTTCCATCGCGGCGGCATGATCGGGATCGAGCGCTTCCACCCCGAGAACCACAATGGCGCGGCGGCCGCGCGCGATCAGCACAGGCCGACCGGAGCGGAACTCGGCGATCGCCCGTTCCACAAGCGTATGGGTTTCGCTGCCGAACAGGGTCAGAAGACTACTGGGACTACGCATGCAACGCCCCCTCTGCTGCGCGGGAGATCCTTGGGATCCTCATACGTCGCGCACGGTCTTATAGCTAAATCAAAGCGAACATGAACGGCACATGTCTAAACGTTCATGTTTCTGGTTAACGCGGGCCGATCCGCACGCCTCGGCCATGCGCCCGGTTGCTGAAAATGGTGGCGGTGCCGGAGCTGTTCAAGGCCACCGCCCTTGCCAGCCGCCGGCGCTGTGGCAAGCTGCTGAGGTTCCCCGCCGGAAGGAGGTGCCAATGCTGTCCGATCCTGTCCGTTACCCCGCGCGTTCCGTCCGTATTCACTGGCTGATGGTGGCGATCCTCGCCCTGACAGTCCCGCTTGGTGTGTCGCTGTCACGCGCGCCAGAGGGCTGGGGCGACACGCTCTACCGGCTTCACTGGTCGTTCGGCATGCTGGCGCTGTTCGTCGCGCTGGCACGCCTTGCCAATCGGCTGACGCTGGGGGCGCCGCCGCCGGCCGCCAGCCTGACGCCGCTGGAACGGCAGCTTTCCGGCGCGGTGCATGTCGCGCTGTATGGCCTGATGCTGCTGGTGCCGTTGCTCGGCTGGCTGGGCAAATCAGCCTATGGCGGGGCGATCACCATTTTCGGGCTGTTCGACATGCCGGCGCTGGTCGCCGAGAACGAGGAGCGGGCCAAGCTCTATCTCGGCCTGCACAAGATCGCCGTTTTCGCCTTCATGGGCTGCATCGCGCTGCATGTCGCGGGTGCGCTCAACCATCTCCTGATCAAGCGCGACGGCGTGATGCAACGCATGCTGATGAAGCGCGATTGATCTCAACCCGGTAGCGCCAGCGTATCGGTATGACCGGTGACGATCATTGCGTCCGCCTGCGTCAGATGCCGCAGGCGAAAAGCGAGCCAGCCGTGCAGGTCACTCGCTCCCACCTTGCCGGTTTCGGTCACCGCCCTGGCAATGCCCCTGACCAGGTCACCGGCCAGCGCGGCATGATCCGGGCCGATGCGCCACGGGCTGTCGCCCTCCTGCACGGCAAAGCCGGCGCTGCGGAAGGCGTGCGCCAGCGTGGCAGCGCCCTTCGGGCCGGCCGCCGGCCCGAACCCCTTGTCGCCGTGCTGATGCGCGGCAAAGGCGGCGATCACATCCGCATCGAGCGGATGGGCTGGGGCGAAGCTGTCGCGCCCATCATAGGTCAGCACAGTGAAGAACGCCGCGCGCGCGGCCTTCACTTCACCGGCAAACCGCGCGATCCAATCGGGCGAGATCAGATCGAACAGCGCCGAGGCGGTGACGAGCTCGGGCTTCATCGCCAACAGCTTGGCAAGGTCGCGCGTCAGGTCAGCCTTGTAAAACGCGACCGTGATGTCTCGCCCGTCCTTGACCAGATCGATCCTGCCGTCTGCGTCCCGCGCCCGGTCGGCCCAGCCGGCCAGCGACTCGCGCGCCGCGACCAGCAGGGCGGGATCGTGATCGGCGAGCAGCCATTCCTGCCGTTGGCCGAGCAGCGGTGCGGTGGCCCGCAGGTTGGAACCGGTGCCACACCCCAGATCGAGCACGCGCACCGTGCTCCGCCCGGCGAAGGCGGCGCCCAGCGCCGCGCCCACGGCAGCATTGCGGCTGGCATGATCGACCGGCTCTCGCAGGGCCAGCCATTCGGCGGAAAAACTCATCGGGCAACCTCCTTCAACACGGCTGCAATGGTTCGTGCCGTGCTCGCCCAGTCCGGCAACTGCCGGCCAGCCGTCCAGGCGCCATCGGAGAAAGTTCTGCGTTTCTCGACACTTGTCAGCATTGTCCGAATCGCTTCGGCAAGCGCTTCAGGCGCTGCGACAGGCACTTGAATCCCTGCCTGAGGCGGCATCGCCGCTGCGGCCGGGCCGCAGGTGGTGGTGACGATCGCCAACCCGCGCGCCATCGCTTCCGCCAGGGCCATGCCATACCCCTCATAGTGCGACGCAAGCACGAACAGATCGGCATGATGATAAAGCCGGTTGAGACCTTGCTCGTCCAGCACGCCGAGCAGGCGCACGCGGGCGGAAAGGCCTTGCGCGTCGATCAGCTTGCTGACGGTCGCCGTTGTCTCCGGCGAAAGCGTCGTCGCGCCGGCAATATCGAGGCTCCAGCCAAGATCGCCGAGACGCGCCAGCGCCTGCACGAGCACGTCGTAGCCCTTGCGCGGGATGACCGACCCGACCGCGATCATGCGGATCGGACCATCGCCGGAGCCTGCTGCACGCATCGCCCGTTCCGTGCCGGGCAGGGCAACGGTAATACGTTCGCGGGCGACGCCGAAGTCGCGCGCCACCACCTCCGCCGTCGCCTGTCCGGTGACGATGACGTGCCGGGCCAGCGCCATCGCGGCCCGTTCGCTAGCGCCGAGCCGCGCGGCGCTGGCGGCATCGAGCCCCGCCTCCAGTGCGAGCGGATGATGGCAGAGTTCCACCACCTGACGGTCGAGCGCGGCGATCATCGCCGCCGGCATCGCACCATAGGCGAGCCCGTCGATCATCAGCACGCTGCCCGCCGGCGTCGCCGCCATGCGCCGCGCGCTTTCGTTGAGCACGGCCTCGTCAGGAAACGGATAACCACCGGGCAGCGCGAGATGATGCAGCTCCAGCCCCGCCGCTTCAGCATGGGCCAGCACCTTGCGATCATAGCCATAACCGCCGGTCGGCAGCGACAGATCGCCGGGAATGGCGAAATAGGCCGGCTGCGGCATCAGCCGACCGGGCCTTCGAACCAGGCGCGGGCGAGGTCGGTCTCCTGCAGCGTCACCCGGATTTTGTCCAGGCTCTTGCCATCTTCGCCAAGTGAGCCGGATCGCGCCGCCGCCACCATGCCGTCGAAGATGTGCCGGCAGAGAAACTCGGTAGTCGTCAGCACACCGCGGAATTGCGGCACCTCGTCGAGGTTTTTGTATTTCAGGGGCTTCAGCACGGCGGCGAGCGTATCCAGCGCCGCGCCGATATCGACCACCACGTTATGCCGCGTCAACTCGGCGCGGAAGAAGGCAACATCGACCACGAAAGTGGCCCCGTGCATATTCTGCGCCGGGCCGAAGAACGGATCGGGCAGCGAATGGCCGATCATGATGCGGTCGCGGACTTCTACGGCGAACATGGAAACTCCGGTTGGTTCAGTAGCGGACAAGGGTTTGCAGGCCGGGCGCGCCGGGCGCGAACACGCGCGCCAGCGATCCCGCCAGGTCGTCAAAGGCGATTTCCTCTGTGATAAGCGCATCGAGCGCCGGATCGTTCAGCAGGCTGAGCGCAGCCTCGCGCCGGCGGGCATAATCCCAGCGCGGGCGGCGCGAGGTGGCGATCTGCCCCACCTGCGAGGACACCAGCTTCAGCCGTTGTGAGTGGAACGCCCCGCCCAGCGGCACCTGCGTCGCCCGGTCGCCGAACCACGACACCTCGACGATCGTGCCCTCGAAGCCGGCGGCGTGGATCGCGGTCGCCAGGCCCTGCGGCGTGACGGAGGCATGGAACACCACATCCGCCCCGGTCGGCGCGGCGCTCGGGGCAGCGAACCCGCAGCCGAGCGCGCGTGCGGTCTCCGCCCGCTCGGGTGCCACATCCACCACCGTCACCTCGGCGCCTGGCAGGCGCGCCGCGAGCCGGGCGATCAGGAGGCCGACGACGCCGGCGCCCACCACGACGATACGATCGCCGGGGCCGGCGCCGGAATCCCACATCGCGTTGAGCGCGGTTTCCATATTGGCGGCGAAAATGGCGCGGCGCGGCGGCACGCTGTCGGGCAGCACCGCCAGCATCGAGACCGGGGCCACGAACCGGTCCTGGTGCGGATGCAGGCAGAACACCGTGCGGTCGCGCAAGGGGGGCGGGCCCTCCGTCACAATGCCGACAGCGGCGTAGCCGTATTTGACCGGGAACGGGAAGTCCCCCTCCATCAGCGGCGCGCGCATGCGCCGGTATTCGCTGGCCGGCACCTCGGCGTTGAACACCAGCCGCTCGGTGCCGCGGCTGATGCCAGAATAGAGCGCACGGACCACGGCCTCCCCTTCGCCCGGCGCCTTGAGCGGGGCGGTGCGCAGTTCTGCGCAGCGTGGGGCGGTGATCCACAGCGCGCGGGCGGATATTTTCTCACCGGTTGGCATGCTATTCATCTTGCATCAGGCAACAAAGTTGGGCATCGCCTCGGCGTCCAGTCATTCCCGGAACTCTGTCCCTGTGCAAGCAATTCCTCAATCCCTGCGTCGCGAGATTCTGACGCCGACCGGCACCCAGTCGGCGCTGGAACTGACGCGGCGACGGCGCATCGTGGCACTGCTCAACATCTTTACCTGGCTGGCGCTGGCCACCGGCTTCGGCTGGCTGCTGGGATCGAACGGGTGGACGCTGCTCGATATGGCGATGATGCTGGCGTTTCTGATCGGCACGCCGTGGACGGTGCTGGGCTTCTGGAATTCGGTGATCGGGCTGCTGCTGCTGCATTCGCCACGCGATGCGCTGGTGCGCGTCGCTCCCTTCGCCGATGCCGGGCGGGCGCCCGATCCCATCGTCGTCGATACCGCCGTGCTGATGACGTTGCGCAACGAAGATCCGGCACGTGCCTTCCTGCGCCTCCGCACGGTCAAAGCCTCGCTGGACGCCACGGGATTCGGCGAGCGGTTTGCCTATTTCGTGCTGTCGGACACCAACGATGCGGCCGTCGCCGACGCCGAGGAGCGCGCTTTTGCCCACTGGAAGGCGGCCGAACCGCACAACGCCCGCCTCATCTATCGCCGCCGCACCGACAACACCGGCTACAAGGCCGGCAACGTGCGCGATTTCTGCGCGACCTGGGGCGCCGACTACGAACTGATGCTGCCGCTCGACGCCGACAGCCTGATGGACGGGACGACCATCGTGCGCCAGGTCCGCATGATGCAGCTTAATCCGAAGATCGGTATCCTGCAGAGCCTCGTCGTCGGCATGCCGTCGGACAGTGCCTTTGCCCGCATCTTCCAGTTCGGCATGCGCCACGGCATGCGCGCCTACACGATGGGCTCGGCCTGGTGGATTGGCGAATGCGGCCCGTTCTGGGGTCACAATGCGCTGGTGCGCATCAAGCCGTTCTATGAGGATTGCGACCTGCCGGTGCTGCCGGGCGGCCCGCCGCTCGGCGGACATGTACTCAGCCACGATCAGGTCGAGGCGACGCTGATGCGCCGCGCCGGCTTCGAGGTGCGTGTGCTGCCCGAGGAGGGCGGCTCGTGGGAGGAAAACCCGCCCACAATGCTGGAATTCGCCCGGCGTGACGTGCGCTGGTGCCAGGGCAACATGCAGTATCTCAAGCTGCTTGACCTGCCGGATCTCTACCCGGTCAGCCGGTTCCAGCTTGTCTGGGCCATCCTGATGTTCATCGGCATTCCGGCCTGGACGCTGCTGATCGGCCTTGCCGCGCTCAAACCCTATGACAGCGACGCGGGCGCCGGCTTTCCGGCCACCGCGGCGATCCTGTTTTTCGTTGGGTTCCTGGTGATGTCGCTCAGCCCCAAGCTGTGCGGGCTCGCCGACATCCTGCTGACGCGCGGCGAGACGGCGCGCTACGGCGGCACCGCGCGGTTCCTGCTGAGCGCGCTCATCGAGATCGTGTTCTCGTTCCTGCAGGGCGCGGTTTCCACCTTCCGCACCACGATCTTCATGACCGGGCTCATGTTCGGGCGCACGGTGATCTGGGGCGGTCAGGCGCGCGATGCGCATGGTATCGCCTGGAGCACGGCTTTTGCCGGCCTGTGGCCGCAGCTGGTGTTCGGCATTGTGGTGCTCGGTCTGATGGCCTATGCCTCGCCAACGCTGGCGCTGTGGTCGCTGCCGCTGACGGCGGGCTATGTGCTGGCGATTCCGTTTGCCGTCTTTACGGCGGAGCCGGCGCTCGGCGGCTGGTTGCGGGCGCGCGGCATCTGCGCGATCCCTGAGGAAATCGATACGCCCGCGGTGGTGCGCCGCGTGCAGAGCGGGGGAGGCTGACATGCCGCTGGGCGAGGAGACGAAAGCCCGGCTGGCCGCATTCCCGTCGCTGGCGCGTTCGATCGCCGTCTATCTCGATGACCCGCTCCGCGAGGCGACGATGGACGCGCTCTACCGCCGCTTCCTCAAGCCCGGCGATCTTGCCTTCGACATCGGCGCCCATGTCGGCGACCGCACCGCCTCGTTCCGCCGGCTCGGCGCCCGCGTGGTGGCACTGGAGCCGCAACCCGACTGCTTCGCGGCGCTGCGCATCCTGCATGGCGAGGACAGGAGCGTGACGCTGGTCGAGCAGGCCTGCGGCGCCAGCGCCGGCCGGCTGCAGTTCAACGTCAATTCGGCCAACCCCACCGTTTCTACCCTGTCGGGCGATTTCGTCAAAGCCGCCGCCGGGGCAGGGGGATGGGAAAATCAGGTGTGGGACCGTGCCATCGAGGTGCGCGTGACCACACTCGACCGGCTGATCGCCAATCACGGCCTGCCGGCTTTCACCAAGATCGATGTGGAAGGCCACGAGGCCGAGGTGCTGGCCGGCCTTTCCTCGCCGCTGCCGGCGCTGTCGTTCGAGTTCACCACCATCCAGCGCGATGTGGCGCTGGCGTGCCTTGGCCGACTGCGCGCGCTCGGGCGCTACCGTTTCGATGTCGCGCTGGGCGAAAGCCAGCAACTCACTTTCGGACATCCGGTGTCCTTCACCGAGATGGCCGATCATCTCGCCGGCCTGCCGCACGAGGCCAATTCCGGCGATATCTATGCCATCCTGACGCCCTGACGCCGGAGAGACCGATGCGCCTTGCCGCCGCTGCCCTGATGATGATCGCCGCGCTGATGCCGGCCCTTGGCCAGACGGCCGCCGATGAAAAGACCGTCAGCGTCGAAAGCCGGTCCGAGCCGGTGCTCTGTGCCGAGAAGGACAACATCTACGTGCCGCTCGCTTCGAAGGCGGTGACCTCGTTCCGCATCCAGGCGCTGCATCCGTCCTATATCGGTGGGCTGATCGCCGACCGCTGGGCCGCCGACTGGGCCAACTGCGACTTCGGCGGCGATCCGCCCAAGGGCGAGAAGCCGAAAATGCCCGAGCGCATCACCCTTTATGAGGATCTCGAACTGCAGGTGATCGGCCTCAAGTATCACGAGTTCTGGCGGCCGGCGACGGTGCCGGTCATCATCAACGGCAACACCTTCGAGGGGCTGCATCTGGTGCAGGTCTGGATGCGCGCCGGCAATTCGGCCGAGGAGTTTCTGGTCGTCTATCCGCCGGACGGCTACTGGCGGGCCCGCCCGCTGCCGCCCGCGCATATGAAGTGGACCGCATATGGATCGTCCTTCATGGTCGGCCCGGTGACGATGGAGGGCCGCCCGGTGGTCGCCTTCAAGGAACTCGGCTTTGATCCGAAGACCAAGACCTTCGAGATGAGCTTCGTCAAAGGCGGCAAGGCGAGCCTCGTGGTCACCGCCATCGATCCCGACAAGCAGGTGCTCGACGTGACCTTTTCGGGCAATCTGCCGCGCGACGTGCCGTTTGCCGGCCTGCGCTCGATGTATGTGACCGAATTCAACAACGATGCCGCCCGCATCGCCTGGCGCGGCAAGAGCGCGCCGTCGTGGGGCGAGGCGCATATCATGGATTTCAAGCCGTTCGAGGCGGTGGAAGTGTGGATGGGCCGCCACAGCTATTCGCGCCACAACACCTCCTCGCCGGACATGGTGTTCGACCGTTTCCGCGAATAGGCAGCCCCTGAGTTCGGCCCGCCGCTCGGCGCCTCAGAACGCGCGGCCGGGCAGCACCAGCACGGTCGGGCGGGACGGCAGCGTCGCGCGGCTCACCGTCACGTGGTTCTCGACACTGCGCTTGATCTCGTAACTCTGCCCCAGCTTGTCGAGAAAACGGTTGAGCGTTGACTGCCCGAAAAAATGCATCGGGATCATCAGCCGCGCGCCCAGCATTTCGAGCACCTCGATCATCCCGTCGAGATCCATGGTGAAGGAGCCATCCACCGGCACCAGCACCACGTCGAGCTGGCCGATCGCCCGCATGTGCTCGGGCGTCAGCGTATGGTGCAGATGGCCGAGATGGGCGATGCACAGCCCGGAAATCTCGAACACGAAGATCGAGTTGGCGTAGCGCTCGGTGCCTCCGTCGCTGCGGATGTTGGTCGGCACGTTGCGCACCCGGGTATCGTGGAAGGTCAGGTCGTGCTGCGCCTGCCCGCCGTCGCTCCATCCCTTCAGCACATGCTTGATGCCGGGATCGGGCGAGCGCGAAAAATGCGTGTCGTGCGCCCGGTTCATCGTGGCGATGTCGGGCACCACGTTGGGCCGCACATAGTCGTTGTAGTCGGTGGCGCTGCGCACGCCTTTCGGGCTTTCGATCAGGAAGGTCGCATGGCCGACGAAGGTGATCTTGACCTCATCCGGAGCAAGCGCGGCGGGAATGACGGTGAACGGGCCGACATGCCGCGCCGAATGCGCCTGGCAGGCCATCTCGGCCTGGGCCGGCATGGCCACGAGCACCAGCAGCACAATGCCCCACACCAGGCCCATGCATCTCTCCTCAGGTTGCCAGTCGCGCTCCGGAAGCCTGACCTGCGCCCCGGCTCTCCGCAAGCCGGAACGCTATCAAAACCGCAAGAGCGGTCAGCGCCAGCAGAATCGTCGCCAGCGCCGAGGCGGTGCCGTATTCCCCGTCCAGCACGGCCAGATAGATGCGCACCGGCATGGTCGCGGTGCCCCCGACATAGAGCACCAGCGACGACGACAACTCGTTCATCGCGGTGACCAAACTCATCAGCGCGCCCGACAGGATGCCCGGCGCAATCAGCGGCACGGTGGTCTTGAAGAACGCCTTCATCGGCGGGGCGCCGAGGCTGATCGCCGCTTCCTCGACGCGCGGGCTCACCTGTCGCAGCGCGGAGGCCACCGAGCGCGCCGCATAGGGCAGGCGGCGGATGAAGATCACCAGAATGATCACTGCCGCCGTGCCGGTGATTGCCAGCGGCGGGGTGTTGAAACGGGTGATGTAGGCAATGCCCATCACGATGCCGGGCACGATATAGGGCACCATCAGCGCCCCATCGAGCAGGGCGGTACCCGCGCTCGGCCGCCGCGCCAGCAGATAGCCGATCAGCGTGCCCACCGCGACGATCAGCACCACGGCGATGGCCGAGAACACCAGCGTGTTGAGTATCGGCGTCGAAAGCTGCGCGAACACCTTGTGGTAGCTGTCGAGACCGAAGCCGGGCTGAAACACCGGGCCGGAGGTCCTGCGGAACGAGAAGATGACCGCCGTGATCGCCGGGATCGTGCCGAACAGCACGATGGCATAGGCGATGAGATGGTAGGCGAGGTTCTTCACGCCGGTCAGCAGCTTCGGCGCCGGTTTGCGGATCATGTTGCCGCCGAACACATCGCGCCGCACGGCCCAGCGCTGGGCAGCCACCAGCACCAGCGAAATCGCGATCAGCGCCATCGACAGCGCCGAGGCGACCCCCGGATTGCCGCCGAGTTCCGCGCCGAACAACGTGAAGGCTTCTGTCGCCAGCACGTTGAAATCGCGCCCGATCAGCCGCGGCGTGCCGAAATCGGCAATCGACAGCACGAAAGTCAGCAGCGCCGAGGCGGCGATCGCCGGGGTGATCAGCGGCAGCGTGACCTTGAAAAACCGCTGTCCCGGCGGCATGCCGAGGTTTTCCGCCGCCTCCTCAAGCGACGGGTTGACCGATTGCAGGGCGGTCGAGGTCATCAGGAAAACGTGCGGGAAGAACTTCATCGAAAAGACCAGGATGACGCCCCACACGCCGAAGATCGGCGGCACATCGAAGCCGAGCGCGCCCAGCCAGTTGCGCACCACGCCGTTGGCGCCGAACAGCACGATCCACGCATAGGCGCCGATGAACGGCGGCGAAACCAGCGCCAGGATCGCCAGCAGCTCCAGCGTGCGACTGCCGACGATGCGATGTCGCGCCACGATGAAGGCGAGCGTGATGCCGATGACCAGCGAGCCGATCATGCCGCCAAACCCGGCAATCAGCGTATTGACGAAAGCGCGGCGGAAGGCGCGGGTCTCGATCACTTCGCGATAGTTGGCAAGGGTCAGCGCGCCGGTGTCGTTGTCGACAAAACTGGCCGAAAGGATCGCCGACAGCGGCCAGAACAGGCAGACAATCAGGATCAGCCAGGTCAGCGCCTGCACCAGCCGCCAGGGATCGAACAGCGGGCGGGCCGTGCTCATGCGGCAATCTCCACCCGGTTGCCGGCGGCATCGAACACCATCAGCCGGTCAACCGGCAGCACCACACGGACCGTCGCGCCTTCGCACGCTGCCGCCCCGTCCAGATCATGCACCTGTGCGATGATCTCACCGTGTTCGGTGGCAACAACCGCAAGTCCATGCGTGCCGAGATAGGTGAAACGCGCGACTTTCCCCTCAAGCGCCGGCATCCCGGCCGCGCCTGCGCTCGCCGCCATCACGCGCACATGTTCCGGGCGAATGCCGATTTCCACCGGCCCGTCCGCGGCCTTGGCAAGCGGCAGATGCGCGCCGCCCAGCGCCACCCTGCCGCCCTCCACCGACGCCTTGATGAAATTGGTGGTGCCGACAAAGGCCGCGGCAAAACGCCGGCGTGGCTGGCGGTAGATCTCCGTCGGCGTGCCCACCTGCTCGGCAACGCCGCCGTTCATCACGCAGATGCGGTCGGAGATGGCGAGCGCCTCCTCCTGATCGTGCGTGACGTAGATTGTGGCGATGGCGAGCTTCTTCTGCAGTTGCCGGATATCGTCCCTCAGCTCCAGCCGCAGCTTGGCATCGAGGTTGGACAAGGGCTCGTCCATCAGCAACAGACGCGGGCGGATGACCATGGCGCGGGCGATCCCGACGCGCTGCTGCTGGCCGCCCGACAGTTCGGACGGGTAGCGGGCGCCGAGCCTGTCGAGCTGCACCATGCGCAGCGCTTCATCGACGCGCGCGTTGAGTTCCGCCTTCGGAACCTGCCGCAGCTTCAACCCAAAGCCGACATTGTCGGCCACCGTCAGATGCGGGAACACCGCGTAGTCCTGAAACACCATGCCGATGTCGCGCTGGTGGGCGGGCTTGTGATCGAGCCGCTCGCTTCCCAGCGCGATGCTGCCGCTGTCGGCCGCCAGAAAGCCGGCGATGATGCGCAGAAGCGTCGTCTTGCCGCAGCCGGAGGGGCCGAGCAGGGTGAAGAACTCTCCCGGCTCGATCGTCAGGTCGATGCCCTTGAGCACAGCGATGCCGGCAAAACTCTTCGCCGTCCCGCTGATCGTCAGCCGATCTGCCAAAACATGCCCCCGCCTTTTCTTGCCCAGCGAGACTTTACAAGCCTGCATGTGAGGTTCAACACTAAACCAAAAGCGATCAGGGCTTTCGGGAGAGGCGAATATGGTGCTCAGGCGTTCCTTGCTGGCTGCGGCCGCATTCACGCTGCTGACCGGCGCAGTTTTGGCGCAGGAAAAGCGGGTTTCGGTGTACACCGCCCACAACACGGCGATCGTCAATGCCCTTCAGCCGAAGTTCGAGGCGGAAACGGGCATCAAGATCGATCTGGTCAAGGCTGGTTCCGGCGACATCATCAAGCGCGTGAAGGCGGAGGCTGCCGCCCCCAAGGCCGATGTGATCTGGTCCATCGGCGCCGAGGCGCTGGAGGATAACAAGGATGTGCTGACCAGCTACGAGCCGAAGGACTCGGCCGCGCTGATCAAGGCCTATCGCTCGGCGCCATATTGGCTGCCCTATACCGGCATCATGTCGGTGTTCGCGGTCAACAACAAGAAGCTCAAGCCCGAGGAATATCCCAAGTCATGGAAGGAGCTGGCCGACCCGAAATGGAAGGGCAAGATTTCCTCTGCCCGCGCCGATTCCTCGGGCTCGGCCTTCATGCAGCTGGCCACCGTGCTGATCGCCTATGGCGACAAGGGCTGGGACGTCTATAACGGCATTCTCGCCAACATGATCATTTCCGACAGTTCCGGCGCGGTGCCGCGCTTTGTCAACGATGGCGAGGCGCTGGTCGGCATCACGCTGGAGGACAACGCGCTCGAATACGTCAAGGGCGGCGGCAACGTCGCCATCGTTTACCCGGAGGATGGCACCTCGACGATCGCCGACGGCATCGCGCTGGTGAAGGGGGCGCCCAACGAGGCCAACGGCAAGATTTTCCTCGACTGGCTGCTGTCCAAGCCGGTGCAGGAGTTCGTCGTCAAGGAGATCGGCCGCCGCCCGGTGCGCACGGACGTGCCGGCAACCGGCCTCAAGCCGTTCGGCGAGATCAAGCTGGTCAACTACGACATCGCCAGCGTGGCGGCCAAGCGCAACGAATGGATCGGTGCCTGGCGCAAGGCGTTCCAGAATCGCTGAGGGTGCTGAGCCGGCGGCCGCCCCTCAGGGGGCGGCTGCAAGATCAAGGACAGCCTGCACATTGGCCGCCTGGGCATGAACTACAAGTTCTGATCGGCTCGATCGAGACCCTGACCCCAAGGGGGGCTTCGGCCCCCCTTTTCGTTGGCGGCAAAAGTTCAGGCCGGCAGCGCATCTGCCGTTGCGCGCGGCGGCGAGGCTGCTATAAGCCGCCACAGTCGGAGTGTAGCGCAGCCCGGTTAGCGCACTAGTCTGGGGGACTAGGGGTCGTGGGTTCGAATCCCGCCACTCCGACCATTCCGACCTCTGACGCGAGAACCCACGACATTTTCTGCGGTCCGGCGGTTGGCCATTGGCCAGAGCCGGACCTTAAGATTTTGGGTTCGAATCCCGCCACTCCGACCATTCCGGCCTCTGACGCGAGAACCCACGACATTTTCTGCGGTCCGGCGGTTGGCGCACGGATCGCGACGTTCAGCGCGGCCTTTCCGCCGCTATCGCCGCCAGTCCTTCGCGATAGCTCGGATATAGCGGCGCCCAGCCCAGTACCTGCTTTGCCAGCCGGTTGGATACGCGCTTGTTTTCGTCATAGAAGCTCTTGGCCATCGGCGAGAGCGCCGCCTGATCGAACGGCACTTCGATCGGCGGTGCAAGGCCGAGCAGGCGCGCGCCGAACAGGGTCACATCCTGCGGCGGGGCCGGCTCATCGTCGACGATGTTGAACGCCCGGTTTTGCCTGGTGCGGAAGGCGAGACGGATGGCCGCCGCGATGTCGTCCACATGCACACGGTTGAACACCTGTCCCGGCTTGACGAGGCGGCGGGCGGTGCCGGCGACAAGATCGTCGAGCACGCTGCGACCGCGTCCGTAGATGCCCGGCAGCCGCAGGATGGATAGCGGCCGGCCATGCCGCTCGGCCAGCGCCCGCCAGGCCTGTTCGGCGGCCACGCGCCGGCGCCCGCGTTCGCTCAAGGGGGCGGATGGCGTCGTCTCATCCACCCAGTCGCCGCCATGATCGCCATAGACACCGACAGTTGACAGATAGATGAGGCTGCGCCCGCCACCACCCGCGGCCAGCGCGGTCTGCACGGCGGCCGAGAACGGATCGCCCTCGGCATCGGGCGGCGCGGTCGCTAGAATGTCGGTGGCCTCCCCCACAGCACTGCGAAACGCGGCATCAGCGACGCCGGAGAAGGGCAGGGGGGCGACGCCGTCGGGCATGGCTGCCCGACTGTCCGGCCGCTGCGTGGCGGTGATGGCGGCATAGTCATGCCCGTAAAGTCGGTGAAATCGGGCCGCGCAATAGCCGAAGCCGAGGATCAGAAGCTGCCGCATACCCTCGTCTACATCGATAGCAACACGGTGGTAATGGCTGTCGTGACCGCAATCGCGAGGATCATGCCGGTACGGGACAAGGCCCGCTTGTGGTGGAGCAGCACGGCCATTGCCGCAATCAGCAGCGGCGCGATGGCAAGACCCGATTGCCAGATGGTCATTGTGCGGCCTGCATGGCCTGCGCTGCGCCGCGGCAGCAGATGGCATCGGCACGCGCCGCCCGGATGACGACCACGGTGCGTCCGGCCTCGACCATGTCCTGAAGCGCTCGCGTGAGCGCGCTCGCCTCGATTGCCCCCGGACCCGAGGCGCCGGCCAGGGTCAGCCGGGTCGCCTCGCGCCGGAAATAGGCGCGCACCCCGGGCGTGATCCCCGGCTCCTCGATCAGCACATCGGCCGACTGCAGCCGCTTGACGTCGCAGATCCTGAGACAGTCGGCGTTCGGCGGCGCAACGAACTCATACACCCGGCCGGGGCCCTTGCGCGGGGTCGCGGTGAGCGCTTCCACCCTATCGAGCACCTGCGCGCGCACTGCCCCATCGAGCGGGCGGGTCATCGCCGCCTCGGCGAAAGCTTCCCAGAACGCGCGCCGCTGCCGGCCCGGCGCCAGCCGGCGCTTCACATCGGGACGGATGGCGCGGGCGAAATCCGCCCAGTCCGGCAGCCAGTCGGGCACGGCAAGTTCGATGGCCCGGCGAATGGACTGGCCGAGGATCGGCGCGGTGCCGTCGGTCGTCACCCCGATCATGATCGGCGAGCGGCTGACGATGGCGCCGAAGTAGAAGTCGCACGTGGCGCCCTTGTCGATGGTGTTGACGATGACGCCGGCAGCCACACCCGCCGCCTTGAAGTCGGCAGCTTCCTGCAGCGTGTCGAGATCGGCCACCGCGATGGCCGCGCCGGCCAGATCGGCCGGGGTCCAGTCGCGCTTTTCCAGTCGTATGCTGCCGGCGGCGCGCGGCCGGGCGATTACCGCGTTGAGTTCGTCGGAAGGGTCCGGCGTCAGCACCAGCACCTCGGCGCCCGCCGCCGCGATGAGTTCCGCCTTCCACGCAAGGCCGGGCGTTCCCCCGGCGAGCACCGCGCGGCGCCCGGAAAGATCAAGAAACACCGGCAGCTTGGAGATCGGCGCAAAGCCGCCATCCGTTACGCTGAGATCGTCATCGCTCATCGGGCGCTCCCCTGGTTGGGCAGATCTGTAACGGTTCTGGCCGGCGCCCGGCCTTGACCTTTGACAAGCCGGGTCGCCGCGCGGGCGCCGCCAAATCCGGCGCGATTACCAATCATCAAGGCAGCCGCGGGGGGCGGCACTAACGCTGGCCTGCGGACAAGGCTTCACTCCGGGGGTAGGCGCATGAGCGAACTTCTCACTAAATCCGCCGCAAGAAACATCTTCTACGGCGGCTCTCTTTTCTTCTTTGCGGTCTTTGTGGCGTTGGTGGCGCACACCCACAGCTACATCCGCACCACCTCGACAGACGAGACCAAACTCACCGATGCGGTGCGGAACGGCAAGCACGTGTGGGAACGCCACGCCTGCATCAACTGCCACACGATCCTCGGCGAGGGCGCCTATTTCGCGCCGGAACTCGGCAACGTCTGGCAGCGCTATGGCGGCGACAAGGACCCCAAGGCCGCGCGCGAGGCGCTCAAGGCCTGGATGATCAATCAGCCGACCGGCATCGAAGGCCGGCGCCAGATGCCCAAGTTCGCCTTCACTGACAAGGAACTCGACGATCTGATCACGTTCCTTGAGTGGTCCAGCACGATCAAGACCAACAACTGGCCGCCGAACAAGGCCGGTTGAGGACGCGACACAATCGAGGGTCATCCGATGAAATACGAAACACAAGCCATCGCCAAGTGGTACTGGCTCGCCGCGCTCGCCCTGTTCGCCGTCCAGGTTCTGGCGGGGCTTCTGGCCGGCTATGTCTATGTCATGCCCAACTTCCTGTCGGAGTTGCTGCCGTTCAACATCATCAGGATGTTGCACTCCAACGCGCTGATCGTCTGGCTGCTGCTCGGCTTCTTCGGCGCCGCCTACTACATCATCCCCGAGGAATCCGAGCGCGAGATCCACTCTCCGGCGATCGCCTACTTCCAGCTTATCCTGCTGGTCGCCGGCACGCTGGGCGCGGTGATCACCTACGTGTTCAACCTGTTCCCCGGCAATCCGATTTTCGGCATGCAGGGACGCGAGTTCCTTGAACAGCCGCTGTGGGTCAAGCTCGGCATCATCGTGGCCGCGCTGGCCTTCCTCTACAACATCACGCTGACTGTGCTGGCCGGCCGCAAGACCGCGATCACCAACGTGCTGCTGATGGGCCTGTGGGGTATCGCGGTTTTCTTCCTGTTCAGCCTCTACAACCCGGGCAACCTGGCGCTCGACAAGGTTTACTGGTGGTGGGTTGTCCATCTCTGGGTTGAGGGTGTGTGGGAACTGGTGATGGCCTCTGTCCTTGCCTTCATCATGCTCAAGCTGACGGGCGTTGACCGTGAGGTGATCGAGAAGTGGCTCTATGTCATCGTCGCCACCTCGCTGTTCACCGGCGTGCTCGGCACCGGCCACCACTACTACTGGATCGGCGCGCCGGCCTACTGGACCTGGATCGGTTCGATCTTCTCGTCGCTTGAGGTGATCCCGTTCTTCGCCATGGTGCTGTTCACCTTCATGATGGTGTGGAAGGGGCGCCGCAACCACCCCAACAAGGCGGCGCTGCTGTGGGCGCTCGGCTGCTCGACGCTGGCCTTCTTCGGCGCGGGCGTGTGGGGCTTCATGCACACGCTGCATCCGATCAACTACTATACCCACGGCACCCAGGTGACCGCGGCGCATGGTCACCTTGCCTTCTTCGGCGCCTATGTGTCGCTGAATCTGGCGATCATGACCTATGCGCTGCCGCATATCTTCAAGGTGAATCCCTACAACCAGGTGCTCAACATGATCTCGTTCTGGATCATGTCCAGCGCCATGGCCTTCATGACCTTCGTGCTCACCTTCGCCGGCGCGGTGCAGACGCACCTCCAGCGCGTGATGGGGATGAACTTCATGGAAGTGCAGGATCAGCTCGCGCTGTTCTACTGGATGCGCCTCGGCTCGGGTCTGGCGGTGGTGATCGGCGCGCTGCTGTTCATCTACGCCACGCTCGGCCCGAAGAAGGAAGCCTCGGGCGAGGAAGCGGCCATCCTGTCGCCTGCCGAATAAGACATGGGGCCGCGCTTCCAGTGGGGGCGCGGCCTTCTCCCCTGACAAACCTGAGAGGCTTTGCATGAACGCCCATGCCACCGCCGCCGCAGCCAAGACCGCCGGGGCGGTTCCGTTCTACCGTCCGGTCGGCAACGAATGCGCCGTGTTCGAGGCCGCGTTCAGGAACCGCCTGCCGTTGCTGATCAAGGGCCCGACCGGCTGCGGCAAGACCCGATTCGTCGCGCATATGGCGGCCCGGCTCGGCCTGGAACTGACCACGGTCTCCTGTCACGACGATCTGACCGCTTCGGACCTGACCGGTCGCTGGCTGATCAAGGGCGGCGAGACGGTGTGGCAGGACGGCCCGCTCACCCGGTCCGTGCGCAACGGGGGGATCTGCTATCTCGACGAGGTGGTGGAAGCCCGCAAGGACGTCACCGTGGTGTTGCATCCACTGACCGACGACCGCCGGATCCTGCCGCTGGAGCGGACGGGCGAGACCGTCACCGCGCCCAACGACTTCATGCTGGTGGTGTCCTACAACCCCGGCTATCAGAACATTCTCAAGTCGCTGAAGCCTTCGACCCGGCAGCGCTTCATGGCGATCGAATTCGGCTATCCGCCGGCGGCGGTGGAGGCCGAGGTGCTGGTGGCCGAAACCGGCGTTTCCGCCAACATGGCCGATCGGCTGGTGGCGCTCGCCGGTCACATCCGCAAGCTCAAGGGCCGCGATCTGGAGGAGGGTGCCTCGACCCGCCTGCTGGTCTATGCCGCCAGCCTGATCGCCTCCGGCATGAAGGTGGATGACGCCATCCGCGTCGCCCTCATCGAGCCGCTGACCGACGATGGCGAGGTAAAGCGCGCGCTGGGCGATCTCGTGGTCGCGGTGTTCGGATAGCTCGATGGCGATCCCGCACTTCTGGGAACCGGAAGAAACCGTCGGCTCGGTCTGGCACGGCATCGTGCGCGATTGGGGCGCCGAACCGAGCCATGAGGCCGGCCGGGTCGCCTATACCGATGTGGCGGTGTCTGCCGGGCTGCTGTACCGCGCCGCCGGCGGGTCTCCCGGCACTGAAATCCTGCCCTCCGCGGCGACCGTGGCGCAGAGCCGCGTCTCGGGCCGGCGCAAGCTCGCCCACGATGTCGATCATGTGACCCGCGCCAGCTACGATGGCCAGACCTTGGCGTTGCCGGGCAGCATCGCGCTGTTCGAGGACCGGGATCTCAATCGCGCGCTCTACCTGTGGCTGCCGGCGCTGGCCGCCTTCATCGAGACGCCGTTTCTGCCGCCCGGCGGGGCGCTGGCCGACGATCTTGCCATGCTGCGCGCCGTGCACCGGGCCGAGGCGCGGCTGGTGGCGGCGCTGCCTGGGTTCCGCGTGCTGCGCGAGCGGCTCGCCGCAGCGGTGCTCTCCATCCGCCCGCAACCGCAGCTGCCGCCGGCCGAGGCCGAGCTCGAACAGGCGATCCGCGCGCTCATCGCGGGCGAGGGGGGCGAGGGCAACCGCCTCCATGCCGCCATCGTCGGCGAGGAGGCACTGGCCGGCCTGCCGACGCCCGAGGAGTACAAGCCATTCCGTCCCGTGGTGCTGTGGCCGCTGCTGGCGCCCGAGCACCGGGGCGACCGCAGCCGCGGCGACGATAACCCCGACACCGACGGCAAGGCACCCGGCGAAGGCTCTGAGAAAACCCTGCGCGCCAAACGGCACGATGCCGATCAGGCCAACCGCAAGGACAGTTTCATCCTGCACCGGTTTGAATCGATCATGTCCTGGGTCGAGTTCCTCAACATCAACCGCTCCATCGAGGACGAGGAAGAGGACAACGCAAAAAAGGCCGCCGAGGATCTCGACGAGGTCTCGCTCGCCAAGAACAGTCGCTCGGCCAAGACCAAGCTCAAGTTCCACCTTGATCTTTCCCCGCGCGATGTCGAGCGCGAGCGGCTGATCGGTGAAACCACCTATCCCGAATGGGACTGGAAGAGCGGCAGCTACCTTGCCAACCATGTCTCGGTGCAGGAGCGCCTCGCCGAAGAGAAGGATGATTCCGCGCTCGACAAGCCGCGCACCCGTCGCCGCATCGAACGGGTGCGGCGCCAGTTCGAGGCACTGCGCCCGCGCCGTCGCATCGTGCGCCGGCAGGCCGACGGTTTCGATCTCGACTTCGACGAGGTCGTGCGCGCCCACTGCGATCGGCTGGCCTCGGGGGAAGCCAGCGACCGCCTCTATGCCGCCATCCGTGACGACGAACGCGATCTGGCCGTCAGCGTGCTGATCGACGTGTCGCGTTCCACCGAGAGTTCGGTTTCCGGCCGGCCGGTGATCGAGATCGCGCGCGAGTCGCTGGTCGCCCTCGTCGGCGGCATCGAGGCTTGCGGTGATGCAGTCTCGGTCCATGCCTTTTCCTCGCTCCGCCGCGACCGGGTGATGGTCGAGAAGGTCAAGGATTTCACCGAGGACAACGGCCCGGCCATCCGTCGCCGGATCATGGGGCTCAGCCCGCGCTTTTACACGCGCATGGGCGCGGCCATCCGCCATGTCTCGCGTCATCTGGCCGCGCACACGGCGCAGCGTCGTCTGCTGCTGGTCATCACCGATGGCAAGCCCAACGATCTCGATCACTACGAGGGCCGTCACGGCATTGAGGACACGCGGCGCGCCGTGCAGGAAGCCCGGCGCCTCGGCCAGGCGGTGTTCGCGATCACGGTGGATGCGCGGGCGCGCGACTACATCCCCTATCTGTTCGGCCAGAGCGGCTTTGCCATGGTGCCGGAAGCCGAGAAACTGGTCGAAGCATTGCCCGACATGTATCGCCATGTCGCCGGCTGACACCAAAGCCGGGGATCCCTTCGCTGGGCTGCCCGGCCATCCGATGATGTGGATCCTGATCGGTTCCGAACTGCTGGTGTTCGGCGCCGGCTTGATCGCCTTTTCCGGCGCCCGCATCGCCGACCCGGCTGGATTTGCCGCCGCGCAGGATCATCTCGACCGTCTGACCGGCCTCGTCAACGTGCTGGTGCTGCTGACCAGCGGGCTGTTCGCCGCGCTCGCGGTGGAGGCGGCGCGCGTGGCCGACAGCCGGCGCACGCGTTGGATGCTGGCCGCCGCCGGCGCGCTGGGGCTGGTGTTTCTGGCCTTCAAGGGCGTTGAATATGCCCGTGATCTCGCCGGCGGGCACACAATCGAGAGCGGAACCTTCTTCACGCTCTACTATCTCATCACCGGCTTTCACGCGCTGCACGTCGTGCTGGGGCTGGTGATCCTCGCCATCGTCGCCCGTTGGCCGAGCCACTTCAATGTCGAGACCGGCGCTGCCTTCTGGCACATGGTCGATCTGGTCTGGCTGCTGGTGTTCCCGGTGGTCTATCTGGTGCGCTGATGGGCGAGATCGAACGGCGACAGGTGCGCGTCTGGCTGATCATGGCGCTGCTGACGCTTGCGGCGATCCCGATCGGCCACGCCACGTCGGCAGACGCGCCGGGAGCGCTCCTTATCGCAGCGCTGCTGGCGATGGCCTTTGCCAAGAGCGCGTTGCTGCTTGCCCATTATCTCGGCCTGCGCGCCTCGCCCGGCTGGAACCGCGGCCTGAGGGCTGGCATCGCGCTGTTGCTGCTGATCATCCTCGGCCTGACGTTCATCGCCAAGCGCTGAGGCCCGTCAGGCCGCTTCCCCCGCATGGGCGAAGCTGGAGAGCAGGGCGACATCGGCGATCCGCACCTCGGCGCCGATGACCTGCACGCCGACATCGCGCAACCGCAAAAAGGCGCGCGACAGCGATTCCGGCTGCATGCCGAGCCGGGCGGCGATCAGCGTCTTGTCGAAGGGCAGGGCGATGGCAGTGGCCCCGCTGCTGGCATCGGTGAGCGAAAGCAGGAACTCGGCCACCCGCTCTGGGCCCTTGAGTGCTTTCAGATGCTCGATCTGCCGCATCAGGCCGAACAGGTGCTGGGCCGTCGAGGCGATCATGCCGAGCGCGATGTCTGGGTCGGAATGGATGGTTGAGCGGATGGCGCCGGCGTCGATGCGCACCACGCGGGCGTGCGTCACCGCCTCGGCGGTGGCAGGATAACTGCCGCCGGCAATCGCGATGGCGTCGGCCAGCGTCTGCCCGCGCGTGAATACGCCGATCACGGTCGCCGCGCCGTTGCCAGCCTCGCGCACGATCTTGATCCAGCCATCGAGGATGAGAAAAAACGCGTCCGCCTTCTGGTCCTGGCGAAACAACCGGCTGCCAGCGGGATGTAGCTCCGTGACGCTGCCGACCAGAACCCGCTCGGCCACCCGCTGGTTCAGGCTGCGAAACATCGCAGTGGCCTTCAGAGCCTTCAGTTCATCGGGATCGATCCGTCCCGCCATCGGCGCGCACCCCGCAACGGTTCCGGGGCCACAAGGCCCGCATGTGCAGCTCCTATGCCGGGAAAGGCGGCAAGCAGACCCCATTCCGGGAACGAAGGAACCAGTCTCGATGTTCGGACGGGGATGCGTCGTGGGCCTTGAAAATAATCAAGCGCCGGTAGCAATTTTCGCGCGAGGCGACTTTGCTGTGGTGGTGGCGGGCCGTGCCGGCGTCGTGCAATGGTCGGGATACTTGTCGCCGCCCTCGACGGCACGCACGCAGGCGCGGATCAGCGGGTCGCTTTCCATGCGCGCTTTCTGCTCGTCGGGGCTCAATCCTTGCAAAAGAGGGCAATGATTGGGGTCGAACACGCATTTGTCGAAGGTGGGTCGCGGCATGATCCTGCAAGCCTCGCTAGGTCTTCTGCTGCCGGTCAGGGCTTCTGTGGCCCGCTTGGCGCGGCATCGGATTGCAGGTCGATGCGCTCGCGCGGCGATCCCGATGCACGCAGGCGGATGCGAACAATGCTGTCTCCGGTCGCTTGCCTTGGACGATCCAGCTTAACACCGATCAAGCCCTCGTCCAGCTTAAATACCTCGACCGGCACCGGCGATCCGCGGGAAGTCAGTGCAGTGACGAGTGTCTTGTCCTCGGCGCCGACAGCGACATCGAAAAACGGCTCGCGCCCGTTCCGGCATTGCATGCGCGTGATCCGCCATTCAAGCCGGCCGGCCGCGACGCCTTCGGCCAGTGTTTCCGTGGAGCAGGCAAAGAACACCCCGGCCTGCAGCAGCATCAGCGCCAGCACCGGAATGCACAGCAGGCCGACCAGCAGCAGGGCGCGGCGCACCATGCGCCGGTTCGCCTCCAGCCCGGCGGAGGCCGGCAGCGGCGCGCGCATCACAGCGCCTCCTCCGGCAGGCGCAGCCGGTCGGTCATGGCTGCCGGCAGCTCCCCCTTGATGAAACGGGCCGAGACCTGATCGACGCTGGCGATATGCGCCATCACCAGATTGGGCAGGTCACGCTCGATGAACAGCCGCAGCCGTATGGTGTCGGGCGCATCCGTCAGCATTGTGTCGATTGCCGCGATCAATCCCCGATGCTGGGCGATGTGACAGGCCAGCACGGGCACGCCGGCATGGCGCATCAGCTCTTCCTCGCGGGCGAAGTGTCCGGCGATCTCGTCCCGGCAGCGGGCAAGATAGCCGGCAAGCTCGCCGTCCCCGACGGCCGGCGCCCCGGCCAGCATCTCCTCGATACGGGCGTGATCGGCGTCCATCAGATCGACGCCGAGTGGAAATTTCGGCTCGCCCATGTGCTGGCTCCTCAATGACTGGTGCCTTCGGAGAAGGTGATCTTGTTGTAGACGTTGTATTTGCCGGACGGCTTGCGCATCGGCATGCGCTTGATCTCGGCGAAGGTGTCGGCGTCGTAGACGATCAGCTCGCCCGGATCCTCCCAGATCGAGACCAGCACCTTCTTGCCGGTGCGGTCGAACTCGACATGGGCGGCGGTCTTGCCGGGGCTCGGCGTGATCGAACGGACGAGGGCCAGGCTCCGCTTGTCGAGGATCGACATCGTGTCCTTGGCCTTGCTCATCATCGAATCGGTCCAGGCATAGGGCGTTCCCTCATGACTGCGCATGAAGAAGCCGGGGCCGGGGGTTTCGATGGTCTTGACCACCTGCCAGCTATCCATCCCGATCACCGAGAGCAGCCCGGATCGCAGATGCTGCGTCGCCATCACCGGCCGGCCCTCGTGGCGGAAGGTGATGCCGGAGCCCAGATGCGGCAGGCCGGGCAGCGCCAGGGTGGCGACCTGCAGGCCGCTGTCCAGACCATAGACCTTTGAGGCCGCCCCTTCGCGCGCCGAGCCGAACACATGCCTGTAGGCAGGATCGAAGAAGAAGTCGTCGAGCGGCTCGTCGGTCTTGATGCGCCGCAGCGGGAAGGTGCCGTCCCTGGTCGGAATTTCCCAGATTTCCGGCACATCCTTCAGCGCCACCACGAAACTGTCGCGCGGCTTGGCCTGATACACGGCGGAAACGCGCGAGGACTTGCCGGCGGTATCCACGGCATCGATGATCCGGATCGGCGACAGGTCCTGTGCCGACAGCAGCACCAGCGTGTTGGGCAGGTAGTTGGCAACGGCGATCGTCTTGCCATCGCTCGACAGCGCGATGTTGCGTGCATTGATGCCGGCGCGCACCTCGCCGATCTTCTGCAAGCTCCAGATGTCGTATTTCTCAACCCAGCCGTCGCGCGACATGAAATAGACAAAGCGCCCCTCCGGCGAAAACTTCGGACCGCCGTGCAGGGCAAAACGGGTGGGGAAACGGGTCAGCGGCTCCAGCCTGTCGCCGTCGAGAATCGTCGCATGGTGATCGCCGATCTCGACCACCACGAACAGGTTCAACGGGTCGGCAGCGAACACCGGCCTGGCGAGCGATGGCGCGGCGCGCTCGATGGTGCGGCTGGCGAGGATTTCCATCGGGCCCCAGGTCGGCATCGCCGGCAGCGGCTTGGAGACATAGGCGGTGAGCGCCTCGATCTCCTCTTTCGCCAGCACCTGGCCGAAGGCCGGCATCTGCGTCGCCTCGCGCCCTTCCGCGATCACCTTTGAAATGGCCGGGCCGCGCAGGCGCCCCATGCTCTCGGGCAGCAGGGCAGGGCCGATGGCGCCCAGCCGGCTGGTGCCGTGGCAGGAAACGCAATGGGTCTGGTAGAGCCGGTCGGCATCCGTCGCCGCCGCGGGCGCGATCAGCGCCGGCACCAGCGCAAGTGCTTTCAGCAGGTTAGAGAACGGCTTCATGACGGGCTCCACGGAACGGGGTAACGGCGACGCGCGGGGAGGCATCGGTGACGCCGATTTCCGCATCGGTCAGGTAGCAGCCGGGGTCCTCGGCCCACGGATCGCCGGTGATCTTCAGCGCGCGGATGCGGGTGTTGCCGCCGCAGATGGCCAGATGCGCGCAGGCGCCGCAGCGACCTTTGACGGCGCGCGGGCGCTGCTTGAGCCCGGCGAACACCGGATCGGACAGATCCGTCCAGATCTCTGAAAACTTGCGGTCCTTCACGTTGCCGAGCGTGTGGTGCCACCACATCGTATCGGGATGCACCTGGCCGAGGTTGTCGATGTTGGCCACATTGACGCCCGAAGCATTGCCGCCCCAGCGCGTCAGCATGCTTTTCAGGCGCGCGGCCTGCTCCGGGTGATGCTTCTCCACCCAGTGCAGCAGATAGACCGCATCCGCGTCGTTGTTGCCGGTGACGATTTCAAGATCGCGATCCTCGCGGATCGCCTTCTCCGCGCGGGCAATCAGCAGGTCCATCGCCCGCCGCGTCGCCGCCCATTCGGAATCGCGGCCGCGGTTCTTGTTGCCGCGCCCGGCATAGACCAGATGCGACAGGTAGAACTTGGGGAAGTTCTCGGTCTCACACAGATCGATCAGCGGTTCGAGATGCCGCTCGTTCTCCTGCGTCATGGTGAACCGCACGCCCACCTTCACCGCGCGGTCGCGCAACAGACGCAGCGCAGACACCGAGGCATCGAAAGCCCCGACCTTGCGGCGCACCACATCATGGGTCTCCGCCAGCCCGTCGATGGAGATGCCGACATAATCGTAGTCGGCTTCCGCGATGCGGTCGGCCATCCACGGTTCGATCAGCGTGCCGTTGGTGGAAAGGCACAGGAAGAACCCCATGTCCTTGGCCCGTCGCGAAATGTCGAAAATATCGCGCCTGAGCAGCGGCTCGCCCCCGGACAGGATCAGCACCGGCACGCCGAAAGCCTTGAGATCGTCGAGCGTTGCGAAGACCTGCTCGGTCGACAATTCGCCGGGAAAGTCGACGTCGCCCGAGATCGAGTAGCAGTGCATGCAGGTCAGATTGCAGCGGCGGATCAGATTCCAGATCACCACCGGGCCGGTCATGCGGATAGGCGGCGCGCTGCCTTTGGGGCCGGCCGCATGGGCGCGGGTGCCGGGCTTCAGCACGCTTCTGAGATAATGGGAGAGGCGGAACATGGCGGTCTCCTCAGGCGGCCGGTTGGCCGGTCAGCCGCAGGCCGGTTTTTTTCAGGATGCGCTTGGAAAACAGGATGTCGTGGGCGCGCGCCGCTGGGCCGGCAAGGGCGGCGATTTCCGCAACCTTGGCGATCACCTCGTCGCGCGTGCGGCCATGCACCATGGCAAACACGTTGTAGCGCCAGTGCGGCAGGTGGCGCGGCCGCCGATAGCAGTGCGAGACGAAGGCCAGCCCGCCGATGGCCGGTCCGATCTCCGCCACCGCCTCGTCGGCGATGTCCCACACGCTCATGCCGTTGGCGACGACGCCCAGCGCATAGTGATTGGGAATGATGCCGATGCGGCGGATGGCGCCCATCTCAAGCAGGGCGCCGAGCCGTTCGATCACATCCTCGCGCGAACGGCCGAGGCTGCGCGCAAGCACGCCGTAGGGATCGGCGCTCAGCGGCAAGCCGTTCTGGGTGGCGCGAACCAGTGCAAGGTCGGAGGCCGACAACATCCTCACACCTCCACCCGGAAACCGACGAAAAACTCGATCTCTTTGGGCATCATCCACACCTTGAGGCCGGTCTCCGCCTCGATGGCGCGCGCCGTCGCGCCGATGCGCCGGGGATCGAGCGCAGAGAGGACGAACCACATGTTGAGGTCGTGGTCGCGCTCATAGTTGTGGGCGATTTCAGGATGCGCGTTGACCAATTCCGCGACCGCCGCGAACCGTTCGGGCGGCACCGCCATGGCGGCAAGGCACACCGCCCCGCCCATCTCCTCCGAGTTCCACAGCGGGCCGAAACGCGAGACGGCGCCGGCCTCGATCAGCGCGCCGATCCGCCCGATCAGCTCCGCCTCGCCGATCCCGAGCTGCGCGCCGGCCTCCGCGAACGGCCGTTCGCCCAGCGGAAAGCCGCCCTGCAACCCGTTGATGATGGCGCGGTCGGTCTCGTCGAGCGCGATCATTCCGCCGCCTCCTGCCGTGAGAACACCGCGCCCCGTTGCTTGAAGCAGCGCAGCGAGAACAGCACGTCGCGGGCCGCCAGGTGAGGACCGGCAGCCGCCGCCAGCCCTTCCACCACACCGAGCGCGGCGGACCGGTCGCGGCCATGCACCATCGTGAACAGGTTGTAGCGCCAGCCGGGCAGGCGGCGCGGCCGCCGGTAGCACAGCGTCACTCCCGGTGCGGCGGTGAAGGTCTCGGCGACGCGGTCCACCGCATCATCCCCGATGTCCCACACCGCCATGGCATTGGCGACATAGCCGAAGGCCCGATGGCGCACGATGATCCCGAAGCGGGTGACGATGCCGCGTTCGATGAGCGAGGCCAGCCGGGCGGTCACGGTCGCCCCGTCCGTGCCCAGTCGTTCGGCGACGGTGTCGAACGGCCGCACGACCAGCGGCAGGCCGCCTTCGATGGCGCCGAGCAGGGCGCGGTCGTTGGCATCGGCCCGGCCGGTCAGCGGCCGCTGCACCGGCTTGGTCGCCGCCTCGCCGAACAGCGAGAACCCCAGATCGATATGGTAGGACTTTTCGAGCGGCAGGTTGAGCACGTCGAGCCCGGTGCCTGCCGCGATGCCGTCGAGCGTGCGGGTCACATCCGCCCAGTCGCGGCCCGTCACCACGAACCACAGGTTCCAGGCGTTCTCGCGCTCGTAATTGTGGTTCACGCCATCGAAGGCGTTGATGACAGCAGCGTGCCGTTCGATCTCCGCCGGTGGCGAGGCGACGGCCGCGAGCGTCGAGGCGCCGGCCGCATGCGGCCGCACCACGGCGCCGACCCGGCTGACCGCGCCCGAGGCCTTCAGCGCCGCGAGCCGGTCGATGACTTCGGCCTCGCCGAGCCCGATGGTTGCGCCGATCGCGGCGAAAGGCCGTTCCACCAGCGGAAAATCGCGCTGGAACCCGTCCACCAAGGCGCGGCCGGCGGCGTCAGTCTCGGCATGGGGCAGCACAACCGCCATGGCTACTTGCCGATCATATGGGCGCGGGCGGTGAAGAAGATGCCCGAGGGCTTTCTTGCGGGCAGCCGCGCCTTTTCCGTGAAGGTGCGGGTATCGTAGACGATCACCGCATCGGAATCGCGCACCGACACCCACGCCTCATGCCCGCGCGGGGTGAATTCGAGATGCAGCACCGCCGGCCCCGGCTCCAGCGTCTTGACCACCGCGAGGGTCTGGCTGTCCACCACCTCGACCACGTTGTTTTTCGGGTGAGCGAAATTGACCCACAGGTGGCGCCCGTCCGGCCGCGCCACCGCGAACACCGGCTGGCCGTGGGTTTTCACCCGGCCGATCTCCTTCAGCGTCGCAAGATCGATGACGAGCAGTTCGTCACGCCCCACAGCCGGCAGGAACAGCTTGTCCTGCGTGGCGCCCCATCCCTCGAAATGCGGCATCTTGTAAACCGGCAGCGGCTCCTGTCCGCGGCCGTAGCCGGCGAGCACCCGTTCGGCCCTGAGTGGCTCCTGCCACAGGTCGACATGCACCACGCCGTCCTCGCCGAACAGCCCGGCGAAGTAATGCCGCCCGTCTGAGGTGACGTTGGCATCGTAGGGCAGCTTGCCGACGCCGGTCAGCTTGGTCAGGCGCGGCGCGGCGCCTTCCGGCATCTCCAGCTTCCAGATCTCGCCAGCGTCATAGAGCGTGTAGACGAAGGCGCGGCCCGGCACGTCGACAATGCCGACGGTCTTGGATTTCGGTGCTGCGGGCGAAAGCGCCGGCACATCCGCCACGAGTTCCAGCGTGGTGGCATCGAAAACGCGCACCCCGCCCGGTTCATAGTTGGAAACCGCGACAAGCCTGCCGTCATCCGAAATGGCGCCGCCGATGGCATTGCCGCCCTGTATGATGCGCCGGTCGATGCGGCCTTCGAGAATGTCGAGCCTGGTCAATCCGCCGTCGCGGCCGAAGACATAGGCGAAACGCTCGTCGCGCGAGAAGCTGATCGAGGCATGCGACAGGTCGCCAAGCCCCTCGACACGCTTCAGGATGCTGCGCCCGGTCGTCTCGACGATCAGCACACTGCCGGTCGCCCGTTCGATGATGACGCCGAGATCGCCGGTGCCGCGCACCGGCGGGGCGGCAGTCTGGGCCGCAAGCAGCGCGGGGGCCGCGGCAAGGGGGGCGGCGGCCATCAGGCCGCGACGGCTGATCATCTGATCTCTCCGCTTTTCAGCATGTCGGCAATGGCGGCGGCTTCCGGCACGCTCAGCAGCGGCCGCCAGGGCGGCATCGGCGTGCCGGGAAGGCCGTTTAGGATGATGTCGCGCACGGTTTCGACCGGGAAGTTCTCCAGCGCCTCGCGCGTCAGCGGCCGGCCGAGGCCGCCGTTGAACGTCAGCCCGTGGCAGGAGCCGCAATCCTGGACAAGCAGGTTCTTCAGGCGCGTCCGGTCAACCTCAGCCGAGGCGGCGCCTGCTGCGAGCAGCGCGCTCGTGAGGCTCGACAGGAACAAGGCGTGCGTGATCACCGGTTTCGTCCGCTTTCTGGCTCGCTTGCCAGCCGAGCGCATTGCCGACGATGATCAGGAGGGGGCTTGGCAGAACCGCCCGTTCGAGATCGACCGGCAGGCGATCGAGGCGGGTGAACAATCTGCGCTCCTGCGGCGTTGTGCCTTGACTAATGCAAAGCGTCGGCGTTTCCGGCGGCAGTCCGTTTTCGATCAGCCGGGCCGACAATTGCGGCGCGGTCGCATGCCCCATGTAGAAAACGACTGTGGTTTGCGGGTCCGCGAGGCCCTTCCAGTCAAGGTCGAGCGGTTGATCGGACCGGCAATGACCCGTGACAAATCTCAAGGATCGCGCCAGCCCCCGATGGGTCAGCGGCACCCGCGCCGAGGCGGAGCAGCCCTGCGCGGCGGTAATCCCCGGCACCACCGACCAGGTGATCCCCTCCGCCTCCAGGGCTTCGATTTCCTCGCAGGCACGGCCGAAGATGAACGGATCGCCGCCCTTCAGCCGCACGATGTTCTTGCCCTGCAGGGCGAGATGGACGAGCAGGGCGTTGATCTCCTCCTGCTTGTAGGAGTGCCGGCCCGCCTCCTTGCCCACCGAAATGCGCATGGCGCTGTCGGGCGCGACCTTCAGCACGGCATCGGAAACCAGCCGGTCGTGCACCACAACCTCGGCCTGGGCGAGCGCCTTGACCGCCTTCATGGTCAGAAGTTCAGGATCGCCCGGACCGGCGCCGACCAGCGCCACATGACCCTTTTTCATCCTATTTCTCCACGATGATACGGCCGATCATCCGATCGGTCTGCCAGTGCGGGCCGCACAGCACCTGATGTTCGCCGTTCGGTAGGCGGGTATCGACGTCGATGACGCCTTCGCCGAACACGCGCTCGGACTCCGGCTGGCCGGCATCCTTCAGCCACACCGAATGCGAGGTGCGCTTGTCGACGTTGATGTAACGGAGCTTTTCGCCGGCCTTGATGGTGACCGCCTCGGGGCAGAAGCGGTATTTGTACATCAGCACGGTTTTCACCGGCTCGCTGGTATGGTCGCGGCCGAAAAGCTCCCTGTAGCGGGCGGCCGCCTCGTCGCAGCGCGCAGCGGTATCGTCCGCCGGCTGCCCGGCGGCGGGGCCGGCGGCCAGAGCCGCCAGCGTGCCGACGATCAGCAGCGCCCGCCGCATGTCACTGCCCCTTGGCGACGAGTTCGCCCTCGCCGTCGATCACGAATTCGTAGGCGAGCGAGACATGATGGAAGCGCGAGGCGGTGAAATCCTCGTGCAGGGCGAAGGAGACGACGTATTTCTTGCCCGCCTCGAAGGTGATTTCGCCCGGCGCCGCGCCCTTCAGCGGCCGCGCGATGACCACCGTCCAGGTCTCGCCGTCCAGCGCACCGGAGGCTTCCACCGGCGACAGTCCGGTCATTGCGCGCTGCGCGCCGACGAGCCCGTGCTCAGCCGCCCCGCCGGAGCGGAACCGGATCAGCTCCATCACCTTGCCTTCGGCGGTAAGCTTGGCGATCTCGTCCTTGCCCTTCAACTTGTCCCAGCCGCCACGCGGGGACTCGCGCAGTTCGATAGCGCTGCGCGACTCGCCCAGATATTTGGTCACGCCGGCCGCCAGATCGAGGCCGCTGTCGGCCGGGAAGGCCTTGAGCGCTTCCGGCTTGGGCGCATCCGGCATGTTGCGCGCGTCGTGATGGCAGGTGACCCAGCAACCGGCCTGCTCGGCCTTCTCGACCCCGGTGCCGGAGAACATCACCGACAGCTTGGTCTCGTTGGCAGGATCCATCTTGCCGCCCTCAGCGCCATCGACCGGCGTATGCGGCGCCTTGGGGAACTGGAAGCGGAAGTAGAGCTTCTCCTTGTCGTGCGCGGCCTGCACCTGCACATCCACCGAGCCGCGCTTGCCCTTGATCGGCGTCGCCTCGGCCTTGCTGCCGGAGACGATCTTGGCTCCCATGTCGCGCACTTCCTTGTCGTGACAGGTCACACAACGGTCGCCGCCGCGCAGGAAGGCGCGCGCGCCGCCGTGATCGCGGCCGTTCTGCACCCATTCAAACGAGGCCTGACCGGGATAGAAGAAGCCGAGCGTCTTGGCCGGCACGCCTGCCCAGTCGATCTTGCCGGAGGCGGCCGCTGCCGCCCCGCCAGCCGTTGCCGCCGGCGCCGCCGCAGCCGCCGCTGCACCAGCCGGCGCCGCCGCCTTCTGGCTCGCCGCGGCCTTGGCCTCGGCGGCTGCCACCGCCGCCTTCACCTTTTCGTCGATCTCGGCCTGCCGCTTGGCTTCGGCCTCGCTCTCACGCACCACCGCGCGCGCCATGCCATCCTTGTAGCTCTGCGGAATCTCGCGGATGTAGGCGGCGAGCGGCTTTTCGAGGTCTTCAAGCTCGCCGTCGGAGAGTAGCGGCCGCACGTTCTTGTGGGCGATGCCCTTGTGACAGTCGATACAGGTGCCGCCGGTCTCCATGGCCGCCAGATGCTGCTGGCGGGCGCGCGGGCGCTGGAACTCGGGGTTCATGGATTCGAGCGTGTGACAGTTGCGGCATTCGCGGCTGTCGGTGGATTTCATCTGATGCCAGACGTTCTTGGCCAGCGACAGGCGCTTGGCATCGAATTTCTCCGGCGTGTTGACCGAGCCGAGCAGCCAGTGGAACACCTCGTTGGAGGCCTGGATCTTGCGCACCATCTTGTGCGTCCATTCCTTCGGCACATGGCAATCGGAGCAGGTGGCCTGCACGCCGGTGCGGTTGGAATGGTGGATGGTCTTGTCGTATTCCTTGTAGACGTTGTCGCGCATCTCGTGACACGAGGTGCAGAACGTCATGGTGTTGGTGGCTTCCATCACCGTGTTGAAACCGCCCCAGAACACAATGCCGGCGATGAAGCCACCGCCGAGCAGCGCCAGCAGCGAGTAGCGCAGGCTCGGCCTGCGCAAGGTATCCCAGGCCCGCGTGGGTTGGCGCAGTTGGCTTGGCGTGTCGCTCATGGTGGGGGCTCCGTCAGATTGCCGGAAAATATGACCTGAGCCCCGGTGCTCTCCTTGAGGATTGATAACCGGACGCGAAAAGGGGAGGCGGCTCGCGCCGCCTCCCCCTGGTTCTGTTCAGTGCACGGATCAGTAGATGTCGTGCTGGGTGTTGTTGACGTTGAACTTGCCGGTCGGGGTGATCATGTTCGGGTCGGTGATGACCTTCTTCACCTTGCGGGTCACATCGTCCATCACCACGATCGCCGACGGCTCGGTCTTGCCGGCCCACAGCGAGATCCAGACTTCCGTGCCGGTGGCATCAAACTCCGGATGCACGGCGCGCTTGATCGCTTTCGACTCCGGCAGGCCCGAGAGCTTGGCGATGTTGATGATCTCCGGCTTCTTGGTCAGATCCGCGAGATCATAGACCGCGACCGATTCGGCAATGTCCTTCTCCGGGTTCTGCGGTGCATCAGCCCACAGGTTCTTGGATTTCGGATGGGTCTTGACGAACAGGTTGCCGGCGCCCGGCATCTTGAGTTCCTGCACCACCTTCCAAGCCGAGTCCTTGTTCTTCTCGGGATCGGTGCCGATCAGCGAGATGACGTCGGCGCCGAGATGGCCGGTAGCCCAGACGGGACCGAACTTCGGATGGGTGAAGTTGGCGCCGCGGCCCGGATGCGGGATCTTGGCCGTGTCGACCAGCGCCGCCAGCTTGCCGTCCTTGGTATCGACCACGGCCACCTTGTTGGAGGCATTGGCCGCGACCAGGAAGTAGCGCTTGGAGGCATCCCAGCCGCCGTCATGCAGGAACTTCGCCGACTCGATGGTCGTGGTCTTGAGGTTCTTGATGTCGGAGTAGTCGACAAGCTGGATCAGGCCCGACTCCTTGATGTTGACCACCCATTCCGGCTTGGTCATCGAGGCGACGATCGAGGCGACGCGCGGCTCGGGATGATACTCGCCGTCCACGGTGACGCCGCGGGTCGAAACCACCTTGAGCGGCTTCAGCGTGTCGCCTTCCAGGATCACGTATTGCGGCGGCCAGTAGGAACCGGCGATCGCATACTTGTCCTCGAAGCCCTTGAACTTCGACACGTCGACCGAGCGCGCGTCGAGGCCCGACTTCATTTCGGCGACGACGCCAGGCTTCTCCATCCACAGGTCGATCAGCGACAGCAACCCGTCGCGGCCGATCACGTAGATGTAGCGGCCCGAGGCCGACAGGCGCGAGATGTGCACGGCATAGCCGGTCTTCACACGGCTGATGATCTGCTTGGTGTCGCCGTCGATCAGCGCAACCTCGCCCGCGTCACGCAGGGTGACGGAGAAGACGTTGTTGAGGTTGATCTTGTTCATCTGCTGCTTCGGACGCTGATCCGGCGGCACGATGTTCTTCCACGAGGCCAGCATCTCCTTCATGCCCCACTCCGGCGGGGTCTGCGGGGGAAGCTGGATATACTTGGCGACGTCCGCGATCTCCTGCTTGGTCAGGATATCGTCGAAGTTGACCATGCCGCCGTCCGTGCCGAGCGAGATGATCTTCTCAAGACGGTCCTGGCCGAGCTTGGCGGTGTTCTGCGGTTCGAGGTTCTTGCCGGTCGCGCCCTTGCGCAGCACGCCATGGCAGCCCGCGCAGCGCTGGAAATACACCTTGCCGGATGAGTCCATCGCTTCCTTGGACAGGGTCGGCGCGGCAGCCGGCGGCGCAGCGGTCTGCGCGAAAACCGGCGTGATTGCCGTGGTCGACAGGAAGGCGCCCAGCGCCAGCCCCAGGAAACTTGCCCCTTGCGTCTTCAGATTCATGACGCGCACCTCCTCATTGGATGAATACCGGGCGGAGCCTAGCGAGGGGCGCGGCAAGGTAATTGAGAAGCGGTAAGTTCAGGCGACAATTCAGCGGCAGCGCATGAATTGCCGCACCCCGACCAGCCGGGAAGGGCCGAAACCCACGCCGGCCGCATAGGCTTGCGCTGCTCCGGCGGCATCGCTGGCCGGGTCGGCATCCGGCGGCAGCCAGAATCGGAGCACCTTTGCCGGCGTGCCGCTCAATTCGAGCAGCACCACGGTGCCGGGCCCGGCGATCACCTCCGGTCGCCGGCGGGCCACATGGTCGCAGGGCACGGCGGCATGTGGGCTTTCCACATCGACCGGTTCAAAGAAGAACAGCCGTCTGAGCGGATCCGGCGCGGCAAGCTGGCGCATTTCCGCGGCGTGCCCGGACAATGCGTCGCTGACCTCGTCGCGTTGCGCCAGTGCCTGGGGTGCCGAGGCGGCAAAGGCGAGCAGCGCGGCAAGAAATGCGGCACTCGCGCGTGATTTTGTCGCTTTGCCGCTTGACGGCTTGGCCGTGGCCTTTTTCTTAGGGCAGGACCCAGAGAGAGCGCAGGCTTGCACGATACCCAACCCATCCGTCCGCCCGGCATCACCATGGAGCCTGCGGACTGGCAGACGGTTTGCTCCTCGCCGATGTTCGGCGAGGTCGATGGCGACGTGCGGGCGCGGCTGTTCGGACATCACCGGGCGATCAGCTATGCGCCGCATCAGCTCATCTTCTCGCAGGGCGATGAGGCCGACGGGTTCTATCTCGTGCTCGAAGGCTGGGTGAAGCTCTACCGTTCGACACCTTCCGGGGGCGAGGCCATTGTCGGGGTGTTCACGCGCGGGGAATCCTTTGCCGAAGCGGTGTTTTTCCTCGGCGGCGCCTATCCCGCAAGCGCCGAGGCGGCCAGCCACCTCCGCCTGCTCAAGATCGACTCGGCCCGCTTCAACGAGGCGGTCGAGGCCGGCCCCGGCCTCGGCGCCACGCTGCTCGGCTCCGTAGTGCAGCATACCGAGCGGCTGTTCGGCGAGATCGCCAGCCTCAAGCTGCTGTCCACTCCGCGCCGGCTCGCCGATTTTCTGATCCGCCTGACGCCAACGGCCGAAGGCCCCGCCACCATCGTGCTGCCGTATGAGAAATCGCTGCTGGCCGGCCGCCTCGGCATGACGCCCGAGAGCCTGTCGCGCGCGCTCGCCACCCTGCGCAAGCTGGGGGTGGAGGTGATGCGTGATCATATCAACATCGCCCATGTCGAAACCCTCGCTGCCTTCGTGCGTCCCTCGCGGCGGGGCGCGCGCGCCTGAAACTCTCCTCAGGTTGCGGACTGGACGAAGGCCCTGAGCCGGCCGAGATCGGTGATATCGAGCTTGTCGCGGCTGACTTTCACCCCATGCATCCTGAGCTGGCGCATGGCGCGCGAGAAGCTTTCCGGCGTCATGCCGAGACGGCCGGCGATGAGCTGCTTTTCATAGGGAAGGCTGACGCTCGTCGCCCCGGCCCGCGCTTCCGACAGATTGAGGATCATCGCGGCCAGCCGCGCCGGGCCGGTCATGCCCTTGAGTTCCTCGACGTGGGCGACGAGCTGGCGCAGATCGGCCGCGGCAGCCGCCAGCAGGATCATCGACATGCGGCTGTCCGCCTCCATGCGCCGGCGCAGCGTGGCGACATCAAGACACATCAGCCGGACCGGGCTCACCGTCTCTGCGCTCGCCGAATAGGGCTTGCCGGTCAGCCCCTCGGCCAGCATCAGCGGCCGGCCCGGACCGTGGATCGAGAGCACCGCCGCTTCCCCGGTATCGGCGGTGCGGAACAGTTTGACCAGGCCCTTCAGGAGAATGAAGCAGGTCCTGGCGCTTTCGCCCCAGGCGAACAGCGGCACATCCTTGCCCGCGGCGTGCACGCGCTGGCCCTCGAACAGGCGCTCGAAGCTCTCCTCCGGCAGCCGCCCGAACAGCGTCGAGTGACGGATCGTCCAGATGTCCTCGGCCGTCGTCGCCACAGCGGTTGCCGCAGGACAGACCATAACTACTCCGCAGCCTGCAGTAGTCCGGCGCCGGTGCGCGGCAGCCCGACCGTGCGCCACACCTCATCGAGTGCGGCGACCAGCCGCTCGATATGGGCATCGCTGTGCAGCGGCGTCGGGGTGATCCTGAGCCGCTCGGTGCCGCGTGGCACTGTGGGGTAGTTGATCGGCTGGATGTAGATGCCGTGCCGGTCCATCAGCAGGTCGCAGGCTGCCTTGCAGCCGGCGGCGTCGCCCGCCAGCACCGGCACGATATGGGACGGATTGTCCATCACCGGCAGGCCGGCGGCGATCAGCGCCTGTTTGGTGCGCCGCGCCTGGCGCTGGTGCGCGGCGCGCAGGTCCGCCCGCTGCCGGCAGATCTGGATCGAGCGGCGCGCGGCGGCGGCCAGCGGCGGAGCCAGCGAGGTCGTGAAGATGAAGGCCGGGGCATAGCTGCGCACCGCATCGATCAGCACACGATCGCCGGCGATATAGCCGCCCATGGTGCCGAACCCTTTGGCAAGCGTGCCCTCGATCACGTCGAGTTTGTCGGCCACGCCATCGCGCTCCGAGATGCCGGCGCCGGTGGCGCCATAAAGGCCGACCGCATGCACCTCGTCGATATAGGTCATTGCCCCGTAACGGCGCGCCAGATCGGCGATGGCGCCCACTGGCGCGATGTCGCCATCCATGGAATAGAGGCTCTCGAACACCACCAGCTTGGGCCGGCCATGCGGTTGGGCGGCCAGCAATTCCTCAAGGTGGGCGATATCGTTGTGGCGGAAGATCTGTCGCTCGCACCCGGCGCGGCGAATGCCCTCGATCATGGAATTGTGGTTGAGCCCGTCCGACAGGATCAGGCAGCCGGGCATCAGCGAAGCGATGGTGGAAATGCCGGCGAGATTGGAAATCCAGCCCGAGGTGAACACCAGCGCCGCTTCCTTGCCATGCAGGCCGGCGATCTCGGCCTCCAGTTCGACCACGGCATGGCTGTTGCCGGAAATGTTGCGGGTGCCGCCGGCGCCGACGCCCGAGCGCGCCGCCGTCTCCTGCATCGCCGCCACCACGTCCGGATGCCGGCCCATGCCGAGATAGTCGTTGGAACACCAGATGGTGATCGGCCGACAGCGCCCATCGCCATCATGCACGAGGGCTTCGGGAAACGTCGCGGCGTTGCGTTCGATGTCGGCGAACACGCGGTAGCGGTTTTCCTGCTTCAGCGCCGCGATCTTCTCGCCAAAATATGCCCTGTAGTCCATGGCATTCCCCGACAGGTTGCCTGTCGGAATTACCGGTACTTGGCGGACTACGCCTTATCTTTTGATAAGCCTGCCGGGGTGCGGCGGTTGAGCACCATCCAGCTGCGCGCGGCGCCGGCCAGCCCCCAGCACAGCCCATAGAGCAAGAACAGATGCCGCCAGCGGTCGGTATCGATCTGCAACCCTTGCAGGATATGCGGTAACAGGGCGGCAAACACCAGAATGGCATGCGGCTGGAACGGCGTGCGCAACAGCGCCGTGCGAGCGCCGACATAGACCGTGGCGGCGATGTAGCCGAGGAACGTCATCCCGCCCAGCCAGCCATAGGAGGAAAACGCCATGATATAGACGTTGTGCGGGTTGACTTCGTAGAACAGGCCGAAGCGGTTGGGCCCGTGCCCGAACGGCATGTCGAGCAGTTCGACGATGGCCCGCTTCTGGTTGCCGAACCGCCCTGAAGGACCGGAATCATAGTCCTTCTGCAAGACGAAGCGATCTTGGAACATCTCGCGCACCGTGTCGATCGACAGTGCCACCACCAGGATCAGCGTGACCGCGATCGCCGTGACGAACATGCCCGCCAGAATGCGCCGACGCACCCGGTCGTCGGGGGAATTGCGATAGGCAAGCGCCATTGTGATCACCGTGCCGAGCACGATGGAGCCCCAGGCGCCGCGTGAGAACGACAGGAACACGCCCAGCATCACGACCACGTACATGATCGCCTTGATGAACAGCCAGCGCCCGCCGTTGATCAGATCCCACAGCAGATAGAGCGCCGGCAGCACCAGGAACGGGCCGAACACGTTGGGATCGCGAAATGTGCCGGAAGCGCGGCCATACATGGAGAAGTATTCGCCCAGCCCGCCCAGATTGACCCAGCCGATGATGCCGAGCGCTGCGCACTGGAATGCCGCGATCATCAGGGCACGCCGCATCACCTGCAGGCGCGCCAGCGTGTTCTCGTTCATCAGCAGGCAATAGAAGATCGCGGTCGTGGCCACGAAGGCCGTGCCGATGACGAACTCGCGGCTCCACTCGAAATCGATAAAGAGCTGATACGAGATCAGCCCGCCGAGGTTGTAGACCACCAGAAAGAAGATCAGCAGCATGTTGGTGCGCTCGAGCTTCAGCCCGCGCACCACGCCATAGCCGAGCAGGATCACGAAGAACACGCTGTAGAAGATGTCGACCGTGACGATCGAGCTGAAGTAGACCGTCAGGAACAGCAGGACAAGCAACGTGCCCTCGGCCGCCCCCCGCGCCCTCGGAATGGCAACGCCGGAGATCGCAAAGCCATGACTGGACCGCGCGGCGGGCGCCCGCCGGTGCCGGGCCGCCGCAGGTGCGGCAATCGAAGCGGGTGCGGCAGGATGCATGGGCCTCGGCCGGTGCTGGAACCAATCGTCATCCTTCGGCGGTTATGGTAAAGATATCGCTAAATGGGCTAGTTTCCGGGGTGCGGCATTCCCGAATGCTCCGCGACTGGCCGTCCCGCGAAAAACCAAGCCGCTGCGAGGGCCGCCCCACGGGGAGTGCGGATCGGTTGGCCTCGTCAGCATTGGCGGTTTTTTCATCCTGTCGGCGCAAATTTTCCGCCGGTTTGCGCGGTGCTAACATCCGGCTGGCAGGCTGCCGGCATGTGGAAATCGCGCTTAGTCCTGGCCCATCTCGTCGCGACGGCGCTGGCCGGCGCCACAGCCTCCGCTCAGACCCTGCCTAGGCCACCGGCGCCATCGGTCGTGCTGGCCGGCGCCGAGAAGGTGATCTTTGATCCGGCAAAGGATGCCTGCGACGGCTATGACGTGCCCGACATGCCGGCCCGCGCCTTTCGCGGCGCCGACGGGCGCATCCGTCTGCTGGCCATGCATTTCGAGAACCGGGCGATGATCGGCGCGAGCTTCGACACGCTCAAGCTCGATTGCCGTGTCATCTATCGCACCGGCAACCATCCCGATCCCGCGCGCTATGACGGCCTCTCCTGGATCACCTCGGTCTGGACGGCGGACGGGCGCACGATCAATGGCCTCACCCATCACGAATATCACGCCGACCAACACAAGGGCCGCTGCATCAGCAAGGAGGTTCTGCCCTGCTGGTTCAATTCGGTGTTTCATGTCCGCTCGACGGACGGCGGGCTCACCTTCACCCGGCCGGACCGCGCGCTGGTGGCCAGCGCGCCGTTTCGACAGGACGTGGAACAGGGCCGCCACCGGGGGTTCTTCAACCCCTCCAACATCGTCACCGATGGCGTCTGGCACTACATGATGACGGCGACCACCGGCTGGGCGCAGCAGCCCTATGGCGCTTGCCTGTTCCGCACCGACAACATCGCCGATCCGGCGCGCTGGCGTGCCTACGACGGTCTCGATTTCCAGACCGCGTTCCGCGATCCCTATCGGGAAAAGACCGACCCCGCGCTCACCTGTCAGCCGCTGGCGCCGTTTCCCGCGCCGGTCGGATCGATCTCGCGCCATCGAGGCAGCGGGCAATGGGTGGCGGTGTTTCAGGCCGCTGCCGGCGGGCGGTTTCCGGTCTCCGGCTTTTATGCGGCCGCCTCGCGCGATCTGAAGTTCTGGAGCGAGGCGAAGTTGATCCTTGCCACGAAAACCAACTACGACGAGCCGTGCGGGGCAGGGGTGGTCCATTCCTATCCGGCGCTGATCGATCCTGCCGCCACCACGCGCAGCTTCGAGGATGTCGGCGACAGCGCTGACCTTTACTTCACCCGCATGCGCATCGACGGCTGCACCCACACCTCCGACCGCACGCTGATCCGTGTGCCGGTGAGCATCGGCATCGATCCCGCCCCGGCGCGCTGATCCCTGTCTGGCGCACTTCTTGCCCGTGGAGGGAAAACCTCTAACGGGAAAGCGCGCGATGTCTCTCATTGGGATTGAGAATTCCACCACCACCCTCGATCTGGCCCGGAACGTGCCGCATTCGGACCTTTCGGCATTCTTCGCGTCCTATCGAGGCACGGAAAGCCATCCGCGCTGGCACTCGGACTGGGCCTGGGCCAATTACGAAACGATCATTCCCGCGCTGGCCCGCCATTTCGCGCTCCGGCACCTGTGCGAGATCGGCGGCGGACGCGATCCCATGATGGGGGTGGAAACGGCCAAGGCCCACGGCCTGCGCTACACCATCAACGACATCGACGCGGGCGAACTCGCCCATGCGCCGGCCGGCGCCGAGAAGGCGTGTTTCGACATCGCCGGCAACCTGCTTTCCCTTGCGACGTTGCCCGGTCCTTACGATCTGATGTTCTCGCGCATGGTGTTCGAGCATGTCGCCGATGTCGAAAAGGCGTGGAACAACGTGCATGCCCTGCTCAGGCCGGGCGGCGTGGCGCTGTGCTTTTTCCCCACGCTCTATGCCTGGCCGTTCGTGCTCAACCATCTGATCCCCGAGCGCCTTTCGCATGCTCTGGTGCAGGCCCTGTTCCCAGCCCGGCGCGATGGCGGCGGCGACCCCAAGTTCCCGGCCGTCTACGACTGGTGCTACGGCCGCGAGAGCAAGCTGCGTCCTATGCTGGAGCGTGCCGGCTTTTCCGACATCCACATCCAGCCGTTCTGGGGCCAGCACTATCTCGCCCGCTTCCCAGTGCTGCGCGATATTGATGCAGGGCTCGACAAGCTGCTGGCTCGCCTCGATTGGCGTTTATTCACTTCTTACGCGTATGTGATGGTCAGGAAATAGGCGGGGCCGATCCCCGCCCGGCGGGGATCGCGCACCCATGAAGATCGTCATCGTTCTCGATCAGGCCAATATCAACGGCGGTCAGGCCAAGGTTGCGCTCGACAGCGCATTGGGGCTGAAGGCGCGCGGCCACGAACCTGTGGTGTTCGCCTCGGTCGGTCCGGTCATGCCGGCCTTGATCGACGCCGGCATCGAGGTGGTGTGCCTTGGGCAGCACGAGCTGGTCAACGATCCTGACAAGAAGGCTGCCGCCCTGCGCGGGCTGTGGAACAAGCCGGCCGAAGCCGCGCTCAGCGAATTGCTCGCCCGCCAGCCCAAGGCGGAAACGGTGATCCACCTGCACGGCTATGCCAAGGCGCTGTCGCCGTCGATCACCCGCGCCATCGAGAAGTCCGGCCTGCCGGTGCTCTACACGATGCATGAGTATTTCATGATCTGTCCCAACGGCGGCTTCTACAACTACCGCCAGCACCGCCATTGCACCCTCAAGCCCCTTTCAGCCGCCTGCTGGACGACGCATTGCGATTCCCGCTCCTTCGGCTTCAAGCTGTGGCGCGGTGCGCGTGGCCTGGTGCAGCAGCATGTGGCGCACATGCCGCGCGTGCTCACCGACATTGCCTATTTCCATGGCTATCAGCGCGCCATCATCGAGCCGCATCTGCCGAAATCGACCCGCCTTTATGAAGTCGCCAACCCCATCGAGGCGGCCGACCTCGGTCCGAAGACCGATCCGGTCGCCGGCGAGTTCCTGTTCCTCGGGCGGCTGTCGACAGAAAAGGGCTGCTCGCTGTTTGCCGAAGCTGCCGCCCGCGCCGGCATTACGCCCGCATTCGTCGGCGATGGTCCCGCGGCGCCGGACCTCAAGGCAAGGTACCCCAACGCCCGCTTCTACGGCTGGGCCGATACTGCCGGCGTGCGCCGGCATCTGCGCGCCGCGCGCTGCCTCATCTTCCCCTCGCTCTGGCACGAGGGTCAGCCGCTCACAGTGCTTGAATCGCTGGCGATGGGCACGCCCGTGGTGGCCGGCGACGGCTCGGCGGGACGCGAGAGCGTCATCAATGGCGAGACAGGGCTGTGGTTCAAGCAGGCCGATGTCGACGATCTTGCCCGTGCGCTCACCCTGATGAAGGACGACGCCCGCGTCGCGGCGATGTCGCAGGCCGCCTATCGCCGCTACTGGGACAATCCCTTCTCGCTCGACCGGCACCTCAACCGGATCGAAGAGGTCTACGCGACCCTGCTCGCCCGAAAACGCGCGGCTTAGGGCCAAAGACGACAACCGTCCTGCCGGAAAAAGCACATGCCGCCCGGCCATCGGGTCGAAAAATGCTCTAATAGGCGTTCTTCTGCCCGATCAGCGCGAAAGGCGTCAGCGCGAGAATGTAGAGGTCGAAGGCGACCGACCAGTTCTCGATATAGTGCAGGTCATGCTCGACGCGTTTCTGGATTTTTTCCATCGTGTCAGTCTCGCCGCGCCAGCCGTTCACCTGCGCCCAGCCGGTGATGCCCGGCTTGACCTTGTGGCGGGCGAAATAGCCGTCGACAACCTCGTCGTAGAGCCGGTCATCGGCCTTGGCATGCAGCGCATGCGGGCGCGGCCCGACCAGCGACAGCGAGCCGCCAAACACCACGTTGTAGAGCTGCGGCAATTCGTCGATCGAGGTGCGCCGGATGAACCTGCCGACGCGGGTCACGCGCGGATCGTCGCGGGTGACCAGCTTGCTGGCGCTGGGATCGAGCCGATCCGCATGCATCGAGCGGAACTTGAACACTTCGATCAGCTCGTTGTTGAAGCCGTAGCGCTTCTGGCGGAACAAAACCGGCCCGCGCGAATCGAGCTTGATCGCCAGCGCGGTGAGCAGCATCACCGGCGACAGCAGGACCAGCAGCAGCGCGCCGACCACACGATCGAACGCGGCCTTGACGATCAGGTCCCAGTCGCTGATCGGCTTGTCGGCGACATCGAACATCGGCAGCGTGCCGATGTAGGAATAGTTGCGCGGCCGGAACTTCAGCTTCTGCATATGCGCGGCGAGGCGGATGTCGGCCGGCAGCACCCACAATTTGCGCAGCATGGAGAGAATGCGCGCCTCCGCCGTCACCGGCAGGGTGAAGATGATGAGATCGACACGGGTCTTGCGGGCGAAGGCGACTAGATCGTCGATGGTGCCGAGTTTGGGATAACCGGCGACGAGGTCGGGCGAACGGCCATCCTCGCGCTCGTCGAACACCCCGCAGATGGTGATCCCGGTCTCGGCGTGCCCTGCCATCGCCTCGATCAGCGTTGCGGCATGCTCGCCGCCGCCGACGATCACCGCGCGCCGTTCCAGCATGCCGCGCTGGGTCAGCCGGCGCAGCAGCAGGGCAAACAACAGCCGCACGACTGCCAGCGCGGCAAGGCCGATCACCAGCCACAGCGCGAACACCCCGCGCGAGAAGGCTTCGCCGAGCTTTAGAAAGAACACCGTCGACAATGCAAACACGAACACCGCCGCAAAGGCGCTGGCAATGGGCAACCCGTGCCGAAGCGGCTCGCGCAACACGCCGAGGCGGTAATAGCCCAGCGCCTGAAACGCCAGCACCACCGCAAAGGCCAGGGTCGGCACCATCACGATGTAGCCGAAGGCCACATCGGCAAAGTTGGGAATGTAGAAATAGGCGGTCAGCGCGCCGACGATGCCAATCACGATGAATTCGACAATCCGCGCCAATCCGCGGATGGCCACCGGTGGCACACCGCCTGAATTGGGCATGCGGGCGATCGTTTCGGCCAGAATAGGGCGCGCAGTCCCCGGCTCGCCGGGATCAGCGGGCGACGGGGGAGGGGTGCCGGCATCAGCCATTCGTGTCGCGCTCCTGGCGCGGGGATTGAGCCCTACCGGATATTCTCAAAACCGTTTAAAGCGGCGGTTAACTCCCACGCCGCGCGGCGATGGCCTCGCGATAGGCGGCAATCACGTCATCGGCCATTTTCTGCGCGTCGAAAATCGGCCGTGCCCGCGCCGCCAGCCGCCGGGCGCGCTCGGCCAGCGCAGCGTCGGGCGCGTTGACGGCGGTGCGCAACGTGGCCAGCAACGCTTCCAGATCGCCGCTCGGGATCATCCAGTCGTAGTCGTCGCCGACGATCTCGGGAATGCCGCCGACATTGGTGGTGACCAGCGGCACCTGCGCGCCCACCGCCTCAAGCACGATATAGGGCAGCGATTCGGCGCGCGAGGGCACCACCATGATGCGTCCGCGCCGGATGCCCTCGCTGCCCAGCATCGGACCGGTGAATGTGGTCTGATCCTCGATATGCAGGCTGCGGGTCATATCCTTGAGCATCTGATCATCCGGCCCGCCGCCGATGATCGTGGCGGAGACGGCGCGTCCCTCGCTCTTGAGCCGGGCGAGCGCCTGGATGAGCGTGTCGATGCCCTTGGCGGCGCGCAATTCGCCGATGAACAGGATGTCGGTGGGATTGGCGACCAGCTTGCGCGGCTCGAACTCATGCGGATAGAGGCCGTTGAGCACGATATGGACGAGCTTGTCGGTCTGGCCGCATTCCTCGAAGAAGCGGTTGGCGATGTAGCGGCTTTCAAAGGTGAACACGTCGGTGCCGCGCTCCAGCAGCCGCTCCACCATCATATAGGCTTTGTGAAGGGCGGTGCCGGGCTGGTAGTTGAAGCTGCCGCCATGCGGGGTGTAGGCCCGCACCGGGCCGGAGCGGCCGAACACCGCGCCGATACGGGCATAAAGCCCGCCCTTCGAGCCATGGCCGTGCAGCACATCGACCCGTTTCTCGCGCACGATCCGGTTGATGGCGGCAATATTGGACAGATCGCTCGGGTGTGGGTTGCGATGCATCGGCAGGCGATGGATGCCCAGCGGGCAGAGCGGCGCCAGTTCCTTGAACACCTCCACGGCGCGGTCGCCGCCGGTCAGCGAGTCGGCGATGACGCCGATCTGGTGGCCGGCTTTCGACTGGAAGCGGATGAGATCGATTACCTGCCGGAACAGCCCGCCGAGCGGCGCGCGGAACACGAACAGGATACGCAGAGGAGCATTCGGGGACGACATGGCGGGCCTCATCCGGCGCCGCCGAGGGGCCGGCGCCAGTCCATCGGTTGGCGTGTCAGAAATAACGTTCCTTGACGACCACAGTGTCGCCCGGTCGAATCGGCGTGGTCACCGGCACGTTGACGGTGACGAGATCGCCGTTCACCACGCGCGTTACCTCGGCATAGGTGCGTGCGGCGCGCGGGGCATAGCCGCCAGCAATGGCCACCGCGGTCTGGATCGTCATGTTGTTGACGAACGGATACTGGCCCGAATTGGTGACTTCGCCGAGAATGAAGAACGGCCGGTAGGTATCCACCTCGACGCTCACCTTCGGCTCGCGCAGGTAGCCGGCCTTGAGCTTGTTCTCAACTGCCTTTTCCAGCGTCTGCGTGGTCATCCCGCGCGCCTCGATGGCGCCGATCAACGGCATCGAGATGCGCCCGGCGCCATCGACGGCATAGACGTTCGACAAGGCATCCTGGCCGAAGACGATCACGCGCAGCTTGTCGCCGGCGTTCAGCATGTAGGGCTCGTGCAGGCTGGCCTGCAGCACATCCGGTGGCATGACGGAAGGTGCGCAGCCGCTCGCGCCGAGCGCGATCAGGAAGGACAGAGCGGCAAGACGAGGTTTCATGGACGATGCTTTTACGGGGTCAGAAACTGATCCCACCATCGGCGTTTATGGTTAACAACTGGCAAACATTGCAGATTTTCGCAGCGCTTTAACGCGACACTAACCATGTTCGGTTGGAATTTGTTCAACGTGAGTACGTGGAGAGTGTTCGTATGCGCCAAGCACCTAGCGCCGAGTTCGGCACAATGCCGGAGGGCGACCGCAGTTTGGGCACCATTTTTTCCGAGCTGAATCGGAAGAAGTGGTGGATCCTGCTGCCGACCCTGCTGGCTTTGGCGGGCGCAATCGTGTTCGTCAACGTGGCGACGCCCAAGTTTACGGGCGAGGCCAAGATCCTGCTCGAACACCGCGACAACTATTTTACCCGCCCGGACAAGGAGCAGCGCGGCACCGATCCGCCACTCGATACGGAGGCGGTCGCCAGTCAGGTGCAGGCGATCATGTCGCGCGATCTGGCTCTCAAGGTCATCAAGAAGCTTGACCTGGCCGGCAGCGAGGAATTCGATCCGGTCAAGAAGGAGATGAGCACGCTCAAGCGCATTCTCGCGCTGATCGGTCTGACCAAGAACCCGCTCGCGGTTCCGCCGGAAGAGCGCGTGCTGGAGAATTACTTCGACAAGCTGCTGGTGTTCAACGTCGGCAAATCCCGCGTCATTTCAGTCGAGTTTTCGTCCAAGAACCCGGAACTCGCCGCCCGCGCCGCCAATGCCGTGGCAGAGGAATACATCTCCTTTTCCAGTGTGGCGAAGAAGGAAACCACGCAAGGGGCCAGCGCCTGGCTCGCCCAGGCCATCGATCCGATGCGTCAGAAGGTCGCTGAGGCCGAGGCCAAGGTGGAAGCGTTCCGCGCCGAGAACGGCCTGCTGATCGGCGCGTCCAACGCCACCATCGCCACCCAGCAGCTTGGCGAGATGAACACCCAGATCTCGGCGGCGCGCTCGGTCCAGACCGAACTTTCCGCCAAGGCGAAGATGATCCGCGAGGCGCTGAAATCAGGCCGCATCTTTGAAACATCCGAGGTGGTCAACAACGAACTCGTGCGCCGCCTGCTTGAACAGCGCGTGTCGATGAAAACGCAGATCGCGCTGGAGGAGCGCTCGCTGCTGCCTGGCCATCCGCGCATGAAGGAATTGCACGCCCAGATCGCCGACCTCGAAGGCCAGATTCGCACGGCTGCCGAGCGCACCGCGCGCACGCTGGAAAACGACGCCCGCCTGGCCGGTTCGCGCCTGCAAAGCATGCAGGCCGATTTCGAGAGCCAGAAAAAAACCGCTGCCAACGCCAACGAGCATGAGGTGCAGCTCCGCGCCCTTGAGCGCGAGGCTCGCGCCCTGCGCGACAACTACGAGCAGTATCTCGCCAAATATCGTGATTCGCTGTCGCGCGACGCCGATGCGGCGGCCCCGGCCGATGCGCGCATCATTTCGCGTGCCGTGGTGCCGCAGTTGCCGGCCTTCCCCAAGAAGGTGCCGATCATCCTTCTGGTGACGCTGGCCACGCTCGTGCTGTGTTCCGCCATCGTCATCACCCGCTACCTGTTCTCGGTAGAGGGGAGCGAGGCGGACGACATGCCGGTCATGATGCCGATGCAGGCGCCGCAGCCCATGCAGGCGGCGCAGCCCATGCAGGCGGCGCAGCCCATGCCTATGCAGCAGCCCATGCCGCAGCCCATGCCAATGGAAACGCCGGCCGCTAGCGGGGTTGCCCCCGCCGAGGCAATGATGCCCCCGCGTGCGGCGCCTCCGGTCCAGACCGTCGTGACCCCGCCCCAGAGAGTGCGTGCGCCCGCGCCGCGTCCCGCCGCCTTTGCCGCCAGCGAGGCGGAGCCGATGGCCGTTGCGCCGCCGGCCCATCGCCCGCCGCCACCGGCACCGGCGCCGGCGCCGACACCGGCGTTCGACACCGCGCTCGTGCCGCTGGCCGAGGATCTTGCCAGCCTTCGGCAGCCCGATACGGGACTTGTCGTCGACTGCCGCGCCCATGACACGAGCGTGCAATCGACAACGACCGCGATGCCGCTGGCCCGGCTGATGTCCAGCATGGGGCGCGCCGTTCTGGTCGCCTGCGCCGGCGTCGGGACGGGCGAACGGGCCGCCGGTCAGCCCCGCCGCACCGGCCTCAGCGACATGGTGGCCGGCATGGCTTCGTTTGGCGATATCATCCATCGCGACCGCGCTTCGGCCCTGCACATCATTCCGTTCGGCGGGCGGCCCGACGTTGCGATCGATCCCGCCGATCCGAACTTCGCCGACCTTCTCGATGCGCTGGTGCAGACCTACGACTATGTCGTGCTCGATGTCGGAACCGCGCGCGGCGCGCTCGCCGGCACCGCCAGCCTTGCCGATGCGGTGGTGCTGGTGGCGACGCGCGACGATTCCGATCCCGCGGTCGGCGAGGCTTTCCGCACACTCAACGCGCAGCTGCCGGGCCGGGTGACGATCGTGGTCGAGGAGCCCGATGCGCCGACGCCGATGCCGGTCAACATCTCGGCGGCGTGATACCCGCGACCACGCATCGCCAGGATCGCAAACCTCTCCCTGTCATGGTCCGCGGAGGCGGACCATCCACGTCTAAGAAGTTATCGCAAAGACGTGGAGGATCGGGGCAAACCCGACCAAGAAGTGGTTTGTATTGCGGGCGCTCTAACCCGCCTTCAGCTTGCGCAGGCCGGCGATCAGCGCGCGCCCGCCCGGTGCCTGCTTGATCCAGCGCTTGGCAGTGAGCGCGGCGGTCTTGGTTCCGGCCGCGAGCCGGCCCATCAGGGTAACCGGCACGATGGTGTCGAACAGCGCCTCGCGCTGGTCGCAGAACTGATCCTTGTAGCGTGCTTCACCGACGCCGAGATCGAAGGTCACGAGACCCCGCGCAAGGCAATCGCCGACAAGATGCGTCAACAACACCTCGCCGGGGCTGCAGCGGGCGATTTCCGTTTCGGGGTCGAAGGCGGTGACGAGACCGGAGAAGCGCCGCGCATCCGCGATGCCGCCGAAGATCGCGATCGGCCGGCCATCCAGCGTCAGCGCATGCATTTCGAGCACGCTTCGCCTGCCGTCGCCGCCGCAGGCGATGGTGCTCAGGAAGGCGCGCACAGCCTCGCCCGCGAACGGGTCCTCGATGCCCTGCTCCTGAAACCGGGCGGCCTTGAGCTTGAGGAAAACGTCGAGCAGGTCGAGTGCCTCGGCGTCGGTTGTCGCCTTGCGATAGGCGAGGGCGCCCAGCCCGGCGAGCTTGGTTTCCTTCTGCCTGAGCTTGCGGCGCGTATCTTTCGACAGCCGCTCCCTGAGCAGGCTTTCGAGTTCGCCGTGCAGCGCAAATTTGTAGCCGTGGCTCGGCGACGGCTGGCCGCCGATCGAGGCCATCGGATTGGCGACGCCCTCCCACTCCTGCGGCTGGTTGAGCAGCAGGTAGAGGTCAATGCCCGCCTTGCGGCCGGCATCGGCGAGTGCCTGCTTCAGCCCGGCGGCAGAAATACGCTGCGCGCCCGGCCGCAGCAGCGGCATGTTGAAATTGCTGTGCTTGCCGCCGATGAACTCTGCGGTGGTGACAGCGCCGGTGCGACAGACCGCGAGCGGCAGCAGCATGCGCGCTTCCCCTGCCGCGTCGCGGATCAGGATTGCCGCCAGTCTGGCCCCGCGTGGTTTGTCCACCTTGCGGAAATACGGCAGCAGGAAACCCGCCTGCTGGTAGAGCGGAACCGTGCCGCCGGCCGCAAACCGCGCGATCTCGCGTGTGAATGCCGCCTCGTCCGTGATCACCTCGACTGTCAGCGGCGCGGAGACGGCGCTGCCGGCAGTGGCAGGCATGTCGAGAGCGGTATCGTCAATCACGGATGCGGCCATGGCGGGTCCCTGTCGTTTGGCCGCCAGACTGCCCCAGCTTGTGCAACGAATCCTCAACGCGCACCGGGCATAACGGACAAGACCCGGCGTTTTGCGACATGTGGTGTATAATGGGTGACCTCCGCTATGCGGCCATCTCGGCCCTGATCAAGCTGCTCAGGCTGACCGGCGCGACCCGCGCGCTGGCGCCCGCCTTTCGCGGACGTGGCGTCATCCTGACCATGCACCATGTGCGCCCGGCGGTGGAGAGCGATTTCGCGCCCAACCGCATCCTTGAAATCACGCCGGATTTTCTCGACGAGGTGATCGTGCTGCTGCGCGATCAGGGCTATGACATCGCCAGTCTCGACGAGGTGCCGGTGCGTCTTGCCGCCGACGGCCCGCCTTTCGCCGTGCTCACCTTCGACGATGGCTACCGCGACAACGTCACCCATGCGCTGCCAGTGCTGAAGCGCCACAACGCGCCCTTCGCGCTGTACGTGACCACCGGCTTTGCCGATGCGACCGCGCCCCTGTGGTGGCTGGACCTTGAGGAAGCGATCGCCCGCCGCACGTCGGTCAGCGTGCGTCTGCCCGGCGGTCCGCAGACCTTCCCCACCGCCACGGCGGAGGAAAAGCGCGCTGCCTTCGATGCCATTTACTGGGCGCTGCGCCCCGGCCCGGAAGGCAGCCTGCGCGCCGCCATCGCCGCCATGGCAGCCGAGGCCGGCATCGATCCCCTGGCCCGCACGCGCGATCTCTGCCTGCGCTGGCACGAATTGCGCACGCTCGCCGCCGAGCCGCTATGCACCATCGCCGCGCACACGCTGACCCATCCGATGCTGGCCAAGCACTCGGAGGAAGTCGCCCATCACGAGATGGCCGCCTCGAAAGCCATCATCAAGGAACAGCTCGGCCGCGAGGTGCGGCACTTGTCCTATCCGGTCGGCGATCCCGGCTCGGCCGGCCCGCGCGAGTTTGCGCTGGCCCGCGCCTCGGGCTTCGAGACAGCGGTGACCACCCGACCCGGCGTGCTGTTTGCCGATCACCTCAGCCACCTGACGGCGCTGCCGCGCATCTCGGTCAACGGGCTGTTCCAGAGCCGGGGCGATGTCGCCGCGCTGCTCTCCGGCGTGCCCACCGCGCTGCGCAATCGCGGCCGCCGGCTGAACGTCGCGTAAGTCCACTTCCGGTCTGACGCCGCGCCCCGTCCCGATCGTCCCTGGACAGGGGAGCGGCTTGGCGCCCTACGGCAGCCGGCCCTGCAACGGCTTTCCCGTCACTTCTGCTTCCGCTCCATCCACGAGATGAGCGGCATCACGGGCAGAACCCAGGCAAATCCGGCGAAAACGTAGAACAGGAGCTGGGTCAGCTTGCCGGCGTCCTTCAGCACCGGCTGGGCCAGCGCCATCACCACCAGAGCGTAAGCCATGACGAAGGTGAGGATGAGGATCGTGCCGATGAACTTGCGCGTGCGGTTGGACATGGCCATATCCTCATCTCAGGCGCCATTGCCGGCGGCGGTTGGGGGCGATATGTCCTTGCCCGCCGTTTCGATCAAGGAAAAACGTCTCCGTCATGAGCCCGGCTCTTTCCGCCCGCCGCACCGATGCACTCGGCCCCACCGATGTGCAAAGCCCGTTCGTTGCCCGCTGGCTGTGGACGATGGCGGCGCTGGTATTGCTGATGGTGGTGATCGGCGGGGCAACGCGACTGACCGGCTCGGGCCTTTCCATCACCGAATGGCGCCCGGTAACCGGGGCGATTCCGCCGCTGTCCGCCGCCGACTGGGCGAGCGAGTTCGAGAAATATCGCGCCAGCCCGCAGTATCAGTTGCTCAATCAGGGCATGAGCCTGGCCGAGTTCCAGTTCATCTACTGGTGGGAGTGGGGGCATCGCCAGCTTGGCCGCTTCATCGGGCTTGCCCATGTCGCCGGCCTGGTGCTCTCGATTGCCGCCGGCTGGGTGACGCGCCGGCTCGGGGTGGTGCTGTTTCTGATGGGCCTGCTGCTCGGCGGGCAGGGCGCGGTGGGCTGGATCATGGTCGCCTCGGGCCTGAAACCGGGGATGATCGCGGTCGCCCCGGTCAAGCTGACGCTGCATCTGGGGCTGGCGAGCCTGTATCTGGCTACGCTGGTGTTCGTGGCGACGCGCATCGGCGGGGCTCGCGATACGGTGGAGTCGCCGCGCGGCGCGGCGCTGTGGCTGTGGGGGCTGATCTTCCTGCAGATCCTGCTCGGCGGGCTGGTGGCCGGATCGCGCGCCGGCTTCACCTATAACACCTGGCCGCTGATGGACGGCGCATTGATCCCCTCGCTCGACAAGCTGTTCGTGGTGGTGCCGTGGATCGAGAACTTCGTTGACAACCCGACGATGGTGCAGTTCAACCACCGCATGCTGGCCTATGGGGTGCTGGCGGTGGGGGTGGTGCAGGCACTGGCGCTGCGCCGTCGTCTGCCGGGGGCAGCGCCGGCCCGGCGGGCCACCGCCATCGCAGCGGTGCTGCTGGCGCAGGTGGCGCTTGGCATTGTCACGCTTCTCCTGTCGGTGCCGCTGTGGGCGGGGCTGGCGCATCAGGCGCTGGCGATGGTTGTCCTCGTCAAGGCGACGATGCATCTCGCCCGGATTGCCTGAAACCTATCTGACATCTGCGACTTAAGACTTGTATCGTTGGCGCGGCTTGCCTAGTGTCCCACCACTGTCTTTCAAAAACACCCAGGGAGGAAATGGGATGTTCTCGACCAAACGCGGTTTCATGATGGGTGCGCTCACCGCAGCGATGCTGGCGGGTTCGGCGATGACGGCCAGCGCCCAGATGGAACTCAAGATCATGGCGCCGGCGGCTCCCGGCGGCGGCTGGGATGGCACTGCCCGTTCGATGCAGTCGGTGCTGAACGCCGCCGGTATTTCCAAGAACGTGCAGGTGACCAACGTGCCGGGCGCCGGCGGCGCCATCGGCCTTGCCCAGTTCGTCAACAACGCCAAGGGTGATCCCAACGCGCTGATGGTCAACGGCTTCGTGATGGTCGGCTCGCTGATCACCAACAAGTCGCCGGTCAACCTGTCGATGGTGACCCCGATCGCCCGGCTGACCGCCGAAGCGCTGGTGATCGTCGTGCCGGCTGAATCGAAGATCCAGAACGCCAAGGAACTGGCGGACGCGATGAAGGCCGACATTTCCAAGGTCACCTTCGCCGGCGGCTCGGCTGGCGGCGTCGACCACATCCTGGCGGCTCTCATGGCCGGCACGCTCGGCCTCGACGGCGCCAAGGTCAACTACGTGCCCTTCGCCGGCGGCGGCGAGGCGCTGGCTGCGCTGCTGTCCAACCGCGTCACCGCCGGCATCTCTGGCTGGGGCGAGTTCGAAGGCCAGATCAAGGCTGGCAAGCTGCGCGCCATCGCCGTGACCTCGGCCGCCAGGCTGCCGGGTAACCCCACCGCGACGCTCAAGGAGCAGGGCATCAATCTCGAACTGATCAACTGGCGCTCGGTTGTGGCGGCGCCGGGCATCAGCGCCGAGCAGAAGAAGGCTCTGTCGGGCGCCATCGACAAGATGGCCAAGTCGAAGGAATGGCAGGAAGTGCTGAAGCAGAAGGGCTGGGACGATGCCTATCTGCCCGAGCCGGCTTTCGGCGAGTTCCTCAAGTCCGAGCAGACCCGCGTCGAAGGCGTGCTGAAGTCGGTCGGCCTCGTGAAGTAAGGTGCGTGCGGCGCGGCGGCGTTCGCTGCCGCGCCATCCCCCAGACTTTTGAGGCGAAGCGGCTTCCGGTTCGCCTCAGGAGATGCCGGGGAAATGCGAATTCAAGGTTCTTGAGGCGAGGGTATCGTCGCCTCAAGGTTCATGCAGGCCCCCAGTGAGAGCGGGCTGAGATGGGTCGGGGGAATTATGTCTGACGACAAGTCACACCGCGCGCGGCGCGATCATTCGTCCGCCTTGGTCGGCTTCATCCTGCTGTTTCTGGCGGGCGTTCTTTTCTACGATACCTATTCGGTCGACCGCGCGGTGGCTTATGGCGTCGGCCCCACGGCGATGCCCAAGGTGGTCTCCGCCGGCATGGCGATCCTCGGCATCCTGTCGATGCTGTCGGGCCTCAAGGGTGAGCGTTTCGAGATCGAGCAGACCGACTGGCGCTCGGTGTTCGTCATTGTCGGCGGTTTTCTGGCGTTAACGGCCTTGATTGGCCTTGGCGGCGGCTTCATGCCGGCCATGACCGTGCTGTTCGCGGTGACGTCCTATGCTTTCGGGCGGCGCGCTGTCCTGGCCGATATCGGCATCGGCTTCGTGCTGTCGCTCCTGGTTTATCTGCTGTTTTCCAAGCTTCTGGCGCTGTCGTTGCCGCGCGGCCCGCTTGAATCCCTGTTCGGCTGAGGGCGCGCCATGGACAGTTTCTTTTCCCTGATGCAGGGCTTTGCCATTGCGCTGACGCCGGCCAAGCTGATGTATGCCGGTTTCGGCGTGTTGCTCGGCACGGCGGTAGGCGTCCTGCCGGGTATCGGCCCGGCGGTGACGGTGGCGCTGCTGCTGCCGGTGACGTTCAAGCTCGATCCGTCGGGCTCGCTGATCATGTTCGCCGGCATCTACTACGGCGCCATGTATGGCGGCTCGACCACGTCGATCCTCATCAATACTCCCGGCGAAAGCGCCTCGATGGCGACCTCGCTGGAAGGCTCGAAAATGGCCAAATCCGGCCGTGCCGGCCCGGCTCTGGCGACCGCCGCGATCGGCTCGTTCGTCGCCGGCACCATTGCGACCTTCGGCATCGCCTTTTTCGCGCCGTGGATGGTGCAACTCGCGGTCAAGTTCGGACCGGAGGATTATTTCGCGCTGATGGTGCTGGCCTTCGTCACCGTCTCGGCCACCTTCGGCGACTCCCCTCTCAAAGGCATGGTCTCACTGTTTCTCGGGCTGGGCCTCGGGCTGATCGGCATCGACAAACTGTCGGGACAGTCGCGCCTCACCTTCGGGTTGCCGGAACTGCTCGACGGCGTCGAGGTGACGACGCTGGCGGTCGGCCTGTTCGCGATCGGCGAGGCGCTCTATGTCGCCTCGCAGAAGCGCGAGGAAGGTGCGCTGATGAAGATGACCGGCTCGCTGTGGATGTCGCGCGAGGACTGGCGGCGCTCTTGGGGCCCGTGGATTCGCGGCACGTTGTTCGGCTTTCCCATCGGCGCGCTGCCGGCGGGCGGGGCGGAAATCCCCACCTTCCTCAGCTATTCGACCGAAAAGCGCCTGTCCAAGCATCCGGAGGAATGGGGCACGACCGGCGCGATCGAGGGCGTCGCCGGGCCGGAGGCCGCCAACAATGCCTCTGTCGCCGGCACGCTGGTGCCGCTGCTCTCGCTCGGCCTGCCGACCTCGGCGACGGCGGCGATCCTGCTCGCCGGGTTCCAGCAGTTCGGCCTCAATCCCGGCCCGCTGCTGTTTGCCGAAAATCCGCAGGTGGTCTGGACGCTGATCGCCTCGCTGTTCATCGCCAACGTCATGCTGGTGATCCTCAACCTGCCACTGGTCGGGCTCTGGGTGCAGCTGCTCAGGATCCCGACGCCCTGGCTCTATGCGGGCATCCTGATGTTCGCGGCGATGGGCTCGATCGCCACCAAGGGGTCGGTGGCCGAACTCCTGATGCTGATAACCTTCGGCGTCATGGGCTTCCTGATGCGCCGCCACGGCTACCCGGTGGCGCCGATGGTCGTCGGCCTCATTCTTGGCCCGATGGCGGAAAGTCAGCTGCGCCGCGCCCTGCAGATCAGCCTCGGCGATCCGCTGGTGCTGGTGCAGAGCCCGATCGCCGTGGTGATCCTGCTGGTGGCGCTGGTCGCGCTTGTCGCGCCCTACGTGATGAACACGCGGCGCTTCAAGGCGGAAGAGGACTGAGCGGAGCCGTTTGCGAGGGCCGAGCCGGCAACAGACCCGTGTCCCGTGCCGGGCAGGTCCAGAACGGTGCCCTATCGCTTGTCGCCCCAGAAGATCACCCAGGTTGCAAAATCGGGGGTGAAATCCTCGAAGCGGTGCTCTTCATGGGCGGCGGCATAGAGCACGTCGCCCGGCCCGAAGGCGACAACCTCGCCGGCCCGGCGATAGCGTCCCGTTCCGCTGATCACGATGTAGATTTCGTCGCGATCATGCGGCGTCTGGGTGTCGGTTCCCCTGGGGGAATAGTGCCGCAGTTCGAGGCCGTTGTCGTCGAAGGCGAGACTCGACAGTCGCCCCGGTGGAAACGGCAGGGCTGCCGCCTCCGCCGGGGTCAGTCTGGTTTTGGGTTTGGTCGGCGCCATCAGGCCAGCGCCTGATCGAGATCGGCGATCAAATCCTCCACATCCTCGATCCCAACCGAGATGCGCACCACATCCGGGCCGGCGCCGGCGACGGTCTTCTGCTCGTCGGACAACTGCCGATGCGTGGTCGAAGCCGGGTGAATGACCAGACTGCGGGTGTCGCCGACATTGGCCAGATGCGAGAACAGCTTGAGGTTTGAGACCAGCTTGATGCCGGCCTCATAGCCGCCCTTGAGGCCGAAGGTGAACACCGCGCCGGCGCCCTTGGGCGAGTATTTCTTGGCGAGCGCGTGATACTTGTCACCCTTGAGCCCCGGATAGCTGACCCATGCGATCTTCGGATGCTTGGAAAGATGTTCGGCCACCTTCAGCGCATTGTCGGAATGGCGCTGCATCCTGAGCGGCAGCGTCTCGATGCCGGTCAGCAGCAGGAAGGCGTTGAACGGCGACAGCGCCGGGCCAAGATCGCGCAGGCCGAGCACACGGCAGGCGATGGCGAAGGCGAAGTTGCCGAACGTCTCGGCCAGGATCATGCCGGAATATTCCGGGCGCGGCTGGGTGAGCGAGGGATACTTCTTGCCGTATTTCAGCCAGTCGAACTTGCCGCCGTCGACGATGACGCCGCCGATCGAGTTGCCATGTCCGCCCATGAACTTGGTGGCGGAATGGACGACGATATGCGCGCCGTGCTCGAACGGGCGGATCAGGTAGGGCGTCGCCAGCGTGTTATCGACGATCAGCGGAATGCCGGCACGGTCGGCGATCTTGGCGATGGCCGCGATGTCGGTGACGACGCCGCCCGGATTGGCGATGGATTCGATGAAGATCGCCTTGGTTTTCGGCGTGATCGCCTTTTCAAACGAGGCGAGATCGTCGGTATCCGCCCACACAACGTTCCAGTTGAACTTCTTGTAGGCATGGTTGAACTGGTTGATCGAGCCGCCATAGAGCTTCTTGGCGGCGACGAACTCGTCGCCCGGCTCCAGCAGGGTGTGGAAGATCAGATGCTCGGCCGCATGGCCCGAGGCGACGCCGAGCGCGGCGGTGCCGCCTTCGAGGGCGGCGACGCGCTCTTCAAGAACGGCCGTCGTCGGGTTGGTGATGCGGGTGTAGATGTTGCCGAAGGCTTGAAGCCCGAACAGCGAGGCGGCATGGTCCACATCGTCGAACACGAACGAGGTCGTCTGATAGATCGGCGTCGCCCGCGCACCGGTAGCGGCATCGGGAGCGGCGCCCGCATGGACGGCCAGGGTGTTGAAACCGGGGGTCTTGTCGCTCATCGGCGCTCTCCTGAAAGGCAGTGGAAGCTCAGGCAGGGAGGCTAACGAAGAACGTTTCGTTCGTCAAACAGAACATCGACGCTGCGACCACTTGGCAGATGGCGCGTTGGGTCGGGTTCGGGCATGGCGGGGGCAGGCGCTCCGGTCAGTCATCATACAACCCCTTTACCTCGCGCCCCGGACTGGTTAGCCTCTCCCATCCGCAAGATCACAAGGCGGTCCAAGGGAGGGTGTCATGACGATCGACAGGCGTGCGGTCATCGGCGGTATTGCCGCTGCGGGGGCTGTTTCCACTCTGGCCATGCCGGCCATCGCGCAGGGCAAGTATCCCGCGCGGCCGGTGACGCTGGTTGTGCCGTGGGGGGCCGGCGGCGGCACCGATGCGACGGCGCGCATCATCGGCTCGTTGCTGGAGAAGGATCTGGGCCGGCCGTTCAACGTGGTCAACCGCACGGGCGGTTCGGGCGTCGTCGGTCATTCGGCCATCGCCACCGCCGCGCCCGATGGCTACACCATCGGCATGATCACGGTGGAAATCACCATGATGCACCATCAGGGCCTGACTGATCTCAACCCCACCAGCTATACCCCGCTGGCGCTGCTCAACATCGACCCGCCGGGCGTGCAGGTCAACGCCGCCTCGCCCTACAAGACGATCAAGGAGCTGGCCGAAGCGATCAAGGCAGCCCCGCCGGGCAAGTTCAAGGCATCCGGCACGGGGCAGGGCGGCATCTGGCATCTGGCTCTGGTCGGCTGGCTGACCGCGATGGGCCTCAAGCCGGAACATGTGCCGTGGGTGCCATCCAATGGCGCCGCGCCGGCGATGCAGGATCTGGCCGCCGGCGGCATCGATGTCGTCACCTGCTCGGTGCCGGAAGCCAAAGCGATGATCGACGCCGGCAAGGCGCGCAGCCTCGCCATTATGGCGCCCGAGCGTAACGCGCTGTTCCCCGATACCCCGACGCTCAACGAAACGCTCGGCATCAAGTATTCGGTCGGCGCCTGGCGCGGCATTGCGGCGCCGAAGGGCCTGCCGGCGGACATCGCCACGGCGCTGACGGCAGCGCTGAAGAAGGCCTACGAGTCCAAGGAGTACAAGGACTTCATGGCCTCGCGCGGGTTCGGCGTCACCTGGGCCGATCCGGCTGGCTTTGCCAGCTTCATGGCGGAGGGCGACAAGGCCATGGCTTCGGCGATGGCAGCCGCAGGGCTGGCCAAGAAGAGCTGAGCGGGCACCGCTGGCCACAACGCCTTCCATCCCGCGAGGGGGAGGGCGTTGTTCCAACCCGTCGTGAGCGGGAACAGGGAGACTACATGCGCCTCAGTGACACCCTCCTGGCCGCGATCTTTCTCGCACTGGCGGCGGCGATCTTCGCCATGACGACGACGTTCCCCGCCTTTCCGGGCCAGAAATACGGGCCCGACCTGTTCCCGCGCATCCTTGCTGCCGGCATCGCCGGCTGCTGCCTTCTCATCATGCTCAGGGCGCACGGCCGGGCGCGGGCGGGCCATGCCGAGCATTGGCTGACCATCGATGCGGCCCTGCGCGACCCAAAGCGGCTGATTTCCTTCCTGCTCGTGCCGGGGGGCATCGTATTCTATCTGGTGGCGGCCGATCGCCTCGGTTTCATCCCCACGGCGTTCCTGCTGTTGATGGGCCTGTTCATCTGGTTCGGCGTGCGGCTTGGGATGGCGCTTGCCGTGGCGGTGGTGGCGACCGGGCTGATGCAATGGTTCTTCGGCACGCTGATGCGTGTGCCGCTGCCGCGCGGCCTGTTCATGCAGCTCCTGTACGGAGGCTGACATGAGCGCTCTTGTCGCCGCCTTCGGGCTCATTTTCGATCCCTTCGTGCTGATGGTGATTGCCTTCAGCGCGGTGTTTGGCCTGTTTGTCGGCGCCATGCCCGGTCTGACGGCGACCATGGCGACGGCGCTGCTGGTGCCGGTGACGTTCTTCATGTCGCCGGTGCCGGCGCTGGGGGCCATCGTGACGGCGACGACCATGGCGATCTTTGCCGGCGACATTCCCGCCGCGATGCTGCGCATGCCCGGCACGCCCGCTTCCGCCGCCTATACCGACGAGAGCTTTGCCATGGCCAAGAAGGGCCAGCTCGAACTCAACCTCGGCGTCAACCTGGTGTTCTCGGTGGTCGGCGGGCTGATCGGCGTGGCCTTCCTCATCGCAGGGGCGCCGCTGCTCGCCGAGATCGCCATCAATTTCTCCTCGTTTGAATATTTCTGGCTCGCCTGCCTTGGGCTGCTGTGCGCGATCATGATCGGCACCGGCGATCCGGTGAAAGGCTTCCTGTCGCTGTTCATCGGTCTGGCGATCGGCTGCATCGGCATCGACCCCGCCGCAGGCTTTCCGCGTTTTACGTTCGGCAATGTCGATCTGATGAGCGGGATCAACTTCATCCCGACGATGATCGGTGTCTTTGCGGTGTCCGAACTCATGCGCGGCGCCGGCAGCATCGATGAAGTCGGCCACATGGTGCAGGAAAAGGTCGGCGCGCTGTTTCGCGGCATCGGCGAGGTCACGCGCAAATACTGGCGCAACGTCATTCGCGGCTCGATCATCGGCACGGCCATCGGTGCGCTGCCGGGGGCAGGGGCGGATATCGCCGCCTGGGTGTCCTATGCCATGGCCAAGAAGTTCTCGAAGGAGCCGGAGAAGTTCGGCACCGGCCATATCGAGGGCGTGGTTGAATCCACCTCCTCCAACAATGCCGCGCTTGGCGGAGCGTGGATTCCGGCGCTGGTGTTCGGCATTCCGGGCGATTCCATCACCGCGATTGTCATCGGCGTGCTCTACATGAAGGGCATGAACCCCGGCCCGACGGTGTTCCTGCAGAACCCGCAACTCATCTACGCGGTGTTCATCATCTTCATTCTGGCCAACCTCCTGATGCTGCCGCTCGGCTATGCGGCGATCCGCGGCGCGCGCCGGCTGCTGTCGGTGCCAAAGAACATCCTGCTGCCGGTCATCCTGCTGTTCTGCATCGTCGGCTCGTTCGCCATGACCAACAGCCCCTACGGCATCGTGCTGATGCTGATTTTCGGCGTGTTCGGCTGGTTCCTGGAGGAGCACGGCGTGCCGGTGGCCCCGCTGATCCTGGGGCTGGTGCTGGGCGAACTGCTTGAATCCAGCTTCATGACCTCGATGATCAAATCGGACGGCTCGCTCCTCGGCTTTTTCAACCGCCCGATCGCGGCGGTGCTCGGCGTGGCCAATATCGCGATCTGGGCAATGGTGCTGTGGAAGGCGTGGCGCGGCCGGCCGGCCGGGTGAGCGCGGCTACAAGTCCATCTCGCCCTGTTTGGTGGTGGCCTCGCGCTTTGCCTTGCGGAAGCCGGAGGTATCCTGAAACGGCATGCGCAGCGGATTGCCGGGCTGGAACAATTGCTCGACCGTGACAATCTGAATCTTGGGGAACTGCTGCGCCCATTGCTGGTCGCCCTCGGGCTTGTAGAAGCCAGCGCCGGCGGCCATGGCGATCATGCCCTTGGTCGGCGGCTCAAGGGTGAGGAAAATGCCGAGCTTGGCGCCCTGCCGGTCGATGGTCACCTCAAGGTCCTTGATCATCGACGGGGTGAGCTGCGCGCCGCCCTTCACCGAGACGATGCCGACCTCGGTGCGTTTGCCATCGGGCTTGAAGTGAACGTAGCCGTCGACGCCGCCGTCGCCACCCTTCTTGCCGCCCTTGTAGGGTGTGGCCTCGATCATCGAGAGCGCCCATTTCTGGAATTCGTATTTGTCCTGCGCCGCCAGTGCGCGGGCGCCGTCGAGATCCTGCGGCACGCCCCTGATGTCGAAGCTGATCTGCGGAAACGCTTCGGTCAGCCGCCGCTTGATCAGCCCGATAGCCAGATGCGTGACATCGATGCCGATCCAGCGGCGGTTGAGTTTCGCCGCGGCATGCAGGGTGGTGCCGCAGCCACAGAACGGATCGAGCACCACATCGCCCTCGTTGGAGGACGCCGCGAGGATGCGTTCAAGCAAAGCCACAGGTTTCTGCGTGGGGTAGCCGAGGCGTTCGGCGGCTTGGGAGTTGATGGGCGGGATGTCATCCCAATCATCTCCGACTGGCACTCCCGGCATTTCATCTAAATATCTTTTATACTGCGGTACTGTTCCTAGCTTAGTTTGAACGATACGTCCTTCTGCAATAAGGCGATTCATATTTTCGCGTGAATATCGCCAATGACGCGACACGCCCATGACTTCGTAATATGCGTTACCTTTCGAAGCGCCGCCCGGACCAGTTAAATTATCCAAACGGTATTTTCGTCCTTCGCTATCGCGGTGAGTGTATTTAGAGTTCACATATGCATCGTCATATGGCTGGAATGGCTGATTGAAGAGCAGTCGTTCCGAAGTGGATTTAGAGTATCTAAATATTACGTCCCTGAGGCGTGGAAAATGCTTGGCACCTTGTTGATATGAGCTACTCCCCATTGGTTGGACAGATTTCGTGACGGATTAAGCTACTCTCCGGAGCTGCTGGTCGGGTTGAACGGTATTCCAATAGACGGCGGCTGGGGTCAGGCCCCGGTGCGCGGTGTGGGGC